>Ga0255052_10000007_pt1 | contig 164540 bp, 151 predicted proteins | sample JV7_2_21_MG_FD_188632 | JGI IMG/M metagenome (GOLD analysis project Ga0255052, IMG submission 188632) | Seawater microbial communities from Jervis Inlet, British Columbia, Canada - JV7_2_21 | ecosystem: Environmental > Aquatic > Marine > Inlet | place: Canada: British Columbia | collected...
CTCGCTTGCGATTGACCGGCTTTGCGTCGACGACCAGTTCATGATGAATGCGCAACAACAACCCGATGCAGATCATCGTAATGATCAGGCTGCTGCGGCCGTAGCTGATTAACGGCAACGTCAGGCCCTTGGTCGGTAACAGGCCCATGTTCACGCCGACGTTAATGAAGGCTTGCATTCCGAGCCATGTACCGAGACCGATCGCAATATACGCTTCGAAAAAACGTTCGGCATTGGCGGCACGTAAACCCAGTTTGAAAATCCGCCACAACAGCGCCAGGAACAAAGCAATCAATACCAGCGATCCGGCAAGGCCGAATTCCTCAGCAAACACGGCGAATACGAAATCAGTGTGCGCTTCGGGCAGGTAAAAGAGCTTCTGCACACTGTCGCCAAGGCCAACACCGAACCATTCACCTCGACCAATCGCGATCAACGACTGCGTCAGCTGAAATCCGGAGTCAAACGGATCGGCCCACGGATCCAGGAATCCCGTCAGGCGTTTCATTCGGTACGGCGACGTAATCGCGAGTGTTGCCATGGCAATAACGGCGGTCGAGAAGAATACGAGGAAATCGCGGATACGGGCTCCCGCAACGAACATCATGACCAGCGCCGTGGCCAGCAGTACCAGCGCAGCACCGAAGTCCGGCTCTCTGAGCAGCAGGACACAGGCAAACGTCAGGACCAGCATCGGGCGCAGAAAACCTACGAACTCCTCACGCAATGACTTGTTGCGACGCACCAGGTACCCCGCCAGGTAGAGCAGGAAGCAGAGACGCGCGGGCTCGGACACTTGCAGATTCATGAAGCCGACGCGAACCCATCGCGTGCTGCCATTTACCTCGTAACCAACGCCGGGCACGAGTACCAGGACCAGCAGCGCCAGACCCGCGAACAACATCAGCAGACCGAGGCTCTGCCAGACGCGCATGGGAATAAACAGGCAGATTCCGCCGGCAGCAGCGCCGATCATCGCTGCGAACATCTGTCGCTGTACGTAGAAGAAGGGATTACCCGTGGCGTTGTCGGAAATCGAAATCGACGCCGACGCCAATATCACGAAGCCGCCGAGCAACAAAGCCAGGACGATCGTCAGCAGTACCGGATCGATCTGCAACTCGGTCCGGAGGCGAGCCGGGAATGGCATCGTAGCGCTGCGCGAACTCATCGCCTCAACGCCTCCACCGCTTCACAGAAAGCATCGCCTCGAGCCACATAATTCTTGAACTGATCGAGACTCGCGCAAGCGGGTGCGAGCAACACCGTATCCTCCGACTCTGCACAAGCCGCCGCCTGCCGCACCGCGGATTCCATATCGTCGGCGAATTGGACGGGCATGACAGTATCCAGCGCCGACCCGATTTTTTGCGCGTCAATTCCGATCAAAACGGCTGCGCGCAGCTTGCCTTCGAGCGCGGCAGCGAGTTCGGCGAAGTCTCCGCCTTTGCCGTCGCCGCCTGCAACCAGCACCAGCATGCCATTCACGGAATTTACGGACGCAACCGCAGCACCGACGTTGGTTGCTTTAGAATCGTTGATGTAGTCGACAGCGCCAATGCGCGCTACAAACTGCATGCGATGCGGTAATCCTGGAAATTCGGCGAGAACCTGTAGCATCGCCGGTATATTGAGGCCGATCAGCTGCCCCGCTGCCAGTGCAGCGAGCGCGTTGAGCTGGTTATGCACGCCATACATGGCAAGTTCGTCGACGGCAATTAGCGGCGAGTCGCCGTGCGCGAGGTAGATCTTGCCATCCTCGTCGCAAAGACCGAACTGGCCCTCGGCCGGCGCGTCGAGCCCAAAACTAATGACTCGTTTGCAACGCTCGGTATGCCTTGCCGCCTCGTCATCGGCGCGATTGATGACGCACTCCGCGGCTTCGCGAAAGACGCGATACTTCGATTCGCGATACTCAGCCTCGTCAGCGTGCCAGTCGAGGTGATCGGGCGATACGTTGAGCAACACAGCAACCTCTGCCGGCAGGTTTTGCGTGCGATGCAACTGGAAACTGGATAGCTCGAGGATATAAACCTCGGGCGTTGGGTAGCTCAGCAGATCAAGCGCCGGTTCGCCGAGGTTGCCCCCGGCGAGCACGGTGTGCCCATCGGCGCGGCACATATGGTAAAGCAGCGTTGTTACGGTGCTCTTGCCATTGGAGCCCGTAACAGCGACGAACGGCGCGTTTGCCTCGCGCGCGAACAGCTCGATGTCGGAAACGACTTCCAATTGTCGCTTGCGCGCATTGGCGAGCAGCGGATGACTGTCCGATATTCCGGGCGAGGCTATTATCCTCCCAACTTCACCGGGGAGTTTGGCGTCACCCGGCAAGACCTCCGCATCCGGCCACACTTCGCCGAGTTCCTTGATTCCGGGCGGCTCTTTGCGACTGTCAAAGAACATGGCGTCGATGTCGGTTCTTCTCAAGTATCGTGCGATAGAGAGCCCGGTCGCGCCCAGTCCGACGACGAGATCTTTGTTTATTGTTGCCCGCGCCGCGCTCATCGGATTTTCAGACTCGCCAGGCCGATCAACACGAGAATTACTGTGATGATCCAGAAACGCACGATCACCTTGGGTTCTGCCCAGCCCTTTAGTTCGAAGTGATGGTGTATTGGCGCCATGCGAAACACGCGTCGGCCGGTTAACTTGAAAGACGCCACTTGAATGATGACCGATAGTGTTTCAACAACGAATACGCCGCCCATGATTGCGAGAACGATCTCCTGTCGTACTACGACCGCGACAACACCCAGCGCGGCGCCCAGCGACAATGCGCCAATGTCGCCCATGAACACCTGTGCCGGGTACGTGTTGAACCAGAGAAAGCCGAGACCGGCGCCGGCAAGTGCGGTGCAAAAGACCAGGATTTCGCCGGTGCCCGCGACATACGGTATGCCCAGATAGCTGGCGAAGTTTATGTTGCCCGTCACGTACGCGAAGATACCCAGCGCGCCGCCAACGAGAACGGTCGGCATGATTGCAAGACCGTCGAGGCCATCAGTAAGATTCACTGCATTACTGAAGCCAACAATAAAAAAGTACGTCACGACAACCTGAAACATGCCCAGGGGGATGGCCAGATCCTTGAAATACGGAATCAACAATGAGGTTTGCACCTCATCAGTTGCCGTGACGTACAGAGCAATGGCGGCAATGAGTGCCGCACTAGACTGCCAGAAGAGCTTTTGCGTCGCCGAAATGCCGGCGGGGTCCTGCAATACGAGTTTCTTGTAATCATCGACATAGCCAATGACGCCGAAAGACAATGTGACGAACAACACGATCCAAACGTATGGGTTCTCGAGGTCGGCCCACAGCACCGTGCTGACAGCGATCGCTGTCAGGATCAGCGCACCGCCCATTGTCGGTGTACCGGCTTTCAGCAAGTGTGTTTCCGGACCGTCTTCGCGAACCGGTTGACCGAGTTGATTGACGCTTAGCCGCTCGATCATGCGTGGCCCGATGATAAAAGACAGTGTCAGGGCCGTCAGCGCGCCGAGAATTGCGCGCATCGTCAGGTAGTTAAACACGTTGAAACCGGATTCAAATTGCGCCAGGTACTTTGTGAGATAGAGCAGCACGATCAGGCCTCTCTTCTCGCTGGCTCAAGATCGCGCAGCGCGTCCACCACGCGTTCCATACGCATCGAGCGCGATCCTTTGACGAGCACGTTGACCGAATCGCTGAGCGTGTCGCTGAGCTCATCGACCAAGGCGTCGATACTGCCGTACCAGCTCGCGTGCTCGCCAAAGCCCTCTACCGTATTGCGAGACAAATCACCCAGTGCGAATAGCCGGTCTACTCCACAGGCACGCGCCGCTTCTCCAACCTCGCGGTGGAGCGCGGCCGCGTTGTCGCCGAGTTCCTTCATATCGCCGAGCACGAGCCAGCTCTCGCCCGACAGGTGTGATAAGAATTCGGCCGCCGCTATAACTGACAACGGATTCGCGTTATAGCTGTCGTCGAAAATTGTAGCGCCGCTCACTGCGCCCAAAGGCTGCAAGCGTCCCGCAACCGGGCTGACGCTTTCAAACGCCGTCTTGATTTGCTGCGCATCAATTCCCAGCGTATGCGCGGCCGCAGCGGCCGCACAGGCGTTCCTTACGTTATGAATGCCGGCAAGCGGCAGACAGACAGTGACATCGGCCGTCGGCAAGTGCAGATGGAACGTCGATTGTTCGATGTCCGTCACGATCTCATCGGCATAGACATCAGCCGAGGCGCTGAGTCCAAAACTGACCGTACTGACGTCTTCCACCAACGAAGCCCAATACTCGAAGTACTCATCATCGGCGTTCAGAACCGCCGCTCTGGGCCGCCTGGCGTTCTGCAGAATTTCGCCTTTAGCATGCGCGACACCTTCGACCGACCCAAATCCTTCCAGATGCGCGGCCGCCGCGTTTGTAATAACGACCACATCCGGGCTGGCCAGTGCCGCCAGGTATGCGATCTCGCCGGCATGATTTGCGCCCATTTCGAACACAGCGAAGCGGTGCCGATCATCGATGCGCGCCAACATCATCGGCATACCGATATCGTTGTTGAGGTTGCCTTGTGTCGCCAACGTCGGCGCCTGCTGCGAAAGGCAAGCCCTGATTAACTCTTTTAATGTGGTTTTGCCATTGCTACCGGTGATGCCGATGACCGTTACGTCGTGCTGCTGTCTCCACATGGCACCGAAACGGCCCAGCGCCTTGCGCGTGTCGTCCACCTTGATCTGTGAAATCTCTTCATCCACAAAGGCGGACACGACGGCGCCGGCCGCACCATTCGCTTTCGCGGTAGTCAGGTAATCGCGGCCATTGAAGTTCGGTCCCTGCAATGCGAAAAAAAGCTCACCATCCCGCAAAGTCCGGGTGTCAGTGCTGACACCGGCGAAACCGTGGTCGTCGCCACGCAACATACCGTTCATGCAATCGGCAGCGGAAGCAAGCGATTCGATCACCGCTGTTCCCCTTTTGTGCCGGCATGAAGCGCGGCCTGTGCGACCGTGTAGTCGGAAAAGGGGCGTCGCTCGGAGCCGACCTGCTGGTAGTCCTCGTGACCTTTACCTGCAATCAATACAACGTCTGATTCGCCCGCTTGTTCAATCGTCCAGGCAATCGCCGCGGCGCGGTCTTCGATAACGGTTGCCTTTGTCGGTCGCGAGAGTCCTGCCACAATCGCGTCAATGATCTGTTGCGGATTCTCAGTACGCGGATTGTCACTGCTGATGACGACGTGGTCGGCCAACTGTTCAGCCGAGCGTGCCATCAGCGGGCGTTTGCCTTCATCGCGATCGCCACCACAACCGAAAACGCACCACAACTTGCCGCGACAATGTGGACGCAGCGCCCGTAACGCAACTTCGATGGCATCCGGTGTATGCGCAAAGTCGATGTAGACGGCGGGCCCCGCCGCCGCCACGCGCTCCATACGTCCTGGTGGTGCATGAACTCGCGACAACACGTCGCATGCCGAATCCAACGGAACGCCGAGTTTCAGCATCAGCGCGAGCACGATGACGGCATTGGCAACGTTGAAATCGCCCGGTATTGGCAACGTGAAGCGGCCATCGCCCCAGGAACTGACGAAACCGATATCAGAACCTTGCACGTTGGCTACAACCGACCGCACGAATACGTAAGGTCTGCCGTTCGCAACGCGATCAAAATTCGTCGACACGGTGACGACGTCAGTTCCGCAACGTGCCGCCAGCTCTGTGCCGAATTCCGAATCAAGATTGACGATTCGGTTTTGTGTGTCAGACTCCAGAAACAGGCGCGCTTTGGTCTCGAAGTAGTCGAGCATGTCGGCGTGATAATCGAGGTGATCGCGCGTCAGGTTAGTAAACAATGCTGCCAGGAAACGCACTCCGTCGACGCGGCCTTGCGACAGTGCATGCGACGACACTTCGATCGCAGCGTAACTCACGCCCTGGTCGACGAAATCGGCCAGTTGACCTTGCAACTCGATGGCAGCCGGCGTCGTCATGCCCTCCCCGCCATGAATCTCGTCAACACCGTGGCCCAGCGTGCCAAGGTAGGCACAGCGCTCACCCAATAACTGCGCGCATTGCGCGATGAGCCATGCAACCGTCGTCTTGCCGTTGGTTCCCGTGACACCAATGACCTTTAACGCCTCTGACGGACGACCATAAAAGCGGTTGGCGATCTCGCCCAGTTTCGTGTCGAGTTTGTCGACGGCGATCATGGGCACGCCAATGTCCTGCGGCGCACCGCTTGTCATAGCGTCATAAGCGACAGCGCTGACGCCAGCCGCCTTTGCCTCTTGAAGATAATCGACACCGTGGCTGTTCATGCCCTGGCAAGCGAGAAAAAGAGAACCTTCGGTGAGTAGCCGACTGTCGCTCGCGACGCCGCGTATCGGAATCGGCGGAGCATCGGCGAAGTCCTTTAGCAAGTCAGTGAGCGTCGTATTGAGTGGCATGTACTCGGCTGGCATGCTCATTGACTCGTTGTCCGACTGGCCATTGCTTGCACGGCGTTGCCGGGATCGCGAGCCGGCATTGCGTCCGGCGCAACGGCCAATAGTCGCAACGACTCCGCCATCACGTCGGCGAACACTGGCGCGGCAACGTCGCTGCCGTAATAGAGTTCGCCTCGTGGCTCGTCGATTACGACTACCGTTGCCAATCGCGGATCGCTGGCTGGCGCGAGCCCGGCGAATATCGAGATGTACTTGTCCTCTGAGTAGCCGCCCGTTGCGAACTTCCAGGCTGTGCCGGTCTTGCCGGCAATACGGTAGCCGTCGACTGATGCCTTGGTACCGGTACCTCCCGGACGCACGACTTCTTCAAGCATCCGTCTCACGGCCACGGCGCTATCTTCCGAAATCACCTGCTGACCGTCGTTCGGTTGGTCGAGCTTGACCAGCGAGATTGGCCGCATGCTGCCAGCATCGCCGATGGCGGCGTACGCCTGAGCGAGCTGCAACGGCGTGACCGAGACGCCGTACCCGTAGGCGAGCGTGGCCTGACTAATGGGTTGCCAATGCCTGAAATGCGTCAACCTGCCTGTTGATTCGCCCGGGAAGCCACTGCTCGTTAACGCTCCGAATCCGAACTGCGTCATCGTATCCCACAACTGGTCGGGCTCAAGTGTCATCGCAAGCTTCGTTACGCCGACGTTGCTCGAGCGGGCGAGTATGGTGGTCAAACTGACACGACCGAGGTTACGGCTGTCTTCGATCTTTTTTGTACCGACGATCACATAGCCCGGCGCGGTGTCAACAACGCTGCTTGGGCGGTATTGACCGCTCTCGAGCGCTGCCGCAACGACGAGCGGTTTGATGCTGGAGCCCGGCTCAAAAATATCGGTGATAGCGCGATTGCGATAACGTTCGGGGGCAAATTGCGAGCGGTCGTTCGGGTTGTAAGTTGGTTGATTGACCATCGCCAGCACTTCACCCGTCTGAACATCAAGCACGACGATCGAGCCGGAACGCGCTTCGTGGGTTTTGATCGCCGCTTTCAGCGAGCGGTAAGCAAGGTATTGAAGTCGTAGATCAATACTCGTCTTGAGATCCTTGCCGTTGTGCGCGGGGCGAATGCTTTCGACGTTCTCGATCGAGCGACCGAGGCGATCTTTGAGTACGCGTTTAGCACCCGACTCTCCCGCCAACCAATGATTGAACGCGAGCTCCAGCCCTTCCTGCCCCGCATCGTCGATATCGGTAAAGCCGACCAAGTGACCCGTAACCTCTGACGCGGGGTAGTAGCGACGGTATTCCCGCTGCACGTTGATTCCGGGCAGTTGCAACGCCAGGACCTGTTGCGCCTGTTCCGGGTTCAAGTGTCGCTTCAGGTATAGAAATTCTTTGTTCATGCTGCGCGTGATACGTCGCATCAGCGTCTGCGAGTCGACATCGAGAACCCGCGCCAGCTGTGGGACGTTGTCGACCGACGACGCGAATTCCTGTGGATTGACCCAAATGCTGTCTACGGGCGTGCTGATAGCCAGCGGCTCACCGTTTCGATCGGTAATCGTGCCACGGTGAGCGAGGATCTTTTCGGTTCGCAAGTGACGCGTGTCAGCTTGCTGATTCAAAAAATCCTTATCTAGGACTTGCAGATGGACCGCCCTTGCAACCAAAGACGCGGCGGCAATACCGAAAAACGCCAGCACCAGCGTCACCCTGCCTACGAATCGTCTGGCGGTCTTCTGCTTGGTTTCTGCGCCGCGCGTCATTGCCGCTCAATCACAAGAATTTCAGTGGCCTCGGGCCGCACTAGAGCGAGGTCCTTTGACGCGACTTTTTCGATTCGCGCGTGCTGAGCCCAGGTACTTTGTTCAATCTGCAACTGGCCCCATTCGATATTCAGACCATCGCGTTCGTGCGTAAGCTCCTCCAGCTGCACAAACAGCCTGCGCGATTCGTGCTTGGTATAAACCAGTGCGATCGCGCTCAGGACGCAGACGACCGCGAAAACAAACACTAGAAGAAAAGACTCCGGCAACTGATTCGTCTGCATTACGTTCGCTCCGCTACGCGTAAACGTGCGCTTCGGGCCCGACGATTGCCGGCAATTTCTTCAACGGTCGCGGTAATGGCCTTGCCAATCGTTTTCAGCTTCGGCCGGAACTCTTCCGGGATCGACGGCATGCCCCGATATTGCTCTGGCTCGCGTGATGCATCCCGCATAAAACGTTTCACCATACGGTCTTCGAGCGAGTGAAAGCTGATGACACAGAGACGCCCGCCGCGGCGCAACACGTTGACCGACTGTTCGAGTACCGCCTGGAGTTGCTCGAGCTCGCCGTTGATTGCGATACGAATCGCCTGAAACGTTTTCGTCGCCGGATGTTTTCTTGACCGTTGCCCGCCGTAAGGGGCAGGCACTGCAGATTCGACTATGGCCGCCAGTTGCGATGTCGTTTCGATTGGCTCTACTTCGCGTGCGCTAACCACGGCGCGCGCAATACGTGCGGCGTGCCGCTCCTCCCCGAATCTCGCGATCACACGTTTCAACTTTGTCTCATCCACAGACGCAAGCCATTCACTTGCCGGCACGCCGGATTCCGGGTCCATGCGCATATCGAGTGGGCCATCGCGAAGGAAACTGAAGCCGCGACTGGCTTCATCCAGTTGTGGCGACGAGACCCCCAGGTCGAACAAGAGCCCGTCGACTCTGCCGGCGAGCTCTCTCTCGTTAATGAATGTCTCAAGTTGCGCACAAACACCCCTTATTAGTTCCACACGCGGATCATCTGTAAGCGTCCTGGCCGCTGAAGCTATCGCCTGTGGGTCCCGATCAACCCCGATCAGCCGACCGTTAGCGTTCAGTTGCTTCAGAATCTCCCCGCTATGACCACCGCGTCCGAATGTTCCCTCGACGTAACAGCCGTCTGGTTTTATTTTCAGTCCGTCAAGGACCGGCCCCAGCAGCACCGGCACATGCGCGTTGCTGCTCATAAAACGGACGGCAACCTAGAACGAGATCGACTCGAGGTCGGCCGGCATGTCGCCATCGTCTTCCTCGTTGAGCCACGCATCGCGTTTTTCGTTCCAGGTCTGTTCATCCCATAGTTCAAATTTGTTGCCCTGCCCGATCAGCATCGCGTTCTTGTCCAAACTCGCGAAATCCCTGAGTTCGCGCGAGACCAGAATTCGTCCGCTGCCATCCATGTCGACCTCGGTCGCGTAACCGACCATAATGCGCACGATTCGACGAGCCGCTTTGTTCATGCTGGGCAGACGTACGAGCTTGCGCTCGAGCTCTTCCCAGTCGGGCAGCGGGTAAACGAGAAGACAGTGGTCCTTATCGACGGTCACAATAATTTCGCCATCACAACGGGTGACCAACCGCTCCCGATACCGGGTCGGTATTGCCATACGCCCTTTGGCGTCCAACGAAACTTTGGTGGCCCCTCGAAACACAACGGCATGGACGGCCCCGGGTCCGCTCTTTAAGGCGCACACCTGGGCTGGGTGCCCATTTCCTCCCACTTTTATCCACTTTTCAACACTATAGGTGGCGGCCGCGGCGACCGTCAATAAACGATTGCAATTAGTCTTTGTTCTACAGTGACTTAGGGGCTATTCGGTGGCCCAAAAAGGGCGAATTGTGGCAGGGTCTGCGCTAGATAAATCAGGTGTTTACGGCCACTATGTCGACACGATCTTAGAAAACGGTCGCGAATAGGCGACAGGGCGTCGTTTCAGCGTGTTTTCCCGGCAATTTGCGCGGGGCTCAAAGCGCGCCGGGACGGCGCCTGTTGTAGCAGTATAACTCTATGATTCATAGGAAAAAAACGGGTAGTGAGAAAGCCGGAGCCAGCAATAAGCCGGGTTCTGTCATCGACAACCATTCATCTGGGACAGCTGTCACCAGCTGCCTCTAGCAACCTACCCGGGAGTCCGTTCGGAACCGACGGTGGGCGTGACGCCCTTACTCCCCTATTTGGTCTTGCTCCGGGCGGGGTTTACCGTGCCGCGAACTGTTACCAGTCGCGCGGTGCGCTCTTACCGCACCTTTTCACCCTTACCGACCTATTAAAAGTCGGCGGTATATTTTCTGTGGCACTGTCCGTGGGCTCACGCCCCCCAGGCGTTACCTGGCGCCCTGTCCGAGGGAGCCCGGACTTTCCTCCGCGGCGAACCGCAGCGATTGTCTCGCTGACTCCAGCTCTCTCGAGGACGAATTCTACACGAAACATCCTGAACGTGGCCGTCCTGCTAGTTGCGCAGTTCCAGCAGCCGTTTGTATACGTCGTTACGTTTTAGCCCGGTAGCTTCGGCCGCGACCTTTGCGACGTCTTTGGCCGAAAGATGATCGGCCAGCGCATTGAGCAGGCGATCGACCTCGAACGACGTCTCTGTCACCTCGTCGCAACCCGCGATCACAATAACGAACTCGCCTTTACTAACGATCGTCTTATCAACAACGCTTGCATGTAGCGATTGCAGCGTTCCCTGAATGCACTGCTCATGCAGTTTGGTCAATTCGCGGCCGACAAATGCAAGCCGTTCGGCGCCAAACACATCACACATGTCAGCGAGTGTTTCGACGACGCGGTGTACCGACTCAAAGAAGACCAACGTCCGTGTTTCGCGGCTTATTAAATTGAGCGCGGCCAGACGCGCTCCTTTCTTGGCCGGCAAGAAGCCTTCGAAGCAAAACCGGTCGGTCGGCAATCCCGCGACAGAGAGCGCCGCGGTGATTGCGCTGGCGCCGGGCACTGGCGAAACCACTATGCTGCGCAGCTGTGCTGCGCGCACCAAACGGAAACCCGGATCGCTGAGGAGTGGAGTGCCCGCGTCGGAAACCAGGGCTACGGACTGCCCGGATTCAAGTACGGAAATAACACTCGACACGACCTTTTCTTCATTGTGTTCATGCAGGGCCAAAAGTCGTGTTTTTACACCGATATGCGATAGTAATCGGCCCGTGTGGCGGGTATCCTCGACGGCAACTAGATCCACTTCTGCGAACGTATTGCGTGCTCGGGGTGTCAGATCTTCTAAGTTGCCGATCGGTGTCGCAACGATAAATAGCGTGCCGCTCATTTGGCGCACAACCTTTTGCTGGTTTCATGAATATGATGAGTAGTCTGAGACATCCTGCCCGCCAAGCACGCTCACTGGCAAGCACTGCAGCCATGCTGTTGGTACTACTTGCGTTGGCGGGTTGCGAAACCACGGGTCTCGGCGGTTTTGCTGGCAGCGGCGAAAGTCGCGCCGATCGGCTCGCTCGGAACGGCGAGCATGCCGAGGCGGCGAGCGCCTACATCGCCCTGGCGAGCGAGGCAATTGATGCTGAACGTGACCGGCTGACGTTGCTCGCCGTAGAGCAGTGGCTCGATGCCGGTGATGAGGTACGGGCAAAAAACGCGTTTGCCAGTGTGCCGCGCCCCGACAATGGTCGTCATCTGGCTCTTTGGACCACGAATTCAGCGGCGTTATTGCTTTACAGGGGCGCCGCCGACGAGGCGCTGAATCTCCTGGAACCGATGAGTCGTGAGCCGCTGTCGGAACGCGACAGGCTGCGAGTCGAAGCGCTTCGGGCCGACGCCTGGTTTCAAAAACAAGACCCCGCGCGTGCCGTGCAGCTGATGACGCAACGCGAAACCTGGATTCGTGACCGCCGCGGAGTCGAACAAAACCGCAGACGCCTATGGCAAGGCCTGTCGGTCAGCAGCCCAAAAATCTTGCGGAACGCGGCCGAGACGTCGTCAGATCCGCTGGTTCGCGGCTGGCTGTCGATTGGTGCGCTCGCGGCATCGACAGGCCAACAGGGCGTTGGCTGGAATAATGGCGTGTCACGCTGGCGCCAGGCGAACGCGGACCACCCGGCCATGAGCGTACTCGGCGATTTGCAACTGCCCGACTCTTTGTTACTCGAATATCCGCGCCAGATCGCTTTATTGCTACCGCTGTCCGGTAATAACGCGCGCGTAGGCAATGCCGTGCAAAATGGTTTCCTTGGCGCCTACTTTGCGACGGCTTCGGGTCTCGATGACCGACAAAACATCCGTATTTATGATGTCGACGCCGAAGGCGGCGCGAGCGCCGCCTATGCGACAGCGGTCGCAGACGGCGCTGAGTTCGTTGTTGGGCCACTGCTGAAGAAAAACGTGGTACAGCTTGCCAACGACATTCTCGTTCCGGTTCCCGTCCTGACACTCAATTACCTGCCGGAAGAAACGCTGGCGCCACCGGGCTTATATCAGTTCGCGCTCGCCCCGGAAGATGAAGCGGTGTCTGCCGCCGTGCGTGCAATCGGCGATGGCCATACTCGTGCCGTCGCGCTCGTTCCCAACAATGACTGGGGCCGACGCGTCCTCACGAGCTTCTCTACGGAATTCGAAGGACTCGGAGGCTTATTGCTGGACTACCGCAGTTACACACCGGGCAACCAGGATTTTTCGAACGAGATCGAAAACCTGATGGGCATTGGCGGTAGTGTCAGTCGCTACAAGCGTATGCGCGCGAATATCGGCGGCAGCCTGCAGTTCGATCCGCGCAGGCGTCAGGACAGCGAATTCATATTTCTTGCTACCGACGCCCCTGCCGGACGCTTGCTGAAAGCGCAGCTAAAGTTTCACTACTCGGGCGATCTGCCGGTTTACTCAACGTCGTCGGTCCATTCAATGGATGGCCGGTCCAATGCAGACCTGAACGGCATCATGTTCGCCGACACGCCGTGGGTCATCGACCCGCAGCCCTGGATTTCCGCGTTGCCAGGGCAATTTGCAGAACACTGGCCGGACGAACGGCGACTTTCCCGCCTGCATGCGATGGGTTATGACGCGTACAACCTGATCGCCACGATATTCGCGGCACGCGGCGGTGAAATGGTGGAACTCGACGGCGCTACCGGCATGCTGTTCCTCGACAGCCTGGGCCGCGTACATCGACGTCTCGCCTGGGCGCAGTTTCAACGCGGCGAAGTAGTTGCACTCCCGAAAATCGATTCTGTCGACGGACCTATTCAGGACATCAGCGAAGACGGTGAGGTAATGACACCGGATACGGCTGACGATTCGCCTTGGGATCTCGGGACACAGGAACTCTAGGTGATGCCGCCGAGCAGCGCGCGCTGCAATTTCTCGTGCGCGAGGGATTAAAGCCGGTCACACGGAATTTTCGACGCCGCGGCGGTGAAATCGACCTGATCATGATGCACGGCAACTGCCTGACTTTCATCGAAGTCCGCTACCGAACGTCCGTGCGATACTCGTCTCCGGCCCTGAGCGTCGACCATAGAAAGCAACAGAAGTTGATCCGTACAGCCGCAATGTTCATTGCGAGAGAGCACCGCTATGCCAACAGCCCTGTGCGCTTCGATGTCGTGGCAATTACGGGCGGTACGAAAAACGCGATCGAGTGGATTCAGGACGCGTTTCGACCGATTGACTCAACCCTGTGACTGGAAGCCATCTCATACACCCCATGAGATGGCTTCTAACTACTGCTAGAATTCGCATAATAACCACCAGGCTGGAGAGACCATGGATCCTGCTACCCGGGTTCGCAATCATTTTGCGGAGAGCATTGCGACCAAACAGGCTGCGGCAGAGCAACTCGCAGAGCGTATCGTAGCGGCGGGTCGCCTGATGAGTGACGCACTGCTGAATGACGGCAAGATATTGAGCTGTGGCAATGGCGGTTCGGCTGCGGACTCGCAGCACTTTTCGTCCGAACTCCTGAACCGTTTCGAAATGGAGCGTCCTGGACTCCCGGCGATGGCTTTGACGACCGACAGTTCAACGCTGACGTCGATCAGTAATGACTATGCGTATGAAGAAATTTTTAGCAAACAAGTGCGCGCGCTAGGCAAAGCCCCCGATGTCTTGCTGGGTATTTCGACTTCCGGCAATTCGGAGAACGTGATTCGCGCGATCGCCGCAGCACATGAGCGCGATATGAGAGTCGTCGCTCTAACGGGGCGAGATGGGGGCCGGATGGCAGACGTATTTGCTGCCAGCGATGTTGAGATTCGAGTTCCCGCTACACGCACGGCGCGCATTCAGGAAGTTCACCTGGTGGTCATTCACTGCCTTTGCGATCTGATCGATACGACGCTGCTGGGCAACGACTGACTCTACTTTACGACCTTCAGATGCGAACGCGAGCGCGTTTCTTCAACTTCCTGCGACATGTCCGGCGAGTGCAGTCTCTCGGTATCGTGGGAGAAAATCATTCCCTGCCCGGTCTCTCGCGCATAGATACCAAGGATCGATCGCATCGGTACCCAGACATCGAAAGGCACGCCGCCGAAGCGCGCACGAAAACTGACAGCGTCGTTGGTCAACTTCAAGTTGTGCGCCGCCGTCTCACTGATGTTGAGAATTATCTTGCCGTCTTTAATGTGTTCAATCGGCACGCTGACGCCGTCGATATACGCATCCACCACAACATGCGGCGTGTGGCTGTTGTCGGCCATCCACTCATGCATCGCGCGAATTAGGTATGGTCTCTTTGATCGCTTCGGATTTTTCAATTTTGTTATTCCGGATCACTCGCTCAATGCGCCGATCTTAGCATCTATTCCGCGCAGTGCTTGCAACTCAACATAAGCTGTCGGAATCAGGCCGAACCAGCGTTGCTACAAGCGCATTTCCTGTTCGAGTTCCGTCAGGCCCTGCTGGAATGAGCGCCTGGCAAACACGCGGTCCATATAGGCATCGATAGGCTCCGCATCGGGCCCCAAGTCAACGCCATAAACAGGCAAACGCCACAACAACGGTGCGATCGTGCAATCCACAAGCGAAAACTCCTCGCTCAGAAAATACGGGCGCGCACCGAACAGCTCGGTACTTTGTAAGATACTCTCGCGCAACATCTTGCGAGACTTGGTGCCCAATTTGCCGTCATTACTCGTTTCAGCCTCCTCCGCGATCGAGTACCAATCGGTCTCAATGCGGAACAGGGCAAGACGAAACTGTGCGCGCGTGACGGGGTCTACCGGCATGAGCGGCGGATGCGGGAAGCGCTCGTCCAGATACTCGATAATGACCCGTGAGTCGTACAATGTGAGGTCGCGGTCCACCAATGTCGGCACCGTGTGGTAGGGATTCAAGTCCATCAGGTCTTCGGGCAATTCGGGCCCTGCGACATTGGATATCTCAATATTAATGTTCTTCTCTGCAAGAACGAGCCGCGCACGATGACTATGAATGTCCGTCGGTCGCGAGAACAGCGTCATTACAGAACGTCTGTTGGGTACTACTGCCATTAGGTCACATCCTTCCATATTTGTTTCTTGAGCATTGAGGCAAGGATGAAGAAGAAAATCAGAAACATCAGCACCCATACACCGAGCTTGCGTCGATCGGAACGAATAGGCTCCGAGATATAGGCAAGGAAATTGACTGTATCGCGAACGAACTCATCGTAGTCTTCCGCATCCATCGCGCCTGCGGAAATCGCTTCGAAACCTTCGAATGTCGTCGTAACCGAACCGTCTTCATTGTTGTGCTTCGAGAAATTTGCAGCCTGGTAGCCCTGCAGCTCCCACAACACGTGCGGCATACTCGTTCCAGCGAGCACGAGGTTGTCGACCCCTGTCGGACTGTCTTCTGCCACGTAAAAGCCCTTCAGGAAGTTGTAGACGTAGTCCGTACCCTTCGCCCGCGCCATCAATGAAAGGTCGGGCGGCGCTACGCCGTACCAACGTCTGGCATCGGCGGACGGCATTGATGCCTGAATGGTCTCGAGTGTCTTGTCAGCATTAAACATGAGGTTGTCGATAAGCTGCTCTTCCGACAATCCAAGGAATTTGCCGACCGTCGTGTATCGTACGTACTGCGCCGAATGGCAGCCCGAACAGTAATTCATAAAATTTCGCGCGCCGCGCTGCAATGACGACGTGTTGCCTGGATCGATATCGGCGGCTTCCATGTGCGTGCCGCCGCCCGAGGCCATCGCCGGTGTTGCGACCAAGCACGCCGCTAACACGATCAGGCTCGTAATTTTCTTAAGCTTAGCCATGGTAGACCACCCTTTCCGGTACCGGCTTGGTCTTATCTATCGCCGTGTAGTACGGCATCAAGAGGAAGAACGCGAAGTACAGCACCGAGAAGATTCGAGCCATCAATACGTACAGGCCATCGGCAGGCATCGTTCCCAGCCACCCCAATACGATGAATGTGACCGTGAAAATCGCCAGTGCTGATTTGTAAATCCAGCCCCGATAACGAATGGACTTGACGCGTGAGCGATCCAGCCAGGGCAGGAAAACGGGCAAAACGACAGCAGCCGCAAACAGTATGAATCCCCACAGCTTGTCGGGCACGGCACGCAAGATCGCGTAGAACGGCGTGAAGTACCACACCGGTGCGATGTGCTCCGGCGTCGCGGTCAGATTGGCAGGCACGAAGTTGGCGTGTTCCAGGAAGTAGCCGCCCATGTCGGGCGCGAAGAAAACCACCGCCGAGAAGATCATAAGGAATACGATGATTGCAACCAGGTCTTTGCTCGTGTGATACGGGTGAAAAGCGATGCCATCGATCGGTTTACCCGTCGCATCCTTGTTCTTCTTAATGTCGATACCATCGGGGTTATTGGAACCCACTTCGTGCAAGGCCACGATGTGGACAAAAACCAGTGCAATCAACACCAGCGGCAGAAAAATGACGTGTAGCGCGAAAAAGCGGTTCAGCGTGATATCGGATATCGAATAGTCACCCCGAATAATCTCGACAATTGCCTCGCCAACCCATGGAATCGCGCCGAACAAGGAAATAATTACCTGGGCGCCCCAGTACGACATCTGACCCCAGGGCAACAGGTAGCCCGCGAAACCCTCGGCCATCAGCACGAAGAAAATCATCATCCCAATAAGCCAGATCAGTTCACGCGGCTTCTTGTAGGAACCGTAAAGCATCGCGCGGTACATGTGCAGGTAGACCACGATAAAGAAGAAAGATGCGCCGGTTGAATGCATGTAGCGGATCAGCCAGCCCCACTCGACGTCACGCATGATGTACTCAACCGAGGCGAAGGCGTCCGCCGCCGCCGGTTTGTAATTCATCGTCAGGAAAATACCCGTCAGCAGCTGGATCGCGAGCACGACAAATGCGAGCACACCGAACACGTACCACCAGTTGAAGTTCTTCGACGCGTAATACTCGGTGACGTGGTACTTCAATGTTGATGTCATCGGGAATCGATCGTCGATCCACTTGATGAATCCGCCCTGTGGCTTACCGACTTCTGCTTCGATTCTGGCCATTACGCTGCTCCTGTGTCTTGGCCGATCAGAATCAGGTCGTCCCTGACAAATCGATACGGCGGAACTCGCAGGTTAGTGGGTGCGGGTACACCTTTATAAACACGTCCTGCCAGGTCGAATTTCGAACCGTGACACGGGCAGAAGAAGCCGCCCTCCCAACCCTCGGCTGGGCGGACGTCGAAGTCCTCAATCGGTGCGCAGCCCAGGTGCGTGCAAGAGCCCTCGACAATGAGGTACTCGGGCTTGACCGAGCGTGTATCATTTGCGGCGTATTCGGGTTGTTGTTCGACGACGTCGGAATTCGGGTCTCGCAGCTCAGCAACGACCTCGGGCAGGCGCGCCAGCATCTCTTCGGTACGTCGCAGCACGAACACCAGCTTGCCGCGCCACAAGACTCGAACCATTTCGCCCGGCTGCATCGAACCAATCGGCACCTCTACCGGGGCACCCATCGCCTGCGCGCGGGCACTCGGTTTCAGTGACGAAAGAAACGGAATTGCGACCATTCCGGCGCCTGCGGCGCCAGTTACCAAGGTTGCAACGGTAAGAAAATGACGCCTATTGCGATCAAGGTCGTCTTCGGTCATCAGGCACTCCCATACGCCGTTCTTTTGACGGCCTGTTCTTTAGCGCGATTTTGCTTTGTTTCGAAACCGTTGTTTCAACAAATATTAGATTTGCAGCAGGCCCAGTTTGCCGTCAGGATGACGGAGACCCCGGAGCTAGGTGCGGAACCACGGCGCATTATACACGGGGCGTATCGAAATTGGCTAGGTGCTAAATACAAACAGGATAATCAGGACTTCGCGTGGCCGATTTGAGATCAATTCTCGTCTTTCTGTTGCAGTCGATTGTTGTCGGGCTGGCAGTTGCCTTTCTCGTCGTATTTGTCCGCCCCGACCTGATGCCCGGAGTTGGTGCTGGCAACGCTGGCCCCGCAAGCTACGCGGATGCCGTCGATTTGAGCGCACGTTCCGTGGCCAACATCTACACCAAACGTCTTATCCAGGACAGCGATGCATCGACCCCTAGTGCCCGGTTTCGGGTCGACACGAGTTTTGCGTCCGCGGTCATCATCGATTCGGAAGGCTACCTGGTCACCAATTTTCACGTGGTGGCTGGCGCCACCGAAATCCTGGTGCAGTTGCGCGATGGCGAACCCACCCCTGCCGAAACGATTGGCGTCGATGCAGAGACCGACCTCGCCCTGCTGAAGGTGGACATCGGGCCGCTGCCGGCCATCCACTTGGGTAGCTCGGCTCAACTACGGATAGGAGATGTCGTCCTCGCCATCGGCAACCCCTATGGCCTGACAACGTCCGTCACCCAGGGCATCGTCAGCGCCACTGGTCGCGGGCTATTGAATCTCGTGACCTTTGAGAACTTCATCCAGACCGATGCCGCCATCAATGCGGGCAATTCGGGTGGCGCACTTATTAACAGTCGCGGCGAGCTTGTCGGCATCAATACGGCGGTGCTTGCGCAGGACCCGGGTACCGAGGGCATCGGCTTTGCGATTCCCGTCGATTTGGTGCGTGGTGTCGTCGAGCAGATTAAGCAAAACGGTCGGGTTATTCGCGGATACATGGGGTTAGTGCCGGATGACCTCACTAACGCCGAACGCACCGCGCTCGGTATCGAAAACAATAGCGGCATTCTGCTCGTCGAGGTCTATGATGAAGGGCCCGCGGCAGCGGCGAATCTCCGTCGCGGTGACGTGATTCTCGCAATGAACGGTGAGCCCGTTTTCTCGCAACGGCAAGCGCTATTGATTTCCGCGAGTACGATTCCCGGTGACGAAGTAGAAGTCGCCGGCGTAAGAGACGGCGAGCGCTTCACGACGACGGTCATTGCCGGCGAACGGCCCGAAGACCCGCAATAGCAAGCCGCCTGGGGTCAGGACACCACGCGGCGGATAGACGCGCCGAGTTGCCCCAATTTTTCCTCAATGCGTTCATAACCGCGATCGACGTGGTACACGCGATCGACCAGCGTTTCACCTTTGGCCGCAAGCGCGGCTAACACCAGCCCTGCTGAGGCGCGAAGATCGGTCGCCATTACAGGCGCCGCCGTCAGTTGCTCGACGCCCGTGCAAATCGCGGTGTGACCCTCAAGCTGGATATCCGCGCCCATGCGCTGCATCTCGAGTACGTGCTGAAAACGATTTTCGAAAATGGTCTCGGTAATCGTGCCGACACCGTCAGCGATTGCATTCATCGCGCAGAATTGAGCCTGCATATCGGTCGGAAACGCCGGGTATGGGGCGGTACGCACATCGACCGAGAATGGCCGGCGTCCCTGCATATCGATATCGATCCAGTCTTCACCGGTTTCAATCGTCGCGCCGGCTTCAGCAAGTTTGATCAGCACCGCCTCCAGCGTCTCCGGCGCAGCGCGCAACGCGCGTACACGGCCGCCCGTCATGGCCGCCGCAACCAGGTAGGTACCTGCCTCGATTCGGTCTGGCAACACGGAGTATTCGGTTCCAGCGAGCCGGTCAACACCCTGAACCAAGAGCGTACTGCTGCCAATCCCCTCGATTCTCGCACCCATGCCGACAAGAAAATTGGCGAGATCGGTTACTTCCGGCTCACGTGCAGCATTTTCCAGCACGGTCTCACCTTCCGCGAGTGTCGCCGCCATGAGAAGGTTCTCGGTACCTGTCACCGTGACGGTGTCAAAGACGATATTCGCGCCTTTGAGGCGATCCGCGCGCGCCTTGATAAACCCTTCTTCTACAACCACTTCAGCGCCCATCGCCTGCAACCCGGCAACATGCAGGTTGACTGGTCGCGCGCCGATCGCGCAGCCGCCCGGCAATGACACATCCGCTTCACCGAAACGGGCCAGCAGCGGACCCAGAACAAGAATCGATGCACGCATCGTTTTCACAAGTTCATAAGGAGCCTCGCGCCGTTCAACGCTGCCCGCATCAATTTCGACCTCGAGGTGATCGTCAAACGTGACCTGCACTCCCATGATCTGCAACAACGACAGCATCGTCGTTACATCTTTGAGATGTGGCACATTACGGACCCTGACCGGCTCGGATGCGAGCAAGGTCCCGGCGAGAATTGGCAGCGCCGCGTTCTTCGCCCCCGATATCGTGACATTGCCCGACAGCGGCATGCCGCCTTGTATCAGTAGCTTGTCCAAGGCCTCAGGCTTCGCTGCTCTTTTCGCGCCATTCGTCGGGCGTCAGGGCGGTGATCGAAAGCGCGTGGATTTCGTTTCCGACCAGGTTTCCAAGACACCGGTAAACGAGCTGGTGCCTGGTCAGTGGGCGTTTACCTTCAAACTCGGCTGCGACTACGAGTGCCTCGAAGTGCGTATTGTCGTCGCTCATTACATTGACGACCGGAGTTGCGAAACCGGCCTCTATTAATTGTGTGATTTCTGCAGGACTCATGGTGACGGCTTTACACATAATGCTCGGGGGGCGCAGTGTAACCGCAAAATACGCGGCTTCCCAACGCCCGATCATGATTGTGTATCATACCCGACCCGAGTTCATCAGCGGGGCGCGGCACAACGACGCTGCGTTGTCTGAAACTCATTCACTGCGACACACTATGCTTGGCAATATCCTGTTAGTCATTGTGGGCCTTGCCCTCCTCACCTGGGGTGCCGATCGGTTTGTGCACGGCGCAGCTTCGGCGGCCCGCAACATGGGTATTGCACCGCTTCTGATTGGTCTGACGGTCGTCGCTTTCGCCACCTCGGCGCCTGAGATTCTCGTCTCGATCGTGGCGGCTACACAGAACGAGCCGGGGCTCGCCTTCGGCAATGCGATCGGCTCCAATATTGTCAATATCGGCCTGGTGCTCGGCATAACCGCGGTAATTCGCCCTATTAAACTCGAGTCCGCCACGTTACGGCGGGAGATGCCGGCGTTGTTGGCTGTCTCTTTGCTAACGGTGTCGTTGTTTCTGGATACCTACCTCAGCCGTGTCGACGGCATAGTAATGTTGACCGGTCTCGTCATCGTTATGGTCTGGCTCAGTCGTCTCGGTCTGCGCTCCTCCGCCAACGATCCGATCAGGCGCGATTTTGAAGCTGAAATTCCGACAGACGTCAGCATGACGATGGCGCTGGTCTGGCTGGTCATTGGACTGGGCACGCTGCTGATTGGCGCCGATCTGTTGGTCGATGGTGCAATCGGCGTTGCCAAAGAGCTCGGCATCAGCGAGGTCGTCATCGGAATCCTGGTGGTTGCGCTGGGTACCAGCTTTCCCGAGCTCGCCGTCTCTCTCGCGAGTGCGCTCAAAGGTGAATACGGCCTTGCGATCGGTAATATCGTCGGCTCGAATATTTTTAACCTGCTCGCCGTTATTGGCATCGCCGCCACAATCGCACCATCGGCATTGGCGCCGACCGTGCTGTCATTGCACATTTTTGTCATGGTCGCATTTACGCTCGTACTGTTCGCCATGACATACGACTATGACGGCAAAGCCACGCTGTCTCGCATGGAAGGTTTGGCTCTCCTTGCGGCCTTTATCGCCTATGACTCATACGTCGTAGTACAAAACATATAGAATGAGGCCACGACAATCCGCTGAGAGCCACTCTTGCCCGAGACGCTGACAAACGACCAATTGCTTGCGCTCGCCGCCGAAGTCCTGGAAATCGAGTCGCGCGCCGTTGCTGATCTAAAATCTCGTCTGAACGACGATTTTTTGGCAGCCTGCCAATTGTGTATGGACACAGAGGGCCGCGTCGTCGTTACCGGTATGGGTAAGTCGGGCCACGTAAGCAACAAGATTGCCGCGACGCTGGCCTCAACCGGGACGCCCGCTTTCTTCATGCACCCCGCCGAGGCGAGCCATGGCGACCTTGGCATGATCACGAAACACGACCTGCTGCTTGCGATCTCCTACTCCGGAGAAACAGAAGAAGTCATTACGATCCTGCCCATCGTCAAGCGCATGGGCGCGAAATTGCTGTCGATGACCGGCAATCCTGATTCGACGATGGCGAAAGCCGCTGACGTGCATCTCGATATCAGCGTGGCCGAAGAGGCATGCCCGTTGAACCTGGCGCCAACCGCTAGCACAACTGCCACGCTCGCGATGGGCGATGCGCTGTCGGTCGCCTTGCTCAAGAACCGAGGTTTCACAGCCGAGGATTTCGCTCGATCGCATCCAAGCGGAATTCTTGGCAAACGACTGCTTCTGCGAGTTGCTGATGTCATGCGCAGCGGCGATAGAGTACCTGCCGTCAGCGCCGACATGAGTTTGCGCGACGCGCTGCTGGAAATGACCGATAAAGGTCTCGGCATGACGGCCATCGTCGATGCGGACGACAAGGTTATGGGAATCTACACGGATGGCGATCTGCGTCGCACGCTGGACTCGGGAGCCGACGTTCGTTCAACAATCATTCAGGACGTGATGCACGCCAACTGCAAAACAACATCAGCTGAGATTCTCGCAGCCGAAGCGCTGCACATCCTTGAAGAAAATAAGATCACGTCGCTGCTTGTTGTTGACGATGATAATACGTTGGTTGGCGCACTCAACATTCACGATCTGTTTCGCGAAGGCCTGATGTGAGCAACTTCGAGGACAAGCTCGCTGCCATTCGCCTTGTTGCCTTCGATGTGGACGGGGTGTTTACCGACGGCCGCTTCTACCTTTCCGACGACGGCGTGGAGAGCAAGGCCTTCAATACCCAGGACGGCTTCGGTGTCAGGCAACTCGTTCTTGCAAACATTGACATCGCGATAATTAGTGGCCGAAGGTCCGCTGCGGTCGAGCGCCGCATGACGGAACTCAGCGTCCCGTATGTGGCGCAAGGTTGCAGCGACAAGGTTGCGGCCCTTGACGACATCATCGCCGAGATCGGCATATCGGCCGCCGAGTGCGCTTACGTGGGCGACGATATTCCAGACCTGCCACTGCTCTCACACGTTGGTTTTTCTGTCGCGGTCGCCAATGCCGTCAGCCAGGTACGTGACGCATGCGATTTCACGACGTCAGCATCGGGCGGCCGCGGCGCAGTCCGCGAAGTTTGCGAATTGATTCTTTCAGCACAGGGCAGTGCCGCATGATCAGTCCGCGCAATTTCATTTTGCTCGCGGTTTTGACCGCCGGCGCACTTGGCAGCTGGTACCTGACCCGTCCTGATCCGTCTGGGAGTGCCGACGAACGGCCGTACGAAGTCGCGCACCGCGGCTATTACCTCAAGTCGGCGCGTATCCTTGGTACTGGTGAAAACGGCGACCTGCTGTACGAGATCGAGGCCGACCATGCTGAACAAATGACTGACAAGCGCATCGAATTTACCGATGTGCGAGTCCGATATTCGCCGGACAGCGAGATACCCTGGACCGTCAATGCTGACGAAGCGACGTTGCAGGAAAACAGCCCGCGCATCATGTTACGGGGGCATGTACGCGCAACCAGTAATAGCAGCTCGGCCGATAATGAAACGGAAATTCGTACTCAGTATCTCGAACTCGACCCTGAACGATTTGTGGCCGAGACAGACCAAAGAGTTCAGATTCGCATTGGCGCCCGCAGCCTGACCGCGACCGGCATGCTAGCATCATTAAACGATGACAAGATCGAACTCAAATCCAATGTTCGCGGCAAAATCGCTCCCTGAATGACCATCGAGACCCTCATTTTCCATGGTTTAAGAGTATTGCTGACGCTGGCTTTACTGCCGCTCGCCGCAACTGCGCAGGTGACCGACCTCGACTTGCGCCTGCCGTGGGACATCGACGCCGAATCCACGTCTTTCGACGGCAAGACCTCGATGATTGTATTCAGCGGCCTGCGACTGTCGCAAGGTCGCATCGGAATCGAAGCCGATGAGGGCCGCGCCACGAACACCGAAGGCGAGGATGGTTCGTGGCGATTTACCGGCAACGTCATTATCGATATCGAGAATGGTCACATCGAATGCGACTCCGCGAATCTGACGTTCGCTCAATATCAGCTCCGGCAGGCAACCGTCACGGGCTCACCGGCGACGTTTGAACTGAAGCGCCCGGGAAACGATGAGGTCACCTACGCCGAGGCAGGGAAGCTCAAGTACGATGTCGACGCCGGCATAATCGAGTTTTCGGACGACGCGACGATCAACGAGGGCAGCAACCAGATCTCTTCGCACTTCCTCGTCTATAACATTGCCGAACAACGCATCAACGCGGACTCAAACGGCGGTGAAGACGGCAGGGTTCGGATCACCTACACGCCAACCAATGGCAACGGCAACAAGCCAGACAGTGCGCCTGACTCTGCGGATTCCGAGGATGAAGATCAGAATCCATGAGCATCCTCAGCGTTCAGGATATTTCGAAGAGCTACAAGCTCCGCAAAGTCGTCAAAAACATTTCTCTCGAAATTAAGAGTGGCGAAGTCGTCGGTCTTCTCGGCCCGAACGGTGCGGGCAAGACGACCGCTTTCTACATGATTGTTGGCCTCATTTCCGCCGACAGCGGCAAAATTCTGCTCGATGGCAAAGACCTGACTGCCCAACCGATGCACCGGCGAGCGAAACTAGGGCTCGGCTATTTGCCGCAGGAAGCGTCAATATTTCGCAAACTCACGGTCGAACAGAATATTCTCGCCATTCTTGAAAACCGCGACGACCTGGACCGCGCGGGGCGCGAACAGGAGCTTGAGAACCTGTTAGATGAACTGCATGTCGGTCATGTGCGCAGTAGCCTCGGCATCAGTTTGTCTGGCGGTGAAAGGCGACGCGTCGAGATCGCGCGCGCATTGGCTGCGAACCCACTCTTCGTGCTGCTCGATGAGCCATTTGCCGGCGTCGACCCGATCTCGGTGCTCGATATCCAGCGCATCATCCGGCACTTGTGCGAACGCGAAATTGGTGTCTTGATTACTGACCATAATGTACGCGAAACACTCGGAATCTGCGGCCATGCCTATATACTGAGTGACGGCATTCTTATTGCCGCCGGTTCACCCGAAGAAATTTTGGAAAATCAGCACGTTCGAGAAGTGTATCTCGGACAGGAGTTTAAACTCTGAGGCAAAATTGCCGTTTGGAGCCTTGCATCCGCGCAATTCACCCAAAGAGTAAATGTCGGACATGTTGAAACCTTCGTTGCAGCTAAAACTCGGCCAGTCACTAACGATGACGCCGCAATTGCAACAGGCGATTCGTCTCCTGCAGCTGCCGGTACTCGATCTGAACGCCGAAATTCAGGAAGCGCTCGAAGAAAACATCATGCTCGAAATGGAGGACCTTCCGGAGCTTCCACGAACCACCGCCGATTCCACCGCCGAAGTCGAGACCATAAAGGCCGACGATTTCTGGCAAACCCGGTCAACAGAGCGGTCCCAGGACGGCGGCTGGAATGGCGAAGGCCGGCCGATCACCGAATTCGCCGACGAATCGGGGCAGACGTTGCGCGAACACCTGCTTTGGCAGCTGGAGATGGAGCACTTTTCACCGCGCGAGGTGATCATCGGCGAGGCGCTCATTGATTCCATCAACGACGACGGTTACCTCACGGCTGACCTCGAAGAAATCTCGGCCAGCCTGGACAAGGAAAGCGACGTTCAGGAAACAGAAATCGAGCGCACGCTGACGAAGGTTCAGCGCCTGGACCCGGTCGGCGTCGGCGCCCGCTCGATCTCCGAATGCATCATCCTGCAGCTTAGTCAGCTCGAATGGAAAACACCGGGCTTGCAGTTGGCTATCAGTATCGCGACCGATCATCTGGACCTTGTCGCCAGTCGCGATTACGGTGAATTGCGTCGCGGCCTTCGCGTTACCGAGGACGACCTGCATGAAGCGCTTGCCTTGGTGCGCGGCTGCAATCCAAAACCCGGATTGGCCGTTAGTCCGCCATCGGCAGAATACGTGATACCGGATGTATTCGTGCGCAAAGTCGACAACCGCTGGCAGGTCGAAATCAGCCCGACCGGCGTGCCCCGCCTTTCTGTCAATCAGCAATACGCCAAGCTTCTTCGAGGCAGCGGCGAGCATTCTGTTTTGAAATCGCAGTTACAGGAAGCCCGCTGGCTCATACGTAGTCTCGAAATTCGCAATGAGACGCTGCTTAAAGTGGCCACCAGTATCGTGGCCCGCCAGACCGAATTTCTCGAACACGGCGACGAATCAATGAAACCCATGGTACTGCGTGATATCGCCGAAGAAATTGGTATGCACGAATCGACCATTTCACGTGTAACCACCAATAAGTACATGCATACGCCGCGCGGCGTCTTCGAATTCAAGTACTTTTTTTCGAGTCATCTGGCATCTGCGAGCGGCGAGGGTCAGTCGTCGACCTCGGTTCGCGCGAAAATTCGCAAACTGATTGGCGCTGAGAACCCGAAGAAGCCACTCAGCGACAGCAAGATCACCAACTTGTTGAAGGAGGACGGTATTTCGGTTGCCAGAAGGACAGTCGCGAAGTACCGTGAAGCAATGGATATCCCCTCGTCCAGCGACCGCAGGAGTCGCGAAACGAGGTAGGTCAATAAGCAGGTATTACATAGCAGAACTGCAACACAAAACACGGGAGACCATTATGCAATTGAATGTTTCAGGCCATCACGTCGAAGTTACCGATTCGCTAAGAGACTATGTCGGCGCAAAAATCGAAAAAATTGCTCGACACTTTGACCTCGTGTCTGACGTCCAATGTATTCTGACCGTTGAAAAATTGCGGCACAAAGCCGAAGCCACTGCCAAGGTAAATGGCAGCACGATTTATTGTGACCACACTGAGGAAGACATGTACGCTGCGATCGACGGACTCGTAGACAAACTTGAACGACGGGTACGCAAATACAAAGAAAAACTCGTTGATCATCACGCCAAAGACAATCAAAAGAGCAGGTTCGCCTGAATCCGGATAAAAGGTGTGCGGCCCGCCGATCCCACTTCTTGCAATCACTCAAAGTTTGAGACTATGTCGCTCGAAAAGATTATCCAACCCGACCGAGTGCTCTGCAACGCCACAGCGCGCAGCAAGAAGCACTGCCTCGAAATACTCAGCGAACTGTTGGTCCGCTCAAATCCAGACATTCCCAGCGAGATGATTTTCGAGAGCCTGATCGGTCGGGAACGACTCGGTTGCACGAGCCTCGACAAAGGCGCAGCGTTTCCACATTGTCGTGTCGAGGGCATTGACGGTAGCAACGCTGCCTTGATGAAGCTCTCTGAGCCCGTCGATTTTGACGCGGCAGACGGCGAGCCTGTCGACCTTGTGTTTGGCATGATGGTGCCTACAGAGCTTGAGGATCATCACTACGCCGACATCAAACTCGTGACACGCGTGCTGGCCGACGAGGGGCTCCGCGCAAGACTCCGCGGCATGAACAGTAGCAGCGACCTGTATGAAGCGCTGATCGATGGCTCGTCGCTCGCGGCGCCGGGAGCACTGCGGACGGCGCAGGGTTCCTGAGGTTCAAGGACCTCTTTGTGTAGCACCATGTCGAACGAACTTCGCCTGATTATCGTCAGCGGCCTTTCCGGTTCAGGCAAGTCGGTAGCGCTCCACGTTCTCGAAGACCTGGGCTACAACTGCATCGACAACCTGCCTGCCGCGTTGCTTGAGTCCGCTGTTGCTGAGGTTCGGTCTCATCGCAAAGACTCTGCCAACTTGCTGGCGGTAGGCGTGGATGCGCGTGCCCGCTCCAAAGACTTGCAGTCGCTGCCTGAGCTTTTGCTTGAGCTGCGCGAAAAAGATGTGCTGACGGAAATAATTTTTCTGCATGCAAGCGACGACATTCTATTGCAACGCTACAGCGAATCAAGACGTCGACATCCACTTGCCGAACGTGGCACTGAACTACTCGCCGCTATTGAGTCAGAACGCGAGATTCTCGCGGAAATTCACAATAGCGCTGACCTCATCATCGACACCTCACAGATGAGTATTTACGAACTGGCCGACGTTATTCGAGGGCGCGTCGATCATCGCGAATCCGATTCACTGTCGGTGCTGATTCAGTCGTTTGGTTTCAAGTACGGCATCCCGGCAGACGCCGATTTCGTTTTCGACTTGCGCAGCCTGCCGAATCCGTACTGGACGTTGAAATTGCGAGGCCTGACCGGCCTCGATAAAGAGGTGTCCGAGTTTTTGAATGACCAGCCGAATTTCGTTTCGATGTTTGAAGACATACGCAAATTTCTCGGCCGTTGGATTCCACACTACCAGGAATCACACCGCGGCTACCTTACCGTCGCGATTGGCTGCACGGGTGGCCAGCACCGTTCGGTCTGCATGACGGAAAAACTCGCATCCAGCCTCCGGAAAAAGCACGACCCTGTGCTCATTCGACACAACAGTTTAACCGGGCATCGTCTCAATCCGGAGTAAGCTGCTAAACTCCGCGAGCATGAAAGCGAGAGAGCACACAAATGCCAACCTTCAGCTACTGCAAGAACGTCTGAATAGTGGCCGAATGCGCTCGGCAAGGATCATGGTCAACAGCCTGCATCCTTCAGAAGTCGCTCGTCTACTCGAATCCCTACCCCTCAAAGACCGCGCCATTCTTTGGGAGATCGTCGACTCCGAAATCGAGGGCGACGTCCTCGTTGAACTTGCCGAGGAAGTACGCGACGGCCTGATCGAAGGCATGGGGACCGAAGACCTGATCGCGGCCGCTGACGGCATGGAGGTTGACGATCTCGCCGACCTGCTAGCAAACCTGCCGGAAACCGTGACACAGGAAGTTCTGCAGTCACTTGACAAACAGGACCATGAACGCCTGCGACAGGTGCTTGCCTACGACGAGGAAAGCGCTGGCGGATTGATGAACGTCGATATCGTCACGGTGCGTCCGGACGTGACGCTCGAGGTCGTAACACGCTACCTGCGCGCGGTCGGCGAGATTCCGGACGGCACCGACTCGATTTTCGTTGTCAGCCGCGACAACGGATACATCGGTTCACTGTTCCTTTCACGCCTTCTGACTACCGATCCGGAAGAAATGGTAGCCAGCGTGATGTCAACAGAGGTCATGCCAATTCCGGCACACACACCATCTGCACAGGTCGTATGGGAGTTTGAGAACCGCGACCTGTTATCCGCGCCGGTGGTCGACGACGACTTCCGTGTCCTGGGCCGCATTACGGTGGACGATGTCGTCGACGTTATCCGCGATGAGGCGGAGCATTCCTTGATGAGTGCGGCGGGACTCGACGAAGAAGACGACATGTTCGCGCCCGTTGTAAAGAGCGCGACTCGCCGAGCGCTTTGGTTGGGCGTAAACCTCGGAACAGCATTTCTGGCGGCAGCCGTTGTTGACTTGTTTCAAACGACGCTCGACAAGATTGTGTTGCTTGCGGTCTTGATGCCGGTCGTGCCAAGCATGGGCGGCGTAGCCGGAAGTCAGTCGCTCACGATCATTACGCGCGCCATTGCTCTGGGCCAGATCAATCGCGCCAACGCGAGCGGTATCTTGCGCAAAGAACTACTGGTTGGCGTTCTCAACGGTTTTGGCTGGGCGGTAGTAGTCGCTGTTCTCACTTACCTGTGGTTTGGCGACTGGCGCATCGGCGCTATCATCGCCGCTGCAATGATCATCAATCTCGTCATTGCCGCGATCGCCGGCTACAGCATTCCTTTGATCCTGAAAAAACTCAACGTGGATCCCGCGCTCGCGGGTGGCGTGGTTTTGACGACAGTCACAGACGTCATCGGCTACACGGCGTTCCTTGGCCTGGGCGCGATATTTCTTTTATGAGTCCGAGTGAAACGCACTGAGATCTTTCTTGATCCAGTTAGGTGCGAACAACCTCGGTACGTCGGCCCCTGTAACAAAGTCCAGCAGTTCGTCTTTGACATTCATCGCATCTCGATAACCCAGTTTGATCAATTCACGGGTATACGCCTTTTCAAATAACAGGAAGCTTAAGAGTCGATTCTCTCCCGGACTGCTGCCGCCGACGCCCCGCAACAAGGCACGAATCGCGAACGGCAATTCAGCGCGATGTCGGTACGCAATGACACGCAAATCTTCGCTTGGGACAATGAGCATTGTGTCAATCGGCCGCATTTGCGAAATGGACTCGGGCTTGCTGTGATTCGGAATTGAGTCGATCAGCTGGTTGATGCGTGTAATGCGCTCCAGGTCGGAATAGAGGCCGTCCATAAATAACGTATCCAACATGTAACCGGCGATCTGTGCAAAACTCGGAGGCTCGGCTCCGGTATCAGGCGACTGGTCGCCCGTTTCATCGCGAATACCAACGACGAGAATCCGGTCCGCACCGAGGTGCACGGCTGGGCTCAGCGGCGTCGCCTGGCGCATGGCGCCATCACCAAAATACTCGTCTCCAATTCTGACCGGCGGAAAAACCATTGGCACAGCGATGCTCGCCATGATGTGGTCAAGATTGAGCTGGGTGCGCCTGCCGAGGCGACGCGTTCGTTGCCAGTTGGTTTGCTCCTCGATGGCCTCGAAGAACGACGTTGAACGAGCGGACGCGTACCCTGCTGCTGTGATAGCAACCGCATCAAGATAACCGTCGTCGATCGCGTCCTGAATTCGCGGAAAGTGAACATTGCGACTTAGCAGAGCTCGAAGCGGCGCATTATCGAGCAAGGATCTCGGCGCACCGACGAGCCAGCCGCCCAGCACAATTGACGCCAGCCAGTGCAAACTGCTCTTGAGCATGGTGAGATGATCGGTCTTGTAGACTTGGTGGCAACGAAAATGCCCCCAGACCTGTTCCAGTTCGGCGACAGCAGAGCGCAGATGCTGCGCACGGGACGCCAGGACCACCGAATTCACGGCACCCGCCGAAGTACCGCTAATTACCTGGAACGGATTGGCACTTTTGCGTGGCATAAGCTCCGCCACGGCTTTGAGCACGCCGACCTGAAACGCGCCACGGGCGCCGCCGCCGGGCAATACCAGTGCTGTCCTGAGATCGTTGGCTGGCTGTGTCATGGAGTCGCTACTGTCCGCTATTGTGGCACTATTGTGGCGCTATCGCCCAAGCATGGATGAAGCGTATTATAATGATCGAATCGTAACCAAGACCTGCGACTCATATTTTCGAATTGAAAATCGCAACATGGAACTTCTGACTATGAAACGCGCGCTTATCGTCACGCTAGCCGCTTTGGCTGGCGTGCTTGCCATTACTCTCGCCCCAAGTGGCTTCGCGACCGACCAACCGTCGGTCGGCAGCCAGGCCCCCGAGTTCGAATTAGCCGATCAGACCGGGCAATTGCATTCGCTGGAAGACTATCGTAAGCAATGGGTGGTCCTGTACTTCTACCCGAAGGATGAGACCCCGGGATGCACGACCGAGGCCTGCGAGTTTCGTGACAACATCTTTGCGTTCAGGGATATGAATGCCCAAATACTCGGTGTCAGCCTCGACGATGTCGACTCACACAAGGACTTCGCAGAAAAACACGCGCTGCCATTTCCTTTGCTTGCTGATACGGACGGCCGAACGTCCAATGCTTACGGCGTGAAAACGCGTATGTTCGGTATGACGGTCGCCAAACGACAGACATTTATCATCGCCCCCGACGGCAGCATTGTTAAGCATTATGAGACGGTCAAGCCGGCCGATCATTCGGTGGAAGTTATCGCCGATCTAAAAGCTCTTGGCGCAAACCTGAAAACGCTTGGCGCAGCTACCGAAGACTGAAAGACTAATGCAGAGCTTTGATCGCTTCATCAAGTCCGGCGATCGTTAGTGGGTACATGCGTTCGTCCATCAGCTCGCGAATAAGCTTCGTCGATGGCGTGTAGTCCCACCGCTGTCTCGGTTCCGGATTCAACCAGACGGCTTTCGGATACGTGTTAAGCAAGCGCTTGATCCACACGGCACCCGGTTCCTCGTTCCAATGCTCGACACTGCCCCCCGCGTAAACGATCTCGTAGGGACTCATCGTGGCATCCCCAACGAACACCAGTTTATAATCCGCGCCGTATTTGTGCGCGATGTCCAAAGTGGCTGTTTTTTCCGCATGTCGACGGCGGTTGTCTTTCCACAGACTCTCGTAGATAAAGTTGTGGAAGTAGAAATACTCGAGGTGTTTGAACTCACTGCGTGCCGCGGAGAACATTTCCTCGCATATACGCACGTGGTCGTCCATCGAACCTCCAATATCGAGGCACAATAGAACTTTGACGGCATTGTGGCGCTCCGGAACCATGCGGATGTCGAGCATGCCCGCGTTGCGTGCCGTTTTGTCGATCGTGTCGTCGAGATCGAGCTGATCCGCGGCGCCCTCGCGCGCAAATTTGCGCAGACGGCGCAATGCGACTTTGATATTGCGTGTGCCGAGCTCGATCGAGTCGTCCAGGTTGCGATAGTCGCGTTTGTCCCATACTTTTACTGCGCTACGATTTCTCGACCCCTTCTGGCCCATGCGCACGCCCTCCGGGTTGTAGCCGTAGGCGCCGAAAGGCGACGTGCCAGCCGTACCAATCCACCGGTTGCCGCCCTCATGACGTTCGTCCTGTTCGTCGAGCCGCTCCTGCAACGCTTTCATCAGTTTCTCGAAGCCGCCCATCGCCTCGATCTGCGCGCGTTCTTCGTCGCTTAACATCAGTTCGGCTTGCTGCCGCAGCCAGTCTTCGGGGATCTCCTGCATCAGATCCGCCAAAGAGTCTTCGACACCATTAAAATAAGCGCCGAAAATCCGATCGAATCGATCCAGATGCGCTTCATCTTTGACAAGGCTGGCACGTGCCAGATAGTAGAAATCGTCTACGCTTTGACCCGCCAACCCGCTCTTCATCGCCTCGAGCAAGGTCAGCAATTCCGTGATCGACGTTTTCATACCGCCTTCACGAAGCATGTAGAAAAACGGAATTAGCATAGCGGTTATTGCGGGTTAGTTCGCCTGTCGAGAAACACAAGCTGCTCGAAAAGATGCACATCCTGTTCGTTCTTGAGTAAGGCGCCGTACAACGGCGGTATCGCGTTGCGCGACTCCCCGCCTCTTAAGACCTCGGGAGGAATGTCCTCGGCAAGCAACAACTTGATCCAGTCAAGTAGCTCCGATGTTGACGGTTTCTTCTTCAGGCCACGCACGTCGCGCACCTTGTAAAACGCGTCGAGAGCTTCGCGCAGCAAGTTCTTCTTTAGGTTTGGAAAGTGCACCTCAACAATCTGCGCCATCGTGTCCTTGTCCGGAAACTTGATGTAGTGGAAGAAGCAGCGACGCAGAAACGCGTCAGGCAGTTCTTTTTCGTTGTTGCTGGTAATTACTATGATCGGCCGATGGCGTGCTTTGATCAGTTTCTTGGTCTCGTAAACATAGAACTCCATTCGATCCAGCTCACGCAGCAGATCATTGGGAAACTCTATGTCGGCTTTATCGATTTCATCAATCAGAAGAACCGGTTGCTTCTCGGACTCGAAAGCCTCCCATACCTTGCCGCGGACAATGTAATTGCCGATATCGTGTACACGCTCGTCGCCGAGCTGTGAATCGCGAAGTCGCGCAACGGCGTCGTATTCGTAGAGGCCTTGCTGCGCTTTTGTCGTCGACTTGATATGCCACTCGTGCAGCGGCCTGCCGAGAGAGCTCGCAACTTCGACGGCTAGCTGAGTCTTTCCGGTGCCCGGCTCACCTTTGATCAGAATTGGGCGCTCGAGCGTGACCGCCGCGTTGACGGCCATCGTCAGGTCGTCGGTCGCAATATAGGAGCTGGTGCCGGTAAATCTGTCGTCTTCCATTTCGCTATCCGTGTTATTTGTCACGGACCATCTTACCGCCCCACCGGGGTCAGCGTCAGCTTATGCTGCGTGGGGCCGGGAAGAAACGGGCTTGGCAGGCCATTAACCCACTCCTCGTGTCCTCGCGCATAAAATTCGGATAGCGGATGGCCACTTTGCCCGGTTGGCATGTGCAGGATACTGTTTGCTTCGTCGCCCGGAGATACCGAGAAGCGCTCGGAGGCACCGAAGGCGGGGCCCTGCGCTTTCGGCATGTCAAGGTCGCCATTAAGGGCGTCCGCAGGCATGTCAAGAAACCGGCCGAACAACCGAATACTGCGGCTCAACGGATGACGAATCCTGGCCGTATTGATTTCGCCCCAGGATCGACTGGATAACGGGCCGTCGAAGGTCTCGTTAAAGTAGTCAATGTTTTGTCTCACGGCGGCCAGCATCAATTCGTTCCAGTTCGCATAATCGCTGGGCAGCATGTGTGCCGGTCTTTCTGTGACCAACGCCCAGAGTGGCGCTTCGAACTGGTTACTGCGGCGCAGCTTTACATCGTCGCCATACGTTTTACGAGCAGGCGCCATCAACGCATGAAATACCCGTTTTTCGACTTCGAGCCTGAACGCACGCACGAGACGGTAGCCGACCGATTCCGGAGCTGCACGTGGAATCCAGTTTTCTGCCAGTCGTCGATACTCAGTGAGTTGCGGGTCGTCGCGAATGACTGACTCATCCAGCACCTGCAGCAGTAATTCGCGCCAGCGTGCCAGGAACAATGCGCGGTCATCGTACTGAATCGCGAGCATATCTTCGGGAGTAAACGTGTCGACGGCAAACAGACCATCGCGTATCTGTCGAGCTCGCGCACCAAGGTCGTAACCGCCGTCTCCGACGACACCCAAAGCGTCGGCGTCAGTAACGCGCGCATTCGCGGTCCAAATGCGTCCACTCTCCGGGTTTACGACTCGCGGGTAGTCCTTGCTGTCGAGCCATCCCTGCCAGCCATGTTTTGCGCTCCAGTCGGCCGGCAGCATCGCATTGAAATCCGACTTGATTGGAATTCTTCCGGCAATCGTCCAGCCGATGTTGCCCTCGGCGTCGCCCGTAACGAAGTTCTGCGGCGGCATCGATATCGTGGTGGCAATGTCGAGCGCGTCGTCGACGGACGACGCCTTTTCGAGATCGATGAGGCGCAGATTGACGCCGTCAGGCTTATGCGCAATCCAGCTCACTGCAATTTCGCCATCGGGGTATTGCACGTCGTCGAGTACCGGCCCCCAAATTGTCTCGCGAATCAAATACTCAACGGCTTCGCTATCTTTGACCTTGATCGTCTCGCGATGCTCGGTGAACGCCCGGTCACCCTCTGGCGTTTTGTAGGTGTTAGTCGAAGAGCCTGGCCGTAACACGACAGCATCGGTCCAGTCCCCGTAACTGTTCGTGAAGCCCCAGGCAACCTTTGTATTACTGCCCGCAATGACAAACGGTGCACCGGGTAACGTCACGCCGGCGACTTCCGTACGTTTTTTGCCGTTGAGCACGAGCCGCGCCCGGTAGTAGATGTTCGGCGTACTGAGGCCAAGATGCATATCGTTCGACACTATCGCGCGACCGTTGAGCGTAAGCGCTCCTGACACCGCCCAGTTGTTGCTGCCTCGAAGCGGGTAACGTCCCGTTTCTTTAGCGGGCGGCGCGTCGTCCGGTATGTCGCTCACGGAATATACGTCGGCCGCCGGGATCATGGCCGCCACCCTTGGTTCGCCCATCAGCGGCGCGTCCCATGGCGTACCTTGCGGGTACAACCAGGCGTAGACCTCCTGGGAAAGAACGCGATGCGCGAGACCTCGTCGCACGTCCTTGGTCGCGCGCGCATCGTTTAGCTGCATATACATAGCAAACACAGCCAGAACAGAGTCCTCCGGTCGCCAGGGTTCTGGCTTGCTGCCCAGCACGAAATACTCGAATGGGCGCGCATCAAGTGAATTCAATCCCGCATTGACACCAGCGGCGTAGGCAACGATCACGCGCTGGTCGTCGTCAGTGGCGCTGTCTACAACGGCCCGCGCCTTGTCGCGAAAGCGATGAAAACGGTAACGTTTGTCTACCTCGATCGCGACGTTACCGACAATTTCCGATAACTCGCCCGCCGCCTGCCGGCGAATCATGTCCATCTGAAAGTAACGATCCTGGCCATGCGCGAAGCCGGTCGCAAAAGCCAGATCGGCGCGACTCGATGCCGTAATGACGGGTATGCCATCTGCGTCACGCTCAATACTCGCATCAGCAACGATACCCATGACCGACATCTCACCGTCCAGCTCGGGAAGACTGGCACGCAGCGCCAGCAATGCAGCAATCACAGTGATAACCACTAGCGTAACGGCCGCGAGTGTCAGCCGGAGTAACATCCGCTTCATGATTCTGCTTTTACTTCCAGCACCTTCATCGCGTTGGTGCTGCCCGCAACGTTGTCGAGATCGCCCTTGGTAAAAATGACAAGGTCGCCTACTTCGACGAGTTCGTGGTGCAACAGGGTGTTGAATATGTCCTGGTAAAGCCGACGCGGATTCTCGACATTTATTGCGAAGGAAACCGGATAAACGCCGCGATACAATGCGACACGCCTGCTGGTAGCCTCGTGCGGCGTGAATGCATAGATCGGAATATCCGAACGAATGCGTGACATCCAGCGTGTCGTCGACCCTGACTCGGTCAGGGCGATGATCGCCTTTACCTTCATGTGGTTCGCCGTGTACATGGTCGCCATGGCAATCGCTTCATCGATGTGAGAGAAACGGTCATTCATGCGATGCGTGTTTCTGCCAGCCACGAGCGGGAATTTCTCGGCACCAACACAGACCTCGCTCATTGCCTTAATGGCTTCAACAGGATAATTACCGACCGCAGTCTCACCGGACAGCATGACGGCGTCGGTGCCATCGATTACGGCGTTAGCAACGTCGGATACTTCCGCCCGGGTAGGAATGGGATTAAGGATCATCGACTCCATCATCTGCGTTGCCGTGATTACGATCTTGTGCGCTTTGCGCGTCTTGCGAATGAGCTTCTTCTGAATACCTGTAAGCTCGGCGTAACCCATTTCGACGCCGAGGTCACCTCTTGCGACCATGATTACGTCGGTGGCGTCGATAATTGAATCGATGTGCTCGACGGCTTCCGTGCGTTCGATTTTGGCAACGATCACCCCTTTCCCACCCGCCTCCTGGAATAGCCTGCGGGCCTCATGCACATCGGCGGCGCTGCGTACAAATGAAACAGCGAGAAAATCAGCGTTCAGCTCCACCGCGAGTTTGACGTTCTCTTTATCGATGTCAGTCAATGCAGCCGCGGACAAGCCGCCACCTTTGAGGTTAATGCCTTTGTGGTCCGACAGAATTCCGCCGTTCACTACGGTCGTATGAATTCGTGTTCCTTCGATATGGTCAACTTGGAGCGTGATCATGCCATCGTTGAGCAACAATATGTCGTTGGCTTTCAGATCTTCGTGCAGCGATTCGAGCGCGACGCCAACACCGTCCTCGTTACCGTCCATCATGCCGAGTGTGCTGTCGAGGAAAAACGAATCTCTATCGGCCAGCGCCACGCTGTGATTGGCAAAACGCCTGATACGAATCTTCGGTCCTTGCAGATCGCCTAGCAATCCGACAACACGATCACAAGTTTCTGCGGCCTCGTGCAATGCGGCAGCGCGTCGCCTGTGTTCATCCGCGTCACCGTGCGAGAAATTCAACCGCGCAACCCCCATGCCCGACTGGATCATCCGGCGCAACACCTTGGGGTCGTCTGACGCTGGACCGAGCGTCGCGACAATCTTGGTTCTTCGTTGCATGACAGTGATTATCGCACAGCTGAACTGGCTACGGTGTTGCGAAATCGCAGCAGCGCCTTCTGCTCGTAATAATCGTGGGCTATGCTGAGGGATTGCCGCAATCGAGTTGTCTCCGAAATGCTAAACCGACGCCGTTTTATCCAGAGCATTGCCGCTGCCGCGGCAGCGCCCGCCTTGACGCAATCCTGCGGTGCTGCGGGCGTGCTTCGTCGCGAGCTGCGCACAGACCCCTACGCGGTTCTGGATCTGCCGGAAGGATTCGGCTATCGAATCGTATCGCGCGTCGGTGACGCCATGAGTGACGGCCTGCGGGTTCCCGGGGCCCATGACGGCATGGCAGCGTTCGACGGAGAGGACGGTCGCGTGAATTTGATTAGCAATCACGAAATGAATACGCATTGGTATAATGGCAGTGCATTCGGCGCTCGCTACGCCGAACTGCCCGAAAACACGAAGGCCCTTTTGTACGACAGGGGTAGCGATAAGACGCCGGCACTCGGCGGCACGACGACGACGATCTATAACCCCTCGACGGGCGAAACTGAGAAGCAGTTCATGAGCCTTGCGGGTACCGAAATCAACTGCGCCGGCGGGCCAACGCCCTGGGGCAGCTGGTTAAGTTGTGAGGAGTGCTTCGAGGCGCCGAGCGCCCGGACCGACTACAACCACCTGATAACGCGCGACCAGCGTCACGGCTACGTATTTGAAGTTCCGTCGGGCGCAACGAGCTTGGTGGAGGCAATACCCATCAAAGCAATGGGCCGATTCGAACACGAAGCCTGTGCCGTCCATGCAGCCACTGGCATCGTCTACATGACCGAAGACGCGCACCACAGTCTCTTCTACCGCTACCTCCCGGACACTCCGGGAAATCTGCGGGCGGGCGGTCGCCTGCAAGCCCTGGCAATCGACGCTCATTCTTCGGTGATGACGCATAACTGGTCGGCGCTGCCACAGACGCCGCTGGGCAAGCCCTTGAATACGTACTGGATCGATCTCGATCTGGTTGATCCACTCGAGAACGACCTGCGACTCAGAGGCGCCGCGCGTGGCGCCGCGACGTTCGCTCGCGGAGAGGGTCTGACGGCCGCCGGGGACCGCTTTGCGTTTACCTGCACAATTGGTGGCCCGGCACGGCTCGGCCAGGTTTTTACGTATACGCCGAGTCCGTTTGAGGGCACACCGGAAGAGCGCAAAGACCCTGGAGTACTGACCTTAATCGCCGAAGCGGATGACAATTCATTGCTTCGAAATTGCGATAACCTGACGATGGCGCCCTGGGGGGACCTCATCGTCTGCGAGGACACTCTAAATCACTGCGGGCTTGTGGGCATTCAACCCGATGGCAATCAGTACGCGATCGCCGACAACTCGCACTCTGATTCAGAACTCGCCGGTGTCTGTTTTTCGCCGGACGGGAAAACCATGTTCGTCAATATCCAGTACCCCGGCATGACGCTTGCCATCACCGGACCCTGGCCTCACTAACCCCACCACCCACCTTCACCACCCATCATCAGCGCAACGGCGTCGATCACGGGGAAATCTTGCTCGCTCCGCGCTTCGCTAAGTCGCTTCGCAAGACATCCCCGCACTCACCGCCATCGTCCCCATCGTGCTGCAGTAGGCGCGTGGTGAAGGTGGGTGGTGGGGTTAGGAGCCGCGTTTTTCGAGAATTTCGACAGCGGGAAGTTTCTTGCCTTCGACGAATTCGAGAAAAGCCCCACCGCCGGTCGAGATATAGGAGATTTGATCGGCAACACCGTACTTGTCGATCGCCGCGAGCGTGTCACCACCGCCCGCCACGGAAAACGCGTCGCTGGAAGCAATGGCTTTGGCAAGGGCCTTGGTGCCGGCGCCGAAACTGTCGAACTCGAACACACCAACCGGTCCGTTCCAGATTATGGTGCCGGCAGCGGCCAGAATCTCAGCGAATCGCTTCGCGGTGTCCGGTCCGATGTCGAGAATGAGCTCATTCGCCTTGACATCCGCAATCCCTTTCGTCGTCGCACGGGCGTCAGCCGAAAATTCGTCGGCTACTACGACGTCCGTTGGCACGGGAATTTCAGCGCGATCACTGCAGTTCGCAGCCAGCTCGCGCGCCGTATCAAGCATGTCTGCCTCGTACAGCGACTTGCCCACATCGTGACCGTCGGCAGCAATAAACGTGTTGGCGATACCACCGCCGACGATCAGGCAATCGACAATATCGGCGAGTGCATCGAGCACCGTCAGTTTGGTCGAGACTTTGGAACCACCCACGATGGCGACGAACGGACGCGTCGGATTGTCCAGCGCTTTCGCCAATGCCGTAAGCTCAGCCGCCAACAATGGGCCAGCGCAGGCGACAGCGGCGTGCTCAGCCACGCCGTACGTGCTGGCCTGAGCACGATGCGCAGTGCCGAATGCGTCCATAACGAAAACGTCGCACAGCGCCGCCATTTTTTTTGCCAAAACCGGGTCACACCCTTTCTCGCCAGCGTGGAACCGCACATTCTCGAGCAGAACCACGTCACCTGGCGTAACTTCCACGCCATCGAGCCAATCTTTCACGAGCGGCACATCGCGACCGAGCAACCCTGACAGATGCTCGGCCACAGGCCCAAGGGAGAACTTGTCGTCAGGCTCGCCCTCGGTCGGGCGACCGAGGTGCGACATCAGCATAATGGCGGCACCGGCATCGAGAGCCGCTCTGATCGTCGGTAACGCGGCGCGTATGCGAACATCGCTCGTCACCTTGCCGTCCGCAACAGGGACGTTCAGATCCTCACGAATCAATACTCGCTTGCCCGACAGGTCAACGTCAGCCATCTTGATGACGGACATGTCTACTCCCTGAGCCGACGCTTACTTGGCGTTCATGAGTGCGACGGTCGTGTCGAGCATGCGGCACGAAAATCCCCACTCATTGTCGTACCAGGCGCAAACTTTGACCAGCGTGCCTTCCATGACCTTGGTCAGCCCGGCGTCGTAGGTCGACGAATGTGGGTCATGGTTGAAATCGATCGAAACCAGCGGCTCGTCGTTGTAGGCGAGCACACCTTTGAGTGGGCCTTCGCTTGCGTCCTTCATGATCGCGTTGATTTCGTCGATGCTGGTTTCGCGCTCCGCGACAAATGTCAGGTCGACAGCGGAAACGTTGATCGTCGGCACGCGCATGGAAAAACCGTCAAGCTTGCCGTTGAGTTCCGGCAACACCAGGCCAACGGCGGCTGCGGCGCCGGTCTTGGTCGGAATCTGCGACATCGTGGCGGAACGCGCGCGACGGAGGTCCGAGTGATATACGTCGGTCAGGACCTGGTCGTTCGTGTACGCGTGAATCGTCGTCATGATACCGTGCTTGACGCCGATTTTGTCGTGCAAGGGTTTTACCAGCGGAGCCAGGCAGTTCGTAGTACAGGACGCATTCGAAATGATGTTGTGCTCGGACGTCAGGGTGTTGTGATTGACCCCATAGACGATAGTGCCGTCGATGTCCTTACCGCCCGGTGCCGAGATTATGACCTTCTTGGCACCACCCTCGAGGTGCTTGCCTGCAGTCTCGCGAGTGCGAAACAGGCCCGTCGACTCGAAGACGACGTCGACGCCGAGGTCGCCCCACGGCAGTTTGGCCGGATCACGTTCAGCGAAAACCTTGACGCGATCGCCATTGACGATAATGTCATTGCCGTCTACTTCAACTGTGCCCGGAAAATTGCCATGTGCCGTATCGCGGCGCGTCAGGTGCGCATTCGTGTTCGCGTCACCCAGATCATTAAGGGCAACAACGTCGAATTCATCGCTGCGGCCCAGCTCGTGGATCGCTCTCAACATGTTGCGGCCGATGCGCCCGTATCCGTTAATGCCAACCTTGATCGTCATGCTTTTCTCCTTGAGAAAAATAGGTTTCTTGTTAAGTAACTAGCTCTTTTGCCACCGCAACCACGTTGTCGGCCGAGAAGCCAAAATGTTCGAATAGTTCATCCGCAGGCGCCGACGCGCCAAAGCGATCGAGACCGATAACCCGACCCGCGGTACCCACGTAGCGCCACCAGGTTTCGGTAACACCTGCCTCGATGGCGACTCTCGCAACCACTGCTACAGGTAATACCGATTCCCTGTAGCCGGCGTCCTGCGCGTCGAAGACATCGGTGCACGGCATGGATACGACAGATGCCTTGATACCATCAGCGGCCAGCGCATCTGCCGCGGACAAAGCCAGAACAACTTCCGAGCCCGTCGCGATCAACAGAATATCGGGTACACCATCGGCGTCTTTCAATATGTATCCACCGCGTGCCGCACCTGATATCTGCGCCGCGGTGCGCTGCTGATACGGCAGGCCCTGTCGCGTCAGCACAAGACTTGTCGGGCCATCCTGTCGTTCGATCGCGGCGCGCCAGGCAACAGCCGTCTCAACCGTGTCGCAAGGCCGCCAGACGTTCATGTTCGGCATGAGGCGCAACGACGCCGTGTGTTCCACGGGTTGGTGAGTCGGACCGTCTTCACCGAGGCCGATCGAGTCATGTGTGTAAACGAGGATACTCTGCACCTGCATCAGTGCAGCCATCCGCAATGCGTTGCGTGCGTAATCCGAGAACGTGAGAAACGTACCCGCATACGGCATCAAGCCGCCGTGCAACGACAGTCCATTGCAAATCGCGGTCATGCCGAACTCGCGCACACCGAACCAGACGTAGTTCCCCGCGGCATCATCACCCGAAATGGGCGTCGAGCCACTGTGCTTGGTCAGGTTAGAGCCCGTAAGGTCGGCCGACCCCCCTGCCAGTTCCGGCAATGCCGGTGCAAACGCATTCAGGGCGACGAGCGACGCCTTGCGAGTCGCCATGTCTTCGCCGGCTGCGTCGATTTCCGCGATCGCTTTGTCGGCCCACTCACTCCAGTGCTGTGGCAGCTTGCCGGCCATGCGGCGCGCAAATTCGGCGGCAAGCTCCGGGTACTCGGCGTCGTAAGCCTCGAATACCTTATTCCATGCCGTCTCGTTAGCCGCTCCTCGCTCCTTGCCATCCCAGGCATCCAAGATCTCGGCCGGAACGTCGAACGGCGCCGCGTCCCAACGAAGCTCCATGCGCGCAGCGGCAATTTCTTCCACACCGAGCGGCGCGCCATGTGTCGAGGCCGTGCCTTGCTTGTTCGGCGCACCGAAACCGATGATCGTCTTACAACAGATCATCGTCGGCCGATCAGCATCTGACGTTGCCTGCTCAACCGCCTCGGCAATGGCACTACTATCATGGCCATCGACATTATCGATCACCTGCCAACCGTAGGATGCGAAGCGCTTGGCCGTGTCATCGGTAAACCAGGCATCGACCTCGCCATCGATCGAAATATTGTTGTCATCGTAGACACAAATCAGCTTGCCGAGCTTCAGCGTCCCCGCCAGGGAGCACGCCTCGTGCGAGATTCCTTCCATGAGACAGCCGTCGCCCAGAAAGACCCAGGTCTTGTGGTCCACGATCTCGTGGTCCGGTCGATTAAATTCGGCCGCCAACATTTTTTCCGCCATGGCCATACCGACGGCGTTTGTTAGACCCTGACCTAATGGCCCGGTCGTCGTTTCGATCGGCCCACCGCGTTCGTATTCGGGATGTCCCGCTGTCCTGTAGCCAAACTGGCGGAAGTTTTTTAACTGCTCGATAGGAAAATCTTCGTAGCCGGTGAGGTACAGCAAGCTGTACAACAACATCGACCCGTGGCCATTCGATAACACAAAGCGGTCGCGATTCGACCATTTCGGGTTCGCCGGATTATGTTTTAGATAGTCGTTCCAAAGAACTTCGGCAATATCGGCCATGCCCATCGGCGCGCCTGGATGACCCGAATTGGCCGCCTGCACGGCGTCCATACTCAGGGCCCTGATCGCATTCGCGAGATCTCGCCTGGCGGGTCGACCGGCGATTGCAGTTTTATGTGACATGAATCCTGTCTTTGTCGTTGGCCTGGCGGCCTGTTTGTAAGGGGGATGCTAGTCGCTTTCGCGAGGCGGACATTTTCCCTGTTATAGCGCGTCGCATCAAGGGTACAATGCGCCACCTTTGAAAACGAGAACCCCGAAAACCATGAGTGACGCTTTTCTGTTTACATCGGAATCTGTATCCGAGGGCCATCCTGACAAAATTTCCGACCAGATCTCCGACGCGATCCTCGATGCCATCATCGAACAAGATCCCAAGGCGCGCGTCGCCTGCGAGACCATGGTCAAGACTGGTGTCGCGATCGTTGCGGGCGAAGTCACGACGTCGGCGTGGGTCGATATCGAAGACATCGTGCGCAATACGGTGCTCGAAATTGGCTACAACAGCTCGGAAATGGGCTTCGACGGTGCGTCCTGTTCCGTTCTGAACGCGATCGGCAAGCAGTCGCCCGATATTGCACAAGGGGTTGACCGCGAATCAGCCGAAAAACAAGGCGCCGGTGACCAGGGCCTCATGTTCGGTTATGCGACCAACGAGACCAACGTCCTGATGCCGGCCCCGATTACCTACGCCCACCGCCTGGTTCGCCGCCAGGCAGAAGTGCGTAAGAATGGCACGCTGCCTTACCTCAGACCCGACGCCAAGAGCCAGGTGACGTTCGTCTATGAAGACAACAAACCCGTCGCTATTGATGCCATAGTACTATCGTCGCAACATGCCCCCGACGTTTCCATGTCCGATCTGCGCGAAGGCGTCATGGAAGAAATTATCAAGCCCATTATTCCGGCGGAGCTTGTCAACGCGAAAACGCATTACCACATTAACCCGACCGGCCGATTCGAGATCGGCGGACCTATGGGTGACTGTGGACTGACGGGTCGCAAGATCATTGTCGATACCTATGGCGGCTCAGCTCGCCATGGCGGTGGCGCGTTTTCAGGCAAGGATCCGTCCAAAGTCGATCGTTCGGCCGCCTATGCCGCGCGATATGTGGCCAAGAACATCGTCGCTGCAGGCCTCGCCGAGCGCTGCGAAATTCAGGTGTCCTATGCCATCGGCGTCGCTGAGCCGACTTCGATCAGCGTTAGCACGTTTGGTACCGGGAAACATTCTGATACAAAATTGACCCAACTTATACGTGATCATTTCGACCTGACGCCGTACGGTATTCTGTCGATGCTTGACCTGATCAGGCCGATCTACAAGCCAACTGCCGCCTACGGTCATTTCGGCCGGGAAGACATCGAGCTGAGTTGGGAAAAGACCGACAAAGCCGAAGCGCTCAGAGACGCTGCGGCCTGAACTTATTTTAGATTAGGAGAACACCATGAGTAGCCAAGCCGCTGCTATAAACAAGGACGATTACAAGGTCGCCGATATTTCACTCGCCGACTGGGGCCGCAAGGAAATTGCGATTGCCGAAACCGAAATGCCGGGCCTCATGGCTTTGCGAGAAGAGTTCAAAGGACAATCGCCGCTCAAGGGCGTGCGCCTCACGGGTTGTCTGCATATGACGATTCAGACCGCGGTGCTGATCGAAACACTAAAGGAACTCGGTGCCGACATCCGCTGGTCGTCGTGCAACATCTTCTCCACCCAGGATCATGCGGCAGCTGCAATCGCCGCAATCGGCGTGCCGGTGTTCGCCTGGAAAGGCGAATCAGAGGACGAATACTGGTGGTGTGTCGAACAGACGATCAACGGTCCGGATGGCTGGCAACCGAATATGATTCTCGACGATGGCGGCGACCTCACGATGATCCTGCACGACAAGTACCCCGAGATTATGAAGGGCATCAAGGGTCTGTCGGAGGAAACCACGACAGGCGTGAAACGACTCTACGACATGATGGCCGATGGCTCGCTGATGTGCCCGGCATTCAACGTCAATGATTCGGTGACCAAGTCCAAGTTCGACAATCTCTACGGTTGCCGAGAGTCGCTCGTGGACGGCATCAAGCGTGCTACCGACGTCATGATTGCGGGCAAGGTCGCAGTCGTCTGTGGCTATGGCGATGTTGGTAAAGGCTGTGCCCAGTCGCTGAAAGGGCTTGGTGCGACAGTCTTGGTGACCGAAGTCGACCCTATTTGCGCGCTGCAAGCTGCGATGGAAGGCTACCGGGTTGTCGACTTCGATGAAATTTGCGACCAGGTTGATATCGTCGTGACGGCCACGGGTAACTACCATGTCGTTTCGGGGCCGCAGATGGATCGTATGCGCGACCAGGCAATTGTCTGCAACATCGGTCACTTCGACAATGAAATTGATGTGGCGTACCTCAAAAAGTACGAGTGGGAAAACATCAAGCCGCAAGTGGATCACGTTATTTTCCCGGATGGCAAACGCATCATCTTGTTGGCTGAGGGCCGTCTCGTGAACCTTGGCTGCGCGACAGGTCATCCTAGCTTCGTAATGTCAAACTCATTCACGAACCAGGTACTTGCGCAGATCGAGCTATGGCACAACGGCGACCAGTACGAAAAGCAGGTCTACGTACTACCCAAACATCTGGATGAGAAGGTCGCACGACTGCATCTCGACCGGATTGGCGCTAAAATCACCGAATTGTCTGACGAACAAGCCAAGTATATCGGCGTCGAAAAAGACGGCCCGTACAAACCGGAGCATTACCGCTACTAAGGAACCCGCGTATTCCAGCGAACCCTGATGCCGCCGACGGCGATCTGATTCGGATTCTTCACCTCACGGATCCGCACATTTTCGCCGACTCCAAAGGCGGCCTGCGTGGCAGAGTCACGCAGGCGTCTTTGCAACGTGTTATCGATCACTACCAGGCCGGCGACTGGCGCGCCGATCGCGTCGTTATCACGGGAGACCTGATTCAGGACGATTCAGCGGAAGCATACGATCGCTTTCGTGAGCTGCTGCTACCCTTGAACATGCGCATGCACTGCGTGCCCGGAAATCACGACGTGCGTGACCTGATGCGACGCGTCTGTTGCGCACCCCCGTTCTCCTACTGCGCCTACGAAGAAATCGGCGACTGGCTGCTGATCGGACTCGATAGTTGCATCTCCGACGACGCGGGTGGCGTACTGACGAGCGAAGAACTCGATCGTTTGTCAGAAACCGTTACGCGCAGCACCGCGAAGCACGTCATGGTTTTCCTGCACCATCCGCCAATCCCTATGGGCAGCGCCTGGCTCGACACGGTTGGACTGAGAAACGGGGATGAATTCCTGCGACGCCTGCGCTCCCTGAACCGGGCGCGTATCGCGATTTTCGGGCATGTGCACCAGGCCTATGATGCGGAGCACGAGGGCACCCGAATTGTTGCGACACCGTCAACCTGCCGCCAGTTCTTGCCGGGCAGCGATGACTTTGCGGTCGATGACCGCCCGCCGGCATATCGCCGCATCACTTTGAACGCCGACGGCAGCAACGATGCCGAACTGATTTGGGTAGAGGATGACTAGGGCCATTTTTGCGGTCCTGCTGCTGATCGTTTCCGGTTCTTCCTGGGGCGATACCGAGGGGCACCCCGTGACCCTTTGGCGGGCACAAGGAATCAGTAACTCTGTTTACCTGCTCGGCTCTATCCATTTATTGCGCGCTGAAGACCACCCGCTGCCGTCCGTTATCGACGCCGCCTACGCCGACGCTGAAGTCCTGATCATGGAACTGGATATGGACGATCTGGACAGCATCGCGACGCAACAGCTGTTCAACCAGAACGGCGTATTGCGCGATGACACGACGCTACGAGAGCTGATGGGCGAGTCGTTGTATCAACGAGCCGCGCTCGCTGCCGAAGCCAGCGACATCCCTATCGACATGCTGGCGAAGAGCGAGCCTTGGCTAGCGGCGATTACCGTCGAGATGATGGCGTTATATCGGATCGGCTTCGATCCAATGCTTGGCGTTGAGATGCATATGACGTCACGCGCCGTGAGAGACGGCAAACGAATCGAAGGACTCGAAAACATCGAAGAACAGCTGGCGTTTCTCGATGGCCTGTCGTTGCCAGCGCAACGTGCCATGCTACTGCAGGTACTCGAGGAAAGTTCCAACATGCGTGAATCGATCGACGAGATGATTCGCGCGTGGCGATACGGAGACATCGAGTCTCTTGAGTCATACTTGCTCGAGAGTATTTCGGAACACAAGGAGCTAAACGACACGCTGGTAAGTAATCGCAATCGACGGTGGGTATCGCAAATCGAAGAACTTCTCGACGATAAAGACGATTACCTGATAATCGTGGGCGCGTTGCATCTTGTCGGACAAGATGGCGTTCCAAATCTTCTCAAACAGAAGCGCGTAAAAATTCTCCAGTTGAGTGAGCCGGCTTCCATTCGGTAGCATGCGCCACTCTCCGGGAGAAAATTCATGAGCCTGTTCAGCAACGCGCAACAAGTAATCGCCGGCGGCGTCAATTCGCCAGTAAGAGCCTTTGCGGGCGTCGGCGGCGAGCCCGTCTTTATCAAACAAGCCAGTGGCGCCTGGCTTGAAGCCGAAGACGGTAGCAAATACATCGACTACGTCGGTTCCTGGGGACCGATGATTCTCGGGCACGCACACCCGAACGTTATCGACGCGGTGGTGAAGACTGCGAAACAGGGCCTCAGTTTCGGTGCACCGTGCGTTCTCGAGACTCAAATCGCCGAGAAAATATGCGCCCTGGTGCCGACCATCGAGCGTGTGCGGATGGTGAACTCAGGCACCGAAGCGACGATGAGCGCGATTCGCCTGGCGCGCGGCCATACCGGCCGCGACAAGATCATCAAGTTTGAAGGCTGCTATCACGGCCACTCAGATTCGCTGCTGATTAAAGCGGGATCGGGAGCACTAACGCTCGGCGTTCCGAGCTCGCCGGGAGTGCCGGCCGGTTTGGCGGAGCACACGGTTACGCTCGCCTACAACGACGCTCGTGCAGTTCGTGAGGCATTCAAGGAACTTGGGGCCGAGATCGCCTGCGTGATCGTCGAGCCCATCGCAGGCAATATGAACATGGTGCCTCCGCTACCCGGCTTTCTCGAAGCGCTACGCGACGAGTGCACCCAGGCTGGTGCGCTGTTGATCTTCGACGAAGTCATGACCGGATTTCGTGTGGCCAAAGGAGGCGCGCAGGCGCTATTCGGTATCGAACCTGACCTGACCACGCTTGGCAAAGTCGTTGGTGGCGGCATGCCCGCTGCTGCCTTCGGCGGTCGCGCCGACGTCATGGCAAGCATTGCTCCCGATGGCCCGGTCTACCAGGCAGGGACGTTATCGGGAAACCCCGTGGCGATGGCTGCCGGCCTGGCTACGTTGGCGCTGATTGACGAACCCGGTTTTTACGAATCCTTGAGCGAGAAGACCGAACGACTCACCGATGGCCTCGACAAAGTGGCGGCTGAAACACGTATAGCCGTTTCAACCGAGAACGCCGGCGGTATGTTTGGCCTGGTATTTAGCGACGACGGGCCCGTACACAGCTACACACAGGTGGCGGCAGCCAACGTCGAACGATTCAAGCAATTTTTTCACGGCATGCTTACCGCTGGCATATACCTGGCGCCGTCCGCGTTCGAGGCAGGATTTGTGTCGGCAGCGCACAGCGACGACGACATCGACGCTACGATCGCCGCCGCGCGGAAGGTATTTAGCACCCTGTAGCCGGGCCACGTACGCTATTCAATAGCTCATCGATAAGTTTCAGTCGCGCCATCGTGTCGCTGCTCTCCAGAAACTCCTGTTTTTGTTCCAGATCGATTGGCAGGATTTCGATCAGGCGGTACGTCACCCAAACGGCATCGTCGAAGCGACGATCCAGCGACTCATACAAGCGCCCGAGATCGTCGAGCACGCTCTCGAGAATTTTTTTCATCGACGCGTATTCTTCGGGCAATGACATATCCGGTTCTGGCGGGATGGTCTCGATGGTTCCGACATTGAGACCGTCGGCCTGTTGACGGCCGGACAATAGTCGGAATCGTTGTCCGCCAGCCGCCGTAACACCGAGCAGACCGTCGCTGCCCTGGTACCAGTCGGTGATGTTGGCCAGCGTGCCAACCTCGTGGGTCGTCGCCATACCGCCTTCCTCGCCTTCTCGTATCAACAACACGCCGAATGACGAATCGCTCTTCATACAGCGACTGATCATGTCGATATAGCGCGATTCGAAAATCCTCAGCGGCAACGGGCCACCAGGGAAAAGCACGGTTCGCAGTGGAAAGAGCGGAATGTCCATTACCAATGAGTATAGTTCCTCGGCGAAGCCCAAAAAAGATCGCCGCTCCTAGCTCCCCCGCGTACGCTGTAGCATCGCCGTAAGCGTCTGTCGCGCGGAGCCAAACCCCCCGTTGCTCATGAAAACGACCTGGTCACCTGCGAGCACCCGGGTGGACATGTCCGTAACGAGCTGATCGTAGTCCCCAAACAACCGGATTTTGTCGCCTAACGACGATACTGCCGCCTCAAACTCATCGCCAATGTCCTTCGGACGATACATCCAGACAAGGTCGGCGCCGCCCAATGACTCGGCGATCGTCTCGTTATGCACGCCGAGCTTCATTGTGTTGGATCGCGGCTCAACAGCGACTACGACACGGTGACCGGGAAAGCGACTCCTGACCGACGCGATGGTCTTGCGAAAAGCTGTGGGGTGATGCGCGAAGTCGTCGTAAATTGCGATATCTGCGACGGTTGCGGTGCGTTCCATGCGACGTTTTACGCCGTCAAAGCGCGACAGCGCGTCGACCGCCTGCGCAACGGTTACGCCGGCCGATGCCGCCGCCGCCACCGCGGCGAGCGCGTTCTCAAGATTGTAGATGCCACCAATGCCCCAGCGCGCCTCTGCCGTCTTTCCGTCTGGCCCGCGCATGCTAATGCGGCGCTCAACGTTATCTGCGAATCTCGCGGTCCAGTCAGTATCGCCCCTCGTACCGAAGGTCTCCGTCGGCGTCCAGCAGCCCATCTCAAGCAAGCGCCACAGGTTCTGATCCGCGCCGTTGCAAATAATCCGCCCACCGCTGGGCACCGTGCGCACAAGTTGGTGGAATTGCCACAGGATCGCGTCGATATCTTTATAGATGTCCGCGTGATCGTATTCGAGGTTGTTGAGAATGACCGTTCGTGGCCGGTAGTGAACGAACTTGGCCCGCTTGTCGAAAAACGCCGTATCGTACTCATCCGCCTCAACCACGAAATATTTCGAATCGCCGAATCTGGCCGACTCGCCAAAATTCCCAGGAATACCGCCGACAAGAAATCCGGGCGAATGGCCCGCGTCTTCAAGAATCCAGGCAAGCATACTGGACGTGGTCGTTTTGCCATGCGTTCCGGCAACAGCGAATACGTGACGGTCCTTAAGAACGTGTTCGGCGAGCCATTGCGGACCGGACTGATATGGTAGTCCTCGATCCAACATAGCCTCGACGACTTCGACGCCGCGGGACATTACGTTGCCGACCAACACACAATCTGGCTTGCTATCAAGCTGCGCGGCATCGACGCCCTCATGCAAATCGATGCCCAACATCTTTAGCTGTGTACTCATTGGCGGATACACATTGCGATCGCAGCCGGTCACTTCGTGACCTGCAGCCCGCGCCAGTGCCGCCACGCCGCCCATGAATGTCCCGCAAATTCCAAGAATATGTACGTGCATGTCGCCTCAGACTGGCGTGGTTGTCGCCGGATCCATAACTGAATACAGGAGCAGTTGAAATACGAAGATCGCCATGGCGACAACAACGCCAACGTACCAATGCCGGTCTATCGTTCTTGAAATGATATGACCCTCAACCGGCACGGTCCACAACAGAATAAGTGTGACGATAAGATTGACGATGTTGTCACCCAGGAAAGGCGTCAGCAACACATTGCCGGCGACGAACATCAAGCTAAGCAGCGACCCGCAACCCATCAAGGCCATGATGGCCTGCATGAGGCGCGCACTTTTTCCCGACAATACAACGATCGCCGTATAACACAGCAATCCGGCGACACCCGTAACGGTGCCGATGATAAAGTCCCTGGCATCCAGCTCTTCGGTCATGAACGTCATGACGAGTCCGGTGGATAACCACAGCGCGACGAGTACCGCCAGCAAGATGGTCGAGCGCGGAATCGCATCCGGACCTTTTCGTAGACGAATGATGTCAAACAAAGTTTCAAATAGAGCAAACACTGTCGATATTTTGCGTCCTGATTGCTGTAGATCGATGATCGCATGTTAACCTTCTAACCTGAAAATCGCCCCTGGCTTGTTAATGCCCCATTACCTTTTTGTCGATCAACCCGACACCATTGCTTCGAGCCTGACCACTGACGACCCATTGGGCGTCGATACAGAGTTCATGCGCGAGAAGACCTATTTCGCGCAACTTTGCCTGGTGCAGATAGCGACCAGCGACGAAATCTACTGCGTCGATCCACTGACCGAGAACGATCAGCGGCATTTCTGGAAGGTGTTACTGGCGCGAGACTGGATAGTTCATTCTGCGCGACAAGACATCGAAGTTGTTTTTCAGATCTCCAGCGAGATGCCACGCTCAATTTTTGACACGCAGATTGCCGCCGGTCTGCTCGGCTTTCCGGCGCAGATGGGTTATGCCGGCCTCGTAAAAGAACTTTTTGACGTGGAGATGGCCAAGTCACACACGAGAGCCGACTGGAGCCAGCGGCCGCTACGCGAGGCCTACCTGCAGTATGCCGCTGAAGACGTGGAGTACCTGTTGCCTGCCTACGAAGAATTGGGCGACCAGCTTGAACGCAAAGGGCGACTGGATTGGGCGCGCCAGGATTCTCGATTGCTCCTCGAACCCGATCTTTATGAGATCGGCGCCGAGCAGGCGATCGGCCGCCTGAAGGGCGCGAGAAACTTACGTGGCCGTAAACGCGCGGCGGCCGCGAGACTTGCCGCCTGGCGGGAAAGCGAGGCGATTCGCCGCAACCGCCCGAGGCAGTGGATCGCGCGCGACAACGTACTTCTTGAGATCGCGTACCGTTTGCCAGCGTCGGATCAGCAGCTTGCGGAAATCGAGGGCTTGTCGCCGAAACTCATTGCTCGCGTCGGCAAGCAACTGTTACAAGCGGTCGATGCTTCAAGCGCCGATGAAAACGACTATCGTCCGCCGCGCCCGCCGGACGAAGCGCAGAAAACCTTGTTAAAGGAGATGCAGGCACGGGTCGCGCGCTGTGCAGACGAACTTGGTCTGGCAGCCGAAACCATGGCATCGAAGCGGGAACTGGCAGCGGTCATCGTCTCAGTCAAACGGGATTCGAGAGTCTTTTCCGGCTGGCGGCAAGACATCATCGGCAACGAACTCCTCGAGTTGTTGTAGGCCACCACCACCCGTCATCCACCACCCACCATCCCCACGGCGGCGTCGATCACGGGGAAATCTTGCTAGCTCCGCGCTTCGCGAAGTCGCTTCGCAAGACATCCCCGCACTCACCGCCATCGCCCGCATCGTGCTGCCGTTGGCAAGTGGACGAGATGTTTGTTGGCGAGACATAAAGCGAGCGTAAGCGAGACAGTCCGCCAACAAAGCATGCTACGTGCCCTAGGGGCATCGGCCGATTGCCTGTCCATAATGGTGGGTGGTGGATGATGGGTGGTGGATGATGGGTGGTGAATGATGGGTGGTGAATGATGGGTGGTGAATGATGGGTGGTGGGTTTAGTTGAGAGCCTCGAGCAATCGCTCGTAGACCTCATCGATTGTGCCCTCGGCGTCAATCGTCGTCAGCTTGCCACGCTTTGCGTAGTAATCGATCAGCGGTTCCGTGTTCTTCCGGTACACGTCCAGTCGATTGCCGATCGTCTCCTCGTTATCGTCTTCCCGCTGAATCAGCTCGCCACCCGCATTGCTGCATTCATCGAGTTCCTCCTGGGAAGAGAAATACACGTTCAGTAGTTTGCCCGTCAGTGAGCAGGTGCGCCTGCCCGTCAGGCGTTTCATGAGTATGTCGAAGTCGACGTCCATCAGCACCGCCGTATCCAGCGGCGTACCCAACTGATCGAGCAGCTCGCCCAGATCCAGGGCTTGCTGAGTGGTACGAGGGAATCCATCGAGGATAAAGCCGTCAGCCGCATCCGGCTCTGCAAGGCGCTCGCTGATGATGCCGAGCACGACATCGTCGGGGACCAGATCGCCCGCTTCCATAATTGACTTGGCTTTTAGCCCAAAGCGGGTGCCGGAAGCGACAGCTTCGCGCAGTATGTCGCCCGTTGAAACCTGCGGGATATTCTTGTCAGCCATCAATTTCTTGGCCTGAGTGCCTTTGCCCGATCCGGGTGCGCCGAGTAAAACCATACGCATAGCTTCAGTCTCTCCAGTCGAAAATCGCTTGTCATTTCCTGCATACTCGGCGCGGGCGCCGGGCGAGGTACGCTACCGACAATGTGTAATAAGGTCAATGAGTAGAAAGCCGGATTCCGAATTACCGATGCTCCATTATTGCGTTTCCGCTATGCTCTCGCGCTCAACAAAAATCAGGTACAGGAAACCAACATCATGTCTGCAATGAATGCTTTTTACGCCCAATCGGGCGGTGTGACGGCTGTAATCAACGCGTCCGCCTGTGGGGTAATCGAAACCGCGCGCAAGCATCCAAACAAGTTTGCCAACGTTTATGCCGGCCGCAACGGCATCATCGGTGCGTTGACCGAAGACATGATCGATACGAGTAAGGAAAGCGCGTCAACGATCGCCGCCCTAATGTATACGCCGGGCGGCGCGTTCGGTTCCGCGCGCTACAAACTCAAGGGCATCGATGAGAATCGCGCCGAATACGAACGCCTTATCGAGATATTCAAAGCGCACAACATCGGCTACTTTTTCTACAATGGCGGCAACGATTCCATGGACACCGCCCATAAGGTGTCGCAGATCAGCAAGAGCATGGGTTTCCCCGTCACCTGCCTAGGCATTCCCAAAACCGTCGACAACGACCTGCCCGTTACGGACAACTGCCCGGGCTTCGGGTCCGTTGCCAAGTATGTCGCCGTATCCACCCAGGAGGCAGCACTCGACGTGCTCTCGATGGCAAAGACTTCCACGAAGGTCTTTATCCTCGAGGTAATGGGGAGACACGCGGGTTGGATTGCCGCTGCCGGCGGCCTCGCCGGCAAGAATCCGGGCGACGCACCACATATCATTTTGTTCCCGGAAATCCCGTTCAAGAAACGTGAATTCCTGAAGCGTGTACGTGATTGTGTGAACAAGTACGACTATTGCGTCGTTGTCGTCAGTGAAGGCGCCGCGTTTGCCAACGGCAGGTTCCTTGCCGAGGCCGGTACACGTGACGCATTCGGGCACGCTCAATTGGGCGGTGTAGCGCCTGTCGTCGCGAACATGGTGCGTGAAAACCTCGGCTTCAAGTACCACTACGCGATTGCCGATTACCTGCAGCGTTCCGCTCGACATATCGCGTCCGATGTTGACGTTAAACAAGCGTATGCCGTCGGTAAGGCCGCCGTGCAGTTCGCGCTGCAGGGCAAAACCGCCGTCATGCCCGTCATCAAGCGCGTCTCCGATCAGCCGTACCGATGGAAGATTGAGTCCGCCGCACTCGTCCGCATTGCGAACAAGGAAAAGATGCTGCCGCGACGTTACATCACCAAGGACGGTTTCGGCATCACCGAAGCCGCCAGACGCTATCTGCAGCCGTTGATCAAAGGCGAGAATTATCCGCCATACATCAATGGTTTACCGAAGGTCGCGACACTTAAAAACCGTTCCGTCAAGCCGAAGCTGGGCGGTAAATTTGTGGTATGATGCGCGGCCAGTTGCGGGCGGACCCTGACAAGAAACACGTTCAAAGTGTCAGGGAAGCGCTCGCAGCACCTTTGAAAAAACAATGAAATTTTTACCGACCGAAGCCCTGCTGCCGGCTTTTTTGCCTGGCAATAGCGGATTCGTTCGATCTGTTCGCTACAAAGTCAGGAGATAATCTGATGTCCAACGAGTTTGCCCTGTGGCTCTCGATCGGTGCCGGCGTGCTCGCCATACTGTTCGGGGTGATTACGACACAGTGGGTTCTTAAGCAACCTGCCGGCAGCAGCCGCATGCAGGAAATATCCGCAGCCATTCAAGAAGGCGCGAAAGCCTACATGGATCGCCAGTACATGACGATCGGCGCTGTTGGCGTCGTACTCGCCATCGTTCTCGCTATTGCCCTTGATACCGCAACCGCGCTTGGTTTCGTTATTGGCGCCATTTTCTCAGGCCTTGCGGGCTACATTGGCATGTACGTTTCAGTTCGTGCCAACGTGCGCACGGCCGAGGCCGCGACCAAGGGTGTCAATCCGGCACTGACCGTCGCATTTAAGGGCGGAGCAATTACCGGCATGCTGGTGGTCGGTCTGGGCCTCCTCGGTGTCGCCGGGTACTTCCTGATACTGACCAACAACGGGGCAACGGCGGATGAAGCGGTTCACGCGCTGGTCGGTTTGGCATTCGGCGGCTCGCTGATCTCGATATTCGCCCGACTCGGCGGCGGCATCTTCACGAAGGGCGCTGACGTCGGTGCCGACCTCGTCGGTAAGGTCGAGGCCGGTATTCCGGAAGATGATCCTCGTAACCCCGGCGTTATCGCCGACAACGTTGGCGATAACGTTGGTGACTGCGCTGGTATGGCCGCCGACCTGTTCGAGACCTATGCGGTAACCATCATCGCGACCATGTTGCTGGGTGGCCTGGTCGCCGCGAACTATGGTCCAGAAGCCGTGATTTACCCGCTGGTTCTCGGCGCGGTTTCGATTGTTGCCTCAATTATTGGTACTTTCTTCGTCAAGACGTCGGACGGCGGCAAGATTATGGGCGCCTTGTACAAGGGCATGGTCGTTGCCGGCATTCTCGCAGCCATCGCTTTCTACTTCATTACTGACATCATGCTGGGCGACACGGGCGCGTCGATGAATATCTTCTATTCATCGCTGATCGGTCTCGCACTCACGGCCGCCATGGTTGTCATTACCGAGTACTACACTGGCACGGACTTCAAACCGGTCAAGACGATTGCCAATGCGTCACTGACGGGCGATGCGACCAACATTATCGCTGGCCTTGGAATCTCGATGAAAGCGACCACGCTGCCGGTTCTCGCTGTTTGCGCGAGCATCTGGGGTGCGTTCCAGCTGGCGCCGGCTGATGTACCGATGGGTGGTCTTTACAACATTGCCATTGCGGCGACGGCCATGCTGTCAATGACGGGCGTTGTGGTTGCTCTCGATGCATTCGGCCCCATCACCGACAACGCCGGCGGTATTGCCGAAATGGCGGAGCTACCGCCCGAGGTCCGCAAGATTACCGACCAACTCGATGCCGTCGGTAACACGACCAAGGCTGTCACCAAGGGCTACGCGATCGGTTCCGCCGGACTCGCCGCACTCGTCCTGTTTGCCGACTACAACAATGCGCTTGCGCTGGAAGGCAAAGACGTGACCTTCCTGCTCAATGATTACCGCGTCATCATCGGCCTGTTTATAGGCGGCCTGGTGCCGTACTTGTTTGGTGCGATGGCGATGGAAGCTGTCGGTCGAGCTGCGGGCTCAGTCGTCGAAGAAGTCCGGCGCCAGTTCCGCGAAATCGAAGGTATTATGGAAGGTACCGGTAAGCCGGATTACAGCCGCGCTGTAGACCTGCTGACCAAGTCGGCCATCAAGGAAATGATCGTGCCCTCGTTGTTACCAATCGCGGTGCCGCTCATTGTCGGCTATACGCTGGGCGTTGAGGCGCTGGGCGGCCTGCTGCTCGGCACCATCGTTACCGGCCTGTTCCTGGCGATCTCGATGACGGCCGGCGGTGGCGCCTGGGACAATGCCAAAAAGTACATCGAAGACGGCAACTGCGGCGGCAAAGGCTCCGATGCACACAAAGCCGCCGTCACGGGCGACACCGTAGGCGATCCGTACAAAGATACGGCTGGCCCAGCGATCAACCCGTTGATCAAGATCATCAACATCGTTGCATTGTTGATGGTGCCGTTGCTGTAAGCGAAGTGACTTGCGACGACAGCCCGGGCCGCGCCTTGCGGCCCGGGCGAGTTGTGGTTCAGGGATTCGACATGCGGTAGGAGCCTGTGGGCGAGCTGCCCAACAAGGTAGGCGACTCCACAAAGTGTCCCTGCACGAAATCGACGCCAATATCCCGCAGCCAGTCGAAATCTTCCTGGTGTTCAACCTGTTCGGCGACGACACGGAAATGCATGGTCCGCGCCAGCTTTATCATCGCTGCGACCATTTCCTGGTTTACCAGGTCCGACTGCAAATTTCGCGTATAGGTCCCGTCAATCTTCAGGTAGTCAATGGGCAGGTGCTTCAGGCTCGAGAACGAACCGAGCCCACTGCCAAAGTCGTCAAGCGAGAATTCACACCCTATGCCATGCAAGACCTCGATAAAGCGCTGTGCATGCTGGACATTCGAGAGAATCGCGGTTTCAGTGACTTCGAAGCAAATGGACGACGGCGCTACGCCCGTGCGGTCGAGCGCGTCGACGACGAAACCAAGGAAGGCCTCATCGCCGATCGTCTGGCTGGACAGGTTGATCGCACAACTGCGGTGCGCCGGCAATTTTATTTCACTCCCGGATATCGCGGCGAGCGCGGCGTTAATCACCCAGCGATCAATCTGCGGCATCATCTGGTAACGCTCGGCGGGTCGCAGGAATTCAGCTGAATTAGTAGGCCTGCTGTGGCCGTCGTTCAAACGTATCAACACCTCTACGGAGGGTCCGGAGTCGGCCCTGCCGCTCATCGCGATAATGGGCTGCACCGCAAGTTCGAAACTGTCTTCATGCAATGCTGTTTGCAATTGCCGCAACCACTGGATATCTCCGCGCTCCCGGGCTACCGCTTCGTCGCGCGAAGAGTACACATGCACCTGGCCCCTGCCCTGTTGCTTGGCCATGTAGCAAGCCGAATCGGCTGCGCTCATTACGTCCTGCAGCGTTCCGCTCGAATGGCTGACTTCCACGAGACCGATCGAGATTCCAATGTTGAAAATCTTGTCTTTCCAGACAAAACGATAATCGGCGACCGCGTTGCAGATATCAGCCGCGATCTGGCGAGATTTGTCGATCGGGCAGCCAATAAGCAATGCACCGAATTCATCGCCGCCCAGTCGGCCAACGAAATCCGAATCCCGTACCTGATCTTTGATCAGGGCAGCGACTTCTCGAAGCATGTTGTCGCCCGCAAGGTGACCGCAGCTGTCGTTTACTGCCTTGAATCGATCGAGATCCATGTAAAATACAATGTGGACGGCTTCTTCGGCGTGAGCAGTGTCCATCGCCTCATCAAGGCGTCGCTCGAATTCGCGGCGATTAACCAGACCAGTGAGCGGATCATGGGTTGCCTGGTAAGACATCGTGCGCGTCAGGCCACGTAGCTCACTCACGTCGTGAAATACAACAACAGTGCCAGAGATGCTGTTGCTGGGTCCGCGAACCGGTGACGCCGTTATCTCAACCGAGTGTTCGAGCTCTCCGTCGCTACTAACCAACACCGCGCGGCGCCCCATGTTCACGCGCCGACGCATCGCCAGGCAACGCTCGACGGGGTCGCCCAGGGGTCGCCTGTCCGCGTCATCAACCAGCGTGAACAATTCGCCAACACGATGTCCGGCAGCATCGTCGCGGTTTGCGCCAATAAGTGTTTCAGCGGCCAGATTCATATAGTCGATACGCCCATCGTTGTCAGTCGTAATGACCCCTTCGGAAATCGATTCCAGGGTGTATTGGGCTTGCCGTTTGCTACGGGACAACGACACTTCAAGGCTCTTGCGGTGGCTAACATCACGCGCAACCGTCAAAATCGCGCGCTTACCGCCAAACTCGATATTCGAACTTTGAGCCTCAACCCATAGTCCGGTCTGATCGCCGTTGATCAACTGCATCTCGATTCTTCGAGGTGCCTCTTCGCCGGCCATCCGCATCGCAACGTTTTTTCGAAACAGTGCACGGTAAGCGGGCTTGACCAGGTCGGCGATGTCACGACCCACCAATCGCGCAGATTCCAGGCCAACCAGGCTCGCGGCGGACTCGTTGGCGAGCAATATTTTTTCGTCATGGATAATGACGATCTCGGGCAATGTGCGCGCAAAGTCTTTGAACAGACGGTCGCGACCCTGGATCTTTTCGTCACGTTCGCCAAGTGCGTCGAACAGGCGATTCACCGTGTGCGCTAGCTGTCCCGTTTCCGGATCGTTGGGAATGGTCATACGACGCCCGACGGACGCGTCCCGTGACGCCGCGAGCATTTCGTCATTGAGTCGTTTGATTCGTCGCGCGAGGTTGCTGCGCGAGAGCCAGACGAACACCACTACCGAAATGGCCAGCAAGGCCAACGTCAGAAGTGCAATAATGATGTAAGTAGGTGACATTAAGAGCCCGGGCTACGATACCGCAAGTTAGTTAGGATCATTTGTTATTATTATTAAGTTGGGGCTCGATACGCATCTCCGCAAGCGAAGATACAACGGACAAAAAGCTTAGATAAACCAAGCATCTGTAAGCATATCCCAGCAACGTGACGCAGCCGCGACGATTCACCATAATTCCGCACGAGCTGCCGCGATCGGTTGCACGGTAAAATGAGCAGCTCTAAAAATTGCTTTTTTTTTGCCTTTAAATTCAGCGTGTTATAGGTAGGACGACAATGAACATCGATTTCGCACGACGGCAGATGGTGAACCAGCAGGTGCGAGGCTGGAATGTCTACGACGACGACGTGCTGGCTACGCTTCGAGAATTGCCGCGGGAACAATTCGTGCCGGCACGATTCCAGTCGCTGGCATTCGCCGATACGGAGATCGCGCTTGGTCACGGACAACACATGATGACGCCGACTGTTGAAGGTCGTGTCCTGCAGGCCCTCGCCCTCGACGGCGACGAACGTGTCCTCGAAGTGGGGACCGGTAGCGGTTTCCTGACAGCCTGTCTTGCCAGGCTCGGGGCCAATGTCACGAGCGTCGAAATCTACGACGATTTTCTGGAAGCGGCCGTGGCAAACCTCTCCGCGTGCGGAATTAGCAACGTTGAATTATTGCAAATGAACGCTATCGAAGAACTACCCGAGGGTGGTTTCGATGCGATCGCCGTGACCGGGTCGCTGCAGTCATTTGATCCGCGCTTCGTCGAGGCACTTAACCCACGCGGAAAGCTGTTTGTTATCATCGGCGATGCGCCCAGCATGGAAGCGCAGCTTGTCGAGCGCGGCGACGACGATAATTGGCAGGCGGTGTCCCTGTTTGAGACTACTGTCGCGCCATTGGTTAATGGCGCGTTGCCACCACAGTTTGCCTTTTAGCGGCGGCGCCAAAAAAACCAGACAACTTTAGGAAACCAGTTCGTTCGCTCTTGCATCTAAGTACAAATTCAGAAATTTCCAACTGATTTAGTGATGTAGTAAACTATAACACTTCAGGTCCCAGGCACCCTTTTCCCGGAACGCACAAGATGAAAAAAGCTAATAATATTAGTCTCTTAACGATCGTAGTCGGCACGCTCGCGATCCCCGCGGCAGCGCATGCCGCGTCATTGCTCGAAATTTATCAGCAGGCTTTGCAAAGCGATCCGCAGATTCACGAGGCTGAAGCCCGGCGCCTCGCGGCACTTGAGGCCAAGCCACAGGCTCGCGGCGTGTTGTTGCCGCAGGTGTCCGCAACTGGTGACTGGACCAGCTTCCGATCGTCCGGTCCGAGCACATTCGACGACGGCCAGGGAGGCACCCTCCTCGTTGGCGCCGAAATCGATATCGAGGATACGAACTGGCAGGTCGGGCTGCGGCAGACGCTTTTTCGCTGGGACCAGATCATCGGTCTGCGTCGCGCCGACAAACTTGTTGCGAAAGCAGAGGCCCAACGTGAAGCGGCACAACAGGATCTGATCGTCAGAGTGGCGCAGCGTTACTTTGATGTTTTGGCGGCGGAGGACCGTTTAACCTCAATCCATGCGGACCGAACGGCTATCGCACGCCAACTCGAACAGGCCAAGCAGCGATTCGAGGTCGGGCTCATTGCGATTACGGATGTCCAGGAATCACAAGCTGCCTACGACCAGTCCGTTGCCGACGAAATCGCTGCAAAGCGATCACTAGCAACTTCGCGCGAATTCCTTCGCGAGATTACGGGCGAGTACGTAGACGAGCTGTCAGCGCCGGGGGATGACTTTCCGCTGATCACCCCGACGCCGAACGACGAAGCCAGTTGGGTAAATCTTTCGATGAGCCAGAATCTGACCTTGATTGCCAGCCGGCTTGACGAGCAGCTGGCTCGTGACGAGATCTCGTTCCAGCGTACTGGCCATTACCCGACCGTCGAATTGGTCGCGAGCACCGGTACGCGGGACCGGAGCGGCGATCGGACCATTCAATTGAACGACCCGGCGCTGCCGGATCCGGTATTTCCGCTCGACAGCGAAAGCGATGACGATAGCATCAGGATCGAGTTGACCGTGCCGTTGTTTACCGGCGGCACGACGTCATCCCGTGTCCGCGAGGCCGTTTATCTGCATCGCGCCAGCCGTGAGCAGTTGCAGCGCGTGACCCGAGAAACTGAGCGCCAGGCCCGCGATGCGTACCTCGGCGTGATTTCAGAAAGAAGCCGTGTGAAAGCGCTGAACCAGGCAGTGGCCTCCAGCCGCACTGCGCTGGAAGCAACGCAGGCCGGTTTCGACGTTGGTACACGGACCATTGTTGATGTCTTGGACTCACAATTCTCGCTGTACGTGGCGATAACGAACTATTACCAGAGCCGCTACGATTACGTTCTCAATGCACTCAGGCTAAAACAGGCAGCGGGCAACCTGGCAGTTCAGGACCTGGAGAGGATTGACCAGTGGCTGACGGAACGCAAGCCACCGGAACAGGCGATCGCCGAAGAAGAAGCGGCGGCCGGTTCCTAAACGCGAAATTGTTGTTCGAGAAGCGGTTCGATGAGTACCAGTAGCCGCGACAATGCGCCCCTGTTTTCCTCGAGCAATGCCAGGCCCTTCTGGCCGAGCTCGTGGGCCTTGTCCGGATTGGCGAACAAGTCAGCGATAGACGCCGCCAACTCTTCTTTGTTCTGCACCATGTGACAGGCGTCCCTGGCGACAAACATGTCCGCAATATCCTGCGTATTGAATACGTGTGGGCCAGTAAGCATGGGCAGGCCTTGGGCCGCGGGTTCGAGAAGGTTGTGTCCACCAACCGGGATGAGACTGCCACCAACAAACGCAATGTCACAGGCAGCATAAAACAAAGGCACTTCGCCCATTGTGTCCCCCAAAAAGACGGCGACATCCGGCGGACAGACCCGATTTTCTGTTCTGGAAACGACACTGAATCCGGATTTTTCCACCAGTTCGCGAACATCGGAGAACCTCTCAGGATGTCGCGGTACCAGAATCAACAGCAGGTTCGGAATCTGCTCGAGTAATACCCGATGCGCAGCAAGCACCTGACGCTCCTCACCGTCGTGAGTGCTCGCAGCAATCCAGGCGGGTCGTTCACCGATTGTTTCGCTGCGAAATGCAGCCCCTTGTTGCTGAATCTGCGGTGGCAATTCCAAATCAAACTTGATATTGCCCGTAATCCGGGTGCGATCAGAACTCGCCCCTAAGGCGAGAAACCGCTCGGCGTCAGACTGACTCTGTGCCGCAATAATAATACCGTGCGACAACGTTTCCCGAATCAGCGGCAACAAGTGACCATATCCCGGAACGGAACGCGGTGAAATTCGAGCGCTGGCCAAAACCAATGGCACGTTACGAATACCGCAGCCACGATAGAGATTTGGCCAGATCTCGGTCTCGATGATCAACGCCACGTCGGGATTAACCGCTGTGAAAAAGTTGTTAACCGCGTGGGGAAACTCGAATGGATTGTAGGCGTGATGAACGGTATCGCCGAAAACGGCTTTCAGTCGCGCCGCTCCGGTCGGGGTCACTGTCGTCACCAATATGTGTCGCTGCGGAAAGCGCTCGCGAAGGACGCGAATCAGTGGTATTGATGCCTGCACCTCACCAACCGACACGGCATGTATCCAGATGCAGCGTTCGATTATCGGGAAACCAAAACCAAAGCGTTGCCAGAGCCGATCCAGGTACGTTCTATTGCCGAGGCTGCGGACTAACCAGTAAGCAGCGTAGGGAATCAGCAGCAAATAGGTAAGAACGTCATAGAATAAGCGCACGGAAGCCCCAGGAGTTCAGCTTTCAGTCGCGGAGTTGATCGATGATGCGGCTCGAGGAGTGACCGTCACGAAATGACAGCACCCTGACTTCGCCGCCATTTCGCAGAACCTCTTTCGCGCCCGCAATTTCATCGGGCTTGTAATCACCACCTTTGACCAGAACATCCGGGAGAATTGTTGCGATCAGCGCAGCCGGCGTGTCGTCGGAAAAGGATACGACCCAATCAACGGCGGCCAGGCCGGCGAGTACCAGCAAACGATCTTCGAGCGCATTGATGGGGCGAGATGCGCCTTTGAGTCGCCGCACGGACTCGTCGTCGTTCACCGCGACGACCAGGCGATCGCCCAGACTTTTTGCCTCTTCCAGGTACGCAACATGGCCGGCGTGTAGTACGTCGAAACAGCCGTTGGTCATGATGACGCGCTCGTTCCTGCCGTGCGCCTCCGTGACCATGGCGCGTAACTCATCCAACGTGACCAGACCACGGCCACCCTGCCCGCGTTGGTGCAATGACGCGCTGATCTCTCCTGGCGTTACGGTTGCAACACCGATCTTGCGTACGACCAGGCCGGCGGCCACATTCGCCAGCGCCGCGGCTGAGGCGAGATCCTGACCGCTTGCGAGCGACCCGGCCAGCGTCGCGATAACGGTGTCACCGGCGCCCGTTACGTCGTACACCTCCCTGGCCTGCGTCGACAGAAACACGGGTTCGGCGCCGGCCTCGAGCAACAACATTCCTTTTTCACTACGTGTGATTAGAAGCGCCGCGAGGTCCAGTTCATCGATCATTCGTTGACCACGAGTAACCAAGTCATTGTCGCTTGCACAATGGCCGGCGACGGCTTCAAACTCCGACTGGTTTGGCGTCAACAATGATGCGCCACGATACTTGTTGAATTCAGTACCTTTCGGATCGACCAACGCCGGAACGCCCGCAGCGCGGCAGACGTTGATCAGTGCGCTCACATCGGAGAGCGCGCCTTTGCCATAGTCGGACAATACGACGGCGCCCGCACCATCCAGGGATGCCCGCAGGGTTTCGACCATCGCGTCACCCGGCATCGCGGCGGCATTCTCTTCATCCAGGCGGATGAGCTGCTGGCCACGACTTTGTACGCGTGTTTTGGTTATTGTCGGGCGATCCGCGGCGCGAGCAAAACTGCAGTCGATGCCACGCTCGGCCAGAATAGACTCCAAAGCGACGGCAGCCGCGTCCTCGCCGACCACACCGACAAGGCGCGTAGACGCGCCAAGGCTGGCCAGATTGACCGCTACGTTGGCGGCACCGCCCGGGCGCTCGTCGGACTCCTGCACGTGCACCACAGGGACTGGCGCCTCGGGAGAAATACGACCTGTCGAGCCGAACAGGTAGCGATCGAGCATCACGTCGCCGGCAACGACGACGTGCGTCCTGGAAAAGTCGGGAATACGAATGGTCACGCAGCGAAATTTACCACGACTGCCCTCGCCGAGTCCTGAGCGTGTTGCAGATAACTACAGCCCTGAGAATTCGTCGGTTGCGTGCGCTCTTAGGTTAGCCGCACTTTGAATCGCCGCAGGAGAGACAGGTCATACAGCCATCCATCATGATGACAGCAACCGTATTGCACTTGGTACAAATCTGGGCGCCCTCGGGGTATTCGCTCGCCGAGAACGCGTCCTGTTGCTTTTTCGACTCCTCGAACTCGGCGCGCTTTTCCGCGATGAGCTTTTTCTGTCCTTCGTCGAGTTCCGGGGCAGCCATCAAACCGATCATGATGAGGTGTTTCTCTACGATATGACCCAACTCGGCGATGATTGACGGCATGAAGCGGCCGCCTGTTTGCCAGTAGCCACCGCGTGGATCGAACACAGCTTTGAGTTCCTCGACGAGAAACGTGACATCCCCACCTTTCCGAAATACGGCAGAGATTATGCGCGTCAATGCCACGATCCACTGATAGTGGTCCAGATTCTTCGAGTTGATGAATACCTCAAATGGGCGCCGTTTCTCGTGCTCGGTGCCTTCGTTGAGGATAATGTCATTGATCGTGATATACATCGCATGATCCGAAATCGGCGTTTTTACCTTATAGGTCGAACCGATGAGAACTTCGGGCCGCTCAAGCCTTTCATGCATGCGGATGACTTCAGCACGGTTGCCACTACCGCCCTCGCGCTTGAACTCCGGCTTGGCCGGCTCTTGTTCCGCCGCCGCTTTGTTTACCGTATACCCGACAATCTTCTTTTCAATTTTTATCATTTTAAAACTTTCCGTAATAGCCTTCTTTGAGCGCATCGAAGAGATTGGCGGCGGTATGAATTTCACCGTCGTACTCGATCTCTTCGTCGCCCTTGAGGTCGACCGTCGACCCGTCGTCCAGCGTGAAGGTGTAGTTGGTATTTTTCAGGTCCTTCTCTTTAACAAGTACGCCCTGAAACGCTTCGGGATTGAAACGGAATGTCGTACATCCTTTCAGGCCCTGTTCGTAGGCATACAAGTAAATGTCTTTGAAATCACCGTAAGGATAGTCCGTGGGCACATTCGCAGTCTTGGAGATCGATGAATCGATCCACTTTTGCGCCGCCGCCTGGATATCCACGTGTTGCTTCGGCGTCACCTCATCTGCCGTAATAAAGTAATCAGGCAGAGAATCGGCACCTGATTCGTCACCAACACGGGCCGGCATGGCATCCTCATCCACGAGTCCGCGATAGGCCAGCAGCTCGAACGAGAAAACGTCAATCTTTTCCTTGGTCTTTTTGCCCTGACGAATCACGTTGCGGAAGTAGTGATGCGCGAAGCTCGGTTCGATGCCGTTGCTTGCATTATTGGCCAGTGATAATGAAATCGTGCCGGTCGGCGCAATCGAACTGTGGTGCGTGAAGCGGGCACCGGTTTCCGCCAATTGCTCTATGAGTGCGGGTGCTTCGGCAGCGACTCGCTGCATGTAGCGACTGTAGCGCGCATGCAAGATCCGGCCTGGCACCTTGTCGCCAGCCTGGTAGCCATCGGAGCGCATTTCCGGTCGCCTCCGTAACATTTTCTCGGTGACTTCGAAGGTCTCAGTCATGATCGGCGCCGGACCCTTTTCCTTCGCCAGTTCAAGCGCTTCTTCCCAACCCGCCAATGCCAGCTGGCGCGCGATCTCTTCCGTAAACTCGACAGCCGCAGTGTCGCCGTACTTCATACGCAACATCGTGATCGTGGATCCCAGGCCGAGGAATCCCATGCCATGTCGTCGTTTTCTCTGAATCTCATTTCGTTGCTGTGGCAGCGGCAGGCCATTGATCTCCACGACATTATCGAGCATACGGGTGAAAACCTTGACGACTTTGCGGAAATTCTCCCAGTCAAAACTCGCTTTATCGGTGAACGGCTTGACGACGAATCGCGTCAGATTGACTGACCCAAGCAGGCACGAACCGTAGGGCGGCAATGGCTGCTCACCGCAAGGGTTGGTCGCGCGAATATTCTCGCAGAACCAGTTGTTGTTCATTTCATTGACCTTATCGATCAACACGAAACCCGGTTCCGCGAAATCGTAGGTCGACGCCATGATGAGTTCCCAGACGCGGCGCGCCGGCATGGTCTTATAAATCTTGCAGGCGACCAGCCCTTCGCCGTTGCTCACATAATTGCCCGCCTCGGGCCAGTCGCGCCATACAAACTGGCTCTTGTCGGTCGTATCGAGATCGTCGTCACTGACCTCTTTCGGCGTCACAGGAAAAGCGAGCTTCCAGTCGTCTTCATTAAGGACCGCCTGCATGAATTCATCCGTCACCAGCAGCGACAGGTTGAACTGGCGCAAACGGGCGTCTTCACGTTTGGCACGAATAAACTCTTCAATATCGGGGTGGCCGACGTCGAAGGTACCCATCTGCGCGCCACGACGCCCGCCCGCCGACGACACTGTGAAACACATCTTGTCGTAGATATCCATGAACGACAGTGGACCCGACGTGTAGGCGCCCGCCCCTGTCACGTAGGCTCCTTTGGGCCGCAACGTCGAGAACTCGTAGCCTATGCCACAACCGGCCTTGAGCGTCAGACCTGCCTCGTGAACCTTGTTCAGGATATTGTCCATCGAGTCGCCGACGGTACCCGACACCGTGCAGTTGATCGTGGACGTGGCGGGTTTGTGCTCCTGGGCGCCGGCGTTCGAGACGATGCGGCCTGCTGGAATGGCGCCGCTACGCAGCGCCCAAACGAATTCTTTGAAATAGTGTTCGCGTTTTGACTCGGTTTCTACATTGGCGAGCGCCTGCGCTACTCGTCGGTAGGTTTCGTCTATCGATGCATCAATTATCGACCCGTCTTTGGCCGACAACCTGTATTTTGCATCCCAGATATCCAGCGATGCTGCTTGAAATTCAATATCGGTAACCGTTTGCGTATCCAAATGTACTGCAGACTTCATTGCTCCTCTTACTCCCCTGACTCCCTCCGGAGACCCCAAATACTCTGTTATGCCCAGCTCGTTCTTAAAGAGAAAAGTTTCCCGCTCACCGGCGGCCAGAAAACGCGCGGTGAGAGCCGTTTCCGGCCTCTTTTCTCTCGTTGATCAGACACAAGATGTTGTGTCTGAGTAAGCACAAGATTATGCCCGTAAGGGTCTACTGTCAAGGCTTTATGTTAATTTTTTCTGGTACCTTTTAGCAAACTAAATCAGTGAGTTACGAGAACTTTGCGAGTAAGTGCTTTAAAAATAGACAAAAAAAAATGACACTTTTGTGAAATACTTGAGCCACTACATATAGTGGCTTAAAATCTGCCACAAGAACCCTCTCTAACGCGTCCTTTTCTGGTCTTTTTTCCCCTCCACGGCGGCCCTTGAAATACTTTTTTGCGCCCCTACTTAAGCCTTCAGCGACACACTTACAGCCCTTCGATGGGCTTTCGGAAATTGTCCTTAGATTGCTTTCGTATGGAGAAAATCATGAATCTAGCTCGTTTTGAACCCTGGACTTTCGTCGACCTCTTGCATCGTGACCTCGACCGGCTGGCCGATCAACGCGGCATCACGCGAAATGATCACAATGCCGTTGCAGACTGGGTCCCCGCCGTCGATGTCCTGGAGGAAAAGAACCAGTTCCTGCTGCGCGCGGACGTGCCCGGGGTCGTACCCGACGACATCAACGTCTCAATGGACAGTGGTGTCCTCAACATATCGGGAGAACGACGCGCCGAGGCCCGATCAGAAGATGCCGGCGTACAGCGCGTTGAGCGTGCCACCGGTCGATTCTTCCGCCATTTCACGTTGCCGGAAACCGCTGACGCAGAGCACATTACCGCCAAATGCAGCAACGGTATTCTCGAGGTCTCAATTCCGAAGTTACCCGAGATCCAGGCGCGTCGAATTGCGGTCGAGGCGATCTGATCCGGGATATTCAGTCTGAGTCCGGGCGCGACGGCTTGCCGCGCCCGGGCATCAATACCACAGCTACCGCTTTTACGGCCGCTCACGCGGGTGTTTTTGGAACTTCCAGCGGCCCTACGGTGTCGACCGCTTAGGGCCTATAATTGCCGGCAGTTTTCACATTCACCGGCGATTCAGCTGCAACACTCTAACCTGAACACTGATCGGGACATCGATTGAGGCTTACTTATGATAACGACAACACGAACTCTCTGGTCCGGCCTGGTACTCGCCATTTTAGCGCTGGCGTCCGCAGACGCGGCACTGCCCGACAATGTGGCCGGTCGGCCAGTCACGAGTCTGGCGCCATTGGTCGAAGCCGCTTCACCGGCCGTTGTCAATATTCGAGTAAGCCAAACCGTAAATCGCAGCAGTCCTTTTGGTGATGATGCCTTCCGTCGCTTTTTTGGTATTCCCGATATGCCGGGGGGACGGCAGGAAGTTGCGAGCGCTGGCTCCGGCGTAATCGTCGATGCGGAGCGAGGCTACATCCTGACCAATCATCACGTGGTCGGCGATGCAGACACGATTCAGATTTCGCTGATCGATGGCAAGATACTCGACGCAGAGATTGTCGGCTCTGATCCGGCGACCGACATCGCCGTCATCAAAGTCGAAGCCGAGGGCCTGACCGACATGCCGATCGGTAATTCGGAAGGTGCTCGCGTCGGCGACTTCGTTATCGCTATCGGCAATCCCTTCGGACTCGGCCACACTGTTACGTCCGGTATTATCAGCGCGCTTGGGCGCACGGGCATCAGCCGAGACGGCTACGAGGATTTCATTCAGACGGACGCGTCAATTAACCCCGGAAACTCGGGTGGAGCGCTCGTCAACATGAATGGCGAACTCATCGGCATCAACTCGGCCATTATCAGTCGCTCGGGCGGCAACGTCGGCATTGGCTTCGCGGTGCCTACTGAGATCGCAAGTTCGATCATGGGGCAGATTCTCGACTTTGGTGAGATTCGCCGGGGCTTGCTCGGCGTCGGCATTCAGACCATCGATGCGGAAATGGCCAAGGCGCTGGAAACAAATGTTGAAAGCGGTGCGCTGATTACCAACATCGTACCCAAGTCGGCGGCCGAAGAGGCCGGTCTTGAGGTCGGCGACATTATTGTGGCGGTGAACGACAAGCAGGTGGACGACGCTGCGGAGCTGCGCAACACGATCGGCCTGATGCGCTCGGGTGACGAAGTGGCGATAAAGTACGTTCGCGACAGCCGAAGCCGCTCGACCAAAACAATGTTGGGTGAGGTTCAAAGTCAACAACTGACGGGCAGCGACATTCACCCGGGTCTCCAGGGTGCGGTTTTCGCGGCCGCGTCGACGACCAATGATAACGGCGTCGAAGTGACAGAAGTGGCAGAAGGCAGTCCGGCGGCACAACGCGGCTTGCGTGCCGGCGACGTCATCACCGCGGTGAATCGTCGGGTCGTTCGTAACCTTCAGGATCTCTCCGCAATTGCACAGGATAATCGCATCCTGTTTTTGCTCGTGCAGCGCGGCGATCGGTCATTGATGCTGCAGATACGCTGATCTAAAACGCGTGATTTCACACGAAGGCCTGTGACGGACGTCACAGGCCTTTTTTTTCGCTGACTCGTGCTTCACTTCGGTATTGCGAAACCCTGTGTCTATCAGTAATGTGAAAGCACTACCTGGTGTAAATTCTCACAGAGGCCTGTGCCCTTCTGATGATCCGTCGTCTCATCGCCATGCGTTTCCACACATTTGCCCTTTTGGCATCCGTCTGCGCGATTCTGGCCCCGAACGCATACGCTCTCGAAACAACCAAAATCGAACAGCAACGTCAGCTATTCAAAGACGTAATCGCCACAGTCGAGCGTGGCGACTGGACCATTGTCGAGAAGCTCGCGCCAGGGGACTACACGTTGCTGCAACACTATGTGCTGTGGCCTGACCTGCGGGCAGCCTATTTTCGCGCGGCGCTGCGCCGGACCTCGACTGTCGAAATCGATGCGTTCCTGCAGCAGTACGGCACACTTCGACCTGCACGCGAACTGCGTTATCGTCGCGCGCTTCATCTCGCTAACAATAATGACCTCGCCGGCTACCAACGCATTTATGAACAGTTTTATCACGGTCAGGACATCGCCAAGCTCGACTGTCTGTCGCTGCATGCCGAACTTGAAGCGGGTCGTTACAAACGGGTAAACGGCCGTGCCGTAGAACTCTGGTTGGTTGGCAAAAGCCAGGTGAGCGAATGCGACCCGGTCTTTGAGTATCTGGTAGAGCAAAATTTGCTGGGTCCTGTTGAGTATCGAAAGCGCTACGATCTCGCGATTGATGCCGGCGAGTTTCAGCTCGCACGTTGGCTCGCAAAAAAAATCGACGAGCAGCATGTTGACGAGGCGGCACTGTGGCTGAACGCTCAGTCGAATCCTGAGGATTTTCTTAAGAACCACGGGCACCGCACTAACAGCGCGGTTGCACGGAAGCAGCTCGTCTATGCGGCCGAACGCCTGACCTATCGGGACCCCCAACTTGCACTTTCTGCCTGGCAGCGAGTTAGTCAGCGCTATGGTTTCTCGGAAGAGCAGCAACATCGCTTGACGCGTCACATCGCGCTTTGGACCGCGCGCGACAATCTGGGGGGCGCTTACGAACTGTTGCTCGACCTTCCGCACGCGGCAGCGGACAACGAAGTATTGCGATGGCGCGCACGCACGAGTCTGCGCAATACGCAATGGAATAATTTGCTCGTTGACATTGCATCGATGTCAGATGAAGAACGTAACAGCGAAGAGTGGCTGTACTGGCGCGCTATTGCGCTCGAACGTTCCGGACAGGTCCTTGCCGCCAGGGCGACGCTGCAGAGCCTCGCCGAAGAACGTAGCTACTATGGATTCCTGGCTGCTGACGAACTTGGTCATCACTATCAGCTCGATCACTCACAATTGCTGGCTGATGAGGCCACCATCACGGCCATTGCGTCGCGCCCGGAAATCATCAGAGCAAGGGAGCTTTTCCTGGTTGGCCAGGACGGTCGCGGTCGTTCCGAATGGGACGACGTCGCTCGCTACCTTTCCGCCGAAGAGAAACGACAGTCTGCCATTCTCGCGAACAGATGGGGCTGGCATTCGCGTGCGATAGCAACATCAGCGAGCCTGGGTGAATATGACGATTTATCCATTCGCTACCCGTTGCCCTATCAGGAGCTATTTGAACGGTCGTCATCAAAGGCCAGTATTTCGCCAACCTGGGCCTATGGCATCGCACGAAGCGAGAGCCTCTTTATGCGTGACGTTCGCTCCAAAGCTGGGGCGATCGGCCTCATGCAACTGATGCCTGCCACCGGACGAGCGGTTGCGAGGGACATTCGCCTGCCTTTCTCGGGTCTCGCGACGCTCACCAACCCGGAAAGCAATATTCGGCTCGGCACGAGTTACCTCGGCCAGATGGCCGAGCGTTACGATGGCAACCCGGTTCTTGCGACCGCCGCCTATAACGCCGGGCCACATCGCGTTGACCGTTGGCTTCCTGAATCCGGGACTATCGACGCACGCGTCTGGATCGAAAATATCCCTTTCAATGAGACGCGGAAATACGTCAAACGAGTGCTTTCGGCGCAGGCGATTTTTCACTGGCGCATGACCGGCCAACTTGGCCGCTTGTCCGATGAACTAAGGCTCGTGAAAGCTTCCGGCGAGACCCGGAAACTAGCTTCCCGCTAGAGCATCCAATCGCGCATCACGCGTGGTCTTGTCAAGCTTCGACAGCGCCTCAGCCCGGTCATAAAAGCAGCGGATATCCTGCTCGCATTTTGCAAGCAGTGACTGGAACGACGACAGTCGACCCTCGTAGAGCGTCATTGGCACCAGTCGCGCGTTATTCAGTTCGCCACTCATCCAAGTTGTCGGGTCGCGGCCGGCGCGCTCCATCTCCGCTTTGATGTCGGCGCTAAGACGCTCAAAGCGGGCAGACTTAAGACGCCGTCTTTCGTCGTCGTCGATGTTCGCGTCGAAGTAAGCGCGCAAATCGCTACGAGCAACGGACACAAGCGCCATAAGCTGCATGCGAAATTGACGACGCTCGCGGTACTCATTCATTTCTTCCGATTGCCCGTTCGCATCCAGCCATCGTTCAAGGCCAAACTCCTCGACGGCCGTCGCAAAAGACTCGTTATAAGCAGTGTCATCCTTGATGTAGAGCACCTGGTGCGCAAGCTCGTGGAACAACACGCCGACGAGCTCGACATCGTCCCAGCGCATCATTGAGCTCAGCACAGGATCGTTGAATTTCCCCAGCGTCGAATAAGCTGTCACACCGCCAACGGCCACATCGTAGCCGCGTTTCGCCAGCCGCTCCGATTCGCGCACTGCCGCTTGTTTCGAGAAGTAACCACGATAGCTCACACAACCGGCAACCGGAAAACACCACCGCTTTGGCTGCAACGAAAATTCGGGCGCTGCAAACACGTTCCAGACAACGAAGTCTCGCTCAATGTCCGCAAAGTTTCGATAGCTCTTGTTGTCGGGCAGCCCGAGCTCATCAATAGAAAAACGTCGAGCTTCCTGCACGAGACGCAGTCGGTCTGCAAGCGGATCCGATTTGTCAGTTGTAGCGATTACCTCGCTTATGGGTTCGCTCTTTCGCAAGACGTTCCATTGTCCCGCCGCCGCCTGCATATAGTAGCAGCCTGAAACGGACGCGCTAAGCGCCAATACGAATAGCAATTTTGTCAATTGGAAGTTCCGCTTGCTTCGTCGCATATCGCTACTCTGCTGGCTTGTGCACTGAAACGTCAACTTCGATTGTCGGGTACTATTGCGCGATGCAGGTATACCTCGTCGGTGGCGCTGTTCGGGATGAGCAGCTTGGCATTCCGCGCAAAGAGCGGGACTGGTGTGTCGTGGGCGCGTCGCCCGATGAGCTATTGGCACTGGGCTACCAGCAGGTTGGCAAGGATTTCCCGGTATTCATACACCCGGACACCGGCGAGGAGTACGCGCTCGCACGAACCGAACGTAAGACCGCACCTGGATACCATGGTTTCGTGTTCGACTGCTCGCCAGACGTGTCTATCGAGAACGACTTGTTTCGCCGTGACCTTACGATCAATGCGATCGCGAAAGACGCCAACGGCAATCTGATCGATCCTCATAATGGCTTGGCCGATATCGAACGCCGCATTCTGCGCCACGTTTCTGATGCGTTCGTTGAGGATCCAGTGCGCATACTTCGCGTCGCCAAATTTGCGGCCCGATTCAAAAATCTCGACTTTGCGATCGCGCCAGAGACTATACAGCTGATGCGCCAGATGGTCCGCGACGGTGAGGTCGATGCGCTGGTCCCGGACAGAGTCTGGAAGGAAACCGAGGCGGCGCTGTGTGGCCCAAATGTACGTGCCTATTTCGAGGTGCTACGCGACTGCGGCGCATTGCGCGTGTTGCTGCCCGAGGTCGATGCGTTATTCGGCGTGCCGCAACCGCCACAGTGGCATCCCGAAATCGACACGGGAAATCATGTGCTCATGGTGCTAGATCAGGCAGAGGCTTTGAGCAGTGATCTGGCTGTTCGATTCGCCGCACTGACACACGACCTGGGCAAGGGCAATACGCCGAAACACAAGCTTCCGAGCCACCCCGGCCACGAAATTCGCGGCTGCAAGATGATTCGTCTTATCGCAGACCGCCTGCCCGTGCCTAACAGCAGTCGCGACCTCGCCCTGCTCGTTGCCGAATACCACACACACTGCCATCGCGCCCTGGAGTTGCGCGCCAAGACAATTCTCAAGGTGCTCGATAGAACAGACGCCTTTCGTCGCCCCGACCGATTTGAGCTATTCCTGCTGGCCTGTGAAGCGGACGCGCGAGGTCGTGCCGGACTGGAAAACAGGCCCTATCCACAAGCGAATTATTTTCGGGGTGCTTATGCAACGGCTGCGGGGATCGATGCGGGCGCGATTGCAAAAGCACACGACGGTCAGAGGATTCCTGCTGCTATTCGCCGCGCTCGAAAAACAGCGATCCGTGAGTATCGCCGCGCCGCTCAGCCGCCGCCGCCGTAGAAATACACGAACACGGAAAAGAAAGTAACGTTGCCGTACAACTCGGAATCATCGATGCCGAGAGAGAATTCTATGTCTGTCTTGTCGCCCAGCGGGTTGAGGAAGCGAAGGGTGGCGGACTGAGTGTTGCCGCCGTCGACTTCGCCTTTCCAGGTGCCAACATCCAGCTGCCATTGGCTCCTGCCTACATCCAACCCGAGCGTCGCATACGCCCGGTAATCGATAAGGCTGTTGATAAGGCTGAGGCGAGAAAACGATAACAGCTGCAGCAGCACTTGATTGCTGTCGAGCCTCAGGTTCACGTCGTAATCGTAATCCATGCCCGACAAGCCGATACTGACGGAGTCCATCACATCGAATCGAGTGGTCAGACCAACACCGCTAGCCTCGAAGCCTGCCTTGCGACCGGGAAACGTGTCTGTTGCCGGAAACTGGAAGCTGAAATCGCGAAACTCATAGTCGCCGGCAATCGAAAATGTCTTTGTGCGCCAGTAAAGAGACGCGCGGTAGTCCGTAGAATCAAGGGTGTCATTGTCACCCCAGTAAGCAATACCCGCTCGAATGCCGACCGGGTCCCACGAGTGATCTAGCCCCAGGTCGCCGTACCAGGTATCGAGATCGTCACGCAGTGGCAGGTCCGCCATGTTTCTTGCAATCGCTGCCGATAGCCAGGTCTTCTCGGTCAGGCCGAGTTGGCCGATTGCAGACACGGCCAGCCCGTCGGCCGAATCCGACTCGAAACCGGCACCGATAATGTGCCCCTCTGCAGCTAAAGCGTTGCTCGCCAATAGCAGAAGTGACGCAAGCAGCGACGATCGCAGTAAGTCACAGGAGGACATACAAGATTACCCCGGCCAGTGCGAGCCGATAAACCGCAAACGGCGCCAAGCCAATGCGACTAACGAATCGCATGAAGAACTCGATACTCAGGTAAGCAACAATAGCGGCAACCGACGCGCCAAGTGCGAGCTGCCCCCAGGCAACCGCTGCTTCACCTGTGATTAGCTCAAAACCCTTATAGAGCGTGGCCAGCAGGATGACCGGCGCGGACAACAGGAACGAGAAACGCGCCGCGTCTTGACGCTTCAGACCCAGTACGCGCGCGGCCGTGATTGTTACACCTGACCGGGACGTACCTGGAACGAGCGCAAGCGCTTGCGCGCAACCGATAATGAGCGCATCCCTGATACGCACACTGGCAATAACCCGGTCACTTTTTCCGAATCGGTCGGCAAGTGCCATCAGGATTCCATAACCTGACAGCGTATAGACGATGACAGACGGATCGCGCAGGTTCGCCTCGATCCAGGACGCAAATACAAGGCCGGCGACTGCTGCTGGAATGGTGCCGAGACCGATAGCGAGTGCCATGTTTGCCTGTGGCATATGGAGGTTGCCGCCAAGGAGCTGCGATGCACCGCGCAACAGTCCGAGAATATCTTCGCGAAAGAACACGCAGACGGCGATCAACGAGCCAAAATGCACTGCGACATCGAAGGCGAGCCCCTGGTCGGCCCACTCGACCAAGTACGGCACCAGCACGAGGTGCCCGGAGCTCGATATCGGCAGAAACTCTGTCAGACCCTGCACGACAGCAAGTACGATTATCTGCAATCCCGTCATCGCGCGCCTCTGGCAAGGGTTCTTTCATTCATAAGGTATGTGTCCTGTCGGCCATGCCGAATGCCGATGGCGTGGTGACGTTGCCGCGTCGCAGCGCCATGCATTTGAAATGCTCTCCCATTTCGCCGGGCAGAGTAAGTGTTTTAATCTGCGCGGACAATTCGAGCTGCGACTCAAGTTCAAGCGATGTAAATCCCTGCATTTCGGTATCGAGTCCTCCGCCCATCAAAAACTGCGCTTGTGTCGAGTAACCTGCCACGTCGAGACCGCTCTTCAATGCGGCATTCGCGACCGCGGTGAAGTCGACCCATGCCGTCAGGTCCTGAATACCAGCCAGGATCAGCGGATCATTGTGTACATGATGCCGAAAGTGACACCGCAACCAGCCGCCCGATCGCTCGTTCGCATAGTATTCGCCGCGCGTGACGCCGTAGTCGAACAAAAATGCTACGCCTTCTTGCAAGGACGTCGCCAAATCCGACACCCACCCGAAAACACCAGCGGAAATCTCCGACACGTAGCCAACGGGAAGGCTCTTCCCCAGTTCTTGCTCGATCGCGATTACGGAATTTGACAGGAAATTGGGTGCCGGCGCCTCCTGCATACCGAACGCGCGCCCGTTAACAACAACGCGAAGCTGCTTGACACCATCGGCGCGCCGCACGAATCGTTCTACAGGCAAAGCGTCGAGCACCTCGTTCGCAATCGTAACGCCCCTGTGATTTTCCGGTGGCACATCGAGCCACGAAACACGAGACATCAATTCCGGTAATTCTGCGCCCAGGAATTTGGCCTGCCGTTGCTGCAGGTCCGGCGACACTTCGAGTATCTGGTAGCGTTCGGGCAACGCTTCAAACTTCGCCAGCGCGCGAAGGATGTCTACGGCGAGTCTGCCACTACCCGCACCGTATTCGAGGATCGCGCCACCGTCCACCTCTGCCAGCACCTCCGCAAATTGTCGCGCCAGCACACGGCCGAATACTGGCGACACCTCCGGCGCCGTTATGAAATCACCCTCGGCCCCGAACTTTCTTGCGCCTGCCATATAGTAGCCGAGGCGAGGCGCATACAAGGCGTACTGCATGAACTCGGCGAAGCTCAGGCTGCCTCCAGCGTCGGCCATGCGCGTCCTAATGAATTCGGCGACGCGCGCACTGTGCGCGGCGCTCGCGGAATCGGGTTGGGGCAGCGTCGTTTGGTCGTCTTGTTGCATGTCGCTTGCAAAGTCTTTAAGAATGTCGTCTTGCACATTGTTCAGGAAGTTCCGATGTCAGAACAGGACTTGCGTGGCAAAGTCGTACTCGTAACAGGAGCCGCCCGACGGATCGGCGCGGCCATTGTGACACGGCTGCATGACAACGGCGCGCAAGTGGCCATCCATTACCGCGGCTCGGCAGATGAGGCGCAGGATCTCGCAACAGCCCTTAACGATAAGCGCGGCGATTCGGCAGCGACGTTTCAGGCCGACCTTCTCGATTTGCAGCAAGTACCGCAGCTCATAACTGCTGTCACGAGATGGGCGGGACGCCTGGACTGCCTCGTCAACAATGCATCCACTTTTTACCCAACGCCGTTGGGCGGAATTACAGAAGCGCAATGGGATGACCTGCTCGGCAGCAACCTGAAAGCGCCGCTATTCCTCTCTCAGGCGGCCGTGCCACATCTTGAGAAGCATTCGGGATCTATCGTCAATATTGTGGATATTCATGCTCAGCGGCCGTTGCGCAACCATGCCGTATACGGCCCGGCCAAGGCAGGGCTCGCAATGTTGACGCGATCGCTGGCGAAAGACCTGGCGCCGAACATCCGCGTTAACGGTGTATCGCCTGGTGCCATACTCTGGCCGGAGGACGGCATGAGCGACGCCGCGCAACAAACAATCTTGCGCCAGGTACCGCTGCAACGTCCGGGAGATCCTGATGATATTGCCGGTTGTGTGCTTTTTCTGCTGCGCGATGCGTCCTATGTAACCGGGCAGATCATCGCCGTGGACGGTGGGCGTTCCATCGGCTGGTAACATATCGCCGTGATCGACGCCGCTGTTAAAGATGTTGGGTGGTGGCTGGTGTGTCTGGGTTAGTAGGCGTCGGCAAATTCTAGTTGGGGCGGCCCACGCCGATCACGTTGCTCAACACTGATGCCGAGCTCAGCCTTGAATTGTCCGCCGGGCAAGGAAACGACTGGACAAGCACCCGTATCGAGGTAACCGAGGGCCGCAACCATATTCGGATCGAGATCATCACCCACGACGACGCTCAGATCATCGGCCGCCGCGCAGTCCACTGGCAGGCCGTCAAAGTAGTCGCCCACACCATCCGCATTCGCAATTTTGAACGAGGTGGGTCGCAATATCTTGTCGCAAAACTGCAGACCAATCTGGCCAACGGGTTTGCCGAAGGTCCGGTCACCCACAATTGCGACGTCAACGTGCGGAATCATGCCGTTTGTGACCAGCTCACTCGCGGACGCGGTACCGCGCGATGCAATAACGACCAGTCGCGACAAACTGATCGAATTGCCCAGCAGCTCGAAGAACTCGGTACTGTTATTTGCGGCGGCACGATCAGCGTTGAATTCGGTGCTTGAAAACACCAGGTTCTGAGCGACCGAACCGCCAAGGTAATCACCCATAAGGTTCGCTGTGCTTACGAGACCGCCGCCGTTATAGCGCATGTCTATGATGACATCGTTAACGCCGGCCGCCTGAAACGCCGCGAAAACCGTGTCGAAGACGGGATTCGCCGTGCTTATGAAAGTTGCGAACTCCATGTAACCAACGTTGCGTCCACCGCCCGCGTCGATGATGCGCCACTGCGGAATCGGGTCGATCGTTACGATGTCCTGCGTGATCGACGAAGAAAACACCGTTCCATTGAGTCGGCGCATCTCGAAAACCACGGTAGTATTGTCGAAAATGGCGCCGATGCCTTCGTTCGCCTGAATATCGGCGATGCTTCTGCCGTTAAGACTGATAAATTGCTGGCCTCGCGCCAATCCGCCATTGCCTGCAGGACTCCCGGAAAAAACCCGAACCATGCGTATGTCGTCAGTCGCGGAATCCACGATCCTGTAGCTAAACCCAAAACCCTCAAACTTTCCTTCGCCAAAAAACTGGGCGTCGGCCGCCGCGGATCCAACTGAACTGAAGCGATCAACGGGCGCGCCGCTGGCATCCTGCGGGCCGAATTGTTCGGTAACCTGGACGACCAGTTGTTCGGGTGATGCGTAGTCGGCAATGTTGATGCCCGCTGGCAGCAGATCATTCCACAAGTACCAGGCGTACAAGTTATCCAGCACGAACTGTTTCTGGCCGTCGTTGCTGCACTCACCTGTGTCTGCTGGCGGCAAAACCGTGCCAGTGCTACTGCCTCCGCCGCATGCAGTCATCGTCGCCGCGGCCAGAAATACGATCAGTTTGCGCATGAAGCCTCCTCTACAAAATAACGCCGACCAGCTCCAGTGGATGACTCTCGGCGTCAAATTCCTGCCAATGCGATAACATCGTCTTCGCTGTTACGGGGTGCACAAGCTCCGGCGCCAGTTCGGCCAGTGGCCGCAACACGAAGCTGTATTCCAGTACGTCGCTACGCGGTACCCGCACCGGGCGCTCATCGATGACCAAATCATTGTAAAGCAACAGGTCGATATCGAGAGGACGTGGTCCCCAATTCTTGCCACCGCGATCACGTCCCGCCAGATTATGTAATCGCTCGATTTCGTCAATGATCTCGGCCGGTGTATCGTCCGACTGCAGTCCGACGACAAGGTTCAAGAAGTCGTCGCCCTCGAAGCCAACTGCCTTACTACGATAGACCGAAGAAACGTCGAGCTCGCCGTACTTCCGACGCAGCTCCTGCACGCCGAAGCTCAGATTTTCTTCCGGCCGGATGTTGCTTCCCAAACCCAGGTATACAATCGACATAGTGTTTCCGCGGCTCGATCTAGTCCGACCGCTGGCCGCGTTCGATAAGGACGCCCACGTCGCGTGAGCCCCGAATCGCTCCGGGTTTGTTGACGCGTACTTTTACCCATTGCACAGCAAATTCCTCACGAACGATCTCGGCGATGCGCTCCGCGAGCGTTTCGACCAGCTGGAAGTTCGAATCAGCAACGAACGACTGGACTCGTTTGGCAACGGATTTGTAGTTGAGCGTGTCTTCAACCTGGTCGGTTGCCGCCGCTTTGGCGATGTCCGCACTCATTTCCAGGTCTATAACCACCGTCTGGCGAATCTTGCGTTCCCATTCCCAAATGCCGATGACCGTATCGACCTTGAGTTCGTTAAGAAAAATCTTGTCCATCGCGTATTCGCTATTTCCTTTACCGCGCCCGACGCGGCACATCCAATGTAGCCAAAGACCAGCGTGCCTGCGCCTTTATTTCGTCAGCTTGTCCTGCTTCACTCAGCCTCAGCGCGCCCGCCACAGCGATCATCGCACCATTGTCCGTGCAAAACTCCATGCGTGGGTAATACACGGCGCCATCGAATCGCGCCGCGATGTCGTGTCGCAGCAACTTGTTTGCGCCAACACCACCGGCAACGACAATGCGTTCCAGCCGCTCTGCGTCGGCCGCCTTGATAGCTCGAGCGATCAGCGTGTCCACAGCCGCTCGCTGAAAAGAGGCCGCAACATCCGCCCGACTTAGGGAGCCTTCCGCTTCCGCTTTGCGTACCTCGATCATTACAGCCGTCTTCAGGCCGCTGAAGCTAAAATCGAATCCGGGCTTGGTCAGCATCGGTCGTGGAAACGCATATGCCTGCTCGTTGCCCTGTTCCGCTAACGCCGCCAAAGCAGGACCACCCGGGTACCCGAGTCCCAGCAGTTTGGCGGTCTTGTCGAAGGCCTCGCCAACGGCGTCGTCCAGCGTGGTTCCGAGCAGGCGATAGTCACCTACACCGCCGACCGCGATGAGCATGGTATGCCCGCCGGACACGAGCAGCGCCAGGAACGGAAATTCGGGCGGCTCATCCTCGAGCATCGGTGCCAAGAGATGCCCTTCCATGTGATGCACGGGAATAACCGGGCAGTCCCAGGCCAATCCAAGGCCATTCGCCAAGCCACTACCCACCATCAGCGCTCCAACTAGTCCGGGGCCTGCCGTGTAGGCGATGGCATCGGGCCGCTTTACCCCGGCCTGGTTCAGCACCTTAAGAATCAGTGGCAGCAGCATGCGGACATGATCGCGGGACGCTATTTCGGGGACCACACCGCCATAGACAGCGTGCAGGTCGGCCTGGCTGTGCAGAGCGTCAGCCACGAGCCCAAGCTCAGTGCTGTAAAGCGCCACGCCGGTCTCGTCGCAACTGGTTTCGATACCCAGAATATTCATAGGCGGCAGATCATAGCCCAATAGGCCGATTATTTGGCCCTGAACCCTTTGCAAACCGCCAATTCCGGCGTTATCATATGCGGCTCAGTCCCGGCCCCAGTGCCGGGTTTCTTTATGTCTGGACGGAATACCTGAACAATGCCAAGTGTTCGCGTAAAAGAGAACGAGTATTTTGACGCTGCCTTGCGGCGCTTTAAGCGTGCCTGCGAAAAGGCGGGAATCCTGACCGAGCTTCGTCGTCGCGAATTCTACGAAAAGCCCACGCAGGAAAGAAAACGCAAAAAAGCGGCCGCCGTCAAACGCCACCTGAAGAAAATTTCTCGCGACGAAGCGAAGCGCAAGCGTCTCTATTAATTCAACTCAGGCTTCGCATTCGCGAATGCATAAGCATAATTTGATCCCATGTCGCTGAAAGGCCAGATTACAGAAGACATGAAGTCTGCCATGAAGGCTGGTGAAAAAGACCGGCTCAAAGTGGTGCGACTCATGCTCGCCGCTATTAAGCAAATCGAAGTCGATAAACGTGTTGAGCTCGATGATGCCGCCGTTCTCGCTGTAATCACAAAAATGGTCAAGCAACGCCGCGATTCGATAGAACAGTTTGAAAAAGGCAACCGCGCCGATCTTGTGAAAATCGAGCGCGACGAAATCGCCGTTCTCGACGACTATTTACCAGAGCCACTGGCTGCCAACGAGTTGGCCGCGATGGTCGATGAAGTCATCAAAGCGACGGGCGCCGAGAATATTCGTGACATGGGCAAGGTCATGGGACAGATCAAAGCGAAAGCCGCCGGTCGCGTCGATATGGGTGCCCTGAGCGCGACGGTCAAGGAACGCCTCGGCGCTCTTTGAGACGGCGCGCGATCCCAAATGCGGGTTGGTCCGGTTTGGGCTATGCTTTATTTCACTGGGCCAAAGAGTTCAGACCTCATAACATCAGCCAGAGACCCGGCAGCGCCTGGTCGCCGTTAATACTCATATGTCCGGACTGATTCCTCAGGATTTCATTGACGATTTGATCGCCAGGGCCGATATCGCCGAGGTGGTCGGCCGCCGTGTGCAGCTAAAAAAGGCCGGCCGAGAGTACAAGGCCTGCTGCCCGTTCCATGACGAAAAGACACCATCTTTCACCGTGAGCCCTGGCAAGGGTTTCTACCACTGCTTCGGCTGCGGGGCCCATGGCACGGCGATTGGTTTCCTCATGGAATTTGATCATATGAGCTTCGTGGAGGCTATCGAAAGCCTGGCGAACTCAATGGGCGTAGAGGTCCCGCGCAGCGAAAGCGACAAACCCGCCCGCCGCTATGACGAACTGTTTTCACTTATGGACACGATTGCGAAGCACTGGCAGCAGGCGATGAAAGACTCGCCCGCAGCCATTGAATATCTCAAGAAGCGCGGCATTGATGGCTCAACGGCAAGGCGCTTTGGCATCGGCTACGCGCCCGACGGTTGGAGCAATGTACTCGACAAGTTTGGCAAATCGACCGAAGCCACCGAACGATTGCTTGCCACAGGCCTCATTATCCGTAAGGACAATGGTCAGCATTACGATCGCTTTCGTGACCGCATCATGTTCCCGATTCGGGACACACGAGGCCGAACCGTTGGCTTCGGCGGACGCACGATGGGCGACGGCGAGCCGAAGTACCTGAACTCGCCCGAAACGGTTTTATTCCATAAGGGTCGCGAACTTTATGGACTGTTCGAGGCACGTCAGGCATTGCGCAATATCGAGCATCTGGTCGTCGTCGAGGGCTACATGGATGTTGTCGCGCTGGCGCGGCATGGCATCGACTTTGCCGTCGCGACGCTCGGCACTGCGACGACGGGTGAGCATCTTAATCACCTTTTTCGGCTCACGGAAAACATCTGTTTCTCGTTCGACGGTGACCGCGCGGGCACGGCCGCCGCGTGGCGAGCGCTTGAGAACGCACTGCCGCATATTCGCGAAGGTCGGCAAATCCGTTTCGTCTTTTTGCCCGACGGGCATGACCCGGACTCTTTTGTCAACGAGAACGGCGCGGACGACTTCGTAAAAATGCTGGATAACGGCATTGCGCTGTCCGAATACCTGATTCAAGAACTTGCGAGCCAGGTCGATATGCAAACTGTCGATGGCCGAGCGAGGCTGGCCGAGTTGGCGCGACCTCTGGTGAACAGCATTCCGGTGGGCGTTTATCGCGAGCTCCTGATCGACAGCCTCGCGGTAGCCGTAGGCCTCACCGCACCCAAGCTCGAGAAGATGATTGCGAGCGGCGCGCAACAACGACAGGTTGCCGAAACGAATTACCGGCGCGGCGGCGGCAAGAAACGGCGCTTGCCGTCCGGTGCCGGCAAACCATCCGTCGTCCGGCATGCCATCACGATAATCCTGAATCACCCGGAGGCCGGGCGAGACCTGGAGGTTGAAAAGCTGGCCGGCGTCAATCGTCCCGGCACCGACTTGTTGCAGGCACTCATTGAAACCGTGCGAACCGAGCCCAATATAACGACAGCCGGTCTTTTGGAACGCTGGCGACATGACGAGCAGGGTCGACATCTTGGCAAACTGGCCGCCGCCGAGGTGCCGCTCGACGAGGATTTCGACCCGTCCGCGGAGCTCGGCGAATGCCTGGATCAACTGGCTACCGCGGGGCGTAAGGAGAGGATCGATTTTCTCATTGAAAAACAGAGAGTTAACGGCCTATCGGACGATGAGAAATCGGAATTACGGGGCCTCAACTAGGTCCGACGGTTTAGAAATATTTGTAGATTGAGCTACTCCGAAAGAGTAACATTAATCGTTTGTATCTTTTGCCCGCAGGGGTTTTGTCTTGACAGAAAAAAAAGCAGTAGTCGGCGGGAGTAAACAAGCTCAGCAGCTGAAAGAACTGATTGCCCGTGGCAAGGAGCAGGGGTACCTGACCTATGCGGAGGTCAACGATCACCTGCCGAATGACATCGTCGACCCGGAGCAGATCGAAGACATCGTTAACATGATTAACGATATGGGCATCGCAGTGCATGAGAAAGCGCCCGACGTTGAGTCGATAACGCTGTCCGATGCAACCGCGACGGACGACGACGGCGCGGAAGAAGCCGAGGCCGCGCTGGCGAGCGTTGACGCCGAATTCGGGCGCACAACGGATCCGGTACGCATGTACATGCGTGAAATGGGCACTGTTGAGCTACTGACTCGTCAGGGCGAGATCGAGATCGCGAAACGCATCGAAGATGGCCTGAACCAGGTCAAGTATCACATGGTGCACTTCCCGCCCACGGTTGAGGCGCTGCTTGAAGTCGCCGACCGGGTGCTCGCCGGCGAGACACGCATGCAGGACTTTGTCGTTGGCTTCATCGATCCTAACGAACCGGACGAAATTAAACCGCCGGCGCCCAAGACTGACGACGACGACGAGGTTATTGACACAGGGCCGGATCCGGACGAGGTAAAAGCGAGAGTTCGAGTAATTCGCCGCCACTTCAACCGAGCAATGAAGTACCTGGATTCGGACGGCCTGAAAGACAAGAAAACCGTCAAGGCACACGCCGACATGGCCGACCAGATCATGGAATTGAAACTCGCGCCAAAACTGTTCGATGCGCTGGTCCGCAACCTTCGTGATGTGGTCTCGATCATCCGCAGCCAGGAACGACTGGTCATGCAGCTCTGCGTTCGAGACGCTGGCATGCCGCGCAAAGACTTCCTGTCGAGCTTTCCCAAGAGCGAAACAGATCTCAATTGGATCGAGAAACACATTCGCGCAAAACGCAAACATTCGTCGATCCTGGCGAAGCTCAGAGACGACGTGACGCGTGCACAGCGCAAGTTGATCGCGGTCGAGGAAGCGACGCGACTCAAGATCAGTGAGATCAAGGAAATCAACCGCCAGATGTCGATCGGCGAAGCGAAAGCGCGGCGGGCGAAGAAAGAAATGGTGGAAGCGAACCTCAGGCTCGTTATCTCGATCGCCAAGAAATACACGAACCGCGGACTGCAATTCCTCGACCTGATCCAGGAAGGCAATATCGGTCTCATGAAAGCTGTCGATAAGTTTGAATACCGGCGCGGTTACAAATTCTCGACCTATGCGACCTGGTGGATTCGCCAGGCAATTACGCGGTCCATCGCCGACCAGGCGCGCACGATTCGTATTCCGGTTCATATGATCGAAACGATTAACAAGCTGAATCGCATCTCTCGACAGATGTTGCAGGAAATGGGACGCGAGCCGCTGCCCGACGAGCTTGCCGAGCGTATGGAAATGCCCGAGGACAAGGTTCGCAAGGTGCTGAAGATCGCAAAAGAACCGATCTCAATGGAAACGCCCATCGGCGACGACGAAGACTCGCATCTTGGCGATTTCATCGAAGACCAGACCGTGCATTCACCTGTCGATTCAGCGACGACCTCGGGCCTCAAGGAAACGACACACTCGGTGCTTGCCGGCCTGACGCCGCGAGAAGCCAAAGTGTTGCGCATGCGTTTCGGCATCGATATGAACACCGACCACACGCTCGAGGAAGTGGGCAAGCAGTTCGACGTGACGCGCGAGCGTATTCGCCAGATAGAGGCGAAAGCACTGCGTAAGTTACGTCACCCGACGCGCTCCGATCAGCTCAGGAGCTTCCTGCTCGAGGACTGATTTCGCACGAAAGTGAACATTAAGAAGCCGGGCATTGCCCGGCTTTTTTTGCGAATTGGCCCTGCTAATTCGCGTGGTTTGGGTTTTGAATGTCTTTGTGGCAATTCGAGCAGACTAAAATGCACTTCTTTGCTTCTCCCTCAATTCGCTGCCAATTGCGATTTGAGAGTGAACGGAGATCCAGCGGAAATATTTTGTTCTTCGAGTCGAGATGGTGAAACTCGAGAGCAGCAAGATTCCTGTCATAGCCGCACTTTTAATCTGTTAGAATGCCGCTCCTTATGTGGGCCTGTAGCGGGGTCGTGTAGCGACAAGGTTAGAGCAGTGCGGACCGTGGGGCCGCGATTGCACCGCTGCCAGTGTCTAGAAAGCATGTTTGTTCAGTGGGCCTGTAGCTCAGTTGGTTAGAGCAGGGGACTCATCAAAATGGTGCGTTTGCGTCGAAAGACGCAAAATGAACGGGATGAATTCAGGGGAACCTTAGCAGCCCGGCTGTTGGCAACCCTGAGCCAAGCCGCGAGTACACTCGCGGAAGGTGCAGAGACTACCTGAGAACTACAGCGTTCTTCATTACAGGCTAGAGCGTCCCGCCCCTAGCGATTCGGTCGAGGGTGATGAGATAGTCCGCTCCATTCAGAAATGAGTGGGTAGAGTGAATCCCTTGGTCCCAGGTTCGAGTCCTGGCGGGCCCACCACTTTTTTCGGCCACCACCGTTCCCGGTGGCGAGTGCGGCAATTATCTCTTCAGACCGTGACCCCCGCACTCCCATTTTTCGCCTGACACGCTACTCTGTGTAGGTATGATGCGCATGCCAGACAACGGACGTCGAAGGCAGCAACGCTACCCTTTGGTGGCGTTCCTGCTGGCGCTGTCGTTCCTCTATCCCCTTTCTGCCCAAGCTAAGATATTCAAGTGCGTGGCTGCGAGCGGCGAATTTACGTTCTCGCAAACGCCCTGCCCCAAAGAGAAAAAAGAGGCGGCGGCGGACGAAGAAGACGCACAGGACGCTTCGACGGATAGCAACGAATCCGCTCCTGAGCACACTGATGATTCCAATGCCGACGACAAAGATGCTGAGCCAGCCGAAATCGCGCATGCGAACAATTCGGCACAACCGATAGCGCCGCAGCCTGATGACGGGCAGGCTGAGTCAGAGAAGAAGCCCGAGAACGCGGCAATGCGCGTGAAAAAGCGCCAGTCCGATGCCCGCGACGAAGAGTATCGCATGCAGTGCAAAAACAATATCAAGTCTCAGATCAACAGCATCAACTCACAAATGCGTAGCAGTAGCTACTCCGCTTCGCTTGGCGATTTGCTTAAGAAAAAGCGCAGAGCGCTCGAAGTTCGACTGAACGACTGCTAGCGCTAGATAGTTTTTTGCGCATCATCGAGCCAGCCTTGCCAGTAATCAATCTTGGCGCGCAATTCGTCGATGGCACTCTGCTCACGACGCCACAACAAACGAATATGATCGCCCGGGCGTAGCTGACCCAACATGTGACGATCCACGCGCGCTACTTGCGCGATGCGTGGATAGCCACCCGTTGTTTGCGCATCGACTGAAAGCACAAACGGCCGGCCATCTTCAGGACATTGCACAGTACCCGGGAATACCGGCGCGCTCGGCATACGGCCATCGGACTCTACTCTAAGCCGCGGTCCGTCCAGCATCATTCCCATTCGGTCGCAACGGTTGGAAACCACGAAATTCGTATCGAACAACTGTTCACGGAATTGCAGCAGCCCGGTTTCGGCCGCGTCGCAAACGCGAAACGCCCAGCTTGTTCCCATGCGAGGCCGAAACTCCGCCGGTGTTTCGAGGTGGTCGACCGTGCGCTGCACAGCGTGAATACTCAGGCGATCGCCTTTGGCCAGTGCCCTGCCGTCGTAGCCGCCAAGGCCAGCAGGAACATAGGTTGACGCAGAGCCCAAAATTTCTTCGGCCACGAGGCCGCCTGCGAACGCGATGTATACACGCGCCCCTTGCTCCGCCGGTCCTATGCGTAGTTCGTCGCCAACGCCTGCTGTCAACGTCTTGTGCATCGATACCACGTGTCCGCCGAGTTCCACGCTTGCGTTTGCACCCGTTATCGCAACGCTTGCATACGACTCGAAGCGCAGCGACAGCGCTGACAGCGTCACTTCCAGCGTGGGCGCGAATAGATCATTGCCAACGAGGCGATTAGCCAGCGCCATAGACAGTGCATCCGCAGGGCCGCTGGCAGGCACTCCAAGGTGGCGCCGCCCAAGTCTCGGCGACGACTGTATCGTCGTTTGCAGTCCCGCTTTCAGAACCACAACGCTCATCCTGCATCGACTGCGACGAAGCGAATTCGCATACCGGGCTTAAGCGCAAACGGTTCATGAGCTGACGCATCAAACAGCGGATACGTCGTCCGCCCTACTATCGACCAGCCGCCGGGGCCCGGCAGTGCGTACAGCCCCGTCCGACCGTCCGCTATGCCAACCGAACCCGCTGCGACGTTGACGCGAGGTTCTTCCAGGCGTGGGACGCTTAGTCGTCCATCGAGACCACTCACATAAGCAAAGCCCGGTGTAAAGCCGAGCATGTCGACGATGTATTGGCCGCCAGTATGCAGGGCGACGAACTCGTCACTTTGTAAGCCCAGCTGCTGACAAACGTCGTCGATATCAGGCCCGTTCTCACCGCCATAGCAAACAGGGATTTCCACAACACCAAGCCCGTCGCTGCTGGCGCTCACGCGAAAATCGAGCGATTCCGACGCCCTCTGCAGTGCCTTTGCGGCATCCTTCAGTGCGGCGTCGAATCGCAACACCACCGAATCGATACCCGCAACGACATCGAGCCATTCTCCTGAAGAACGCAGGTTTGTCGCCAACGCCTGCGCGGTCGCCGAATCGGTTACGTCGATGCCGATCAGGTCGTCGCCGCAAGAATGCACCCTATTGGTCGGCGCCACGGATCTCGATTCCCTGTTTTTGCAGTTCGCGGCGAACGGCTCGCGCTGCCTCGGCAGCCCCTGGCGTGTCGCCATGCACGCACAGAGTATCTGCGCAAATTGCGATTCGTTTGCCGTCGATGCTCATGACCGATTGTTGCGCGGCCAAAGAAACTGCCTGCCGCAAAATCTTCTCGAGGCTGTCGTGAACCGCCCCGGGCTCTGCGCGCGGTACCAGACGACCGTTGGCGAGGTATGCCCTGTCGATGAAAGCTTCGCCCAGGAACCCGAGTCCGTGGCGCTCGGCAACACCCTGCAATTCACTGCCCGGTGGCCCGACGAGTTGCGTACTGCCGGCTGCTGCGAGCACGGCTTCTGCGACAATTTCCGCGAGACCCGCATCGGTTGCCGCATCGTTATACAGAGCACCGTGCGGCTTGACGTGACGAATCTTCGCACCCTGCTCTTGAGCGATGTCCTGTAGCACACTGATCTGAGTCACGAGCGATTTCAGCAGGTCTTGGCCGCTCTGAAACCGACCTCGCCGACCGAAGCCTTCCCTGTCCGGGTAGGATGGGTGCGCACCAATTGCGACGCCGTTTGCCAGCGCGGCTTTGACCGTTTCGAGCATGCTATCTGCATCGCCCGCATGACCACCACAGGCGATATTGCAGCTCGAGACGATGCTGAGCAACTCGGCATCGTAAGGATCGCCCTCACCCAGGTCAGCGTTGATGTCGATACTCGACACTTAAGATCTCCTACCTTTGCATTGCCGCTGCTTCGACAAGCAAAGGGGACGCCAACCGGGGCTTTGTAACGAATCGACTGATCTCATGAGATACACTGGATAATACGTTACAGCTTGCAGGGAAATCATCATGAGCGTCGTACTCGTTACGGGAGCCAGCTCCGGCATCGGTGCCGCCACGGCTATCGCCTTCGCCGAAGCCGGCTGGGATGTGATGGCCGCAGGCCGCGACGAAGGGCGGCTCGAAGAGGTCGCCGATGTGTCCGAGAAGATCGTTACATGGTCCGGTGAGCTGGCGGAATCGGCAGACTGCGACGAATTGATGGCTGACACAATCGACGAGTTTTCAGAGCTCGACTGCCTCGTCAATAATGCCGGCGTCATAGTACGCGCCGATGTCGCTGATACGTCGGACGAGGAATGGCGCTACACGATGGCCATCAACCTCGACGTGCCGTTCTTCCTGAGTCGCGCCGCCTTGCCGTACCTGCTTAAGACGGAAGGCAGCATCGTCAACATCGCATCCGACTGGGGGCTTGCCGGCGGTGAACGCGCTGCCGCGTACTGCGCGAGTAAAGGGGGTATCGTCCTGCTGACGAAAGCGATGGCCAAAGACCATGCACGCGATGGTCTGCGGGTTAACGCGGTTTGCCCCGGCGACGTCGACACGCCAATGCTCGTGGCGGTAGCAGAAAGCCAGGGCGTTGAGATCGAGGATTTCCTTGAAAATTCTGCAGAAGCCACCCCGAATGGCCGTGTGGCCACTCCGGAAGAGGTGGCCGCACTTACCTTGTTTCTCGCCAGCGATGCCGCCTCGCACGTCACGGGCACTGCTATCCCGGTTGACGGCGGTGGCTTGGCGTAATTACGCCCCGTGAAATCGGTGTTGGCGATCACCGTCTCGACAGCGCCAGACCGATACCCGCGGCGGTCAGAAAGGCACCCGTAAGTCGATTGCGTATGCGTGAGTATCGGCCGAGCACGCGCCGCGCCGAGTGAGCAAGAACGGCCCAGAGCACATCGCCGACGAATAGCACGGACAGGAAGACCATGGCGACTGCTGTGAGATCGAACACCGTCGTCGACGCCGGGCCGACAAACTGCGGAATAAATGCAGCGTTGAACAACAGCGTTTTCGGATTGAGCGTGGCCAGCAGGCAGCCGCGCCAGAACACCACGGGCATGGCTTCGATACTGGCCAGGTCGACGGCAGGCTCGCGCCAGGTACGAATTCCCAGTACCACAAGATAGGCGACGCCCGCCCACTTCACCCACGCAAGTAGGTCAGCAGCCAGCTCGATGATGGCTGTCATACCCACGACCACCAGCGCCAGTTGCAATGCCACGCCGACAGTCGTACCAAGCACAGTGATAAAGCCCGCTCGAAGACCGTATTTCAAGCTGTTCGCAACGATTAGTGCAACGTTCGGCCCTGGAATCATGACGAGGACCGCCGTCGCAACAGTGAGCGCGAGCAAGGTATTCATCAACGGCGCCGACTCCGTCGCCAGTATTGCAGCAGCAGGAAGCCAAATAACATGCCACCGAGATGTGCGAAGTTAGCGACGCCAGGCGCCCCGCCACTGACGCCCAGGTAGAGTTCGAGCAGGCCGTAGACAAACACGAACGTGATAGCGCGCATCGGGATTGGCGGGAACAACGGTACGACAATGCGATTGGGGAATGTCAGACCATAGGCGAGCAATATTCCGAATACACCCCCGGACGCGCCAACGGTCGGATACAAGCCACCCTGCATGCCGGCGACGATCAGCTGGATCAGGCCCGCGCCAACGACGCAAACCAGAAAATAAATCAGGAAGCGCTGCGACCCCATGAACTGCTCGAGGTCACGGCCGAACATCCACAAACCGAACATGTTAAAAAATATGTGCGTCGTGTCACCGTGCAGAAAGCCGTAAGTGAGCAGCTGCCAGGGCATGAACGGGGAACGTGGATCAGTCGCCGGCCACAACGCAAAGTTGATAAACATGAACTCCGCGTTCGCTTGTTGCAGCGCAAACACCATGCCGTTCGCGATGAGTAACGCAAATATTACGTTTGGTATCGCGCTCGTCGGCCTGCGGCTATAGACGTTTGGATTCATTCGTAGACTGTCCTGCCAGCAAAAATCGTCATCGTTACATTGGCTTCGTTGATTTCCGAGGCTGGAAGTTCAAACAAATTGCGATCCAGTACGACAAGATCGGCGCGTTTGCCAACCTCGATGGAGCCCTGTTCGTCGTCCAGGCCCATCTGGTAGGCGCCGTTGATCGTGTAAGCGTCAATCATGGTCACAAGATCGACGCTTTCGCTTTTATTGAGTATGAGCCCGTCGTTGGTGTAAGGATCCTGTCGAGTGACCGCGACCTCGATCGCGTGCAAGGGATTGAGATCTGTTACAAAATAATCGCTGCCTCCAACAATTCGTCCGCCGGCTTCTTCTACACTCGCGATCGGGTACATCTGCCAGGTCCGTTCTTCACCGAGCATGGGAACATCAAGTTCCAGCGCGGCCGGGTCGGGATAGGCCCAGAGCGACTGAAATACGGCACCGATATTGAGCTCGTCGAAACGCGGCCGGTCATCTTCGTGAATCAGCTGCAAATGCACGATCTGGTGGCGATTGTCGGACATGCCATTCGCCCGCCGCATCGCCTCGAAACCGTTCAACGCCCGGCGAATTGCTGCATCGCCGATCGCATGCACATGCACTTGTAAACCCATCGCATCCAAACGCCGAAAATACTCGTCAACTTCATCCTGGGTATAAAAGAATTCGCCCGACCCATACGATGCATCAGTGTACGGTTCGAGCAGAGGACTGGTGCCGTACTCAATCACTCCATCCATGTAGATTTTTACGGAATCCACGTCAAGATTGTCGCGACGCCATTGTTCTCGTCCTTCGAGAAATTCGAACACGCCCTCATCAAATACGCCAGGCTGCCAGTTGATCGGAGACAAAGAGGCGAGTACGCGCATGTTGAGCTCACCTGTGTCAGCCAGGTTGACAATGGGCTCGATCAAATCGCCGTCGAGCCCGGGTTCGATGACCGCTGTAATACCAACCGAATGCGCCAGCGCCATACCGGCCCTTACCCTGTCCGTGCGTTGCTCAAGCGTCATCGGCGGCAATTTGTCTTTGAAGAGCAGCATTGCAGCGTCTCTCACCGTGCCGCTGGGCTCGCCGGTCTCCGGATTGTGCTCGATTACTCCGGCCGGCGGATTGGGTGTATCACTATTCAGACCCACTATCTCCATCGCCTTGCTATTGACCCACGCCGCATGACCGAAACTCGATTCGAGATACACGGGTTGGTCGGGAAACAGCACATCAAGCAAGCCTTTCTGCGGATTCGCTTCAGGCCAGAGCCACTCGCCCCAGCCACCGCCGAGGATCCAGCCCTCCTCGCCTACACCTTCGAGCAATGTGCATTCCTTGAGCCGCGCCGCGACGTCGGCAAGCGTTTCAAGTCGCAACACGCTGCATTCGAGACCGGCCATGACACCGATCATGATGTGTATGTGCGAATCGTGGAATCCGGGCAGCATCATCTGACCAGCGAGATCGACTACGTCAGTGCTTGCGCTGATCCGCAGGCCGGCACCTTCATTGTCGCCGACATAGACAATCCTGCCGCCCTTGATGGCGACCGCTTTCGCCCAGGTTCGATCATCGTCGACCGTATAGATCGCGCCGTTGAGAAACACGCGATCCGCCGCGGCTTGCGACAATTCTTCGGAAGCCGGCGTGCAAGCCGATATCGCGAACAGCGTCGCGCCCGCAGCAAGAAACGACCTATTTCGCATTACCACCCGCCGCCGCCGCCGCCGCCACCACCACCGCCCGAGGAACCGCCACCACCACCGCCAGATGATGAGCCCGGTGGCGACACCGACGAACTAACCGCCGAATTCAGACTGCTCGACAATGTATTCGTCGTCTTCGTGAGGTTCGAACTGTTCCAGGAACCGCTGTACCAGGATGGCTGGTATTCCCTGCCATCCTCGTCGCGTATTGCCGCGAGTATCGACGCGAAGCGTTCGGACCACTGCTGATCGACACCCAGCGCCAGCGCGAACGGCAGCAGTGACTCGAACAGCTCTGGTGTTTTCTCGGGCGGATTCCTGAGATTGAGTTCGTCTTTTTCCGCAATTTCCAGGAAATCCTTAAAGCCAAGCATCTCGTCGAGTACTTTACGGCCTCGCAGCGTGGGACGCGTCATGAAAATTGCAAAGCAGATCATTGTCAGGACCGACAACACAAGCGTCGCGATCACGAACGGTGCAGGCCCGCCTCCGATATTTAATGCGATCAATGCCGTGATGATTACAATCAATACGGCCGGGGTATTAAGCATGCCGTTAAGTTTGAAATACTTCTGCTTGTAGTCCTTCTCCAGTGATCGCTTATGCGCCGCTCGCGCGTTACCCAGCACTTTGTGGTTTTCATTGTCGAGTTCGATCTTGTGGTTTTCTTTGAACAGACCGATATACAAGTCGTTTTCACCGGCGGCCATGGGCGGCCTTGGAACGTCCGAGCTTCGCGAGATCAGCCAATGATCTCCGTCCCGGTTCTTGATCTTCAGGTAGCCTTTTACGGCCAGACTCACCACCGCAGCCGTCATCACTTTGTTGTCGTAGTACATCTGCCGGATATAACGCAAGGATGCGGGCGAGAAGCCTTCGGGTGACTCATAGCGTGTTACGACAATGCCCTCCTCCGGGTCCCTGCCGTACTTGCGCCACACCGGCACGTAGTACGCGAGCAATAGCAAGAAGCCAACTACGGCGGCAAGCAGATTTCTATTGTCCTTGAGCATCCAGACAGCGCGATCCGTCTGCGTGGGCTCAGCCACAAACCCCTTCGGCCAGCCAACGACGATCGTCAGGCCGTTGGCCGGAGTAAGCGCTTTGTTCGCTTCAAAATACACTTGCCGCGCGGAATCGAGCCGTGAACGATAGTCCCTGCCTTTGGCGCCGAAAGGGCCGGTATAGGCCTCATGGGTAATGCCGGCGAGGGGCGCATCAAATTCGAGCGCCACGGTGACGCTCGCTTTGTCGATTGTGAAAGCCCAGTCGAATCCCGTCACGTTCCAGTAGAGCTCGTCATGCTCTTTGAAAAAGCCAAGCATGCGGCTTGCCCTGTAGCGAAACGTGTAGATGTGCTCGCCGTGTTCGATGAATCGATCTGCGCGACCAAAATAGGTCCGTATGCCGCGCCGAACTGCCTGCGTGTGATAAGACTCAGGCTTGTCGTTTCTCAGTACGGCAAGTGGTTGGAACGCAACCTTGTATTCATTGCCAAGCTTGTCCTCGTACTCGGTCGGAAAGTCCCGGTAAATGCCGCGCTTTATTCGGTTTCCTTCGGCGCGGACCTTGATGGTCTCGGTGACTTCTATCATGCCATCCGTCATGACGCGGATTTCGCTGTGAAAACTCAAGATCCTTTCATTCGCAAGGCCGGCCAAAGGCAGGCCAAGCAACACAAGCGCAACGAGTATCCTCATTCGACAGACCCCAGATCAACAAGCGGCACGTTTGCTGCCTCGTCGGACGCCTTCTGGAAAAACTCTCTTATTGAAAAGCGAAACCAGCCGGCAATGATGTTGCTCGGCACCGTTTCCGTCAACGTATTGTAATCACGAACCGAACCATTGTAATAACGCCGCGCAAATTGCAGGTAGTTCTCGGTCTCAACCAATTCATTCTGCAGACTCAGAAAATTTTCGTTCGCTTTGAGATCGGGGTAGTTTTCAGCAAGCGCGATAATTCGCTCGATACCAACGCTGAGCTTCTCCTCGGCCTCGCCTTTGGCGTGCACGTCAGCTACTCGCATGGCCTCCGTTCGCAGTTCGGTAACAGCCTCGAGCGTGGCACGTTCGTACTTTGCGTACTGATCGACGGCCGTCACCAGCCTGGGGATCAGGTCGTGACGGCGTTGTAGCTGAACGTCTATATCGCTCCACGCTGAGTCAACTCGGTTACGGCTTCGAATCAGGCGGTTATAGAGGACAACCCCGGCGACAACAACCAGCGCCAACACAACGACAAGGAAAGTCATGGACGTGTATCTCCGTTTGATCCGGAGCACATCCTACCATCAAGCTACAGGGCCGGGCTGGCCCGATGATTTAGTACCAGAAAGAGAAGAACAGCTGGAAGACGTCCGCGTCGAGCTGGTAGAGCGGCTCACTGCCGATCGGTGCGAGCGCCGTTAAGTCTGAGAACTCGTCATAATCGACATGCAGCATGTCAATCGACGCGGTGACAGAACCTTTCTTGATGAAGCCCCAGCTTTGGTTCTCGTTAAGAAACGTATACGCGGCTTTCAGCTTGAAAGTGTAACTCGTCAACGGACTGAGCTCTTTGTCGCGCCCGCGGAAGTTAGTCGCCTGTTCCCTGGGGAAGAGGTCGCTGTAAAAATGCGCGCCGGTCTGGTCGTGGTAACGAAACTTGCCCGTAAACGTCAAATCGTTCCACGGGTGAATATAGGTCAACGACGCTGTATGGCCATCGATGTCCCAGGTGTCGGTAAAGAAACGATACTCTCCCTCCACCGCCGCACGGTATGGCAGGAAGTATCGCGCCCTGATACCCAGCGCATTGCTCGTGCGCGTGTTCGGGTATACCTCCTCTTCGTAGCTATAACCGCGTCCAAGCAAATCGCCCGCGTCAAAATAGCGAACCGTCCGGTAGGGGTTATTCAAATAGCCCTCGTCGGTCATGGTTTCGAAATTGAGGGTCGCGATCAGGTTCTTTGTCAGAATTTGCGTCAGACCAACGCCGTAGACTTGCTTGTCCAGGTCTTTTTCAAACGTGTCGTCTCCGGACTTGCGCACGATATCGTCGCCAAGCGCATAACTGAGCGTCAATGTGGTCAACGCACCGAACATGTCCTGGCTGACGGAAAAATTGTAGGTTGCGGCATCGTAGTCCGATTCTTCGCTGCTCGTGTATCCGACGCGCATAGTCGTGTCACCGCGCAAGTAGTCCATGCCCAGCGACCACTGCTTGCGTTCCTCGGTATATGGACTTGCCGTGGTGATGACATCGATCGACGCCGAGCTCACCATGTCAACGTAGTAATTGCCGACGAACGAAACGCTTTTGCCGACTTGCTTGCGAACGAGGACGGAGGGTCCGTCAATTTCGACGCCACCACCATCGTAGAGGTGATACAGAATATCTGCCCGCTCTTCGGGCAACACGCCGGCATCAGCTATGCCAAACGCCATCAGCGTCGTTGCAATCAGGACTCCGCTTCGGAACATCATTGCTGTTCAGGACCTCTCAGTTACAACCACAGCCGCCGCCGGCCGCACCGTCACCGCCACGCGCACCTTCGCGCGCCTCATAGACGTGCTGCAGATACGACGAGGAGACAGGGTCACCGTCGAGCGCCATGATCGGGTCGGCGAGCTTGTCACGCTCATAGGGCTTGACCCAGGGCTCGATATTGCCGCACCCCGACAGGCCACCAATCAGGAGTAGCACCAACAGGAATCGGCCTATAACAGAGGGTTTGTTGTCCATATCACCACTTTATCCCGGGGAAACGCCTTGAAACCGTGATCCCTTCCTCAGAAGAACACCGTGAAGCCCACATGTCCCTCGAGATTGTGAACCGTCTTTTCCTCGCCAAGGAGGTCGATATCAAACAGATGGTCACGAAAGTCGAGGTGCAGCGCGATCGAGTCCGACAGCAGGAATCGATATCCCGCACCGACATTCACGGTGAACCGGTCATCGCCTGCAAATCGCGTAGAGCCGAGACCCGCTATCAGATACAAATTGGTGTTGTAAGCCCTGCCCTCCCCAATGAAAACCTCGCCAGGCAGGATGTTGTAGCCAAGGTTCAGGTTGTAGTAGGTCAACTCGCGCTGGCTGTCGGTTATTAGCCGCGCACCGCCTGACAAAACCTCGAAACTCGTCAGCCCGGCCTCTGTCTGGCCAACAGTGCCTTCGACGAAAAAGCCGTTGGTAATGTGGTAGGCCAATCGCACGCCATAGACAACGTCGGTTCCGAAATCTTCGATACTCATGATGCCGACGAACGGCCCGATTTCGAAATCCTCGCGGTCTATCGCGGGTTCCTTGATTTCACGACGCTCAACCTCAGGGTCAATGACCTGCCCGGGCCCTTCGGAAGACGGAGGTGGAGCCTCCTCATCGCCGAAGCCGAACATGTTCTTGGTCGCCGCGCAGCCCGACAGGCTGATCATCGCAACGGTCAGAAAAAGAACGCGAAACCGACTTTCCATTCTTCTACTTCCTCGTTATCGTCCCGGCTCGTGAAAACCACGTAGCTCTTGTATTCGGCGCGCAACAAGAATCGCCGTGTCGCGTAAATACGGAATCCCGCGCCTACATGCCCAACCTGATCTGTACGATCCTGCCCCTGGATGATCGTCGATTTGGGCTCGGTGTGAATCGCCCCTGCGCCCAACGTGAAAAACGGCGACACGCGCCATTCCGGCCAAGCCTCGTGCACGACATTAACACTGCCCATCCAGCCGTTCGAGAAATTACCCAGAATCTGTGAACCCCATACTTCCATGGACACATTCGGGTTGATCGAGTAGCTGCCGTACAAGGAAATGATGTTCGCGCCACCAAAGTCGCCGGCCAGAATTCCGGTTTCCCACTTCGCGTTCGTGAAGTCTTCGATATTCGCTTGCTGGAAACTTACCTGGTCGCCGCCCGGTTGCAGCGTCAACTCCATCTGCGCGCGATCGACCCAGCCTTCTTTGCCGTTGGCCGCACGTACCAGGTACCAGTCGGTTCGCTGCATGATGACATCGACCGACTCGCCGCGATCGACGACATGAAAGATCGGATACCCGCGGCCGGGTCCGGTACGCATCTCGAGATAGGGATCGGCAACGGCAACGGATCGGTATTCATCAGCCGCTTCAACAGGGGCTGTCAGAATAGTCAGCAGTGCGAACGCGACCTGCCATCCGAACCAGGCGGACTTAGTTAATCGGGGCGTCGAAGGGGTTGTTGTAATACTGGCCCCCGACATCCAACCATTCCGCAACAAGGCGTCGCTCCGCTTGAGATAAAATATTGAAGTGCAGATCCAGTGGATCGTTGAATCGGTCAAAGAAGTCGCTCGATGCCATTGCGCCATTAATACTCGCCGGCGAACCAACCGTATTGCACTGTGGGTTGCCGTTGGCGTCCAGCATGAGGTTGCCATCGACGTCCAACAGGCAATCATTCACCAGCGCGCCATTACCGTCCAGAATCTGAAGAATATCAGTAACTAACAGCTCACGATAGGCATGAAAGTGATCAGGCTCATCGAGCGAGAGACCGTCCTGCAGCTCCAGCTGGCCGGCTGGCACCCTGGCGGCTGCATTTGCAGGATCCACGGGTGTGTGACAGTTCAGGCAGTTGTTGTTCACCTGCAAGCCCGTGACAGGGTCGATCAACGGCACTTCGGGCGTCGCCGGGTCGTTGTCATCGTCGAACGTGACCAGGCGTGGCTGACTCCACAAAGGATGAATAATCGCCTCGTAATTAATGATGCTGCGGCAACTCGATTGCCAGTCGACCTGGCAGGCCAATGTCGTTGGCGACGCTGTCGTCAGGTCCGTATACAGATAATCGATATCGACGTTGTTCGCCGCGATCACGGGATCCGCCGTCCAAATGTCACGATAGACGACGTTCATTGAAGGTTCGATCGAGGAGCACCCGTCATCCGCACACGTGATACGCGCACGCACCTCGGCCATGGTTTCGCCTACCTCGGCCAGCGGCCAAACGAGCGGATTGGTTCCCGGGAAAGCGCCGCTTCCGACAGTATCGCCCGCGTAAGTACTGTCAAATGCATCGCTACGTCCGTGTGACACGCCGCTGTTAGCGTCATGACAGCCGTTGCACTTCAGTTCCTGCCCGGCCGCCAACGAAATCCAGTTTTGATGGCGCTGAGTAATACGTTGACCATTTTCATCGAGCACACTGACCATCAATGCCGTGTTGGCCGGCACCTTGACCATGACGGATCCGTCAGGTTCGACCATTGCGTAACCGACTATTTCCTTCATGCCCTGCTGTGTGCTGATGCCGAATGCCGTGTTGTCGATATCGAGGAGGTCCTCGTCCGGTATTGATACCGCTTTTTCGATACGCAGGAAACGCGCAGCCCGCTCCGCTGCGAGTGTCTGTGTGGGATCGGCGACCTGAGGAATATTAACGATCGCGGCGCCATCAAAGTCATACACACTGCGAATATTCAAAAGTGCTTCGCCATTGTCGGCCAGTGTCACATCCAACGGATAGTCGTTGCTGCCGTCAAGAACGACCGGTGGAATTGGTCGCGGATCCGCAGAGACAACCTCTGTGAACATGAAACCTTCTTCCCCGCTTACGATGGGCAGTTGCGTATCGTCGCGCGGATCGTAAATCCAGATACCGTATAACGGCGGCGCTACGATGAATTCTCCAACAGCGGGAGTTACCGGGTTGTTCGGGTCAATGATCACGACGTTCGCGAGACGGTCATCTGTGCAAGGTACGATTTGCGTATCGTCCGTTGCCGGATCGCCGTCATCAGCGAGAATCTCGACCAGACGACACTGGCTCCAGCTAACCATCAGCCTGTCTGTACCGTCCTGAATCGGGTACACGGAGAAATAGCGGCCACCCACCGACGGCGCACCCGGCGTTGTAGACACTTCGTTTATCGTCGCGTCTTCCTGCGCGGGGCCGGTGAGAACACCAATATTGTCTTTCGTCGGCTGAGTGTTCTCCAGGTATTGCGGCGTATTGACAAGCACTAACTCACCACCGCCTTCAGTGTTTGTAAAAGGACGCGCAAGCACCATAACTCGACCATCTTGAACCTGGCGTGGTTGCATGAACTGTATGGGATTACCACCCGTTCCGGTGTCGTGACTCTGCTGGCCATAGAGCAGCTCCGTATTCGAACCGTCGGGGTTCATGCGATACAGGTTAACGGCGTCGTTGACAGCGTTGTGATCCCAGCGGCTGTACACGATACGTCCATCCGCCGTTACCGACGGATCAAGATCATGGCTTTGATTGAAAGAGACTTGTTTTCTGCCGGTACCATCGTCGTTCATGACATGCAGATTGAACGCAAACTCGTTTTGATCCTCGTCCATCGCCGGGAATGCGCCTTTGCCTTCGTCAAGCAGTACCGCCTGGGCCTGGGTCTGGCGTGTTGAGGAAAATATGATGCGTCCATCGGGCAAGTATTTCGGCATGATGTCGTGGCCAATTTCGGCCGTAAGATCCGTCGTAATAACCCTTACCAGCTCTTCCGTCTCGAATGTGTATTGCCAGATATTCCAGGTCGGCAGATCTTCCTCGTCAACATTCGGGTCGAAAGGTACTCGCATCGCGAACAACAAACGGCTGCCGTCGTAGTCGATCTCAACGTCGCGAATAGCCGCGAGGCCTTGTGAAACGCCTTCGGTAATGTTGATTGCCTCGGCGCCCGGTGCGGCGCGATCACGAAAATACAGGTCCGCACCGAACTCAAACGTAATTTGCTCTCGCAAATCCTGTTGCTGAAACGCACCGTTATCATCGACCGGTAATGGGGATTTGATGTAGGCAATTGGAAAATCGATGACGACCGGATCAGGGTCCTGCCCGGTACCAATCTGCACGCCATCACCACTGCTGCACGAGACGGCTAATAAGCACGCCATCGGCAACGCGACCATCCTGGTCAGTGCAGCGCAAATTCCTTTTCCTGATTGTCGCGGTAGCGTGTTCATGTGCTGTTACCTCGGGTGATCATGGCAGGGTACGACGCTGTACGCCCACCGTACCGTTAACGCAGTCACAAACCGCGACTAACCGCGGCTCGTTTTGCTCTGTCCGAAAAGAGCATATTGCGTGCAATTATAAGAGAGAGATTAATCTCGATGTAATGTCTCAAATGCACGACAGGAAACAATGTCAAACCAGGTCTTTCTGTTTCCTTGTCTTCAAGAACACGAGTTCGCGCGGCATTCGGTTCCATTTCTGATTGTCGGGCGCGCAACAAAAAGTGTGATTTTTGTGCCACGTTCAGAATCTGGATGAGCTTTATGTCGCTTCCTTTTGTTGTTTGGTTGTGTCACCAGGCGACCTTCATGTCTCCCTTCAGCGACAGTTGCGCTGACCTTCACAATCAGTAGCTTAGGAATCCCGGTCATAATTCTTGTGCGAATCTGACGACATTAACTTGACATATCGCGTGCTCGAAATGTTTGTAAAGGTTTTCGCTAAGTAACTAATTAAAAAGCTGTTTTTTGCGTTTACTTGGCTCGGGCACAGGACTGGCACAGCACTTGCTTTATAGATTACAGATCGATTGGTTTCGTGACTTTGGTAACTAATAATCGTGAATACATTCACGGCGAATAAAACCCAAGTCTGGCAAAGTTTCATTGCCAATCTAGAGCAACCGGTCTGGTGGACAGGAGTCCGTCGCGTAATGCGGAGCTAAAAGGAGCAGCGGTTTTTGGCATGCGTCTTCAGGGCGCTACAACCACTACCTACAAGTCCGTAACCAAGAGTGCGTGATTCCCGAAGACGATTGGGCACACGGTTAAACACATTGTTGGATCGTACGAGTGATGAGCAAAAAGATATGGAAAACGACATGCTGAGAAAACTTCACGAAACGCAGCACGGAAGATTGTTTCGCATCGTGCTGACGGCGCTACTGAGCGCGGTGCTAATTGCGCCGGCAAACGCAGGTTACCGGGAACAAGCCAAGCGACTGCATGATCGCCTTGCAGGCGTACCGCCGACCGAAGCCGTATTGCAGCAGATGGAAGACGCTATCAATCCCGCACTGGCGGGCAATTCAAGCGCAGCGGCGTACATCGCGATGAACAACGTCAATTTCTATAACGTCACACTGAAAAATTTCGCAGCGCCCTGGACCAATGAGGCGCGATCAGTGTTCGTGCCGCTCAACGACTACATTGCAACAGTTATCGGTATGATCCGGGATGACCGCCCTTTCAATACTCTGCTCTCCGATGACATCACATACGTCGGCCGTGCCGGGGTCGTAGCGGCTGCACCGTCGGCGGGCAACAACGACCATTACGAGCAGCTCGAGGCGAATAACATCAACCTTCGCGACGAACTGGAATTTTCTCCGCAGTCGTCGGTGCAAGGCATACCTTCATCGGCGACGGCTGGTGTCATAACGTCACGCGCCGCCTCTGAAGCATTCTTCATCGCCGGAACGAATCGCGCGATGTTTCGTTTTACGCTGTTGAACCATTTGTGCAACGACATGGAACAGATGCACGATCCAAACTTGCCGCCTGATCGTATTCGCCAGGACGTAAGTCGCAGTCCGGGTGGCGATAGTCGCTTGTTTCTGAACAACTGCATCGGCTGCCATACGGGCATGGACCCGATGGCTCAGGCTTTCGCCTACTACAACTACGATGAAACCGCCGGTGCGCTGCAGTACACGGCCGGCAATGTTCAGCCGAAGTACTTCAACAATGACTTGAATTTCCCGCAGGGTTTCCGCACACCGGACGACAACTGGGATAACTACTGGCGCAAAGGTCAGAACGCCTATCTCGGTTTCGATCCGGCGTTGCCGGGCAGCGGCGCGGGTGCGAAATCGCTGGGTGAAGAACTCGGCAACAGTTATGCGTTCGCGGCCTGCCAGGTGAAGAAAGCGTTCCGCGCGGTCTGTTTGCGAGAGCCTGAAAATCCGACGGACCGTACCAAGGTCGACGAGATCGTCAGCACGTTCCGCGGCACGGGCTACCAGATGAAGCAAGTATTCGCGGACGCTGCCGTCCACTGCATGGGCCAGTAGGGAGACTATGGACATGATAAAAGCAATCGGAATTGCTACCCAGGCCCTCGCTCGCCCGGCATTGCGCGCAACAACCCTTGCTGTGTTGTCAGGTATTGTCCTTGCGGCTTGCGGCGGCGGCGCTGAGACAACGAGTAACCCTCTGTCACAGGATCCGGGCAACGGCAACAACACGACGTACACGGGCCCAGTGGCGCAAAATGCTGACGTCCTCAAGTTTCAGCAGGAATTCTGGTCCAATACCAAGACCACGGATCGCTGCGGTTCTTGCCACAACGAAACGGTCGGCCAGGTGCCTATGTTCGTGCGCAATGACGACGTCAACATGGCGTATAACGAGGCCATCACGAAAATCGACCGCGACCAACCCGCTTTATCGGAATTTGTATCGAAAGTCAGCGCACCCCCAATTGGCCATAACTGTTGGAATGAGGAACCGGACGTCTGCGGCACGATCATGACAACCTGGATCGAGAAATGGGTGGGTGAAGCCGCCGGCGGCGGACGCCAGATCGTGCTGACACCGCCAGTATCGACCGACCCGAGTTCGAGTAGGAACTTCCCTGCCGATCCGACAGCGTTCCAGACGCTGATACACACACCGATTCTCGTAGAGTATTGCTCTGGCTGTCACAGTTCGCAGTCGCCAACGGCGCAACAACCCTACTTCGCCGAGGCGGATGTCAATGTCGCCTACGAAGCCGCGAAGTCGAAAATCAACCTGGACACGCCCGGGGACTCTCGCTTTGTTGAGAAAGTCAGTCCGGTGCCGTTCGGCGAATCTCACAACTGCTGGGACAATGGCAATTGCACCACGTCGTCTGCCGAAATGCTGGCCGCCATCACGGCCTTTGCAAACGGCATTATTCCGACGACGGTCGACCCGAACCTGATATTTAGCAAGGCGGTTCGTCTCGTCGACGGCACGCTCGCATCGGGCGGCAATCGCTATGAAGATGCACAAATCGCATTGTGGGAGTTCAAGACCGGTAGTGGTTTGGTTGCTTTTGATACCAGCGGTGTTGATCCGGCGATCGACCTGCGCCTCGAAGGCGACGTCAGCTGGTTTGGCGGCTGGGGCATAACGATTGGCAACAATGAGGCGCAGGGTCCGGGTAAGGCACGGGGTTTCACGGCACCGAGTAAGAAAGTCTACGACATCCTGCAGGAATCAGGCGAATTCTCGATCGAAGCCTGGGTCGTGCCCGCCAATGTGACGCAGGAAATGGCCAGGATCGTCAGCTACTCGGCAGGCGCGACGGCGCGAAATTTCACGTTGCAACAGACTTTGTACGACTACGACTTCCTGCTGCGCACGAATGAAACCAGCATGAACGGCGATCCGGCATTGTCGACACCGTCCGCCGATGAAGTCCTGCAGGCAACATTGCAACACGTTGTCGCAACCTACAATCCGATCGACGGTCGACGTGTATACGTGAACGGCGAGCTGGTTTCCAACACGGATCCGATACCAGGTGGCACGCTGGTCGACTGGCAGGACACCTTCGCCTTTGTACTCGGTAACGAGACGTCCGGAGACGGACTCTGGGAAGGCACGTTCCGCCTCGCCGCAATTCATCGTCGCGCTATGACCCAGGAACAGGTCGTGCAGAACTTCGACGCCAGCGTCGGTGAGCGTTTCTACCTGATGTTCGATATCTCCGAACGGATCTCGGCGGTAGAGGAGTCGTCCTACATCCTGTTCGAGGTACAGCAATACGACAGCTATGCGTACCTGTTTGATAAACCTCACTTCATTACGCTGGATGGCTCGGAGCCCGAGGGCATTCCGATCCAGGGCGTTCGCGTCGCAATGAACGGCCAGGAAGTGCCGGTCGGACAGACCTACGCAACCATGAACGATACCTTGAGCGCCGCGTTGTTCGAGGAGTTGGGCCAACCATTGTCGGTCCTCGGCGCGGTCGTTCCGCTCGAGAAAGGGCCGCAGGACGACGAGTTTTTCCTGACGTTTGATACGCTGGCGGGCGTCTCTTACACTCGTCCCGACGATCCGACGCTTGTCATTACTCCGGTCGACCTCGACCCGGCCTCACACATCGGCGTGCGCACGTTTGACGAAATCGATGCGACGTATGCGGCGATCACTGGAGTCGATCGCACCACCTACGAACGGTCTTCCGACCCCGGCGTTTTCCCTGTCGAAACGACCTTCCAGGAACTCCGGCAGTCACTACCGGCCGTCGAAGATGTCGACACGTTCCTGTCATCGCACCAGGTCGCGATCGCACAGCTTGCGATTCAGTACTGCGATGCGGCTATCGGCACGAATGCCGATCCGAACCCGGATGCGGCAACTATCTGGCCCGCCTTCAACTTCGATCAGGCCGCGAGCACAGCGTTCGACGTTGCGAATCGCGGTAACTTTGTCGATCCGCTGATCCTCCGCGCCGTCGGCAACACAGCTGCCGGGCCGCAGATTGCTTCGCAGCCAAGCTACGCGTTGGTCTATGGCGAACTGGCGGAATTCCCGCCTGCAGGCAACAGGCCCGAAAACCTCATCGGCCGTCTGCTCGCCGGCCCCAGTGACACTCGAGCAATAGCCAAGGGTGTCTGTGCCGCCGCATTGGGTAGCGCTGCCACGCTGGTTCAGTAATGACAGGACTAAAACAGGAAAAACTTAAGATGACTAAGAAACGAAACGCACGGCATTGGGATGCGCCACAGCTTCACGGCGATCATCCGCGTCCTGTCACGCGGCGTCAGTTCGTAGCGCAGGGTTTCATGACAGGCGCTGCCTACACCGTCGGTGGAGCGGCGGGCCTGTTTGCGAATCCGCGCAATGCGTTCGGTCTGTCTGGCGACCTGGATGGGCTGCTTGCTACCCCGTGCAACGTCACGGACGGCGCCGGCAAGATTCCGTTCATTTGCTTCGACCTCGCGGGCGGCGCCAACATCGCCGGCTCCAACGTGCTTATCGGTAAAGAAGACGGTCAACAGGACTTCGTCAGTACCGCCGGCTACGAAAAAATGGGCTTGCCCGGCGACATGGTTCCAGGCCTCAACGACCCGGTAAGCGGTGAACCGTACGCAAACTTCGACCTGGGCCTGGGCTTTCATCTCGACAGCGCGTTTCGTCGCGGCATCATGTCTGTGGTCAGCGCAGCAACGGCAGCCAACACTAGCGGCGCTGTAATTCCAGCGCGCTCGGACAACGACACCGGCAATAATCCGCACAACCCGATGTACGGTATTGCCCGCGCGGGCGCGAAGGGCTCCATCCTGACCCTTGCCGGTTCCGAAAATACCGATTCGGGCGGCAATTCGATGTTGCCCGCCGCGCTCTACGATCCGGAACTGCGCCCAACCAAGGTAGACCGTCCCAGCGACGTGGTTAACCTCGTCGACACCGGTGAACTCGTCGGCATCCTCAGCGAAAACGATGCAACTGCGGTAATGGAGTCCATTTATCGGCTCACCGACCAGAAGATGGCCAACGTGCAAACACAGATTGCGGCCGATGCCGCGATTAAGCAGGCCGTGCGTTGCGGCTACCTCAAAGCCGCCGACATTGCGGAGCGCTTCGGTGCCACACCAATTGACCCAATAGTGGATCCGGACATCGTCGCAGACGATGGCACCGGCATATTCACGAGTGCTGAAATTACCGGCAATAGCCGCGACGCGCGCGAGTTCCAGAAAACGGCGTCGGTGATGAAGCTCGTCATGAACGGCTTTGCGGGTGCGGGCTGCATCGAAATGGGCGGTTATGATTACCACGGTGGTGCTCGCGCAGAAGGCGAATTGAAAGACTTCCGCGCCGGACGCTGCATGGGCGCTTGCCTGGAATACGCTGCACGCCTGAACAAGCCGCTCATGATGTACGTCTTTAGCGACGGTTCGCTGTCATCGAATGGCACAATCGACAACAGTGTCGACGGTCGCGGCAAGGGCGAATGGTCGAGCGATAACTCGTCAACAGCCGGCGCATTTTTCCTGGTCTATAACCCGACCAGACCACCGACGATTATTGGCGCGACGCCCGAGGAACAAGCGCGACATCAGCAGATCGGATATATGGACGCTGGCGGATCCGTGCAACGAGCCGCAACACCGGCCGCGAACAACGTCAACCTGCTGGTCAACACTATCATCCTGAATTACATGGCGCTGCATGGTGAGCAGAGCAATTTCGGCACGCTGTTCCCCAACCATGGTCTCGGCAGTGCTGCACTGCAGGACAGTCTTACAGCGTTCACTCCTATTGTGAACGGCATTATCACCAACCCCGTCTAACTGGCGTGCTATAGCACCGTGCTGTCCTCATCAGCCCGGCAATGACTCGGCCGGTCGTTTCCCTCGACCGGCCGTTTTTTTGGTGCATAATCTCGCCATGACCGACCTTGCCAGTCTGCTCGCCTGCCCTCGCTGCGACAAATCGCCGCTGTATCAATCTGAGGGCGATCTGCACTGCAAGGCCTGCAAGATCGATTTCCCGTCGCTCAACGGCATACCGTGGATGTTTGCGGAGCCACAGGCTTCCTTAAGTGAATGGCGCGGGCGCTTGCAATTTTCTTTGCAGCAATTGAGCCACGAGATCGCCGGACTCGAAATAGAACTCAAGAAAAGGGATTTACACTCAATCACACGGCGTCGTGTGGAGCGTTACAAGAAGGCCGTTGAATACCACCACCGCGCGTTGAGTAAATTGTTGCAACCCGTCGAGATGCAGGCGCTGCACGGCAATTATGAAAGTTACCTCGCGCTCAGGACGCGACTGCCCGCCGACCAGGGACTGAACACCTATTACCCGAACATTCACCGCGACTGGGCATGGGGCGACGAAGAAAACAGCGCGTCGCTAAAACAGATTCAGGCGGTACTCCACGATCACGCGGAACTTGGCAATGTCCTGGTGTTGGGTTCCGGCGCCGGGCGGCTCGCTTACGACATTCATAGGCAACTCGACTGCGTGACAACAGTTGCGATGGACTTCAATCCATTGCTCATGCTGGTCGCACAGGCAGTGACACAAGGCGGGACATTGAAACTTCATGAGTTCCCGATCGCACCGCTCGCACTCGACGACGATGCTGTGCTGCGAACACTATCGGCACCGGAAGTTGCCGATGATAATTTTGGGCTGGTGCTTGGCGACGCTTTACGCGCGCCTTTTCCGGATCAGTCTTTTGACACCGTGGTAACACCCTGGTTGATCGACATCATTAGCGAAGATTTGCCCGTGCTCGCGGGTCGTATCAATAACTTGCTCGCAGAAAACGGTCGTTGGGTGAACTTCGGCTCTTTGGCATTCTCGAGTCCGGAGCGCGCGCGTCGTTATAGCCCGGAGGAAACCAAAGCCATCATCGGCGAATCCGGTTTCTCCGACCCTTACGTGTCACAGAAGACGATTCCATACATGTGTTCGCCAGCTAGTCGCCATGGCAGACGCGAAAAAGTATTTTCATTCTCGGCGTACAAAGAGCGTGCGGTCGAGAAACCCGACCGCTACAAAGCGCTACCCGACTGGTTAGTGACCGGCAAGGAGCCTGTGCCGTTGTCGCCATCGTTCAGAACCCAGGCTATGACTACGCAGATATACTCTTTTATCATGTCGCTGATCGACGGCAAGCGATCGATAAAAGAAATGGCGACGGTACTTGAGAGTCAGAAGCTGATGAGCAAAGAAGAAGCGGAACCCGCAATACGCTCGTTTCTTACCAAGATGTACGACGACTCGCAAAAACAATCAGGATTCTAGTGGCTCGTCCGCCTTCATTTGTGCCTTAAGATACTTGCCGATTTTGTTAATCGCCTGGCGACTCTCGGGCATTTTGCCAACAAACAGTTGGAACACGTGCCACATCTCGGGCCAGACTTCGAACTCCACATCGCAGCCGGCCTCTTCCATGGCGGCGGCGAACCGTGTCGAGTCACTCAGCAAGATTTCATCGTCGCCAACCTGTATGTAGGTCGGCGGCAGACCGGCAACGTTAGCGAAAACAGGCGATATCAGGGGGTTCCGCAGATCGTTCTCATCAGGACAGTAGTAGCGCGCGACAATGGCCATATCTTCCGCGTCAAACCATGGGTCCGCGGCGGCACGTGATGTTGCCGACTCACCACTCGCCGTCATGTCGAGAAACGGTGACAACAGGACTGCGGCGCATGGCATGGGGCGCCGGCATGGCGCAGTGCAAGCAAGGTTGCGACAGTGAGTCCACCGCCTGCGGAATCGCCAGCTATGAATATGTCCTCGGGACTGATGCCTTCAGCTAACAAGGAACGATACACCCCGACCGCGTCATCGATGGCGGCCGGAAACGGGTTTTCGGGTGCAAGCCCGTACTCCGGGACCTGCGCATGGATTCCGGCTGCACGCGCGATATGGCTGACCATTTGCCGATGTGTTCGGCAGCACATACGCACCACCGTGCAGGTAGAGCAGCACTTTGCCCTGTGGCACGCCTTTTGGCCTGAGCCATTCGGCCTTCAGTCCATTGACCGTCGTCGCCTCGACCGAAACTCCGAACGCACGCTTTAGCAACCGACTGAGTTTTTCCAATCGCTGTCGAACCTCCTGCACGTCCACCGTCGCGAGGTTCATTCTTTTGATGTATCGAGACGTGATCCCCCGAATCATTCTCGCGCGCAGGCTACTCATCAAACATCGGTCTCCAAGACTGAGAAGCCGCTATCATAAGCTGAATGTCCTGTCGGGAGTATAAGAATGAATACTGTACGGACCCCGGACTCTCGCTTCGAGAATTTGCCGGATTATGACTTCAGACCCAACTACGTGGATGTTGACGCTATGCGCATGCACTACGTCGACGAAGGGCCGCGCGACGGCGACGTCGTCTTGTTACTCCATGGCGAACCAAGCTGGTCGTATTTATACCGATTCATGATTCCGCCGCTGGGTGCCGCAGGCCTCCGCGCAATCGCACCCGATTTGATAGGTTTCGGCCGGTCCGACAAGCCGACCCGCAAGAGCGATTACAGTTATGCGACCCACGTTGCCTGGATGAAGGAATTCATTCAGGCTCTCGACCTCCGTGACATTACGTTGTTTTGCCAGGACTGGGGATCTTTGATCGGACTTCGTGTTGCTGCCGAAAATGAACGACGGTTTGCACGTATCGCCCTTGGCAACGGCGGCTTGCCCACCGGCGATCAGGAAATGCCAAAAGCCTTCAAGATATGGCGTGCCTTCGCTCGCTTCAGCCCATGGTTTCCGATCGGCAGGATTGTTCAGAGCGGGACCATGACGGCATTATCGGACGACATTGTTGCCGCGTACGACGCGCCTTTCCCGTCATCAAAATACAAAGCCGGGGCTCGAGCGTTTCCGATGCTTGTGCCAACCACACCGGACGATCCCGCCAGCGAGTCGAATCGTGCCGCGTGGAAAATATTGGGCGAATGGCAGAAACCGTTTCTGACAACCTTCAGCAACAGGGACCCGATCACGCGCGGCGGTGAAGTGCCGTGGCAGGAAACAGTGCCCGGCGCAAAGAACCGCGGGCATGTGAGAATCAGAAATGCAGGTCACTTCCTGCAAGAAGACAAGGGCCCTGAATTGGCGGATGTTCTGATCGAGTTTGCTAACGACAAACGCTGACGAAGTTATTTTTCCAGGTACTTAAGCTTGTCTTTGACGTCGCGCCATTCGTCCGCGTCTTCGGGTGGATCTTTCATTTCGGTAATAACGGGCCACTCCTGAGATAACTCAGTATTGAGCTTTAGGAAATGCTCCTGGCCAGTCGGTAGTTCGTCTTCTGAGTAAATGGCTTCAACCGGACATTCGGGCTCGCACAAAGTGCAGTCGATGCACTCGTCGGGATCGATCACAAGAAAATTAGGGCCTTCGTGGAAACAATCCACAGGGCAAACTTCGACACAATCGGTCAGTTTGCACTTGATACAGGCTTCTGTGACAACAAATGTCATTCTTGTTACCTCACTTTCCGGACCGGGTACGCTATGCGAAGTCGGGCTGCTAATCAAGCTGTCAGTCGAACGGGACACGAACCGATGCCGGCTCGCGCGCAACTGACAATGCCGCGCTCCGGAACGCATCAACCGAACTTGGTACTCTTGTTTTTATTAGTAAAAACAATAAATTACCGAAATATCAGGTAGCGACCCAGCGTTCGGCCACCCGTATCGCCGAACCGTCGTCCTCTAGCTTCAACAAGTGTGCTAGCAACGAACGTTCCGCCCATCCGTAGAGTTTTTTGTCGACGTCGCTGTAGACGTGCGGCACGAGCTCACGGGTTGTCAGGTTCGGATTGGCGGCTAGCGCGGCCACCACTTTGCCCTCTCGCTCAAGGCGATGGTCAATGATCCAGTCGATTGCGTGGTCGGGGTCGTTGATAATTTCTCCGTGTCCCGGCGCAATTGCATCGTACTGCAGGTTCTTGACGCGCTCGAGCGACTGCAGATAGTGCTTCATGTTGCCGTCGGGCGGATCGATAACGACGGTTGATCCATCGATCACGTGATCGCCCGTGAACAACCAGTTTTTTCCAACATGGTGATAGCACAAATGGTTTGAAGCGTGGCCGGGTGTGTGCACGACTCTTAGTACGAAATCACCGGTGGCCAATTCGTCGCCGTCAGCGAGTATTCGATCAGCCTTGAATGTTTCGTCCTGGTGCTCGCCTACAGGCGCGGGCATACCCAGCAGTTCGGCCCCGGTCATTGCTGCAAGCAGACACGCGGCCGGTGAATGATCGGGGTGTGTGTGCGTAACGAGAATCCAGCGAATAGGGGCACCGGCGATTTGCTGCAAGGTCTCGAGATGGCTCTCAATCAACGGTCCTGGATCGAGCACAGCCACCTCGTTGCTGCCGAAGAGGTAGGTGTTAGTGCCCGGGCCCGTCATCATCGAAGGATTGGGTGCAACAAGACGACGTATGCCGGGAGCCAGTTCACCAAACGGCGGCATAGCCGGACCAAATGAACTCACGATTTCGCACCCGGATAATCTTTGTCGCCAGGGAGCACAAGCTCTTCCTCACCATCACGCTTTATTATCGCGGGGGCCATGCTGGTTACGCCCCACTCCACGCAGGAGCACGCCCACTCGACTAACTTTTCATACGTCTTGTGCCGCGCGATGCTCTCCAGCGTCTTGATTGTGGGAAAATGCAACTTGACCTCCCCGGCTCGACCCGCTGCGAGCATGTCATGCGTCGTCGCCCATCGGGAATCTGTCAGTTCGCCGCCGCAATGTATAGCAGCTTGCGCCTCCGGAAGTTCTGCGAGAAAAAATCGCGTCGAATATCTCATTGGCAAGCTCGGCGGCGTAAGCCAATGCGTAAAGTAATGCAACTGATCACAACGGAGCCGCAATTGATTGCGCGCTACAAATTCGAACCAGCTCTCCGACCCTGCATTCAGTGCATCGCGCACGGCGCTCAAGTCTTCGTCGATATTGCTGGTGTCTGCAAGCAACACACCGGACTCTTCAAAAAGCTCCCGGATGGCGGCACTGTAAAGATCGAGACCGTCCGCTTTCACCCCGAGGCGCGAATCCGCCTGCGCCGAACTCAGCCCGGCGCAAAAATCGTGAACGTGTGAATCGTCGTCATCGACGACCCCACCAGGAAATGCATACGCAGCGCCGAAAGACGATTCCGCATGTCGGCGAACCATGAATAGCTCCGGCTCTGACGCTCCCCGCCGCACGACAACGACCGTTGAAGACGGCCGCGCGGGTGCGACATCACTCAACGTCGAGCTGCTCGGCATCGCCTTTCTCAATGTGCGCTCTGAGTCGCAAGATCGCCTCGCCAATCACACGATCGACGGCGTTCGCTATGCCATCCAGACCGTCTGGACGATAACCGCCTACGGCGTATGTAAATTTGACGCGTGTCTTGTCATCGACGTCCTCGAATTCCCAGGTCATGTTGCCATTAACACCCATGAGTCCGAGGGGCCCCAATCCGCCCGTGAGTCGCAAGACGACTTCAGGGACGACCGTTGTCACGGTCATGTGAACAACGCCGGCGTCTTTGCCCAGGCGCTCGCAAAAACAGCCCTGTGGTTTCGCACTAATGCTGAGGCGGCTCGCATCACCCGAGACTGTGTGATCCGAACTCCACCACTGATCAATATTCTCGACGGCCGACTTCCAGACCGCTTTGCGCGGCGCATCGACGGTCGTTTCGTTGACGGTAGTAAATCCGCTTGCGCCCGAATCCACGACATCAGCGATCGAAGTTTCACAAACAATAATTGAGGCGGGCACCAGCAATGCACTAAGGACTGTGTTTCTCAATTCGGACTCCCAGGGACGGATGTCTAGCTTACCGCAAACCTTCCCCCGTCTCAGAACAAGGAAATGGCGAGAAACACAGCGCTCAATAGCGCCACGCCGAAGTAGAGTTTTTTCCAGAATGTCATTGAAACGTCCGCTAAAGTGACAAGATCAGGGTTGACTGTATTCTTGACCACCCCGCATGAACCACGGCTGAAGCGCATTTATTTCTATTAAGCCACTGAAATAATAGTGTTTTTCAGGCTGACGAAGGGCATCCCTAGCTATGCAAGAAGACCTGCGCGTCGTTTTTGAAAGTCACAATCGGCAGAGTTGTTCTGACCGTGCGCTGGTGCTTGCCGCCAATCGCATTCCACACCGCGTCGTCGACGACGGTGTCACGGCGGCCGTCGTCGTCCCCGCCGAATTCTCCACGCAAGCGGTCGAAGAACTGCGACTGTACGATGAGGAAAACCCGCCCGTCCGACCCAAGCCGCAGAAACGTGTGACCTATCAAGATGCCATTCCCGGCGTGGTCGGCTACGTGCTGGTCGTAAGCACCGTGGCCTGGCTGGCCGCTTACTCGATCCTCGGCCACGACTGGTTTGAAGCCGGTCGAGTTGACGGCGCATTGATTCGCAATGGTGAGTGGTGGCGAACGATTACTGCGCTAACTCTGCATTCCGGCCCCAAACACTTCGTCGGCAACATCGTCTTTGGTGCACTATTCGGCCTCTTCGCCGGCCGACTACTCGGTTCGGGCGTCGCCTGGCTGGCCATCGTCGCAGCGGCAGCGACAGGCAATGCCGCGAACACACTGCTACTCGAGTCGGCTCATCGGTCAATCGGCGCCTCGACCGCGGTATTTGCGGCACTCGGACTCGTCGCAGGATTTGTTTTTCGCGGCCAACTCATGGCGCAGGACCGCTGGTCGTACCGCTACGGTCCCATAATCGGCGGCCTCGCATTACTTATGTACACGGGCACCGGGGGGCCGAACACTGACATCGGCGCCCATCTGCTCGGCTTTGTGTGTGGTTTCCTTGCCGGCGTGCTCCTCATCGCACTCGGTCCGGTACCAACGGACCGCCGTTCTCAAAAAGTCGCTGGAGCGATAGCTCTTCTCCTGGTTGTAACGAGCTGGATCATCGCCTTATAGGTCTGACATTGGCGCATATTCATGTAGAATTCTGCGCCGGGAAACGTTGCAGGATCACAGCAGCAAACAATGAAGAAACTTCTGCTGTTCATTTTCGGTTTGGCACTCGTCGTGGCGACATTGATGTGGCTTCGGTACGGTGGCGGAAACCCGTATCCGGACCTGTCGACGACACCCAGGCTTGGTGCCTCATCACTCGAAGAAGTGGTCTCGTACCCGGAGCCGATCGGCAACGTTGCCGTCAATCGCGACGGCCGCATATTCTTCACGGTGCATCCCGAATCGAGACCCGTCGGCAATAAGCTGCTCGAATATGTATCCGGGGCAGCTGTCCCGTACCCGTCGGGCGCCGCCCAGGCGAAACTGTTTGATACGGTGCTCGGCGTCGCGATCGACCGCTTCGATCGGCTCTGGACGATCGACCATGGCAGTCATGGCATGCGAACGGCACGTATCGTCGCCATCGATCTTAAAACGCGCGAGGTGTTGCTCGACCAGCGACTCAGCGACGATGTTGCACCCGCCGGCTCTTTCCTGCAGGACCTGCAAATCAGCGGCGACGGACAAACCGTCGTAATTGCGGACGCCAGTTTTTGGCGCAAAGCGCCAGCGCTCGTTGTTTACGACGTGGCAACCGGTCAGGCGCGACGCATCCTCGAATCTCATGTCTCTGTGTCGCCGGAACACTACGTAATTCGTAGCCAGGACCGCGAAATGGCATTCATGGGCGGTATCGTAGCCCTGCGCGGCGGCGTCGACGGCATTGCCCTCGGACCAGAGTGGCTCTATTACGGCGCGCTCAGTGGTTCGGGTCTTTACCGGGTGCGACTGGACGATCTGCGCGACAGTAGCCTGTCAGCAGCGCAGCTTGCAAACAGGGTTGAACGTTTCAGTGACAAACCGCTTAGCGATGGACTTAGCACCGACGTCTCGGGCAATGTCTATATTACCGACGTCGAGCACGGCTCCGTCTTCGTCGTCGGCCCCGAGCAGGAACTTACAACGCTTGTTCAATCGACAGCGGTGCGCTGGCCGGATGCGTTATCGTTCGGCCCAGGCGGGTTCCTGTATCTTGCCGACAGCGCGCTACCTGACGTCATACTCAAATCACGCGAACACATAAGAGCCAGGGGGCCGTACCGAATCTTCCGGATTCAGCCCGGCTTTGAAGGCATTCCAGGACAATAACAAGGACTCGATACCATGGACAAAAGTAAATTGGCTTCTCTCGACTTTGACTGGAACCAGCTCCTCGAGCTGGTGCAAACCAAGGGCGTCGAGTTCGGCATTAATCTCGCCATCGCCATTGCCATCTTTTATGTCGGGCGGTTGGCCATCGCGCTCGTGGTTCGTGGCTTGCGCAAAGTGATGCGAGCACAGGAGGTCGACAAAACACTCGAGACCTTCGTTTGCAACCTCGTGCGCATTGCGTTGCTGGTCGTTGTCATCATTGCGGCAATCGGCCAACTCGGAATTCAAACGACGTCGTTTATTGCCATTTTCGGTGCCGCTGGTCTCGCCGTCGGTCTTGCGTTGCAAGGATCGTTGTCTAATTTCGCGGCTGGCGTGCTAATCGTTCTGTTTCGACCGTACAAAGTCGGTGACTACGTTGAAGCCGCGGGCATTAGCGGCACGATTCAACAGGTACAGATCCTCACCACGGTTCTAACAACTCCGGACAACAAGCAGATTATCGTGCCGAATAGCCAGATCATGGATAGCATCATCACCAATTACTCGGCGAATGACACACGACGCGTCGATATGCTGGTTGGCGTTAGCTATGGCGACGATTTGGATAAGGTTCGCCGCACCATTGAAGATCTTGTCGCCAGGGAAGACCGTATCCTCGACAATCCGGAATGTACGATCGCGGTGTCAGCCCTCGCTGACAGCAGCGTCAATTTTGTCATTCGCCCGTGGGTCAAATCAGAGGACTTTTGGGGTGTCACGTTCGATCTGACCGAGGCAATCAAGAAGCGCTTCGACAAGGAAGGCATTTCCTTCCCGTTCCCACAACAGGACGTACATCTATACAACACATCGGCAACTTAGCGCAGCTAGTCGGCGTTGTCTGGCTCGACGAAGCACCATTTCAGATTCGGTATACGTTTCTTGAGTTCGCGCTCAAGGGCATTAATATGCTCTACCGCTTCGTTGATATTGAGGTCATCGCGCATTTTGACCTTGACGGCCAGCATGGTGTCTGGACCGTACTGAATCGTAATCGTGTTGAACACGCCGTCAATTCCGTCCTGTTCGACAATGACCGAATCGATGATATCCTGGACTTCCGGGTCTGCCGACTTGCCGACCAGCAGGGATTTGACGCGCGTGGCGATGAAAAACGATATGACGAGCAATACGGCGCCGATGCACATCGAACCCAGTGCGTCGAACATCGGATCGCCGGTGATCGCTGCGATGACCAGGAAGCCAAGCGCCAGCAAGAGTCCCAATTGCGCACCGATGTCCTCGCCGAGGACGACCACGAGTTCTGAATTTCGCGTGTTTGCGAGCCAATCTCGAAATGTTCGCTTACCACGTACATTGCGAATCTCGCGCAGTGCGCCAAACAGTGAAAAACCTTCAAGCACTACCGCCAACAGGAGAACGACGATCGCGATCCAGATCTGCGACAGCGGTTCCGGGTGCGACAGCTTATGGTAACCCTCGTATATGGAGAACAGCCCGCCCAGGGTGAACAACATGAGGGCAACAATGAAACTCCAGAAGTAGCTCAGCTTGCCATAGCCCAGCGGATGTTCTTTGTCGGGCGGTCGCTGGGATTGCTTCAGGCCCATGTAAAGCAATACCTGGTTACCGGTGTCGGCGTAGGAGTGAATCGCCTCAGCGAGCATGCTGCCGGAGCCCGTCAGCCACGCCGCCCACGTCTTCGCTATCGCTATCCCGAAGTTCGCGAGAAAGGCATACAAAATCGCCCGAATTGTAGAGTCGTGTGTAGTGCCAACCATGTATGTGCCTTGTCAACCGGACGCAAGGGTAGCGCGTTAATACAATGATGCCACGCGCGGCAACGTGATGAGGAACGAGGTATGCTGTCGCAGGGTCTACCGTCTCCCGATTGGATGAAACATCCTATGAGCAGAAATAGCGTAATGATGCTGGCGTTGCTGGCCGTTGGCATGGCTGCTTGCACAGCGCACCCCGACCCAATCGTCGATACAAAGGGAGTCGATCCCAACGCCCTGGCGCAGGATTGGCAGGAGTGTGAGGCTTACACCGAAGAAATCCTGATCAGCAAAGGCGTCGCAAAGGGAGGCGCCACCGGCGCGGTTGTGGGCGCCATAGGCGGCGCTATTGATGGCGAGACCGGCGAAGGTGCTGCCGTCGGCGCATTATACGGCGGGACCCGATCCGGCCTTGACGCCGACCGGGAAAAACAGAAGGTATTCAAACGCTGCCTGCGCGGCCGCGGCTACCGCGTCCTGAACTAAGGGCACAAGCTTGACCTCAAGCGCTGTCACCAGTACTGTGTTTTTATACAGTATATGGATCCACGATGCCTGCCCAAGGACACAAGGGCCGCGGCGCCATTTCGGCGCCTGACGGACGCTTCAACACACGACCGGTCGAGTTCGACGATGAAGAGGTGTGTTCAAGGGCTAAGCACGCACCCGAGACAGTTCTTCGGGCAATGCCGGCAGGGCGGATCATCAGCACAAACAACTCGCCCGACGTTCCTTTCGACCTCTCGATCAACCCGTACCAGGGCTGCGAACACGGCTGCGTCTATTGCTACGCGAGACCGAGTCACAGTTACCTCGACTTGTCACCTGGACTCGATTTCGAAACACAGATTTTCTACAAGCCGAACGCCGTCGCGCGATTGCTCGATACCTGGGAAAAGCCTGCGTACGAGTGCAAACCGATCACGATTGGCGCAAATACCGACCCTTACCAACCCGCGGAGAAGAGCCTCGAGTTGACGCGCGCGTTGCTAAAAGCATTTCTAAAGTACCGCCATCCGGTCAACATTATTACCAAGAGCAATTTGATTTGCCGCGATATCGAATTGTTATCGCGACTTGCCGCACACAGGCTGTGTTCAGTGGCTATTAGTCTGCCTACGATGGATGCGAGCTTGAAGCGCACCATGGAGCCACGCGTACCGTCGGCCGCTGCACGCCTGAAGGCCATAGAACAACTCACCGAAGCGGGTATTCCAACCAGTGTTCTCGTTGCGCCTATTATTCCCGCCATCAATGACAATGAAATTGAGTTCATTCTGAAAACCGCCGCGGCGGCAGGCGCCTGTCAGGCCCGTTACATCTTTCTCCGCCTTCCACACGAGCTTAAAGAACTCTTCGCCGACTGGTTAAAGACCCATTACCCGGATCGCGCGGAACGCGTCAAGAGCCTGATTCGCCAGGCCAGCGGCGGCCGTGATTATGACAGCCGCTTTGGCCTAAGGCAGGCGGGCCGAGGCCCGTACGCTCAAATGCTCGCGTCGCGCTTCAACTCAGCGAGTCGCCGATACGGCCTCGACACTGGCTCGTACCAGCACACCCTTGATTGTAATCAGTTTTTCCGCCCGGGCCCGCAACAGTTTGGCCTGGGACTCTAGAGATGGCCGATCGGCTACCCCGAAATCCCGCCAGCCGGTATAGTTGATCACGCGCCAGCGCCCGCGTAGCGCGAACTAAAGCGGCGAAATCAGGTCTCAGTAACGGCGACCTTTGTGGAAAAACTCAGGTAAAGCGACTCCCCAAAAGCATGCTCAATGAAATCAGATATCTTGCGCTGTTGTTGGCGCTGTCAAGTGCCGTGGTCAGCCACGCTCAGCAGGACGCTACTGACAATGACAGCGCCCCGCTCGATCAGGTTGTGCCCGTCGCTGAGGAAAACAGCGATGCGGATGAGAGTATCGCTGCGACTGACGATGGTCTAAGCGATGAACAACACCTTGCTATCGAATTTGATCGCTACAAGCGGCTCATCGCCGAAGGAGCGATGGACGAGGCGGATACATCAGCAAAACGTATCGTCGAAATGGCGATAAAGATCTATGGCCCTGTGTCTCACGAAACGGCGAAAGCACTCAACAACCTGGCGCTCGTGCAGAACAAGAATGGCCAATATGAACCCGCAATTCAAAATTTTGAATCGTCCGTGGAAATCATCGAAACACTCGAGGATCGACTAAACGACCGCCTTGTTAATCCGTTGAAAGGGTTGGGTGCGGCGCAGCTCGGCAACAACCGACCGGATCTCGCATTGCGCACATTCAATCGTGCAACGCATATCACCCACGTCAACGAGGGTCCGCACAATATCGAACAGGTCGAGATTCTGGAGTCTATAGCCGAGGCGACCCTGCGTGTAGGAGACGCTAAGGGCGCCCGCAGCATGCTCGACCGCATCCATGTGCTCAACGTCCGCCATTTCGAGAATAATGAGTTGGCACTATTGCCCTCCTTGATGCGACGTGCCAACTGGCAGCACCGCGCTGGTTACTACAACGATGAAAGGGCCACCTACAGGCGGGCTATACGCATCGTCGAGATCAAGCTGGGCAAGGACCATCAGCAACTAATCCTTCCACTCCGCAGGCTCGGGCGCTCGTTCTATTTCGTCGATCTGAGCCAAACAGCCACGCGGGCGCAAGGCCTGGCCACGACCGGTGAAATTTATTTCAAACGAGCGGCGAGAATTGCCGAGGCGTCGGACGATCTGGACTGGCGACAACTGATCGAAACGAAACTCGCGCTCGCCGATCACTACATATTTGTTGAATCCTATAATCGAGCGCGCAGGATTTATGCCGAGATATGGCTCGAACTCTCTGGCGACGAAGAACGACTGGCCGCACGCGCAGAGCTACTCGAACAGCCAACCGCTTTAATGGTCGACACTCTTCCCCCATACGCGGGCAGTGGCGACAGTGCCGGTAATCCGAGTGAACAGTTTCTGACTGGCAAGATTCGTGTTGACTACAATGTATCTACGCGCGGTCGCGTGAGAAATATCCGTACCGAAGCGATCCCGGAGGAATTCACCGACATGCAACGGATAGTGCATCGCGAGATTCGCAATAGCGTATTCAGACCAGGAATGGTCGACGGTCAATTGCTGGAGTCCGAGGACCAGGTTTTTGAGCACTCGTTCTTGTACCGTCAAACTGATTTAGACACACTCAAAAAACCACCAGAACAGTCTGCGTCGCCAGCGGCAGAAGACAACCCGGAAACTTAAGAAACTACTAGCCATGAGAAAACTGAGCCTTCCGACAAGGGACGAGGCGTTGCCGGGCCGTGATACGCCGATGCCCGTTCCCGAACACCATTTCGTAAACGGCGCGCCGTTGCGCGGCCCATTTGACGACCGCCTGAAGCAAGCCGTATTCGCTCTTGGCTGTTTCTGGGGAGCTGAGCGATGCTTCTGGCAAATAGACGGCGTGGTATCGACCTCCGTCGGATACGCCGGTGGAATCACGGTCAATCCGAGCTATCAGGAAGTCTGCTCTGGAAACACCGGACATACGGAGGTCGTACAGGTGGTCTTTGACCCCGCCCAGGTAAGCTACCCCGAATTGCTGAAAGTATTTTGGGAAAGTCATAATCCTACGCAAGGCATGCGCCAGGGTAATGACATCGGCACGCAGTATCGATCGGCCGTTTTTACTGTTGATGACACTCAGCAAGCCGAAGCGCGTCGCTCGCTTCAAGAATATCAGACCGAGCTATCAACGGCCGGACACGGCACGATTAGCACTGAGGTGTTGCCCCTTGATACCTATTACTACGCCGAGGAATACCATCAGCAATATCTGGCGAAGAACCCAGGCGGGTATTGTGGTCTGGGCGGGACCGGCGTCAGCTGCCCTATTGGCGTCGACCTCGACAAGATGTCTGCGTAATGAAGAAAAAACAAGCGAAACCACGCAAACCGACTCGCAAACAGGCTGAGGACGCGGTCAGCACATTGTTGCTCTGGGCGGGGGAAGACACCCGCCGAGAAGGTCTTCTTGATACGCCAAAGCGTGTTGCGAAAGCCTACGAAGACTGGTTCAGCGGCTACAAGAGCAATCCGGTCCAGTACCTGGAACGCACGTTCGAGGAAGTCGAGGGATACGACGAGATGATCGTGTTACGTGATATCGGGTTCGAGTCGCACTGCGAACATCATATGGCGCCGATCATAGGCAAAGCACATGTCGGCTATCTGCCGAACAACAAGATTGTCGGTATCAGCAAGCTGGCGCGAGTCGTCGAATCTTTCGCACGACGCTTCCAGGTTCAGGAAAAAATGACCGCGCAAATCGCCAACTGCATCCAGGATGTGCTGCAGCCCAAGGGCGTGGGTGTGGTCATTGAAGCAGTACACCAGTGTATGACGACGCGCGGCATCCACAAGTCCGATGTTTCGATGGTAACCAGCCAGATGGTCGGCACGTTCCGCAAAGATGCGCGCACCCGGGTTGAATTCCTGCGCATGATCGACGCCAATCGCTAGGTCAGCATGAGATTCATGAATCGTTACATCGCGATCGATTCAGGCGCCGCAATTGGTAAATGCGTGTAACAATTCACGCCGAACGTCGATTTCGTATGCTCGGCGAATCTCGACTTGCCGCGCCAATTTCCACAATTGATGCGTACGAACATTTGGGGCTCATTGAATCCGTTGGCGTGACACCCGAATACCGTATTGCCTGGGTCTCGACAGACCCGCCGGTTCTTGAAAGGCTAAAGCTCATCGAAACCGTGCTTAGAGATCGATTCCTGTTCAATGCATCGACATTTGACAGCTTGACGGAAGCCAGGCGCTGGCTGATTGAAGGCGACTAGCTCGACCGGGAGATTGCCTGGACCTTAACGTCCGCCGTCAATCCAGTCCCAACTCTGCAACGCCCTGCTGAAACGTGATATCAACTGGAATATTCGCGCGCGTCAGCCTGTCGAGATCACCCTGCAATTCAGCCGAAATAACGCCTTTCGTGTTCGTCAGTTGGGCCGCGCCCTCGTAGTCACCGTCGCCTTGCAACGTAAGCAGTAAACGCGACAGATCTGTCATCGCGGTTTCCATCTTGTCGAAGTCAACTCGATACCTTCCGGTTTCCGCGTTACGAACAAACGCCCCCTGCTCGAGGAAGAAGTTGAAACGCACCATATTCGCCTTGCCATGAGCACTACTCGCACCGAAACGAATCGAACGAAAGACGCTCGTCATGAACGTCGCGTAGTAATCGCGCAGATCAACGTCGCCCAATTCACCGGCTCTATGGAGTTCGGTAATCATGTACAGGCCCAGAATGTCGGCCTTGCCCTCCTCCATGCTGGAGGCGAGATCGAGCATGGCCGCGCGCACCGTGCCGCTGCCATTGATCGTATTCTTGATCCCGAGGCCGTGCGCCACCTCGTGGAACATCGTATTCGCGAAAAACGCGTCAAACGTAATGTGCTTGCGTTGCGATTCGTCAATCAATTCACCGGCGATGGGTTCGAGAATTTTCCTGAACTTCGCCTCCATGGCGTTCTTGAGCTGCAAGCGTCGCGTGCCCTTGTCCAGCTGCACTTGCTCGTCATTGGGCAGATTAATCGCGATAGTCTTTGAGCCGGCGTTGCTGTGGCCCGCATAGTAGACGACATCGTAGGCGTTCAGGTCGGAGTCAGTACCTGGAGTTTCCCATTTGTACTCATCGTCTACCGGCAGGCCTTTTTGCAGGTCCGGCAAAAACGCGGCGAAACGGCTGAGGCGGTCGCTCCACTCCAGATCCTTAATCAGTACATAGGATTCGTACGCGGCGCGATAGCCAAACAAACGATCTTCGTAAGTTTCTATCGGGCCAATGACCACATCGATCTCGTTGTCCTTTACGTCCATCCAGTACAAGTCACTGACCTGAAAATCGTCACTGATCAGCGCCGCTGCGCGTAGCTTCAGGTAGTTGGAGAAATCCGGGCTCTCCGCCAATTTGGCGGCAGCACGCAACAGGGCAGCGGTCTCCCGCAATTCGTCAGCATAGGCGACGTGGTAAGGAACCAGGACCAGGTTACCGGCCTGATCACGGCGAATCAGCGAGTAGAGACCGTTCTTGCCCGGCAGGTAGGCCTCATTGAACTCCTCTTTGCTCATATCCTCAGGATAGAAACGCGCGCCGAGCGGCTTCGCGCCGACACCTTTCATGAACGGATTCTCATCATCAAGCCGGTCCCAGGGACCGTAATTGAGTTCCGCAAATCGGCGCATATCGACGTTGGGAATCGAGTCGAGCCATGCTTCGTAGCCGTCCCCGTAGCTCTGTTTCCAGAACAGATCATCCATGATTTGCGACGCATCGATCAGGAGCTTGATCATCTCGTGCTGCTCGTCACTCAAATCCGCAAGGTCGGCCGTCAACGTGAAATCAGCGTAAATCTCCGGGCGCGGCGCGACTGTGACGAGCGGCTTGACGGAGGGTTCGGGCGGCACCTCGGTGCCACAGGATGCAACGACGGCCGACAATAGAAAAACGCCTGGCAGGCGCAAGTAAGTCCTGAATTTCACAGCTTCCCCCTGGAACATCGCCAATCGATCATTATCGCACAGGCTGCCATGCGTGGCGGGCTGTCGCTCACTCAAAGGTCCACCAGTTCGATATCACTGAGGGCCAACTTGTGACCGAGGAATTGACCGCCAACCCGCGCGAAGCGCGTCGCCCCATCCGTCGCAAGGAAGCGTAGATCGCCGGCCGCAGAATCTTCCCGCCGAGCCCCGATTGACTGCAGCGTGTCGGCGACTACGGCCGCTGTTGTGCTCGCCGAGTCGATCAGCAAAACGTTATCCGAGGCAACGGCCTGGATCGATTCGCGGAGCAATGGGAAATGGGTACAACCGAGGATGATACTGTCGGCCTGAAAAACGTCATCGCTGGCTTCATCGAGATAACGCAGAATAATTGATGCTGCGATATCGCCTTCGGTCCAGCCCTCTTCCGCAAGCGCGACCAGCAGTTCGCAAGCCTGCTCACGGACCGTTGCGGTGGCGTCCAGAGCTTCGATCGCCTTGCGATAAGCTCCTAAACGAACGGTCGCTTCGGTCGCGAGTACGAGGTGGGATGCGCCGGGTCGGGCACGCACCGCGGCGCTGGCGCCGGGCTCGACGACACCGATCACGGGTAGCGGATGCATTTGCTCTCGTAACTCTTCCAGCGCAACAGCGGAAGCCGTGTTGCACGCGACCACGAGCAGTTTGATGCCCTGTTCCTGGAGCTTCGTGGTTGCCCGGGTTGCGTAGCGACTAATAGACGCCGGGCTCTTGGTGCCGTAGGGCAGACGCGCTGTGTCACCAAGGTATACGAGGTGTTCATTGGGCAACTCAGATTGAATGGCTTTGAGTACAGTAAGGCCACCGACACCGGAATCGAAAATCCCGATCGGAAGATCGTTGTCGTTTAACCTGCTCATGAACGCATTGTGCCGAAGGATGGTCATATGTGGAATAATCCGGCCCGAATCAATTGACTCGCGGAATTCCAGACCTTGCAAAAACTGCTATACGGAGTGGGCGCTCTGATCGTGTTGCTGATCATTATCGGCTTCGCTCTGCCACGCACCCACCGCACAGAAGTCTCGACGGAAATCGACGCACATCCGGCGACCGTGTTCGCCCTGTTAAACGATTTTCGTCGCTTGGCGCTTTGGTCACCGCTGACTGAAACCGATCCGAATGTGCGAATACTCTATGCGGGCAACCGCAAAGGGGTCGGGGCAACGATGAGTTGGGACGGCGCGATCGTTGGCAGCGGCACTCAGACGATCGTCACGAGCACTCCTTACGAGCACGTCGGTATCGTAATGAGCCCTGGCGAGCCTGGCGAGGCGCAGTCGTATTTTGATCTTACGGCGGGCACAGGTACCACGATCGTCGCGTGGGGCTTTGAAGCCGATTACGGTATGAATATCGTCGGCCGGTTCTTCGCCACAATGCTCGGCGGTGTTGTCGCTCGTGACCACCAGCGCGGCCTTGCGAACCTCAAGCAATTGGCCGAAAGCCTGCCGGACGCCGACTTTAGTGACATGGAAATCGAGCACATCGGCGTGGAGGCGACACACATCGCCTACCTTGCGACGAAATCCCGGCCCGAGGCTGCCGCGATGTCGGCAGCGATGAGCAACGCCTTCTTTAAAATCCTGAGTTTCATCGACGCTCAAAAGCTCGAGGTGGGCGGGGCGCCGCTCTCGATAACACGCACGTTCAGCGGCGCCGAACTGGTATTCGACTCGGCCATACCGATCCGCGGCGTGTCCGAGTTGACGCCGCGAGACGGCGCACAGGTCAAACTAGGCTCTACCTACGAAGGGCCGGTAATTCGGGTGAAGCATATTGGTTCTTATCAGGCACTTACGGCGACCCACCGCAAAATTTCGGCCTACCTGGCCGCACACGGCATTGAGCGCAATGGTGCTGCCTGGGAGTCTTATGTGAGTGATCCGGGCGATGTTCCCGAAAATGAGCTACTGACCTACGTCTACTACCCGATCCGGCCCGAAACTTAAGCTTTCAAACAGATTTTATGAGGAAAGGTGGCACGCGCGCTGGTTTGTCGTCACCGAGTGGCAGGCTGACCTCAACCTCGTCGCGCAGGCGTGAGATATCACCGTACAGCGAAACGATCTGCGTCGCGCACTCGCTTGCCTCTTCGAGCGACATTTTTCGAACGGATGCACAGACCGGACTCTCTCCCTTGAGAGGCGTTACCTGGTACATCAGCACCCGAAGGTCAGCAAACGATTGCTTCATCGCGATCGGTAGTTCGTCCTCATCAATCTCGACCAGATGGTCTTCGTAAGCCTTCATAAGTCTTTGTTTTACATGACCATGGCCAGCCAGCACGGTAAGTGCTGCATGCAGACGATCAACGGGGTTTATCATTACCACTCCAGCGTTCGGTTTTTTTTCCGCCTGTCCTCGAGACGGTTTTTACGCTTTCTTATTCTTGGAGCTGACTACCTCCTGTAGTCCTCGGGCCCCTGCCGGCCCTGCAAGTCCTTTCGGCTCCTGATCTAACATAAACCTGCCAAGGTTTTTATAGCAGAGTTGGCAGAGCCCACGCAAGTCGCAATACGGCCCCCCTGATCACTTGCTGAATTCGATCGTCCAATGCTCCTCGCCAAGTTCCCGTTCACCGGAATACAACGGCTTTGCCTGCGCGACCTGCCAGGTCGTCGCCAGCGTCTCATTCATTACATAAACCTTATGTTTTTCCAGTGCAGTTTCAACATCATCCGAGCCTGCGACGCCCAACGTGATGCGGTCCGACACCTCCAGACCCGCCTGCTTGCGAGCATCCTGGATCGAGCGAACAACCTCGCGCGCCAGCCCCTCGCTAATGAGGTCGTCCGTCAGCGTCGTGTCGAGTGCTGTGAGATAACCGGCGTCCGCTTCGCAGGAGTATCCTTCGGCCGAATGCGTCTCGATGAGGACATCCTCGCCTGACAACGTCAACTCGCCGGTTGGTACCTGAATAACGATTGGTTCGTCCCGAGCCACAGCTCCTGCGATCGCACCGCCATCGGCATCTTTGAGGGCCGCACGAATATCCGGAACCTTTTTGCCATAACGCTTGCCGATGCGCGGCAGGTTCGGTTTTATGTGATAGCTAACCAGGCCCGCGTCGCGCGCGATAAATTCGATGGATTTGACGTTAAGCTCTTCGAGTATCTGGTCCTGGTGACTGTCGAGCGCTTTGGCAGCACTATCGTCAGGGGCACGCACCAATAATCTTGCAAGCGGTTGCCGGGTACGAACGCCGGAATGTCCGCGTGCCGCACGCGCCAGGCCAACGACTTTTTGCACCACGCCAATCTCGAACAACAAGTCGTCGTTTTGCCAGGACGAATCAGCCTTGGGCCAATTGCCCATGTGCACCGAGATAGGCGCATTCTTATCCACTGTTCGAACCAGGTTCTGATACACGTGCTCGGCCAGAAACGGCACAAACGGCGCCATTAATTCGTGGACGCTCTTCAGACACTCGTAAAGAGTAAGGTAAGCGGCTTGAGTGTCCTCCGGGTCCGAGGATTTCCAGAAACGGCGCCGATTGCGACGCACGTACCAGTTGCTGAGCTGATCGACGAAGGACTCGATTGCCTCACCCGCCGTCTTGGCGTCGAAATGATCAAGTGCGTCAGTCACGGTCGTAATCGTGTTGTGCAACAACGCCAGCGCCCATCGATCGATTTCCGGGCGCTGCTCGATCGGTATATCGCGACCAAGGTCGACATCGTCAAGTCGTGCGTACAGCACGAAGAATCCATAGGTATTCCAGAACGTATTGATAAACGAACTCGCCACGTCAGCAACAATCTCCACCGAAATGCGCTTCGGCACATCCGGCGACAGGCGCGCGAGGAAGTACCAGCGCAAAGCGTCAGCCCCTACGGTATCGAATACGTCATACGGATCGATGATGTTGCCCACCGACTTCGACATTTTCTTGCCGTCCTTGTCGACGATCAGGTTCAGGCAAATACAGTTCCTGTAAGCGACGCTGTCTGACACCAGCGTAGCGATCGCGTGCAGCGTGTAGAACCAGCCTCGTGTTTGATCAATCGCTTCGCAAATGTAGTCAGCCGGGAAGTGCTTTTCGAATTTGTCTTCATTTTCGAACGGGTAATGCCATTGCGCGTAAGACATTGCGCCCGAATCAAACCAGCAGTCGATGACTTCGGGCACACGTCGCCAGGTCCTTCCGTCCTGCTCAAACGATATCTCGTCGACGGCCGGTCGATGCAGATCCAGTTCGGTCAACTGACGTCCGGTCAGCTGCTCCAACTCGGCGACCGAGCCAACACACTGAAAGTCGCCATCGCCATCGGTCCAGACAGGCAACGGTGTTCCCCAGAAACGCTCTCGAGACAGCGCCCAGTCGACATTGTTTTCGAGCCAGTTGCCGAATCGACCGTCCCGAATGTGCTCGGGTACCCAATTGATGGTCTGATTGAGTTCAGTCATGCGCTCGCGAAACTTCGACGTGCGGATGTACCACGCGTTCTTCGCGTAATAGAGAATCGGGTCGCCCGTGCGCCAGCCGAACGGATAATTATGGGTGTAGCGCTCGGAGCGGAACATCATGCCGCGGTCTTTGAGGATGCGAATGAGCGGCTTGTCGGCGTCTTTGAAGAACAAACCCGCGACCGGCTCAACTTCATCGACAAAATGCCCATCAAGCCCGACGCCATGCACAACCGGCAGGTCGTTTGCCTGGCCGAGCGCGAGGTCATCGACGCCATAAGCAGGCGCAGCGTGCACAATACCGGTGCCGTCTTCGGTGCTCACGAAACTCGCAGCGAAAACCGAGAATGCGTTTTTTGCGTCGACATTTATATAGTCAAACAGTTGCTCGTAGTGCAGTCCAACCAGCGTCGAGCCTTTGACGGTCTTTAATACGGAGTGCTCGATATCCCGAAAAACGGCCTCGCGCAATGCCTCCGCGACGATTAGCGTCTGCCCGTCCGACTCACAGTAGCTATAGTCGATGTCGTCACCGACTGCGAGGGCGAGGTTGGACGGCAACGTCCATGGCGTGGTGGTCCAGACCAGAAAGTACGTCTCTTCCTCGCCCTTGACCTCGAAGCGCACTGTTATTGAAGGGTCCTCGACTTCCTTGTAGCCCAACGCCAGTTCATGCGATGACAAGGTCGCACCAATGCGCGGATCATAGGGCACGACCTTGTAACCGCGGTAGATCAGGTCATTGTCCCAGATCTTCTTCAGCAGATTCCAGACGGATTCTATGTACGTGTTGTCGAGCGTGTAATAGGCCTCGTCAAGGTTGACCCAAAATCCCATGCGCTCGGTCATCTTCTCCCAGTCACCGATGTAGCGCATCACCGACTCGCGACAGCGACGCGTGAATTCAGCGATGCCAACTTTATCTTCGATTTCCTGTTTGTCGAAAATACCAAGTTCTTTTTCGACTTCGTGCTCGACAGGCAAGCCGTGAGTATCCCAGCCGGCTTTCCTCGGCACGTGGTAGCCACGCATGGTCTTGTATCGCGGAAATATGTCTTTAAAACTGCGTGCCAGCACATGGTGAATGCCCGGCTTGCCGTTTGCCGTCGGCGGGCCTTCATTAAAACTGAACTGCGGGCCGTTTTCCGTTGCTTCCAGTGTCTTGGCGAATACGTCATGTTCACGCCAGAACGTGAGCACCTCTTGCTCGAGCCCTGGTCCGTTGTAACGACCCTTCACTTCCTTAAACGATGCTTTTTTCGCTGCCAAAACTCTTAGACTCCAAATGCAAAAATGCCCCGGGCGCAACCTGTGCACCCGGGGCGATCGTGTTCGTCGCGGTACCACCCGGTTTCGCGGCCCTCATCACAGTAGGCCCGCCTCTTGGACTCCCAGTCCGTCGCTCTTATCGTGAGCCACTCGGCCAGGCTTACTCAGGACGCGGCATAACGCGGCCCTTTCAGTTGGCGACTCCAGGGTGATATTCGACAGACTCAAACCCGAAGCTCTCACCATTCTTCGGTCGCTGTAGCCTAAGCGGGCTGCCTGTTTGTCCCCTTCCGCGTCCTGCTCGGAAAACTAGCGCCCAACGCGTCAAAACACAAGGAGAATCACTCGTCAGACGCTCACAATGGGCGCGGGATTGACGGCTCGATGTGACGCCGAGAGTCTCGCCGCTACTTCTCTGACTTGCTCGCGCAATCGATGCAAAGCGTTGTCGTCGGGTCAAACTCGAGGCGTTTCGGGTTGATGGGTTCGTCGCACGCCTTGCAAACACCATACTCGCCGTCATCTATGCGCTTTAGTGCCACCGTGATTCGTTGCAGGGTAGCTTTGCGCCTTTGCTCCGAGGCCTGGGCCATCGCTTGAGCCTGCATTGCGTCCATGCGCGATAATCGACCCACTTTCGATTGGTCGAGTTCTACGATTGCGGCGGAAGCTCCGGCCCTCTCGGCATCGGCCTCAATCTCCGCCTTCAGCTTCAGCAGTTTTTCGCGCATCGTTTTCTTGGCCAATCGCCCACAATTTTCCGTGATGTGTCAGCGTCAACGTACTTTGCGGTTTGGCTCGCAATGCTGTCAAATCGTGACTCATGTTTCCCGAGCCGCATTTCGTCGAGTCCAACGGAATCCGTATGGCCGTTTACGAGGACGGCCATGGACCCGCCGTGATCTTGCTACACGGGTTTCCAGAACTCGCCTTCTCCTGGCGCCATCAATTACCAGCGCTCGCCGAAGCCGGTTATCGAGCGATCGCGCCGGATCAGCGTGGCTACGGCAATACAAGTGCGCCGCCGAATGTAACAGACTATCGAATCGAAGAACTGATAGCCGATGTCCACGGACTTCTCGACGCGCTGGGGCTTGAGAGCGCCGTGTTTATCGGCCACGACTGGGGTGCGATTCTATTGTGGCAAATGGCGATGCTCGCCCCACAACGTATTGAGAGGCTCATTATTCTCAACATTCCGCACTACCCTCGCTCGCCCGAAGATCCGATCACTATATGGCGTCGACGTTATGGTTCTGACTTCTACATCGTCAATTTCCATGACTCCGACGAGTCGGATCGAGTCTTCGCAAGCGACACGAAACACTTCTTCGACGTTACGATGCGCTGCGATCAGCTGTCTCGGCAAATGTATGACCAGCTGCCGGCTGAAAGAAAGATCGTCAGCCTACTCAAAGCCCTCAACAAAGAAACACAAAGCGGCGATCCGTTGCTGAATGAAGAAGAGCGTGACTACTACGCGTCGGCATTCTCATCGAGCGGATTCACGGGTCCGATCAACTGGTACCGCAACTGGGCACAAAATTGGCAAGTATCAGAAGGTGTTGATGAGACGATTGATATTCCGACGTTGTTTATCGGCGCTGTTGACGACCTGATCATCGCGCCCGAACACATCGAAGCAATGAAGCCGCTCGTGACAGATCTGGAAATTCACATGCTCGACGACTGCGGACACTGGAGCCAGCAGGAAAAACCCGATGACGTGAACCGGCTGATTCTGGATTGGCTAGTGAAGCGCGGGTGATACCAGCGGGTCTGTGCCCTCGCCAAACATCGCACGGTCGAACGCATTGACAATATTGTCGGCGTCTTGCGCACCGACCAACAGCAGGCGCCTGTTGACGAGAAACCCTGGAACGCCGACCAAGCCGCTACTTCGCACCTGACCTTCGCGAGTCAGAACCAGTTGTTTAATCTGATCACTGTCGATCGCTCTGATGACATCTTCAGCTGCAATGCCGTGCGGGCCTGCGATATCAATCAGCTCGCCTCTCTCGCCGATATTGCGGCCTTGCTCGAAGAACGCGGACATCAAATCCTCGGCAAGTGCTGACTGGTTCACTCCCTGGGTCTCAGCAAGTTGCATTACCTGGTGCACCGGCAAGGTATTCGGCACGTGCCGAATTTTGTCGAAGCGAAAATCGATACCGGCGGCGTTGCCGCTCGATTTCAATCGCTGAAGGACGGGTTCAACGTTGCCTGGATTGCCGAAGCGGCTCGCAAGGTAGACGTCGAACGGCTGGCCTCCCTCGGGAATCTCGGGATTGAGCTGATACGGGTACCAGCTGACATCACTCGGTCCCTGTACCGCTTTGAGTGCTTTGTCGAACTGTCGTTTGCCAATGAAACAGAACGGGCACACGAGGTCCGCGATCACTTCAACATGAAGCGACGCCGTCGGTGCCACCCGATCGTTGCGCCGGGCAATGCTGGATAGTGTCTCGCTCACTGCCTCAATCCTCCTAGCCTTGTCTCAGACGTTGGGGCCATTCAGTCGATCTCAAGCGTACCGCTGTGGCGTTGAACCCAAGATGAACGGCTCCGTTACTGCTTTGGACGTTGCAAGCATCGTTAAGTTACGACGCTTTTCGACGAATATGTCGGAACTTTTTGGATAATTGACGATACAGCATGACAAATGCTTCGATCGTCTGAAAAATGAACGAACGCTCGAAGGGCGCTTGAGACTTTGTCGAGGTTGGCCTATGTCGCAATTTTTTCGATATTATCGCTTGTTACGGGATTTTTGGACCATTTTTGCCGATTATGATGGTATTTAGCATCTATGATATGGCTTTCGAGTCACATCTTGCCGATTCGAATCAGAACGCTGTTTTTGTTCGCGCCTATTTCTAACTTTTTAACGAAATTCGCGACTTTTATTGCTTGTTTAGCGTCTTCAGTCGATTTACGGCCTTAACCCAGGCGATGTAAGCCACGCCGCCGGAAATCAGAAAATTGTAGATTTCGGGCATAGTGATGAAGCCTTGGCCCGATTCAAGCACCCGGTCGGTCGCGAGCAGAGTCCTCATACCCATGCTGATGATCAGCGCCGACAGGGTCACCAGCGACTCGAAAGCGCTGATCAACACGGTCCAGGCAGGGCGCCACAGCATGAGCCCCAGGCACGTGAAACAGACACCATAGTAAGCCGCTCTGGCCACCGGCAGGGCCTCCAGGAACGCAAGGCGAACGTTGAAGCCCAAGGCAAAATCGAGCAGCAGGAACAGGGCCGTCGCCGCGTAGTACGCAACGAGGATCTTGCTCAAAACCGGGTTACTGGCTGTCGTGACGGACCCGCTCCTCGTAACAAAGTGTTTCAAGCATCATTCTACGCGCCAAATTGTGCAATATTCCGGGCCTGGGTCGGGTCATATTCGACGACCCCCGTTTGTGAGGAGATCCCGCGTGTTGATCAAGAAGCCAGTCGATATTCGACCGTCAGAAATTACGAGCGAGAAAAACTACTTCAATCGCCGCGATTTCATGCGCGCCGGCGCAATCGCCAGCGGCTCGATATTGGCGCCAGCCGCGATGAGCGCGGTAATTCCGGACGCACGACGCGCAAAACTCGTCGACGTTAGCTCAAGCATGTTTAGCACGGACGAGGATCTGAACAGCTACGAAGACATCACAAGCTATAACAACTATTACGAGTTCGGGACGGGTAAAGCCGATCCTTTCGAGAACGCGCAGGACTTCGAGCCACGCCCGTGGACAATTACCGTGGAAGGGCATGCCGAAAAGACGGGCACCTTTGACTTCGACGATTTCGTGAAGCCATTCGATCTTGAGGAGCGCATCTATCGCATGCGTTGTGTTGAAGCCTGGTCGATGGTTATTCCCTGGGTCGGCATTTCACTCGCTGATGTCGTCAAGCATTTCCAACCAACGTCCAAAGCGAAATACGTTGCTTTCGAGACGCTTAACGACAAAACGCGCATGCCCGGCCAACGCCGCCGCTCGCTGGACTGGCCGTACCGCGAGGGTCTGACCATTGCCGAGGCGGCCAACCCGCTGGCAATACTCGCTGTCGGCTTGTACGGCGAGACCTTGCCGAATCAGAACGGCGCACCGATCCGTCTCGTTACACCCTGGAAGTATGGCTTCAAAGGCATTAAGGGCATCGTTCGCATGCGCTTTACCGACAAACAACCCAAGACCAGCTGGAACATGGCGCAAGCGACCGAGTACGGATTTTACGCGAACGTAAACCCGAATGTGGACCATCCACGCTGGAGCCAGGCGCGGGAACGGCGTATAGGCGCTGGCCTGTTTGCCAGTAAACAACCGACGCTGATGTTCAACAGCTATGGCGAGCAGGTCGCCGACCTGTATAAAGGCCTCGATCTGCGCCGTTTTTTCTAACCGCCGTTGGACACACTCAAGCAAATTCGACGTATCTGGAAACCTGTCGTATTCCTGGCCTGCCTGCTCCCTGCCCTGCTCGTCGTTACTGATGCCTTCGAACTGACAGGACGACTGGGCGCGAATCCCGTCGAGGAGATCCAGGATCGGTTCGGCATCTGGGCCTTGCGTTTCATAATGATTGCTCTGGCAGTTACGCCGCTGCGCCGCCTCACGGGCTGGAACTGGCTGGCTCGCTTCCGACGCATGTTCGGCCTGTTTACGTTCTTTTACGCACTGCTGCACTTCCTTACGTGGCTGATACTCGACCAGGGTGTATTGCTGTCTGCCATCCTCGAGGACCTGGTTGAGCGGCCGTTCATTACCATCGGCTTTGCAGCATTGCTGCTGTTAATCGCACTGGCGGCGACCTCGACCAACGCGATACGTCGGCGCATGGGGCGCCGTTGGCAGACCCTGCACAATGCCGCGTATGCGATTGGCATGCTGGGCGTCTGCCACTACTGGTGGCAGGTCAAGAAAGACATCACGGAACCACTCACGTACGCGTTGATTCTCGCCGTATTGCTCGGTTCTCGTGTCTGGTGGCAATGGCAACGACGCCGAAAACAAGCGTTAGCCTACGATTCGTAGCGAAATACTGCGTCTAGTGGCTCACCCAGAGCCGCGGCTATCTTGAACGCCGCTTCGAGCGACGGAGAATATTTCTGTTTTTCGATAGCGACGATTGTCTGGCGGGTGACGCCGACCTGGTCGGCGAGTTGTTGCTGAGTCATTTCGTTGCGCCGAAATCTAAGCGTACGAATGTTGTTCTTAACATTCGTTTTGCTCATCCCGCGTCTACCCGGTAATACCAGACTTGCGATACAAGCTTCGCAAATTCAGAAACCGTCAACGTGAAAAGCCGGGGCGGCCGCAACCGTCCCGGCAATCTCACACAGGTCCGTCGTCAGGCGACTTTAACTGTGTGTCTTTCCGCCGCCCGGATTTTCGGAAGCGTGACTTTCAGGATGCCGTCGTTCAACTCGGCGAGGATATTTTCAGGGTCCACTTCGTCCGGCAAAGCAACCGTTCTCATCAATTTGCCGTAGCCGAGCTCGTGCCGATAGAACTCTTCCTTCTCGTCTACTTCCTCGAACTCCCTCTCAGCTTCGATCATCAGGCGGTCGCCCGAGATCGTGACCTCGATGTCGTCTTTTTCTACACCAGGCAGTTCACCACGGACTACGAACTCTTTGTCGCGGTCAACGATATCGAGGCGGAAACTCCGCTCCATATCGATACCCATCGGCCACTTCCACCCAAAGGGTTCAAACGTCTCCATCCAGCGGCGTGGTGGGAAGTCCTCAAAGAACTCCTCCATGCTGTGGGTGAGAGGCGCCGTCCGTCTTACATCAATCGCCCGTTTGCGGGGCTCGATTTTTCGCAGGATTGACATGTGATACACCTCCTTCCCTTTGCAACGTTGGCGATCCTCCGCCAACAGATCATTTATACGCCCCATAGCGCAAGAGACAATTCGGGGAAGTGCGCATTGACAGGAATCTCGCTACTCGCAAGAACGGCGCATGGGTTGAAGCAATGGTGCCGTGACACAGCGCTTGGGTCGGTCGAGTATGATTGCGGAACCACCGATGCGTTCGCACACCAGGCCAAGGGGTCATTCATGAAACACTCGGTTTCGTTATTCAGTGTAATCGTCCTGTGTTCACTCGTTTGTTCATGCACAAACCCTGCGCACGATGGCTCAGCGGCGGCAGCGATTTCAAAGCACGGATCCGCGGCGCTCCGGGCGCATCACGTCGCGGTGACCCATGACATACCGTACGGTGATGCAACCGAACAAATGCTCGATCTGTACATCCAGGGCAACTGGACTGGTGAGCCGAACTTTTTCGAACGCTCTACCGATCCTCGGTCGACCTTGCTGTTCATTCACGGCGGCGGCTGGGTCGTGCGCGACAGAAGCCCCGAACCGTGGGTCCTCCCGTTTGCCGAGCAGGGCTGGCACGTTGTAAGCATGACGTATCGGCTTGGACCGGGGACGGCCCCCGCGGCCGTTGATGACGCAATGTGCGCCCTGGATTGGGTCGTCCGGAATGCCGACCAGTACGGATTTGACCTCGAGAAGATCGTCGTCGCAGGTGTATCGGCGGGTGGGCACCTGTCACTAACGACGGGCATCCTGGGATCGCGGCCAGCACACGATTGCTATCCCGGCAACGGTTTCCGCGTCCAATCTGTCATCAATTGGTTCGGCATCACGGACATAGCCGCTGTTTCCAGTTTCCTCGACGCAAACCCGCCATCCTTCGGGAATTACGCGCACGCCTGGGTTGGCGACGAATCGCGCCTGGCTGATATCTCTGCCGCCTATTCACCGATTCACCTTGTCGATGCCGGCTCACCCCCGGTGCTCACTATCCATGGGACAGACGACGTTATAGTGCCTTACGATCAGGCCGTACTACTTGACGAAAAACTCCAGGAACTTGGAATTCGAAATCGGTTGCTGTCTCTCGAGAACGGCACCCATGCTGGCTTTACCGACACACAATTTCTTGAGGCTTTCGAGGCAATGCTCACGTTCGTCGAAGCGAAGTAAGAGAGGGCAGTCGCCGATGAGATAATGCTGTCGTTGACCGTTCTGGCTGGGATCAGAGCGGTAACGAACTTGAATCGTTACGGCATTGTCAGAGCGGTAAAGACTGCAGGATGTTCCCCGTCTCGAAATTCTGAAAACGCGGAAGCCTTATATTGGCAAATTGATTTCGGCCGGACGATTCGATCTTTGCCATACTCACGAGACGAAAGCGGCCCAGTGAGCCTTTGTTTATAATCTGGTCTGCTCATAGGTGGGCTCGTGAGGAGAATTGACTGTGATTGACAATTGTCGTTTGTGTGGTTATTCCGATTTGCAGCTCATCATGACTGACGGATCGGACTGCAACCTGAACTACTATCGTTGTGATAATTGCTCGCTGTGGAACTACGATCTCGATTGTGGGGTTGATCAAACGCAGTATACGGAGAGCTATACGAGCCCTTCAGTAGCGGAGTTCAAACAAAACGTAGAACAGTCGCGGAGCTGGAGCTACGTTAAGCAGCGGCTGACCGAGCCCGGCGCACTATTGGACGTCGGCTGCGGCAACGGGGGACTGTTGTACTTCGCCCGCAACGACGGTTGGCAGGTGCGAGGATTAGAGCTCTCGGCAGCAGCGGCCAAATCTATCAAGGAAGACACGGGCATTGACGTCACCGTTGCTAACTTTCTTAGCTATGAGGGCGATGATGTTGGTACCTACGACCTGGTCGCTCTTCGCCATGTGCTCGAGCATTTGCCCGATTCGATACGGGCGATGGAGCAAATCGGCGGCCTGCTTAAGCCAAACGGTCATGCCCTGCTGGAGTTTCCGAACACAGCATCGGCGGCATATCTGGTCAAGCGCTTCCTGAAAAACCGTGGATTAAAAAACAAAAAGTATTCAAAAGACTGGCGGCCAGGCCATTGCAACGAATTTTGCCGCGAGGCCTTCATTTTTCTTCTTCAAAAAACCGGGTTCGAACTGGTCGATTGGCAAACCTATTCGAACAAACCAATCGGCACTTTTTTCTACCGCCTTGCGCCGATTGGCAGCAAGGCCCGGGCTCTCGTAAGAAAAACCCGTTAGACTTTTCGTCGAACCGCTAAGACCAGTTGGAGATGCCGACGCGGCCTAGCTAAGATTTGGCATTTTCCCGTCTCGTACCCGAGTCAATTAGACTGATGACGAATATTTTCATGTGTTCGATACCGGCATCGAAAGATCGTAGCCACAAAAAAACCCGGCATAAGCCGGGTTTCCTTGTTTTGCGATGAGTGAAATCGCGGCCGAAGCCGTTCTTTACATCATTCCACCCATGCCGCCCATGCCGCCCATATCAGGCATCGCTGGACCAGCAGCCTCGTCCTGTGGTGCGTCAGCGACCATAGCTTCGGTCGTCAACAACAGGCCCGATACAGAGGCAGCGTTTTGCAGTGCGTAACGCGTTACCTTGGTCGGATCCAGGATACCAGCGTCGATCATGTCGCCATACTCGCCGGTGGCGGCGTTATAACCGAAGTTACCTTTGCCTTCGGCAACAGCGTTGAGTACCACGCTTGCGTCACCGCCGGCGTTACGAACGATCTGGCGCAGGGGCTCTTCGACCGCACGCTTCAGGATTCCGATACCAACGTTCTGGTCATCGTTGTCACCCTTCAGCTTTGCAATCGCCGTGACTGCGCGAATAAATGCAACACCACCGCCAGGCACAACGCCTTCTTCGACAGCAGCACGAGTGGCGTGCAGTGCGTCTTCAACGCGTGCTTTCTTTTCTTTCATCTCGACTTCAGTCGCAGCACCAACCTTGATAACGGCAACACCGCCAGACAGCTTGGCAACACGCTCCTGCAGCTTCTCTTTGTCGTAGTCCGACGAAGACTCTGCAATCTCGTTGTTGACCTGCTCAACACGACTCTTGATGTCAGCCGCTTTACCGGCGCCGTCGATGATCGTTGTTGCTTCCTTGGTGATCTGAATCTTCTTGGCTTGGCCCAGATCATCGATCGTTGCTTTCTCAAGCGACAGACCAACTTCTTCGGAGATAACCTGACCACCAGTCAGAACAGCAATGTCCTGTAACATGGCTTTGCGACGATCGCCGAAGCCCGGCGCTTTAACGGCTGCAACTTTCACGATGCCGCGGATGTTGTTAACAACGAGTGTTGCAAGTGCTTCACCTTCGACGTCTTCAGAGATGATCAACAACGGGCGGCCGGCTTTGGCAACGCCTTCCAGTATCGGCAAAAGATCCCGGATATTCGAAATCTTCTTGTCAAACAGCAGGATCAGCGGATTCTCGTGCTCAACCTGCTGGCTGCCTGCGTCATTGATAAAGTACGGTGACAGGTAGCCACGGTCGAACTGCATGCCCTCGACGACGTCGAGTTCATTGGCAAGACCGGAACCTTCTTCAACCGTAATAACGCCTTCCTTGCCAACCTTGCCCATAGCGTCGGATATGATCTCACCGATTTCGACATCAGCGTTGGCCGAAATGCTGCCGACCTGCGCGATGGCTTTCTCATCCTCGCAAGGCCTGGACTGGCTCTTCAGTTCGTCGACAATTGCAGCAGACGCTTTGTCAATACCGCGCTTCAGGTCCATCGGGTTCATGCCCGCCGCAACCGACTTCAAACCCTCACGCAGGATTGCCTGCGCCAGAACCGTGGCGGTCGTCGTGCCATCGCCAGCGACATCAGATGTCTGGGAAGCAACTTCCTTGACCATCTGTGCGCCCATGTTTTCAAACTTGTCTTCGAGCTCGATTTCCTTGGCAACCGAAACACCGTCTTTCGTGACGGTCGGTGCGCCAAAGCTCTTATCGAGCACGACATTGCGGCCTTTGGGACCCAGGGTCACCTTAACCGCGTTCGCGAGAACGGTAACGCCTGCAAACATCTTTTGCCGTGCGTCATCGCTAAAACGTATTTCTTTAGCAGCCATCTTGAAATTCCTCTATTGATTGGGGCGGACCGAGCCGCCTGCTGTTTTCCAAAATTGAGTAGGTGTAAGGCGGCTTAGCCTTCGATAATCGCCATGATGTCGTCTTCCTTCATCACGAGCAGGTCTTCACCTTCCACTTTGACTTCGGTGCCGGCATATTTGCCGAACAGGATCTTGTCGCCGACGTTGACATCGAGAACACGGACATCGCCGTTGTCGAGAATTTTGCCGTTGCCTACAGCGATAACCTCACCCTTGATGGGTTTTTCAGCCGCGGCGTCAGGAATGACTATTCCGCCGGGTGATGTGCGCTCATCTTCCATGCGCTTAACGATGACCCGATCATGCAGCGGACGCATCTTCATGGTGCATATCTCCTATAAGTTATTAATTTACAACCGATTTTCGGTGGTGTTCGGACCGAGCGCGATTAGCACTCGGCCACGAGGAGTGCTAATAATAGGCCTGAGCGCCCAAATTTCAAGCCTTGTTGGTGGACTTTTTCACTGAAAACCAGACCTGCATCGGTGACAGCGACGCGCTTTGGAGTAACAATCGGCTCGCCTGCGAGGTCCAATACCTTAAAGTCCCTTTTCCCAGACCGTGACAAGCCCCTTGATGACTATGATTCGTAACGTTTTTGCTGCTCTCCTGCTCGCACCGTTCTTTGCGATGCCCGCCATCGCGATTAATGACATGCCGGCTGTTACGGAGGCATTCCAATACGTCGTGAACGACACGGGCGAGGCGCTGGAGATCGACTGGGCAATTGCCGATTGCTGCTACCTGTATCGAAACAAGCTCGATTTCGAAAGCGGTGATGGCGCGCTGGTTTTCAATACAGTCCAGTTGCCCGAGGGCCTTGCGCACGAAGACGAATTCTTCGGGAAGCAACAGGTCTATCGAGATCGGTTTTTTGTCACTATCCCCTACTCCGTCACTGGCGACCGACCGGACGCCGTCCAGCTAATCATCAAGAGCCAGGGCTGCAACGACGTCATCGGCATCTGTTACCCACCACAGGCCTGGAACGAAGTGGTCAAGTTGCGCAAAGTCGCGAGCAGTTCGCCAAAACTCTCTTTGGGAGCGTTGGGCAATGCCACCAATTCGAGCAACGAATTTCCACCCGTGGACGAGGTATTTTTCCCCGATGTATTCGCCGTCGACGGCAACAAAGTTGAAGTGGGATTTCGAATCGTCCCCGGCTTCTATCTCTACAAAGACAAGATTTCCGTTCGGTCCTTAAACGAAAATGCCAAAGCCGGTCGCCTGGACTTACCCAAAGGCAAGATTAAGGTCGATGAGTCTTTCGGGGAGATGCAAGTCTACCTTGAGAGCATCGTCGCTCCTCTGGCGATAGCGCGCGCGACACCCGAGGCGATGGACCTTGAACTCGAAGTTAATTACCAGGGCTGCGCCGAAGGCGGCCTCTGTTATATGCCGCAGACACGTGTCATTTCCGTGAGCCTGCCCGCGGCTACGACCGTTACCAGCCTTGCTTCCGTCAACGCGCCCGTGAGCGAACAAGCGCGCCTTGCGCAGATAATCACAGGCTCCAGTATCTGGGTCGCAGCCGGCCTGTTCTTCCTGGCGGGCCTCGGTCTCGCGTTTACGCCCTGCGTGTTACCCATGGTGCCTATTTTGTCTGGCATCATCGCCGGCGAAGGCGACAATGTGACGCCGATGCGCGGCTTTGCGCTCGCGCTTAGTTACGTGTTGGGTATGGCACTCGTCTATACGGGCGCTGGTATTGCCGCGGCGGCCGCGGGCATGCAATTGCAGGCCACCTTCAACCAGCCCTGGATACTGACCCTGTTTGCCGGGCTCTTTGTCGTGCTCGCGCTGGGCATGTTCGGTGCTTACGACCTGCAAATGCCCAGCGGCTTTCAAGGCAAGCTCGCAGGCATCAGCGGCAACCAGAAAAGCGGCACGACGATCGGTGCGTTTGTTATGGGGGCATTGTCCGCTCTTATCGTCACCGCCTGTGTGGCGCCTGCGCTGATCGCAGCATTGACCGTTATGGCCCAGACCGGCGACATGCTCCGCAGCGGCAGCGCGTTGTTTGCGATGAGCCTCGGCATGGGTGCTCCTTTGCTGCTCGTTGGGGCTGCCCAGGGTAAGTTCTTGCCAAAGGCTGGCCCGTGGATGGTTGCGGTAAAGAACGCATTCGGTTTCATGATGCTGGGACTGGCGATCTGGATGTTGTCCCGGATCTTGCCCGGCAATGTCACAATGTTGCTGTGGGCGGTGCTCGTATTCATGGCCGGTGTGTTCGTGGGCGGCCTGACGACGCTCACCACTGAATCCGCCGTCGCGCAAAAACTCGGCAAGGGCTTTGGCTTTCTCGCCATAGTTTACGGCGTCCTGCTATTGCTCGGTGCCCTCAGTGGCGGCAGCAATCCGATGAAACCGCTGGAAAGCCTGAGCTTCGGCAACGGCACGATGGTCGCGGAAGAGGCGCACGAGCTGCCATTCCAGCGCGTCAAGACCGTGGACGACCTTGATCGTGAAATCGCGGCAGCTGCCAGCCAGGGCAAAACGGCATTTCTCGATTTCTATGCCGACTGGTGTGTATCCTGCAAAGAGATGGAGGCGTATACGTTTACAGATCGCGGCGTGCAGGCAGCACTCGCGAACACAGTCTGGCTGCAAGCCGACGTCACGGACAATGACGCGGCGGACCAGGCACTGCTCAATCGCTTCGGCGTATTCGGACCACCCACGATTATTTTCTTTGGCGAGGATGGCCTGCAACGACATGGCTACGAAGTCGTAGGTTATATGCAAGCCGACGACTTTGCAGAACACCTGCGGCAGGCGTTTGGCGACGCGGCGTCGATAAGCGCACACGCCAACCAATAATTAAACACTGACAGGCTCATTGTGTCCCGAGTAATGTTGATTTTCGCAAGCGCTTTGGTCGCGCTGATGGCCGGTGCACTATTCTATGCGGCCCGGGTTCCGGTCACTGCACCACAACAGCAGAATTCGGCAGCCGCGCCTGCAGCAGCGCAACAGTCACTTGAAGTTGTCAATTATCCCGAATTCACGTTGCCGGACATGGAAGGTACGGAGCGAAGTTTGTCGGAATGGCAAGGCAAGAACCGCCTCATTAATTTTTGGGCGACGTGGTGTGCCCCCTGCCGACGTGAAATACCGTTGCTGAAAGCATTTCAGGACGAGCAATCGCAGAACGGCTTCCAGGTGCTCGGAATCGCAGTCGATTACCCCGAAGAAGTCTCGGCATACGCCGAATCGGCCGAATTCAACTACCCGGTACTCGTGGGCCAGCAGGAGGCGATGGCTGTTGCCGAGACCTCCGGCATCGAATTTATCGGCATGCCCTTCACGATGTTCGTCGCCGCCGACGGCGAGTACCTGAGTGCCTATATTGGTGAACTGCACGACGCGCACCTTGAGCAGGTTGTCCACGTGATGACCCGGCTCGACCGCGGCGAAATCGACAAAGACACCGCCCGCTCCGAACTCGACGCGCTCTGAGCCGCCACAACGGCAGCGCTACAGCGCTGCCGCATCGAAAGTTGCATCAAGCCCCCCAAAACAGGTTAGAATTGCGGCCATCTTCGGCTATCTGGCTGAGAACTGCTCGAAATGTCGTCTTTCTTGCTCATTAATGGTCCCAATTTGAATCTTCTCGGTTCACGTGAACCCGAGGTCTATGGGGCAACGCGTCTTGCCGACATCGAAGCGCGCTGTAGCGAGGTCGCTCGGGGTCTTGGACACGAACTGGCTCATTTTCAAAGCAATGCCGAACACGAATTGATCGACCGGGTGCAGCAGGCAGCCACCGACGGCGTCGATTTCATCATCCTGAACCCGGGCGGTTTCACGCATACGAGCATTGCGCTGCGCGACGCGTTCCTCGCGGTTCAGATTCCGTTTATCGAAATTCACTTGAGCAACACGTTTGCGCGAGAGGAGTTTCGACACAACAGCTATTTCAGTGACATCGCAAATAGCTGTCTTTTTGGATTTGGGGCTTATGGTTACGAGCTGGCGTTGCAGGCCGCTAGTGACTACATGGCGAATGCCGGGGACTGAGCTATGGATATCAGAAAAGTAAAAAAACTAATCGAGCTTTTGGACGAATCGGGCATTGCCGAGATCGAAATTACCGAGGGCGAGGAATCGGTGAGAATCAGCCGTTACTCTCAGAACGCGCCCGTCGCCGCACCGATTGCCGCACCGATTGCCGCATCGATTGCCGCGCCGGTAGCGGCACCGACACCTACGCTCGCGGCGGCGCCAGCCAGTGCACCAGCAGAGCCTGAAGAGGATGGTTTCGAGGTGGCATCGCCCATGGTCGGAACCTACTATGCCGCATCATCACCGGGCGCAGCGCCATACGTGCAGGTCGGTGACCGCATCAGCGAAGGCGACACGCTTTGCATCATTGAAGCAATGAAAATGATGAACCAGATCGAGTCCGACGTTTCCGGCGTTGTTAAGTCCATTCGAATTCAGAATGGTGAACCCGTCGAATTCGGTCAGACATTGTTCGTCATCGATCAGCGTAACGACTAGCGGACTCTCAGCCATGCTGGACAAAATCGTAATAGCCAATAGAGGCGAGATCGCGTTGCGCATCCTGAGGGCTTGTCGTGAGATGGGTATCAAGACCGTTGCGGTGCATTCGACCGCGGACAACAACCTGAAGCACGTGCTGCTCGCTGACGAAACCGTCTGTATAGGACCGCCACCGTCTACCGAAAGCTACCTCAATATGCCGGCAATAATCAGCGCCGCGGAAGTAACCGATGCGACTGGCATCCATCCGGGTTACGGCTTTCTTTCAGAAAACGCCGATTTCGCCGAACGTGTCGAATCGAGCGGATTTACGTTCATCGGACCCAAAGCCGATTCGATCCGCCTGATGGGCGACAAAATCTCGGCAATTCAGGCCATGAGAGAGGCCGGCGTCCCCTGTGTACCGGGATCCGACGGTCCGCTCGGCGATGACGCCGACGAAAATATGCGCCTTGCCCGTGACATTGGCTACCCGATCATCATCAAGGCGTCCGGTGGCGGCGGCGGCCGTGGTATGCGCGTGGTGCATGCGGAGGCGTCACTCACGGCCGCAATCACCGTAACCAAAGCCGAGGCTCGTGCCGCTTTCAGCAACGACGTTGTGTACATGGAAAAATTCCTGGAAACGCCGCGTCATGTTGAGTTTCAGGTTCTCTCCGATACACATGGCAACGCGATTCATCTCGGTGAACGAGACTGCTCAATGCAGCGGCGCCATCAAAAAGTCATCGAAGAAGCACCGGCCCCCGGTATTACCGAAGAACAACGCAATCGCATCGGCGAGCGTTGCGTGAATGCTTGCAAGGAAATCGGTTATCGGAGCGCGGGGACCTTCGAGTTTTTATACGAGAATAACGAGTTTTATTTTATTGAGATGAATACGCGCCTGCAGGTCGAGCACCCGGTAACGGAAATGATCACCGGTGTGGATATCGTGCGTGAGCAGTTGCGCATTGCGAACGGGGAGGCACTCGAGTTCGGCCAGGATGACGTGAGGATCCAAGGACACGCCATAGAATGTCGTATCAATGCCGAGGACCCTAATAATTTCATGCCCTCGCCGGGACTGGTGACACTGTGGCATTCGCCGGGTGGTCCGGGCGTGCGCGTCGAAAGTCACATCTACAGTGGCTACAAGGTGCCGCCTTATTACGATTCGATGATCGGCAAACTGATTGCTCACGGCGCGAGTCGCGGCGCGGCATTCGCCCGCATGCGAAGCGCTCTTAGCGAAGTCGTCATAGAAGGAATCAAGACAAACGTCCCGCTGCACCAGGAGATTTTCCAGCACGCCGCATTCCAGAAGGGTGGCACCGACATCCACTATCTCGAGAAGCGTCTCGGCCTGGTTTGATCGGGAGCGAAAAAGCGGTGGACTGGCAGCAGTTTGTCATGAACCTCGACACCCTGAATCCCGCGGCCGTTGAGCAAATCTTCAACCGCCACGGCGCGCATTCGGTCACGCTGAGTGATGCAGGCGACAACCCGGTGCTGGAGCCTGGCCCTGGTGAGACACCACTCTGGGTGGATACGCGAATTACCGGCCTGTTCTCGGCCAACGTCGATATTCAGGCACTCAAGGCCGAATTGCTTGCCGAATTCGAGCTCTCGACCTTGCCACCACATCAGGTTGAGTTGCTTGCCGATCGAGCATGGGAACGCGAGTGGCTGAACGACTTCGGACCCATGAGATTCGGCGAACGACTCTGGATTTGTCCTGGTGACAGCCGTGTCGAACAGCAAGACGCGGTAGTCATCGACCTCGATCCCGGGCTTGCGTTCGGCACGGGAACGCATCCAACGACCGCCCTCTGCCTCGATTGGCTGGATGCTTTACCGCTACAAGACAAGACCATGCTCGATTACGGCTGCGGCTCCGGAGTGCTCGCTATCGCCGCGCTGAAACTGGGGTGCCGCGCTGCGACTGCGATGGATATCGATCCACAAGCGCTTACGGCGACCCGCCAGAACGCAGAGCGCAATAGCGTAGCCGAACGTTTACTCGTCTGTGGCAGCGCGAAAAATATCACGGGACTGTATGACGTCGTGGTCGCCAATATTCTGGCCGGACCTCTTGTTGAGTATGCCGAATCCATCACATCAACCATTGCGGGCCACGGTATGCTTGCGTTATCAGGCGTATTATGTGAACAAGCCGCAGCCGTCATGGCCGCGTACGCGCCTTGGATCGAGTTCGACGAGCCACTATTCCGGGAGCAAGACGGTCAAACGTGGTCGCGACTAACGGGAACGAGGAGATAGGGCCAGGCAATGTACACGCAATGCCCTGATTGCAGCACAGCATTTCGCGTCACGGCGGAGGTCCTGAAGCAGGCCGCCGGCAAGGTGCGTTGTGGTGGCTGCAGCAATGCGTTCAATGCATTGGAGTTTTTATCCGAGCAAATGCCGGAGCAAGCGGCGAACGATCGTTCGACCCCTCCCCCCGAACTGACGGCCGAGCCACGCAGCAGCGAAGACGGCCCAATGTCGATCTCCGCCGAACACAGTGCGGCGTTAATGAAGACGCTGGACGAGCTGGAAGGCCCGGATATTCGTATCGAAGATACCGGCGCCGAGTGGCTCGTGGTGGACGACGAAGATTTGCCCGACGTGGAAGTTGACGAAGATTCCGCGTCTGTCGAGGAATTGCGATTCGACGACAACACACCGTTGCCCGATGAGTTCAATGTGGCGGACATGCCTTTCCAGAAAGCGGAGCACTCCGACACCGATGAGTCCGAGACAGAGGATGAGGTCGACTCCGATCCCGACCCTGAACTCGCCGATATTTCATTGGGCGAGCCTGACGAATGGGCCGATATTCTGGATGAGGTCGATGATCCGGTGGCGCCCGCCTTGCCACTCGAGGCCGAGCTTGCAGCCCTCGAGGATGACGACGAACCTCTTGATGTAGACACGCAGTTTGCCTTGCAGGCGGAGGCGATGGGAATCGACCTTAGTGGCATAAACCAATCGGCGATTGAAAGGCCCAACGAAGAACCTGACGAAGAACCTGACGAAAAACCGGCTGAAGCATCCGACAAAGATATGGCTGAAGAAGGTCCTGAAGAAGAACCTGAAGATGAACCTGATGAAGAAGCTGATGAAGAAGCTGAAGATGAACCTGATGATCCGGTTCTAACAGACGTCGAAAGCGCAACCGACGATGAAGCGACGCGCAACCATCATTTTGAGGATCAATCTGACGAGGAAGAGGACGAAGCAGCAGCGCCGCTCGAATTCGGCTCTGTTGAGACGGCGATAAGGGAGCTTGAAGCGCAATCCGACGTCTTTGACACGAATTTCTTCGACGCTGCGGTTGCCGACGGCCCGGACGACGACGAAGAAGACGAGCAAAAAGACGACGATAGAGAACCCGATCCCGTCGTTCCGCCGCTGTCCGAAGAAGAACAGACCTTGAACCTGATGATCGATGAAGACCTTCTCAGGCTTGCAGTCGAGGACGAAGACGGTTTTGCATCGACGATCGTTATCGAGAAGGAAAGCGCGGAAGATAATGTCATTGCGGCGAGAGAGAGTATTGCCGTTATCGAAGATCGCTCGCCTGGTTTCGAGACAATCGTTATGGAAGGCGAGTTCATCCACACAGCGTTGGATACGGAGAAACAGAAGGCCGATATCGCAGCCGGCGCGTTGCTCGCTGAACAGTCGCGCGCCGACAACGACGAGACGTACGTGCCGTATTCCGATAACAAGCGCCTCGGCGTGATTGCTGCGATGATCGCGCTCGTCTTGCTGCTGATCTTGCAAGTAATGCATCAGTCTCGCGAGACGCTCGCGACTAATCCCACGTTTAGCAAGGTCATGAGTCCGGCGTATCGAACTGTGGGTATGCCGCTGTCACCGGCCTGGGATATTACTGGCTGGCGCATTGAAGCGACCTTCGACGAGCTACAGGGAAGCGCCGATACCGGCGAAGAACAGCTGAACATCTCGTCACGCATCGGCAACAAATCGGACACAGCCTTGCCATACCCGTTAATCAGTGTCTCGCTTACCGATCGATTCGAGGAAACCATCGGTAGTCGCGTGCTCGAGCCATCCGAGTACCTGATTGACAACCTTGACCCGCGAGAACTCGTTCGGCCCGGCAATAGGTTTAACGCCGCCATCTCTATTCAATCGCCCGCAAAAGAGGTGGCAGGTTACAGACTCAAAGTCTGTTACCGATTATCCAGCGGGCAACTACGTTGCAACGTCCCTGTCTTCAAATGAAGCCATTACGGATAGGACCGTACACGTTATCCAGCCCGTTCGTGCTTGCGCCCATGGCCGGCGTTACCGACGCACCGTTTCGGCGGCTGTGTCGTCAGTTCGGCGCTGGCATGACGACCTCAGAGATGACGACGGCCGACACCAGTCTCTGGCAGACCGCCAAATCGCGCCACCGCCTGGACCTGGACCTCGACGCCGAACCCGTGGCCGTACAGATCGCCGGATCCGAGCCGGATCAGCTCGCAACTGCCGCCAGGGCATGCGTCGAACGTGGCGCGCAGATAATTGACATCAACATGGGCTGCCCGGCCAAGAAAGTCTGTAAGAAACTCGCTGGCTCGGCATTATTGAGAGACGAAAAACTCGTAGCGTCTATCCTGGATGCGGTTGTCAGCGCTGTCGAAGTTCCGGTGACCCTAAAATTCCGAACCGGCTGGGATCCCGAGTATCGCAACGCCGTGGCCATCGCAGGAATCGCCGAGGATGCCGGTGTTCAGGCGCTCGCCATTCATGGGCGGACGCGCGCGTGCCGATACCGGGGTGACGCCGAATACGAGACGATCGCCGCTGTGAAACAGTCAGTTAGCATACCGGTCATCGCGAATGGAGATATAAACACTTTGGAGAAGTCGCTTGAGGTATTGCGGCTAACTAAAGCAGATGGCTTGATGATTGGCAGAGGCGCCCAGGGACGCCCCTGGATATTCCGCGATCTTGGACTTCTTCTAGAGCCGCATGAGGAAAAACCGCAACTAGAAAAAACTGAATTGCGTGATATTATGCTCGGCCACTTGGACGACCTTCACCGGTTTTATGGGGATTTGACTGGCGTTCGAGTGGCTCGCAAGCATCTGACCTGGTACTGCAACAGCCTGGATAACGCCGACGCTTTTCGTCACCAGGTCGTGCGTGTTGAAAGCGCTTCAGAGCAAATCGGATTGACGAAGGATTTCTTCAGGACTTAAGCAACGTGGCAAATAAAGAGAACAATAAGTACGACCTCACTTCCAGAAAAAGTAAGAAACCGCTTTGCAAACACACTGAAGACGCACTCGATCAGTACTTTACGACGATGAACGGCGATCGGCCGGGTGATTTATATGATCTCGTGATCGGCGAAGTAGAACGGCCACTGTTCAAGGCCGTGATGGATTACACACAGGGCAACCAAAGCCAGGCTGCCGGTATTCTCGGTATCAACCGCGGTACTTTGCGTAAGAAACTAAGAACTTATTTGCTCATAAAGTAGGAGCCGCTTCGGCCTCCCCGTTTGCGACCAGGTGCACCCATGTTGAACGTACGACGCGCCCTCGTCAGTGTTTCTGACAAGCGTGGTTTGATTCCTTTTGTCACGGACCTCGCGGAGCTGGGAGTCGAAGTACTTTCGACAGGCGGCACCTGCCGTCAGCTGCGTGAAGCCGGCCTCGAGGTCATCGAGGTCGCGGAAAAGATCGGTTTCCCCGAGATCATGGACGGCCGCGTAAAGACGCTGCATCCGGTCATCCACGGCGGTTTGCTGGGGCGCCGCGGCACCGACGAGGCCGTGATGGCGAAGCACGGCATCGAACCGATAGACCTTCTCGTCGTTAACCTGTATCCGTTCGAACAGACTATCTCGCGCGACGACGCGACCATCGACGACGCCATCGAGAATATCGACATCGGCGGACCCGCGATGATTCGCGCCGCATCAAAAAACCACGATGGCGTCGCTGTCGTCGTCAGTCCCGATGACTACGAGACAGTGCTGGACCATCTGAAGAACGACGAACTCTCACTGCAAATCCGCCGCCGCCTCGCGGCCAAAGCTTACGCACACACCGCAAGCTACGACACGGCCATTACCCAATACCTGTCGCGGTCGCTGGATGACGATACGCTCGGCGAACGCTTTCTTTACTCGGGCCAACTCTCGGAACGACTCCGCTACGGCGAAAACCCACACCAGAACGCCGCGTTTTATGTGGATCAGCAGGCCCCGGCGGGGTCGCTCGCGGCGGCGAAACAACTGCAAGGCAAAGCGTTGTCTTACAACAACATTGCCGACAGCGACGCCGCACTCGAATGTGCTAAACAGTTTGCAGAACCGGCCTGTGTCATCGTCAAGCACGCCAACCCTTGCGGCGTTGCGGTAGCCGCCGACATACTGGAAGCGTACGAGAAAGCGTTCAAAACCGATCCCACCTCGGCTTTTGGAGGCATCATTGCTTTTAATCGTCCTTTGGACGCGAAAACCGCACATGCCATTGTCGATAAACAGTTCGTGGAAGTGATCATAGCGCCGTCCATTAACGCCGACGCAGCCACGGTGGTCTCTGCCAAGAAAAACGTGCGCGTACTTGAGACGGGCGACTGGCTAGCCAACTCGAGCGCTGGGTTTGATTTCAAGAAGGTCTCTGGTGGCCTGCTCGTCCAGAACACCGACCTTGGCCTAATCGGGGCCGACGATCTCAAGGTCGTGACGGAGATAGCGCCGACCGAGAGGCAGATTCGGGACATGTTGTTCGCGTGGACGATTGTAAAGTATGTGAAATCCAATGCGATTATCTTCTGCAAGGACAACATGACGATCGGCGTCGGCGCAGGTCAAATGAGTCGTGTGTACAGCACCAAAATTGCGGCCATCAAAGCTGCCGATGAGGGCCTTCAGGTTAAAGGTTCCGTAATGGCATCAGACGCGTTTTTTCCGTTTCGCGACGGTATCGATGCCGCTGCCCAACACGGCATATCGGCCATCATTCAGCCCGGTGGCTCGATGCGCGATGACGAGGTTATTAGGGCAGCCAACGATCATAAACTGGCCATGGTCTTTACGGGCATGCGCCATTTTCGGCACTGATGAAAGTTCTCATCATAGGGAACGGCGGACGCGAGCACGCGCTCGCGTGGAAGTGCGCTCAGGCCGTACATGTCGACGAGGTGCTGGTTGCACCTGGCAATGCCGGCACGGCAAGGGAAGAAAAGATTCGTAACGTTGCAGTTGCCAGCGACGACATCGACGGTTTGCTGACGCTCGCGCGAAAAGAAGGTGTTAGCCTGACGATCGTCGGTCCCGAGGTGCCATTGATTGCGGGTATTGTTGATCGGTTTCAGCAGCTCGGACTGCCCTGCTTCGGTCCGAGCGCTCGAGCGGCGCAGCTCGAGGGTTCGAAGGCGTTCACGAAAGATTTTCTCGCGCGGCATGACATTCCGACAGCGGCCTACCGGAATTTCACCCAATTGCAGCCCGCGCTCGAGTACATTCGCGAACAGGGAGCGCCCATTGTCATAAAAGCGGACGGCCTCGCCGCCGGCAAGGGCGTCATCGTCGCGATGAGCCTGGATGAGGCCGAGCGGGCCGCGACAGACATGCTGGCCGGCGGCAGTTTTGGCGACGCCGGGGCCCGTATCGTCGTTGAGGAGTATCTTGATGGCGAGGAAGCGAGTTTCATCGTTATCACCGATGGTGACACCGTGTTGCCGCTCGCGACCTCTCAGGACCATAAAGCGCGCGACGAAGGCGATGTCGGCCCGAACACGGGTGGCATGGGGGCGTATTCGCCTGCGCCCGTCGTTACGAATGCGATCGAACAACAAATAATGGATCTCGTCATTCGACCGACGCTTGCCGGGATGAAAGCGGACGGCAACCCGTATCTCGGCTTTCTGTATGCGGGGCTGATGATCATGGCCGACGGCACCCCCAAGGTGATCGAATTCAATTGCCGCATGGGCGACCCGGAAACGCAGCCGATTCTCGCGCGTCTAAAGTCCGACCTGGTCGAAATATGCATGGCAACGCTCGACGGATCGCTCGCACAGCAACAAGCCGAGTGGGATTCACGTGCGGCCCTCGGCGTCGTGCTGGCCGCCGGCGGATATCCATCTGCCTATGCGAAGGGCAAGGAAATATACGGTCTCGACGACGCCGACAGCGACACGCAAAAGGTATTTCACGCGGGCACCAGTGGCGACGGCAATGCCGTTACCACGAACGGCGGCCGTGTGCTTTGCGTTGTCGGGCTGGGAAACACCGTCTCCGCCGCCGCAGAATGCGCCTACGCTTCGGTCGACAAGATTACGTGGGAAGACGTCTACTTCCGCCGCGACATCGGCCATCGCGCGATCGTGCGTGAGGGATAGTGACTCGTGCTGACCGCTGCTGAAGCACAAGAGACAATCCTTGCAGCAATACAGGAATTGCCTACCGAGGCAGCGTTTCTCGAAGAGGCTAACGAGCGAATTCTCCGCCAGATCGTCAACGCTGAACGCGACCAGCCGCCCTTTGATCGCGTCATGATGGATGGCATCACGTTCTCTTTCGCCGACCTTGTCGACCGCGGTCGGGAGTTTCCGGTTCAGGCCACGCAAGCCGCCGGAGACGCCGCACTGGAACTGCAAGCCGGCTACTGCATCGAGATAATGACCGGCGCATCACTGCCAGGCAATGCTGACTGCATCGTGCCCGTGGAGCGCGTGACGATAAGGGACGGTGTCGCCGTCATTGCAGAGGACTATGACGCGAAGCCTGCCCGGTTTATACACCCGAGAGCCTCAGACCACGCAGCGGGTGCCCGCTTGTTGACGCCCGGAAAACGCATTTCACCGATGGATATTGCAATTATCGCGTCATGCGGCTTGACCCAAGTTGCAGTCAGTCGCAATCCCGTGATTCGCGTCATTTCGACAGGCAACGAACTGGTGCCTCCCGGCAGCGCTATTGAGCCACATCAGATTCGCCTGTCGAACGGACCGGCAATACAGGCCATGTTACGCGAACGAGGCTATACGGACTGCAATCATGAGCACCTGGCTGATGACGTCGACGTATTGCGTACACGCATAGCCGCACACTTGGCGGCAGCCAACGTGCTTATCCTGAGCGGCGGCGTTTCGATGGGCAAGGCGGATTTCGTGCCCGACGTGCTGACTGAACTCGGCGTTACGGCCAGATTCCACAAAATCAGTCAGCGCCCCGGAAAACCGATGTGGTTTGGTCTTGGCCCGGACAACAAGGCGGTGTTCGCGCTGCCGGGTAACCCGGTGTCAGCGCTGGTTTGCTGCCGCCAATACGTTATTCCGGCGCTGGAGAAGGCCTCTGCAGCAACGCCTAAAGCGCCCGAATTCGCGGCGCTCGCCAGCGACGTTACGTTCAAACCGGACCTCACTTGTTTCCAACCTGTGCATTTGGTGTCCAATGCAGCTGGCCAGGTGCTGGCGATGCCGGTGCCGACCAACACGTCGGGCGACTTCACGGCATTGTCGGCATCCGACGGTTACGTCGAATTGCCGCGCGAACAAGGCCACTTTCCAGCCGGCACCCCGGTTTTCCTGCATCGTTGGCGTCGCAGCTAAAAGCTTGCAGCCGGACAGTGCGTGCCAGATACTGGCGCACATGATCTCAGCTACCGACGCTCTTCTGGAACTACGCGATGGCAACCGCCGCTTTGTCGCCGGAGAAGTCGACGCGGCGTCGATGGCCGGCCGAGCCCACCAGGCCGGCATGTCAAATGGACAAACCCCTTTTGCGATCGTGCTCGCCTGCTCAGACTCCAGGGTTCCGGTCGAGCTGGTGTTCGACCAGGGTTTTGGTGACCTGTTTGTCATCCGTGTCGCCGGTAACGTCGTGGCACCTTCACAGATCGGCAGCATCGAGTTCGCGGCCAGCCAGTTTGACACTAAACTCGTCGTCGTCCTTGGGCATTCGAATTGCGGTGCGGTCATTGCGACGCTCAAGGAACTTTCCCTCGAGAAAACGCATCGCTCGCCAAATTTAAGAGCGATCGTCGATCGCGTGCGGCCGGCGATCGAACCGCTACTCGAAACGCACCGGGACAGTGATGACCAAGCGCTCATGGGCGCCGCGGTGCGCGCGAACATACAGGCATCGGTCGAGAAACTGTCGCATGGCTCGCTCATTCTCGAACAGTTGATAAACAACAGTGAACTCACTATCGTCGGCGCCGAGTACTCGATCGAGACCGGCAAAGTCGAGTTTTTCGACAAGCGTTGATCATGGCTGACAGCTTGATTCAGGGTCACTGCTTTTGCGAAACCATCCGTTTCGAAGTGGCCGGTCCCGAGAAATTTGCCTGCTTCTGCCATTGCGAAAGCTGCCAGCGCGCTGCAGGCGCACCGGTTATCGCCTGGGCGACTTACCCGCGTGAATCCTTCAAGACAACACAAGGCGAGATTCATTGGTATCACTCGTCACCAGGCGTGACACGCGGCATTTGCAAGGACTGTGGTTCGTCTATTACCTACGAGAACGAAAAACGACCAGGTGAAATTGATATCACGCTGAATTGCCTCGACGATCCGACCGCACCAACACTGAGAGCCCACATCTGGACCGAAGATAAGCAGCCCTGGATGCAGATCGCGGGCGACCTGCCCGTCTACGAGAAAAATATCGGCTGACCAGGCGGCCACGACGCCAAGCCAAAAAATCCGACCGATTTCCTGACTGGAACCCGTCTTATGGGTAGCCGAACTTGCCGGCAGTCAGGAGAAAAATCATGAAAACCAGGAACTTAAGGTGGAGCACAGGCCTGTGTGCCTTGCTGCTCGTCCCGACCGTTGGCCTCGCTGGCGGAGACCGCGACGACGATGACGATGACGAAATTCCGTTTGCCGAGGCACACGTTTTTTTTGAACTCAATAATACTGATGGCGATCTGGGTATCCACGCGCTGATCGACGGCGAACCGTGGAAACGGTTGCGCATTGAAGACCAGAAAGAACGTCGAATTCTGGACGTTAAGGTGCGCGGTCGCCTGCGGCGCCAGGGCCTGACCGAAATATTCTTCGAAAGTGCCGAACCCCCGTTCGATGAGCTCTTGCCAAAGGAATTCTTTGCACGCTTCCCCGAGGGCACTTATGACATCGAAGGCATTACGCTCGAAGGCGATGAGCTGGAAAGCGAAACTGAGATTACTCACGCTATGCCCGCACCACCGGAGCCAACCGTGAACGGTAAAAAGGCCGCCGCGCAGTGTGATGAGGACGAACCCGGATACGATGCGACCGAAGTATCTGCCAAGGACGGCATCGTAATCGACTGGCCCGCCGTTACCTCAACGCACCCCAATCTGGGCAAAAAGGGTGTTATCAACATCAACAACTACCAGGTTGTGGTTGAAGTCGAAGTCGAGGTCGATGGCGAGGAGTTCGCCAGCGTTCTCAGCGTGATTCTCCCGCCCAAAGAAACCAGTATGACGATTCCAGCAGAGTTTATTGCACAGGGCGAGGAGTTCAAATACGAGGTGCTTGCTCGCGAGGAAAGCTTCAATCAAACCGCGATCGAAAGTTGCTTCGTTCTTGAATAGTAATGGTCAGATCGTCTGAAACGGCACGGTGCGGGGCCCTTACCGGCCTCGCATTGTTATTCGCCCACTTAGCCGCAGCTGTCGAGCCTCTTCGCGACACGGTGCGCCAGCACCTGCGTGACGAAAACTACGTGTTGGTGGAAGACGACAACGGCGCACGCCTGTTCGTATTCTCAAAGGGAAGCGTCTCGACAGTCACAACGTTACAGACCGAAGACAGCTCAAGCGGAGAATTGGACCAAGCACTGGAGATGACGCGCAGCGCGGATTCCAGGACCCGGGTTCGCGGCCTGACCTTGTTATCCGGTGTCGACGACAATACCGCCCTGGACACGGCAATGGTGTTGCTCTCCGACCCCGTTGTCGCGGTTCGCGAAGAAGCCGTGCAACTCGTCATCGAACATCCTGAAGCCGATATCGACAGTATTGTCGCCATTGCGGCGAACGATCCTTCAGAACGTGTTCGACTGGCCGCGGCGGAGCTGGTCGAGGAGCGATTTGACGATCGTGGAGACTGATGTGTATATCGGTCACATCAATCTCGCAAAGTCTTGCAATGGCGCCGGCGAGTTTTTCGTAAACCTGGTCGAGGCCTTACAACAGGGCCGTGTGCGGCAGCATGTCCTGGTCCGGAGCGTCGCTCTTGCCAAGCGTTTGGATTTGATGGACAACGTGACGGTCGGCCCGGTAGTGAGGTCCGCGGTCATGGCCTATTGCCTGATGCCGCATGTCGATGTCGTGCATATTCATGACCCATCGGAAGGACAGTCGGGCCTGTTACTAACGCTTACGCGCTCCATACCGTTTGTGCTGACCCATCATGGCGAATTACCGGGAAGAAATCCGCTGACACAGGCCGTCTACAAACGGGCGTCCGGGATTATCTACCAAAGCGATGCCGACGCGGCCAAGCACCTGCGCATCTACCAACACGCGATCCAATCATGGCGCACAGCGACCGAGTTGTCGTAAGCCTAAAATTCCCAGAGCACGCCGATCGCCGGCAGCAACGGCATCCAGTAGTCCAGACTGTGCTCAAGCACCTCGTTGCCCTGAGCGTCCTCGGCGAGATCCCAGTCGATACAGCAAACATTGCGGCGATTGAACAGGTTGGATATCTCTACGAATGCCGTTAGAGATCCACGACGTACATCAAACTCGCGGCTAAGTCGCACATCGAGGCTGGCAAAGGTTGGATGATCAAATTCGTTTCGTGTTCCTGGCACGGCAACGTTGATGGGCTCACCGTCGGCATCGACTCCGGTTTCGACGAGTGTCAGGCCCGTGCTCGGCCAACCCGAATGCACGCTTGCTGCAGCAGAGAAATGCCAGACTTCGTCATGCCAGGAAAAGCCACCTTGCGCAGCGTGGCGCTGATCCCAGCTTCGCGGCACATCTCGGCCATCGATGCGATCCGTCACCTCCGACCAGGTGTAAGACCCCCACCAGCTCCACGCCCCTCTCGTGCGATCGGCCGATACTTCCACGCCATGCGCTTCAGCTCGGGTCGGATCAAGTCGCACGCGATCTGCCTGCAGTTCGGGCATGATACCGAGCGGATCGTACAAGTTTTCGAAGCGTGGGCGCACGTCGCTGATATCTTTGCGAAACGCCTCCAGCCGGATAGCTGTTTCATTGTTGATGAGGTGCTTGACCCCGACGATGACGTGGTCCGCGCGTTGCGCGGGCCAGAAACTCGTGATGCCGTCCTCGATCTGTAGTGAGTGCACGGGTTGAGACTGGTGGTACCGGCCGACACTGAAACGAAGTTCAGTGTTTTCCCAGGGTCGCAACATGAAATTCAGGCGCGGGCTCAATTGCGAGTCCGAACTCAGATCGGTATAGGTCTGGTCGTCCCAGCGAAGCCCCCACTCGAAAACCGCGCGCGCTGAAAGGCGCCAACGGTCTGAAACGTACATTGCGTAGCTGCCGCCCTTCGGGCTGGCAGCCAGCGAGCGGCTGAGGTTGGACGGTTGATCCTCGAAGATCGCGGGTAGACCAAAATAGTCGGCCGATCCGTTATACACGTAGTCAGCCTCGCCATAAGCGGCGTGTATTCCCCACTGCGTGCGGTGATGGTCGGACGGGCTCCACACCCAGTCCTGACGAATCGCGAACTGGTTGACGTCTCTGTGGTCGTCAACCGCGGCGTTCATTTTTTCCGCATCATTCGCAAAACCGTTGCGGCGGTTGCTGTAATCGACCATCGACAAGACCGTGCTGCTGCTCAGGGTTTCCGACCAATCACTATCGAGGCGCAGCCACAGCTGCACATTACTGGTGTCGCTGGTGACCTGCTCGCGTTCTGCGGGATCAGTTTCGAGCACGAGCTTTATCTGGTCGTCGGCGAACAGTGCGTTGATGGACAGACGCGAATTCGGCGAAATCTCGAAGGAGTATTCGCCGAATACGTCGAAGTAGGACGGTTCGCCAAACTTCGGATCGATGACCAGGTCCAGGTTTCCGCGTCGCGCAGAGAACACCCAGCTACGACCCTTGTTGGTACCGGCCGATAACAATGACGTGTTGAATACGCTGAGCCCAATTTCCGTGTGTCTTGATTTTTCGGATTCGAGCGAGTCCATCAGCACGAGGCCGCTCATGCGGTCACCGTAACGAACAGGGAATCCACCCGTATATACCTCTACGCCCTCGATCGCGCGAGCGTCGATCACACTAAAAATATTCTGGTAGTCGCGTATGTGAAACGGGTCGAATAACCACTGGCCATTCAACATGATGCCGATTTCGCCGCCCTCGCCACCGCGAAAATGTGCGACCGCGGATGCGCCACTGGCCGCCGTTCCAGGCAAGCGTTGTGTCGCACGGATCGGGTCCTCACCCACATCCGGCATGTTCTGGATAGAACGTCGGTCGATGGCAAACTGCGACGCCGAAATATCGCGCGATATTTCGTAACGGCTTACAGCGACGACGACGGTGTCAATGTCAGGCCTCAACACTTCCGCGCTAGACGCCGGGGCTGCGGGTTGCGGCGTTTCGTCTTCAATCGTTTTAACGATTAGATACACGCCTGTTTCGGCCTGCACATCCAGTCCGTGCGGCTTGAGAATCTGTCGCACAATCTCCACAGGAGTGCCGGGTGCTGGTTCAGCAAGAACGCGGAGGTCGTCACTTACGAGGGCTGTGCTGTAGGCGAAAGGGTGGCCCTGATCACGAAAACCGTCGATCACATTCTCTACGGTGCGGCCCGTATAGGGCACAGCTTGCCCGTCGTCTGCGTAGGCGGCAGACGAGACAAGTAGAACCAACAGTGTCACGATACGGATCATTCTCTAGCGTTTATCGAATTTTGCTGACGTAAATAACTCCTTCATCGATGCGCGACTCAAGCGCCGCCGTTGCCATTCGATGCTTCATAGCCTCGGCCGGTTCTGAGTTGATGGCCCCTTTGAGTTTCGCCAGTCGCGCGACGTGCTCGGCCTCACCCTCATATTCGAGCTCCAGGCCCAGTTCGCGACAAGCCCAAAGCAGATATTCGTGTAGCGTCTTGCCATCGACGTTAGTCGCCGGAGACGTTCGGCTGACCCAGTCCCAGCTATTTCCGAACCGGCTGATACTCAGGACGGCCGGCTTTTGTCGTCCGGAAAACCTAACCTGTTGTCCCGATGTCGCGACGTGACTGTGGTACTGACCGTCTACCGCTACCTGGCCTTCCCGCACGCTGACCGTAAGCTCGCCACTATTTACATCGGTCATGAATTGCGTGCCGAGATGAGCGATTTCGCCATAATCGGTGAGAACAACGAAGCCATCTATACCACCAGCGCTGGTGCCGGCTACCAGCGCAGCAGGTTCAGAGTCGAAATATATTCGACCCAACTGCACGTACACGGCATTTTCCGACCGGAACTTGACGCGCGAATTTTCATCCACTCGTAATGAACCGCCACCATCCCAGGCCAAAGCGATGCCCGTCTTGTTTCCCGTTACAATAGTCTGTCCGGATAAAACCGTGGACAAATCTCGCGTCTCGCGAAGTTCCGATTCCTCGCCAAGTAGGTAAATCGAGCCAAAACTCTTCTCGATCGTCGCAACCTGCACTGCCTCAACAGCAGGCAAACGAAAAACACTGAACACCGAGAACACACCGATCAATACAGTCGCTGCAATTGCATACTGCAATACACGTCGCCGCGACCGATACCTGCCAGTGACGTGTCGCCATTCAGACCGAACGGCTTGCCGCACTGCTGCCTCGTCGGATTGCGACGGCGTCGGTCGTGGCGCCGCGTGCTTTAGCAATTGCTCCAACGCGTCGTCAGTCGGTACGCTCGCTCTTCGATCGAAGTCACTCATGATTTCACCAGCTCGCTTTCGCTCATTGCTATGCCATCTGTCAGCGACGTATACACGTCGGCAAACGCCCGTTTCGCACGCGCCAGCAAGGATTGCGTTGCTTCGGTGCCGATATTCAGTCGCGTCGATATTTCTTTGACTGAATGCCCTTCGATGTACTTCCACTCCAGGACATCGCCGTAGCGCGCAGGCAATTTGTCCAGTGCTACCTGAATTAATCGCAGGCCTTCAACGCGTCGATAGTGCCGCTCCGGGCTCATCTGCTCCGGCGCCTGGAAAGAATCTACGGCAGCCCGGACTTCGGGCAGGTCTTCGGTCAGCACGATGTGCTGCCGATAGCGGCCCTGCTTCGCCAGCCAGTCGCTGGTCTCGTTGCGGCAGATGGCACACAGCCAGGTGAACAGCGCGGACTCTGCTCGATAGGTGTGCAATTTTCTAATAGCGCGGGTGAGCGTGATTTGCGCCACTTCGCGGGCGGCGTCAGGATCGTCCGACAGGCGGGTCAACGCGAAACGGTACAGGCGTGCAAAATTCTCATCGAAAAATAGATCAAAAGCCCTGGCGTCACCGTTAAGTAACTGTTTTACCAGCTTTTTATCCTGAAAATAGACCGCCATTTCGAAGCACTCCGGGTACTCAATTGTTAGACGGTGACAACCGCACAAAACGGTCGCGTGCACGCCTAATTGTAGGCGCCCGGAGCCACGACCACAGAGCAGAATGTGAGCATTCGTTTTAACAAAATATGGGGCCGAAGGGCCCCGTATGATTCATGACGTGTTTGGGCAGTCACGTGCGCGTAGCAGCGCGTGAATTGCCACTTAGATCCTTTATCTCTTCATCGCCTCGAAGAACTGCGCATTGGTCTTGGTGTCCTGCAGCTTGTTCAACAGGAACTCGACAGCGGCTAGTTCATCCATTGGGTGCAGTACTTTTCTCAAGACCCACATCTTCTGCAATTCATCAGGATCCGTCAGGTACTCTTCCTTACGTGTACCCGAACGGTTGATATTTATCGCAGGAAACACGCGCTTCTCAGAAATACGGCGATCCAGGTGGATTTCCATGTTGCCCGTACCCTTGAACTCCTCGTAAATCACTTCGTCCATCTTGGAACCCGTGTCTACCAATGCAGTAGCAAGAATCGTCAGGCTGCCGCCTTCTTCGATGTTGCGCGCTGCACCAAAAAACCGCTTCGGTCGATGCAATGCGTTGGCATCCACACCACCGGTCAGCACCTTGCCCGAGGAAGGAACAACGGTGTTGTAGGCGCGCGCCAGGCGTGTAATCGAGTCGAGTAGAATGACGACGTCGCGCTTGTGCTCGACGAGGCGCTTCGCCTTCTCGATAACCATCTCAGCCACCTGTACATGACGACTTGCCGGCTCGTCAAACGTCGACGAAACTACTTCACCGCGCACTGTACGTTCCATCTCGGTCACTTCCTCAGGCCGCTCATCAATGAGCAGCACGATGAGATCGACGTCGGGCGTATTGGCACAGATTGCCGATGCGATATTCTGCAGTAGCATCGTCTTACCAGCTTTTGGCGGCGAGACGATCAAGCCGCGCTGGCCTTTGCCGATCGGCGCAACCATATCGATGATGCGTGCCGTCAGATCCTCGGTACTGCCGTTGCCTTGCTCGAGCTTCAATCGCTCCTTAGGGAACAGAGGTGTGAGGTTTTCGAATAGCACCTTGCTGCGCGCATTCTCAGGGGCATCGTGGTTAATTTGTCCGACTTTGAGCAAGGCGAAATATCGCTCGCCGTCCTTCGGCGGACGAATAAGGCCAGAAACCGTATCGCCGGTACGAAGGTTAAAGCGGCGAATCTGGCTCGGGCTTACATAGATATCGTCAGGACCCGCGAGATACGAACTATCCGCCGAACGCAGAAACCCGAATCCGTCCTGCAGAATCTCGAGAGCGCCATCGCCGTAGATGTCTTCCCCCTGGCCGGCATGTGCCTTCAGGATGGAGAAGATCATGTCCTGCTTGCGCGAACGTGCGAGATTCTCGACGCCCAGCGATTCACCAAGCTCGACGAGCGCCGCGGCCGGACGGGTTTTCAGCTCCGTCAGGTTCATGACGTTCTTGCTTGCTTCCAGCTGCTCGGGCGTTATTACGTCGAGACTGCCCTCGTCATCGGGATATTCGTGCTGCGGGGCACGACGACGGCGGCGGCGGTTAGGATTGCCCTTGCTCTTGTTGCCCGTTTTATTCGGGCGATTTTTAGTTGAAGTACCCAAGTACCCTCTCACAGATTAGTGTCCAGAAACTCGTCCAATTGCGATTTAGGCATCGCACCCATTTTCTGCGCCTGTACTTCGCCATCCTTGAACAGAATGAGCGTCGGTATGCTGCGAATTCCGAACTTCTGGGCTGTGTTCGGATTCTCGTCAACATTCAGCTTAACGACCGCAAGTTTGTCTGCGTGCGAGACGGCGACCTCTTCGAGCAGCGGCGCGATCATCTTGCAGGGTCCGCACCATTCCGCCCAAAAATCGAGCAGTACTGCTTTGTCGTTCTGTAATACGTCGGCCTCAAATGCGCCGTCCGATGTGTGCACAATATTGTCGCTCACCGGCTACTTCCTCCAAATGAAAGTGTTGATTGACAGTGGTTTTGCCCGTTGTCTGGTTGTCCGACCAACGAACATTACAAAAACGGATGACGCTGCCTTAACTATCAGGCAATATGTCGCAGCTCTAAGGCCGGCTATTTCCGGCTGTTTCCGGCTTCTTTATGGATCGTAGGGAAATCGAAATTGGCAGGTGCGACGGGTGTCGCGTCGAATTAGGCCCAATTTGACCGTTTCGCGAGCCATATTGCAAGCTTTTGATGCATATTTTCTGGCCTCATTTCTAT
>Ga0255052_10000008_pt1 | contig 162487 bp, 126 predicted proteins | sample JV7_2_21_MG_FD_188632 | JGI IMG/M metagenome (GOLD analysis project Ga0255052, IMG submission 188632) | Seawater microbial communities from Jervis Inlet, British Columbia, Canada - JV7_2_21 | ecosystem: Environmental > Aquatic > Marine > Inlet | place: Canada: British Columbia | collected...
GTTCTGCTCGAGAACTGCCTGCGGTTCAATCTTCAGGACCTCCCCGGGGAACGGTTGATTGGGATATGCCGCGACTGCAACGGATGCGGTCATGCCCGGCCGCACTTTGCCAATATCCGTCTCATCTACCAGCGTCCGGATCTGAACCGCACTAAGATCAGCCATGGCCAACAGCGACGAGCCGCCAGAGAAGTCTTGTGTGGGCGACGAGATAACCTGTCCCTTTTCCACAGGCTTCATGATAATCGTCCCGCTTATAGGCGCGCGAACATCAGTATCGTCGACGGCGATGCGCGCGTTCTCGACACTGACCCTTGCCGTAACAACCTGTGCCTCTGCGTTCGCAAGGTCCAGGGCTGCTTGCTCGAGATCCGCCTGCGTGAACGTGCCTTTTACCAGGAGTGACTCGGCGCGCTCCATCTGTGACTGTGCTATCTCGCGACGCGAGTTCGCAGCTTTCAACTCGGCATCGGACTGATCCAGTCTGTTGCGCACGGTGCGCGGATCGATATGCACCATGAGCGTCCCTTCTTCGACATAGTCGCCGGTCTCGACAAACAGCTCGAGAACTTCGCCCGACGCCTTGGATTTCACTTCCACAGTAGCCAGCGGTTCAACGATACCTGCCGAACTGACACTGACCTCGATCGTATTGCGCGTAATTGAGGCCGTGTCGAACATTGGTCCAACTGCGGCTTCCTCGGCACATGCGGCGATAAGCAGCGTAACGGTACACAGTAGGGTTCGCTTCAAGAATCTGCTCCGTTGTTTGTGTCGCTGACAATTTCGCCATCACTGAGAAGGACGATGCGATCTGAGTGGTCGGCGACGTGCTGCTCATGGGTCACGACAATTAGAGTGTTGCCCGCCGCCTGTAGTTCATCGAATAGTGCCATTATTTCGACGCCAGTTGTCGAATCGAGATTGCCGGTCGGCTCATCAGCAAGCAGGATGCTCGGGTTTGTAACGAGCGCCCTGGCTATTGCAACACGTTGCCGCTGACCCCCTGACATTTCCGACGGTCTGTGCAGCATGCGATCCGCCAGTCCGACGGTTTCCAGCGCGTGTTGCGCGCGTTCATCGCGTTGCTTGCGTTTCAATCCGGCGTAGATCAATGGAACCTCAACATTGGCAAGCGCGGTTACTCGAGGCAGCAGATTGAAGGTCTGAAAGACGAAGCCGATTTCGCGGTTCCTGGCACGAGCGAGTTCGCGATCATCCATTTCGGACACTCGCAGTCCGTTGAGCCAGAACTCGCCACCCGTTGCCGTGTCCAGGCAACCGATGATATTCATCAGCGTCGACTTCCCCGACCCCGATGCACCCATGATCGCCAGGTACTCATTGCGCGCCACCATGAGATCAATGCCACGCAGCGCATCGACAAATGTCGTGCCCATTTCATAGCGGCGCTGCACGCCTTGCAGTCGAATGACTTCGGATGGTTCGGGCATGGATTGTGCGGCGAGACCCTGCATATAAGTTGCGTTTGTAATGATTGGTGTTGTGTAACGTTTGAGATTCACTCAAGTTTACATGAGGAATCGAAATTATTGCCCGGATACTGGCCGTATCTCGGATGCAGCGTGGCAGCGCGAGCTTTCTGCTACGATCTCATTCATGGGCAAGCCAGGAAACACCGGTGTTCGCAGGATATTGCGTGCATCCGTCTACTCGGCTCAGGGACTCGGGCACGCCGTCAGACACGAGGCAGCGTTTCGCCAGGAACTGATTCTGACGATAATTTTGTTGCCGGTCGCATTTTGGCTGGGTCAGACCATTGTCGAACGGGCACTGCTGATCGGCACCCTGCTGATGGTCTTGATTGTCGAGCTTTTGAATTCTGCGATCGAAGCGGCAGTTGATCGTCATGGCGAAGAACATCACGAATTGTCCGGACAGGCAAAAGACATGGGCTCGGCCGCCGTCTTCATCAGCCTTTTGGTCGTTGTGCTCGTGTGGGGCGCGATCGTCTGGCAACGATTCGGCGAGAAATTCTTATTATGAGTGCAAAGGTCTTTTGTATTGGGTCGCACAAGACTGGCACCACAAGTCTTAAAGTCGCACTCAAGCAACTCGGCTACCGCGTGACGGGGTCGTTTGGCACCAAAGATCCCGGCATCGCCGACAAAGTTCACGAGGCGGCGTATGCCTTGGCCGACAAATACGATGCCTTTCAAGATAACCCCTGGCCGATACTCTACAAGGAACTGGATCAGCGCTTCCCGGACAGCAAATTCATACTGACCCGCCGGCCCGCTGAGGCGTGGATACGCAGCATGGTGAAAGACTTCGCGTTGACCGAGACGCCGATGCGGCGCTGGATATACGGTGAGCACGCCGGCTGCCCCGAGGGCAATGAGGAAACTTATGTTGCGAGGTACGAACGACACAACAAGGAGGTACTCGAGTACTTCACGGACCGGCCGAATGATCTGCTCGTCATCGACCTGCCCAACGACGACGGCTGGGACAAGCTGTGTTCGTTTCTAGGGCACGACGTTCCTGACAAACCGTTTCCTCATTCGAACAAGGCCAGTCTGTCGCGAAAAATAAAAAACATCTTCAAGAAACTCTGGCAACAGCGACGTTAAAGGCGGTACGTCAATCCAAGGTAGGCCGTGCGCGGAAGTCCGGGTCTTACGCCGGCCGGGCGTCGGGCGGCGATGTAAGTTTCGTCCAGAAGATTGTCGACCTTTACGTAGCTTGAAAGTCTGGGAGTGAATTGCCACGCGGCCATGAGATCCCAAACCACGCGGTCATCGATCGATTCCGCGTCATCGAACGAACCCTGGCCGGCCTTCGTCCTCAGTTTTCCAATGTAACTGGCAGCAACATTGATGCGCCACTGCTCGGTCGTCATACCTGCCATGGCACGGAGTTGATGCTCCGGGATGTATGGCAGTTCATCGCCAACACTGACCTCTCCCCATGGATCAAAACTACTGTCGAACGCACTCTCGAACTCGGCGTTTGTTGTCCAGGTATATCTCAGGTTCAACGGCACATTGATACGGCCGATGCTCCAGTTGTAGCTCGAGCTCAACTCGAAGCCGCTAACGACAACCTCACCACCATCGAACTGTTCGCCGACGTCCCCACCACCGGTTGATTCGGTCACGGTGCCGACAAGATTATCGTAATCGTTGCTGAAATAGATGGCCTCGAAGCTGAGCTCACCGCTGTCGTAGCGCGCACCCGCCTCGACGTTGAGACTCGATTCCTCCTCGGCTGAGCTGCCGGGTGCCGGGGGATTGAAACCCTTGTGCACACCGGCAAGCAGCCGCCAGTCGGAGTTGAGCCGATATAGTGCGCCCATTCCGGGAATAACAACCGATACGGAATTGTCGCGCACTCGTGTCGGCCCCTGGCTACGTGTTGGATCCGCGGTGGAATAGTCAAGCCGTTTCATATCGACATTTTCGAAACGTACGCCGGGCGTCAGAATCCACTTGCCGTTGCGAATCTCCGTATCGACAAACAGCGATGTCACATCGGCGCTCGAAACGCGGTTCGTCGTGGAGCCGGGACCTGCCGCAGTCGTCAGAACCAATGCGCCATCTTCCATTCGATACGCGTCTTCGTGTTGAAAACGATCCTCTTCATCTTCATGAACGCGAACACCGGTCGTTAGCGCAAGCTCTGTATCACCGAAACCGAAATCCCATTCCAGGCTCGCCTGTACGCCTTGCGAGTAATAGCTGCGATTATTGGCGCGTTTGGTAATTGCATCGTCCGGGCTCGTGGCACCCTTGAGCCAGGCGAACTCAGTCGCAAACGTCAACGGATCGTCGAGCACGCTGCTCATCCCCGCGCCGTTCACGGTTTGCAGCTTGTACCAGTTACGTTCGAAGTCGTTGCGATACGCGGTAACTTCACCGCGCCAGCTATTGCCGGGGTTAAATACGTAGCTCAACTGGTATTGCTTGTGTTCGCTGACGAATTCGTCACCTTCTGAGGCGGCGTAACGCCGTAAAGGATCGACGGCAAAGTCATCACTCGTGAGCCCCAGGTAACTCGTGTCGGATGTCTGCTCAGTGAAGCCGGCCTTTAGGCGCAAGCTTTGATAGAACGACGCAGCCGGGTCGCTATCGATTTGCAGCTTCGCAATGTAATCCTCGAGCTCATAGCCGGTGTCACCACCGACGGGTCCGTCGATCGCTTTGAATCCGCTACTCTGACTTTGTACCGTCTCGATGAGCCACGAGACGCGCTCGCCGTGGTTCCCAAAATTCAGCAACGCATCCGCAATGTTGTGATCACCGACGCGAACATCCAGCTTGCCCCCCAGGTGATCCGGTATCGGCGTAGAGATCATGTTAATTGCGCCGCCTGTCGTGCGCGGTCCGACAGCAACGGCAGCCGGGCCTTTGAGGACCTCAAGCGAATGCATGCGGCGCTGCGTCGGAAAGTAATAGGCAGATGGTGCTGCGTAGGGCGCCGGCGCGATCAGGACGCCGTCCTCCAGCAGCGCAATCCTGGCACTGCGATCGAGGCCGGAACCGCGAATACCGATGTTCGGCCGCAAACCGAAGCCCTCTTCCTCCTGCACGTAGACGCCAGGCACCGAGCGCAGAACGCGCAGAATATCAGTCGCAATGAAGACCGCGAGGTCATCCTGATCCATCACATGGGCAGACCCGGGCACGTCGGCGACATCGCTCTTGCGACCGATGATCGTCACGGTGTCGATCGGCTCGATTGCATCTTCGCGCTCGATTTCCTGGCCCTGGGCGGCTATAGACATGATCAAAACGGCGCCACAAAGCGCCGATTGAGTGAATGTGTGGTGTTGCATTACGGCTTCCCGACTGGTTTTTCAGTACTAAAGGCAGACGGTAATGTAAATGCGAACCATTCGCAATAAGCAGAAATACGTATCGGAAGTAAATATCGTCAGCTGCGCCGCTGCCGGGCCCGTGGCCTTCTCAGAGCACAACGCGTCGGGCGGCGATCAGTGGTCCTGGCTCTTGCGAATGAATTTGCGAACTTTGGTGAAAAACGAGTCTTTCTTGTAGCGCCCTTTGACAATATGTCGAATCTGGCAGACGTTTGGAATCTCGAGCGGCGTGCCGTGCGTGCCGATCAACCACCGAAATGCGCGGTCCTCGTAGGTCTTCATCCAGCGCTCAGCCGGCGTCTGGTAATGCCTGATCGAATCACAATATCCGCAGGCACGAGCGATATCGCCGTGCGTAATTTGATGCGGACCCTTCGCTTTGGCCCGCGGACCGCCATACGGCTTGAACTGGTCAAGCGGAATTTCGAGCAAAGTCGGGCCGTGGCGACCTTTTTCGAGTATCTCATCATCTTCGGCAAGCAGTGATGTGCCCAGACCGATAGTCGGATGCACCAGGCCATCGTCCCTACCCTGCAGCAGGTCCGCCAGCGTATCGAGACAATTTTCATGAAAGAGGATGTCGGCGTCCGTAAACCAGATCCAGTCGGCCTCGGTGTTCTTGGCTGCGAGGTTTCGTCCAATGCTGCGTCGGAACAGCTGCTCCTTCGGTAGTGGTTGCCAGTTCCAGGTAACGCCCGGCACCTCCATACGCCCGAAGTAATCGAGCACGGGCGTGACTCGCTCATCTTCGGGAACGTGGAATACCGTCATCCTGATATCGAATTTATCGGTGCGATGATTGACGAGCGAGCTGAGTTGATAGGTCAGGAAGTGCCCGTAACGCCAGCAATGACTGACGATCTCAAGCTTGAGCCTGCCGCTTTTCTTCGCCTTCTCGACGGTCGATGGATCCACATCGCGAAACCACGAGACAGGCAAGGCGCCAGATACCGCAAGGCGGTAAAACAGGCTGACGGCTCTTTCACTGATTCCGGACATGCTCGACTCCATTCCTGGTCTTATGCGGACCTGCGCATGCGGCGGTACATGGCGACCTTGCGCGACGCATTGATATATTGGGAAATTCGGGACCAGAAGTATAGTTTCTCCGGGTAGAGACTTCTGGAAAAGTCCGCTTCAACCGAATCGAGAACCTGCTCCCAGTCGGCCCTTGATTCATAGCCACACTCGATCAGGTCTGGCGTCAATGAACCATGAATCATTTGCTGCCCTTTGATTCGGCCCGGATGTTGCGTCCAGACTCCGACGCTCGTCGGCGCGATCGGGCGAACACTGTGCATCGCCGTGATCGATCTCTCAGAGATCTGCGCGTGCTCGTGATACTCGGAGAAGTTGTGAATCTTCTCGAGCCACGGAAATTTCTCGGTGATCAATTGCTGGGTCCCGTCGGGATCTCGTACGAAGTCCTCGTATCGGATCTGCAGAAAACGCTCGTGACCGATCATGCGTCTTGCACAAGCATGCATCTGGCGCCACAAGCGAATATTCGAGTAGTAGATACTCTTGTCTTTGCCGTGGCGACTGACGATCACGTCGCGCGGATCACGCATGACATAGATAACGTATATCTCAGAATCGTCATCAATAACGGCTGGCATGTACATCGTATCTTTGGGCCGCTTCGTGATGAGTATCTGCCCGTCGTCAGCCGATACGAGATTGAATCGAACTTCGTGATCGTAGTGTTTGTCGACTTTGAAGCACGTCACCATGACCTCGGACAGCAGCGTCGTACCACTGCGTGGCGAGCAAGCAACTATGTGAAGGTGTTTAAACAAGTTTTGTAATCACCTGTGAGACCTGTCTCAGGAAAGACGCTCGACGAAAAACGCGATGGCAAACGCGCTCATCGCCGCAAAACCGGTCCAATGCCATATTAGCAAGGAGCTCGTCGGCTTGTAATGCGGGGCAATGGCCGCGGATGTCACCGCGCGGTAGTTATAGAAGGCCAACGCGGGCGCTGTGATGAAACCTGCGCTTGTCGCGAAATCGATGAACGTGCCAAAACTGTGCAACAGCAACAGCATGATAAGTGTCACGCCGACGAGCTGTACCAGCAGTAGCGTTGTGTATTTCGTCTCTGCTCGCTCAACCCGGCCTGTCATGCAATCAACAAGACGGGCAGTCACACGTGGCAGAGCATCCATCAGCGCAAACACGGTAGACCACATTACCGCGATGGCGGCCAGTGCGATCAACGGGTAAGACCAGCCGCCGATTATCGCCGTAAATACCGACAGCAGTTCAGTCGCGAAGCCCCCGGCGTTTGCGGGTATGACGCGGTCCGTTTGAAAGAGGATTGCCGTACCCATGACTGTAAAGCTGATCGCCAGTACAACAGTCAGAATCCAGCCGAATCGCAGGTCGGCAATTGCGCTTCTGTGATCGATCTTGTCGCCACCAAGTGCCTTCTTTTCACGCGCCCACATTGACAGAAAGATTGAGCCACTCATGGGCATCGGCATCCAGCCAGCAATCGCAATGATAAAGACGGCCAGCGCGCGGGACGGTGTTATCTCGGCGAACAGATCCCGTTCGGCCCCGCCCAATAGTGGCAGCGCAAGCAGCATCGCAACAATTGTCAGCAAGGAAAAAGAGACAACAAGTATCTTGATCAATCTCTCGGCTTTCGCGTACCGGCCATTCAACAGAAACAGTGCGGATAGCACCGCGACCCCGATCGCGACATGAGGACCGGAGAATGGCAAGTCAAAGACACTGATCAGCAATCCTGCTGTCACCAGCGAGACCGCCGATGTCGCGACGAACATATCGACAATGAACGAGACCAGCAACCAGGCGAGCGGAAAACGGCCCATTCTGGAGTACGCGTAAACCAGGCTGCGATTCGTCAGGCTTGTATAGTCCACGGCGAAACGGAACGCCGGATATTTCAATACCGAGATCAACACAATCAGCCAGACGAAACTCAGTCCGAATTCAGCGCCGGCGCGGGTGGACTGCACGAGATGCGAAACGCCGATGGCTGCGGCGGCCAACATCAATCCAGGGCCCAGTTTCGTAAACCACCTTGTCACAAACGCCCCTCCAGGAGTCCTATATATAAGAGTCGTAACGCAGTTACGGTGATCAATACACGGTAAATCATCCGAAATACCGCTTCTGACAGTCTGTCTACTATTAATTTGCCGACGGCCGTTCCTAGCAAACTCACGGCTATCGCTGCAGCGATGACAACATAGTATGGGGAATAATCGAAGCCGTAGAACGCATAGCCCGCAATCTTGAAGACACTCATCCCGGCGAGGCATCCACCAAGTGTCCCTACGATCTGGCGACGATCAAGATCGGTATGCAGTATCACCGCGTGCAACAGCGCCCCGTAGGCGAACAGCGTCGAAAACAGCGAATGAATGAATCCAACGATGACCCACGGGTGCCGGAGACGTGGTCGCCAGGACACTTTGGGCAGCCAGATCGCGACGAGCATGACGATGCTGATCGCCGTTGCAATGATGGCTTCGGGTAACTCGATGTAAATTCGCGCCCCGAGAAACGCACCGACGACGCTGCCAGCAAGAAAAGACCGGACTAACTTCCAGTTGACAAAGTCCCAGAAGAAGACGATCCGAGTCGAAGTCGAACCGATGAACAGCGTCGAGTGAATGGGGACAATTGCCTGCACTGGCAGAACCGTGCTTGTAATGGCCAGGATGATCATCGCCCCGCCGGCCGAGAACGCCGCGTTGAAGACGGACGCAACGAAACTGCCAACAACAATAATAACAAATGTAGCGTCAATCACGGAGGTGTCCGAAGCTCACAGCCCGAAGGCTACCAGATTGAGCGTCAGCAGATTCGCGGCAGCGGATCGTCCTCCAACTCTTCGAGAAAGCGCTCTCCACCGAGCGGCGTCTCAAGGACGACACGATCCTGACCGGCAACGATTCGACCAGCCGAAAAAGAATTCCGATCAAGCATGGACGGACGCTGTGACGAACTACTGTAGGTAATAACGCCTATTCAGTTGGCATAGTGACCCGCCTACCCTGCTATTTGGGGGCAGTCTGACGACAGCGTTTACAAGGATGTACTTGTCGTGAGCCGCGAGGCGCGCCATGTCCAACACCAGGAAAGGGAACCGACGATGACAAAGACGTTGGTACTGGGTGTTGGCAATACTCTTTTGGCGGACGAAGGCGCTGGCGTACATGCAATGCGCTACCTCAAAGATCATTACGATCTTCCCAACACCACTTACGTCGATGCCGGTACGCTGAGTTTCTCACTAGCTGCTGATATCGCTGAGACCGACAACCTGATTGTTTTTGATGTGGCACAGATTGGTACGGAGCCCGGCGACGTCAAGGTTTTCCAAAATGACGAGGTCGATGCGTTTCTCAAGTCCGGGCGTTGCAGTGTGCACGAGGTCGGTTTCGCCGATCTCATGGACATCGCACGACTCGAAGGCTACCTGCCAGAACGCTACGCGCTAATCGGCATTCAACCGGAGCAGCTTGGCTGGGGCGACGCGCCAAGCGAAACGGTCCGTCGCTCAATGCCGAGGGCGGCCGGCAATGCCGCGGCTCTTATCCACAAGTGGACACGGCCTGCACTGAAGGCGGCCACTGCATAAGCTCGCTTGACGCAATTCCAGTCACCGCAGAGGTGGCTACCGGCAACGTAAAGTGGTTTCGGGCATTTGGCACAAGAATTCGCGTGCAACAGTGCGAGACCGCAAGTAGGAAGCAGGAAGCGGGCACCTCAGGTGAGCGGTGCCTCGCTCGGTTCCGAACTCGTCTCCGCCTCCTCCCACGGCGGGAGGATCTTCAGGAGCAGCGCCAGGATCAGGAAGGGGAGGACGAGGAGCCCGATAGCGACCAGCAGCCCCTCCTGCCCTCCGAACTCCAGCTTGTAGGCTGTCAGTCCCCGAAGGCTCTTGGAGAAGAGCTGCCCGCCGATCACCACGTTCCAGCGCGTGCTGAAGATACCCACCTGCACGAGCAGCGCGGCGACGAAGTAGATCATCCGTTTCATCTCGTCCGGCAGCTCGGAAAAGCGGGCCGCCACCAGGAACACCATCGGCACGATCGTGCCGAGCAGGATCTGGACGATCGTCAGGCTGAGGAAGAGCTTGCCGAAAATAAGCTGCTCCAGGATCTCGATGGATTCTTCGGATTCGTAGAGCCGGTGGATGAAGTCCAGGGCTTCGAGAGAAAGGTCGATGATCAGCGCATAGAGCAGGAAGGAAGCCAGCGTGTTCAGGCACTTCATGTCCAGCTCTTTGCGCCGCAGCAGGGTCGTAACGTAGTAGATCAACAGCACCATCGAAATCCCGGAGACGATGGCCGAGAACAGGAACACGATCGGCATGAGGACACTGCTCCACCACGGGTTGGCTTTCACCGAACCGAAGATGAAGCCGACATAGCCGTGGAGCAGGAACGCGGATGGAATACCGACGATCGTGATGAACTGGACGGCCTTTCGGTCGAAGGCGACCGCAGCCGGCGAGACGTCCCGGGACCCCAGCGAGATGAGCCAGTGAACGAGCTTCATAATGCCCTTCTCGCTTCGTCTCCACCTCACGAGGTCGGCCCGGTAGTCGAACCAGATCTCCATGAGCAGCACCACCATCAGGTACCAAAGGTACACGAAGCCGAACATCGCCATGGCGGAGGCCGGGTTCGGGGTGAGGAAAATCTCAAAGGCGCGCTCGGGGTGCCCCAGGTGCGCCTGAAGCGGCATGGGCGCCACAATCAGGAACGCGAGCGCCGTCAGCAGCGCGAGGCGATAGGTGGGCTGGAGCGCCTTGACATCAAACACCTTCTCCAGAGAGGCCAGGATGAACGCTCCCGCCACCAGGCCCGTAAGGTAGGGATAGATTACGATCAGGATGCTCCAGTGGAGCTCGACCTCGTTCGGATAGACGAATCCCGTAACCTGACCGAGGGCGGATTCCAGCTGCGCGAGATGTTCAGGATCCATTTAGCGTACCTCTCCATCCAGGGCACTGTAAAAGACCTTGGGCTCCGTGTTCATGTGCGGCTTCAGGACCCCGAGGTTACTCATCCGCAGCATGCGATTAAGAGGCGTACTTCTGTCCCCAATCTCTCCGAAAACGCGTGCCTGGGACGGGCACACCTCGACGCAGGCGGGCAGTAGGCCTTTGGTAATCCGGTGGTAGCAGAACGTGCACTTGTCGGCGGTGTTTGTGCGCGGATCCAGGAAGCGGGCGCCATAGGGACACGCCTGGATGCAGTAGCGGCAACCGATGCAATAGTCGTTGTCCACCAGCACCACCCCGTCCTCGCTCTTGAACGTGGCTCCCACCGGGCAGACCTGGACGCAGGGTGGATTGTCGCAGTGGTTGCACAGCTTGGGCACGAAGAAGGTCCGCAGGATTTCCTTGCCCGCCGCGGCCGGGGGAAAGTTGTCATCCGCAACCGGGGGAAAGCCGTGGATGCCGCCGTTCGGGCTATCCACCTGGACCTCTCCATCGGTGTAGATGATGTAGCGCTCCACCCAGGTTCTGAAGTAGAAGGGCTCGTCCGGTACGTCGTTCTCCAACTTACAGGCCCGCACGCACTTCCCGCAACCGATGCACTCCTCGACCCGGATCCCCATTGCGTAGTAATGCTCGGTCGGGTCATACTCATCGTCGCCCGCCGCCGCGAGTAACTTTACCGGGCCGATCACCCCGAGAAGAATAGTGGCGGGGGGAAACTTCAACAGCTCGGCCAGGAATTCTCTTCTCTCGTAGGTCTTCGGCATCTATCGGGCCTCCGGTGAGTGTTGGTAGTGGCACTGCCAGCAAACGAAGGTTCCGCCGTGCGTGATGAGGTTAATGCGCGGAATCTCGTACATGGTGAGATCGACTCCGCGAATCAGCTCCGGAGGTGTGGCATCCGAGGCATGGCAGGTGCCGCAGAACTCCCGTTCGAAGGGCTTCTTCGGCACATGCGCACGCGGCTCCACCTTGTGTTCCGGGGGCGCTTCATGGCAAACCTCGCAGTCGAGGGGTGCATGAGGGGAGACGGCCTTGGTCCGGGCGATGGTGTTGTGGCACGCGGAGCACTCCTGAATTCGCTCCGGTGGCGTCGGGTCGTGTGCGTCGTGGCAGCCGGTGCAGGACCGTACCGGGTTGTGCCGGTCCTCGATGATCTGGGGGAAGCCGGTCGGTCGAGACGCCAGGTAGCTGTGGCACGCGAGGCAGGGTTCCCTCCCCGTCGGCACCTCCGGGCGAAGTTGCATGGGATTGGTCGTGTGGTTGCTCGCCGGCCCGTGGCACGCTTCGCAGCTCACGGTTCTGTGGAAGGACTTGTTCTTCGTCTCTACCTTGTCCGGGTGGCACATCGCGCACTGCTGCCAGCCCGCGTAGCGCGGCTCCAGAGTCGCGTTGGCTTCCACCGCAGCAGCCCGGTAGTGACCCAGATCCCCGAAGGTTTCGGGAACGAACTTTTGCCGCAGCAGGAACATACCCACGCCAACAACCACAAAGATGACGCCGAGCTGGATGATCTGAATCGGAACCTTCCGGGAACCCGAGGCCATGCGCCATCGTTGGATCCGTGTTCGCAAAGCTTCGATCGATTTGAGCAGAGTTCTAATCATTTTTTTCCTAAGCAGCGTGAGGAAAAGAGTGTCTATATCCGATTAAACGCCGGCACCCCACTGCTCGAATCGTGGAAGGTTCGGCTGACGTCATCCATTTTCCTCTTACGCCGGAAAGTCTGCACCTGAGCCGAGCATATATCGGAAATTCCCATTTGAAGGAATACGGGTATATACCGAGCGCAAAACTCAAGGCGATTGAATTTCTGTGGAGGTCTGCTTTGGATGGTAAGTCCAGTCGGAACCACTTCCTTACGTAATGACGCTTATTCACTGGTAGAGTTCAGGTCTTCAAGTATGCAGAAGCCGACGACCTTCTGAGGCCCGAGCAATGGAGCGGGCACTCGCTTGTATCATGTTTTTACGGTATTGGAGAAAAGCGAGCCATACGTAGCGGTTTAAACAGATAGTCACTCTGTAGTTTCCACTGGATTACAATCCCTGCCGATTTCGGTATAAACAGAGAATGAGCAAGCGCAAGTCAGCCACAATGTTGTAGCTGACGGCGCCAGGGAGCGAGTAATGCCACCAAATACCGTTGAAACCGTCGAGCCATCAGCGCAACAATTCGCGGGTGACTCCTTCGCACAGACGGCCAGGCGTCTGTTTCACGCCACCCGCCCCAAGTTTTTCCCAGCCTCTGTTATGCCAGTTCTTGTCGGCACAGCCTGGGGAGTACAGACAAGCGGCGAGTTTGCGCCTTTGATCTTCGCGTTGGCGTTGCTGGCCACGGTCTGCGTGCACGCCGCCAGTAATGTCCTGAATGACGTTGGAGATGATTCCGGCGGCACTGATCGACAAAACGAAGACCGTATTTACCCGTATACGGGCGGCTCACGGTTTATTCAAATCGGCATCATGAGCGCGAGCGAGATGGCACGACTCGGCATCAGTCTGCTCGCCGTGGCTGCCGTAGCTGGCCTGGTGCTGCTCGCACTGAAAGGCCCGATGATTTTGTATTTTGGCCTCGTCGGTGTCGCACTCGGCGTTCTGTATTCACTTGGACCGGTACGGCTGAGTTCTCTTGGTATCGGCGAAACTGCTGTCGCCATCGGGTTCGGTGTAGTGCCGGTGGCCGGCGCCGCATGGTTGCAGGGCGCCGCGCTCGACACGTCTTTGCTGCTGTTCTCTCTGCCAGTCAGCGCGTGGGTCGCAGCGATACTGCTGATCAACGAGGTGCCCGATGTCATTGCAGACGGCGCGACGGGGAAACGCACGCTGCCGGTCAGGCTGGGACTTCCCGGCACCTCAATCGTCTATGTCGTCTTGCACGTCGCAGCAGCGGCGCTAACGGGCTGGCTGGCCTTCGCTGGCGCATTGCCCTTGTTGGCGCCGTTAGTGCCCGTCGCGCTGCTGATATTGGCCATTCGCAGCGGCTTGGCAATTCGAAGAGGTGTGGAAGACCGAAATAGTATGACCCGCGCAATTGAGGGTACGCTCGCGATTCATACAATTGGTTCATTGTGGCTATGCGCCTGCATGTTGTATTTGCACTGGTGGCCAGCTGCATAAATTCGACAGCACCCTATGCGAATAACGATAAAGAAGGGACTTGATGTCCCGATCGCCGGTAAGCCCGATCCGGTCATCACGGACGCCTGTGAAGTCAGCAGCGTGGCTTTGCTCGGCTGGGACACTCCAGGACTCAAGCCAAAAATGGCTGTTGCTGAAGGCGACCGCGTCAAGCTGGGCCAGCACCTCTTTTCGGATAAGCGCAATCCCGGGGTTCGCTACACCGCGCCTGCTTGCGGCGTCGTTTCGGCAATAAACCGTGGCGAGCGTCGCGTACTGAATTCTGTCGCGATCGAACTCGATGGTGATGATGCGGAATCCTGGCGTGCCTTAGATCCCGGGGAAATCGGCAACATCGATGCAGAGACGATCCGCAAAACGCTAGCCGAGTCCGGCCTTTGGACTGCCTTGCGCAGCCGCCCTTTCGGCAGAATTCCGGCACCTGATGCAACACCAAATTCGATATTCATTACAGCGACCAACACCAACCCGCTGGCTGTCGATCCTGCGCTGGTTATCGCCGAGGATGCCGAGGCCTTTCTAACCGGCATTCGTCTGGTATCAAGACTTACCGAAGGGCCAACGTACATCTGCACCAAGGCTGGCGCTGATATCCCGGTCCCCGAAGGCGAACAATATCGACACGCAGAATTCGCAGGCCCGCATCCGGCCGGGCTGGTTGGTACGCACATTCATTTCCTCGACCCGGTCAGCATCAAGAAGACTGTCTGGCACATCGGCTATCAGAACACGATGGCGATCGGCAGGCTATTCCTGAGCGGTCGCTTGCCGACCGAACGAATTATCGCGCTTGGCGGTCCGATGGTAAGAAACCCACGCCTGCTGCGCACTCGCAGGGGCGCGAGCACTGCAGATATTCTCGCCGGTGAATTGCACCCGGGTAACTTACGCGTTATCTCGGGCTCCGTGCTATCCGGGCATCGCGCCTCGGGCATGCTGGGCTGGCTCGGTGCTTATCACAATCAGATCAGCGTGATTCAGGAAGGTAGCCCGCGCGAATTTTTGTCATTTATGCGGCTGGGCCGGCACAAGTACTCAACGCTGCGAGCTTTCGCGTCTACCTGGTTGCATAGAGGTGAATTTGCAATGACGAGTTCACAAAACGGCAGCCCGCGCGCGATGGTGTCGACAGGCAGTTTCGAGCGCGTCATGCCGCTCGATATTCTGCCCACCGTACTGCTCAAGGCGCTGTTGGTCAGGGATACTGATAGCGCGCAACAACTTGGCTGTCTGGAGCTTGACGAAGAAGACCTGGCGTTGTGCTCGTTCGTCTGCAACGGCAAGTACAACTACGGGCCGCATCTGCGCAAAGCGCTCGACGAAATCGAGGCGACCGGCTGATGAAACGATTGCGCAAGATGCTGGACAACGTCGAGCCACTGTTCATCAAGGGCGGCCGTTTTGAACACTTCCATGCCATGTACGAAATGGTCGACACGCTGTTCTATTCGCCGCCTGATGTAACTCGTGGCTCACCGCACGTTCGTGATGCGATCGATCTCAAGCGCGTCATGATCTTGGTGGTCTTCGCCGCCACGCCATGCGCGCTCGTTGGCATATGGAACACCGGATTCCAGGCCAACACAGCCATCATGGCGCTGGGCATCGATGCGATGCCGGGGTGGCGCGAAGCAATATTGAGTTTGTTGGGTGCCGGGCATGACACCGGCAGCCTGTACGACAATTTCCTGTTGGGCGCGCTGTACTTCCTGCCGATCTACGCTGTCACGATGGCAGCCGGCGGCTTCTGGGAGGTCTTGTTCTCCGGTGTTCGCAATCACGAGATTAACGAGGGCTTCTTCGTAACTTCGCTGCTCTACGTCTTGATCCTGCCCGCCACGATTCCGCTTTGGCAGGTTGCGATCGGCATAAGCTTTGGCGTAGTCATCGGCAAGGAAGTCTTTGGCGGCACCGGAAAGAACGTCCTCAATCCCGCACTCACCGGTCGTGCGTTCCTCTATTTCGCGTACCCGGCACATATTTCCGGCGATGCCGTCTGGACCGCGGTGGACGGGTTCAGTGGAGCCACGGCACTGGGTATCAGCGCGCTCGAAGGAATCTCCGGGGTCGTCGCAAGCGGGCTTACCTGGGGACAGGCGTTCCTCGGCCAGATGCAGGGATCGTTCGGCGAAACTTCGGCCGCTGCATGCCTGCTTGGCGCCGTCGTGCTGGTATATTCCGGCATCGCCTCGTGGCGCATCATGGTTGGTGTGTTTGCAGGCCTGATCATTCCCGTTCTACTCGTCGGTTTCATCGACAGCAGCAATCCGATGATGGACATGCCCTGGCACTGGCATATCGTTATCGGCGGTTTCGCCTTCGGTGCCGTGTTCATGGCGACCGATCCGGTGTCTGCCTGCCAGACCAACACCGGACGATGGATATACGGACTATTGATCGGCTTCATGACGTTTGTCATTCGGGTCGTAAATCCCGCATTTCCTGAAGGCATCATGCTTGCGATCCTGTTCGGCAATGTCTTCGCCCCGATGATCGACTACTTCGTCGTTCACGCAAACATGAAACGGAGGGTTCGCCGCAATGTCTGACGACGCAACCACCACTCCGAAGCGATCCCGTGACAGCATCAGCAACACGCTGATTGTCGCTATCGGCGTCAGCCTCGTGTGCTCGATACTCGTTGCCAGCGCCGCAATCCTGCTGCAACCACGGCAGTTGAAGAACGAAGCGGAATACCGGCAGCGCATTATTCTCGAGGTCGCCGGGCTGTACGAGCCAGGCGGCGACATTGCGTCAATGTACTCATCGATCGAAGAGAGCACGACCGAACTCGCGTCCGGCGAGCAAGCAGCTGTTTATCTCGTCATGGACGGTGACCTCGTCGAACAAGTGATTCTGCCCGTTGAGGGCGCCGGCCTCTGGGCGATGATGTATGGGTTTCTAGCGGTCGAAAACGACGGCAGTACAACTCGCGGACTGCGCTTTTACGACCATGGTGAGACACCCGGTCTTGGCGATAAAGTCGACAAGCCCGCCTGGCGCGAACAGTGGCAAGGCAAGAAACTCTTCGGCCCGGATGGCGAACCGCGAATAACCATCGTTAAAGGCTTCGCGCCAGATGACAGCGACTACGAAATCGACGGACTTGCCGGAGCAACGCTGACGGCTCGTGGCGTGACTAACCTCGTGCAGCACTGGATCGGGGAGCAGGGCTACGGGCCTTACCTGAAGACACTCAGTGACAAGGAGATGGATTAGTCATGGGTGACGCACGCAAAGTACTGATCGATCCGCTTGTCGACAACAACCCGGTCACGTTGCAAGTACTCGGAATTTGCTCGGCATTGGCGGTCACAACATCGCTCCTGCCAGCGCTTCTGATGTGTCTCGCATTGACCAGTGTCGCTGCGTTATCGACGGCCGCGATCAGTAGCATTCGAAATCACATACCGAACAACATACGCATCATCGTGCACATGACGATTATCGCGTCATTCGTGATTGTTGTGGACCAACTCCTTCGCGCCTATGCGTTCGAGACCAGCAGACAACTGTCAGTCTTTGTCGGGCTGATCATAACCAACTGTATCGTGCTGGGACGTGCGGAAGCTTTCGCGATGAAGAACGGTGTTGGCCTGAGCTTCATTGATGGACTTGGCAACGGCCTCGGTTACAGCGCAATCCTGATCATTGTGGCGATACTGCGAGAATTGTTCGGCGGCGGCACTCTGCTCGGTTATCGCATTCTGCCGCTCGTGTCTGACGGCGGCTGGTATGAAGCCAATGGACTGATGTTGTTGCCACCCAGCGCCTTCTTCATTATCGGCCTGTTGATCTGGGCTGTTCGCAGCTGGAAGTTGCAACAGGCCGAGCATCCGGATTACCGAATTCATGAAGTTCACAGGACCGAGGTGCTGTGATGGCGGACTACATGAATCTTTTTGTCCAGGCAGCGTTCGTCGAAAACCTCGCGCTGTCATTCTTCCTTGGCATGTGTACGTTCCTCGCGATATCGAAGCGCGTCGAGACTGCGTTCGGCCTCGGGCTTGCGGTCGTCGCCGTACAGATCATCACGGTACCGATAAATCACTTGATCTATGCCTTGTTGCTCAGGAGGGGCGCCCTTGCCTGGGCTGGCCTGCCTGATGTCGATCTGAGCTTTCTCGGGCTGGTCAGCTACATCGGCGTAATCGCCGCTCTTGTGCAGATTCTCGAGATGACGCTCGACAAGTATTTTCCGAAGCTTTACAACGCGCTTGGCATCTTCCTGCCATTGATCACGGTTAACTGCGCGATCCTCGGCGGCACGCTCTTCATGGTCGAGCGCCACTACACGTTTGGTGAGTCCATGGTGTTCGGATTCGGCAGCGGTTTCGGCTGGGCGCTTGCGCTGGTCGGGCTCGCTGGCATACGTGAAAAACTCAAGTACAGCGATGTACCCATCGGACTGCAGGGGCTCGGCATAACATTCATTATCGTTGGCCTGATGTCCCTGAGCTTCATGGGCTTCTCGGGGATCCGGCTATGACCATGGACGCGTCGACAATCTTCGAAGTCGGGCTCGGCGTCGTTCTTTTCACGCTGATAGTCCTCGTGCTTGTGTTCGTCATACTTGTTGCCCGCTCGAAGCTTGTATCGGAAGGATCTATTACACTCACCATTAACGACGATAAGAACCTCGACGTTCCTGTAGGTGGCAAGCTCATGAATGCGCTCGCTGACGCGCGGATCTTCATCCCTTCGGCCTGCGGCGGCGGTGGTACCTGCGGGCAGTGCACCGTGAGGGTTCTCCAGGGCGGTGGCGCGATCCTGCCGACCGAGACCTCGTTGATCAGCAAGCGCGAAGCGAAAGACCACTGTCGCCTGTCTTGTCAGGTCTCGGTCAAACAGGACATGCAGATTATCGTACCGGAGGAAATTTTCGGCATTCGCAAGATCGAATGCACGGTCATTTCGAATCGCAACGTTGCGAGTTTCATCAAGGAACTCGTGTTAGAACTGCCGGAAGGCGAAGAACTTGACTTCAAGGCCGGCGGTTACATTCAGATCGAGTGCCCGCCACACGATCTCAGCTATGCCGATTTCGACATCGATGAGGAATTCCACGACGAGTGGGATCGCTACAAGCTCTGGCGATACGAGTCTCACGTCAAGAAAACCGAGTCGCGCGCTTATTCTATGGCCAGCTTTCCGCTCGAGCGCACCACGGTCAAACTGAACGTCCGCATCGCAACGCCACCACCGGGAGCAGATGACTCGATACCGCCCGGCGTCATGTCATCCTACATCTTCAATCTGAAGCCGGGAGACAAGGCGACGATCTCGGGCCCGTACGGAGAGTTCTTTGCCAAAGAAACCGATAATGAGATGGTGTTCATCGGTGGCGGTGCCGGAATGGCGCCGATGCGCGCGCACATCTTCGATCAGCTCAAGCGACTGCACTCAACTCGAACGATGAGTTTCTGGTATGGGGCGCGCAGCCTCAGAGAGATGTTCTATGTCGAGGAATTCGATGAACTCGCCAGTGATAACGAGAATTTCACGTGGCATATCGGACTGTCGGAACCGCTTCCCGAGGATAACTGGACGGGTTACACAGGCTTCATACACAACGTGCTATATGATGAGTATCTCGCGAACCATCAGACGCCGGAAGACTGTGAATACTATCTCTGCGGCCCACCGATGATGAATACAGCCGTAATCAAGATGCTCGAGGACCTCGGTGTTACGGCGGACCACATTTTGCTGGACGACTTCGGCGGCTGAATGAGAGTTCTCGCCCTATTCGCATTATTTTCCCTGTGCGCATGCGGCGCAAAAGACCCTGTCGAGATCGTAGTGTCCGGTAACACGATGGGCACACAATTCAATGTGAAGCTCGCGGCCGTTGACATTGCTGCTGCGGACCTGCAACAGGACATCGAGGACTCTCTCGCGCATGTCGAGCACATGATGTCCACCTACCTGCCGGATTCAGAAATATCGACTTTTAACATCAGCGGCACGACGGACTGGCACACAGTGTCGGGCGAGTTCTGTTTTAGTGTCGAAGAAGCGCTGGCATTGAGCGCGCTCACGGATGGTTCGTTTGATATCACCGTCGGGCCACTCGTCAATCTCTGGGGATTCGGCCCCGGCGACATGATTCAGGAGCCGCCGGCCGACGAGAAGATCTCCGAGGTGATGGAGTCTGTCGGTTACGAACACCTGCAGGCCGATTGTGCACAGCCGGCCCTCAGAAAGGACATTGCCGACCTGTTCCTGGACATGTCCGCTTTCGGCAAAGGCTTTGCGGCTGATAGCATCGCTGACTGGCTCGAAGGCGCAGGATTCCAGGACTATATGGTTGAGGTTGGCGGCGAACTTCGTCTCGGCGGGCATAACGCCAAGGGTGAGAAGTGGGCGATCGGAATAGAAGCCCCGCTCGCCAATCAACGGCGGCCGCACACGGTTGTCCATCTTACCGATACGGCAGTGGCGACATCCGGCGACTATCGCAATTATTTTGAAGCCGGCGGTGAACGTTATTCGCATACAATCGATACGCGAACTGGCAAGCCGGTGACACATTCACTTGCCTCAGTAACCGTTGTTGACGATAGTGGTTATCGCGCAGATGCACTTGCGACTGCCCTGCTCGTTATGGGACCCGAGAAGGGTATGGAACTGGCAGCAAGAGAAAACCTCGCCGTCCTTTTTCTGTTGCGTAGTGACGCTGGTATTGACGAGCGCGCGACGCCTGCATTTGAACAACTGAGGTCTACCTGATGGCGCTGTTGCCAACCTTGCTGATTACATTTGCGGTTATGCTCGCATTTATTGGCGCAATGGCAATCGGCGTCATGAACGGACGTAAGCCGATCAGCGGCAGTTGCGGCGGCCTGAATGGTGGTGGCTGTGAATTGTGCAGCGGCAATTGCAAACGGGAGGCCGAACAATGAACCTGAAATCAGCCCTGGTAAGAGACTACATGGCGGGTCGAGTTGTTTCGTTCAAGCCCGACATGGATGTGCTCGACGCAATACACGAACTCGTACAGAACCGCATCGCCGGCGCACCCGTCGTCGATGATCAGGGCGAGCTTGTCGGCATGTTGTCCGAACTCGATTGTCTGAAGATCGCATTGAACGCCGGCTACTATGGGGACTGGGGTGGCCCGGTCGCCGACTATATGACGGCAGATGTCGAAACCGTCGACGCAGACATGAACATTATCGATCTTGCACAGAAGTTTCTGAGCTCGGGATTCCGGCGCTTTCCGGTGGTGAGAAACAATCGCCTGGTCGGTCAGATCAGCCGTAGAGATGTGCTGCGGGCCCTGGAATCACTTTCCAGCAGCTAGATCACCTCTGTCTGGGGCAGATTGCTTACGGGCGGACTCTTACGAGCGCTTGCGGCCACTGAATCGTGAGGCCAGCGCCTTGCGACGCAAGTAAGCGTATACGTCAAGGAGTGGCAGCTCCTTCGGGCATATGTCGTGAAAAGCCATCATTCCCAGGCAACCGAACACGCCATCTTCGTTCGAGATAACCTCAAACCAGTCCGTTTCGTCGCGTGAGTCGCGCGGATCCATCATGAATCGTGCGATGCGATTGAGCCCGGCAGGGCCGGCGAAATCAGTGTTGAGATTCGCGACGCCGCAGGAAGCGATACAGCATCCGCACTCGATACAACGATCACCCTCGTAAATCGCTTCGGCAAGATCATCGTCCATGCGTTCTTCTTGTGCATCGGGATTGAAAGCTTTCGCAGCATGCACCCACGCCTCGGACTTTTCGGCCATTTGCCGAAACCACGTGCCCGTATCGACTGACAGATCGCCGATGAGTTTGAATACCGGCAGTGGATGCAGCCGGATGACTTCTGGCAGATCGGATGTCAATGTTCGACAACCCAGGTTGGGGCACCCGTTTACCATCATCCCGCACGAACCGCATATTGCCGATCGACAGGCATAATCGAATTGCAGGCTGGGATCCTGAGTTTCCCGAATCTGATTGAGCGCTATAAAGAGCGACATGTATGGCGCCTCGTCAAGCTCAAAGCTCTGCATATGAGGTAGCGAATCCGGATCTTCGGGGTTGTAACGAAATATCTCGAAACGCAATCGCCGCAACTTTCCGGCGTTACTAACGGTCATGTCTGATCCGCCCATTCACCCCACCGAATCCTGCTGCCTGCCGGTTCTTTCGTACCTAGTCGGCCGTGATCAGCCTGACTTTCCTGCAGGCCCGCGTTGTAGTCTTCAATGGTTCGCGTCATTTCAATGCGCTCGTCGCTGCCATAACCGCGATGACCCGGCGGTACATCGATCAGCCCGACAGGCTCGTAGCTGAATACGGGCTCCGCCGCATCATCGGACCACCGCACCAGCGTTCGACTCAGCCATTCGGCGTCATTGCGCAACGGATAATCCGTCCGAAAATGCGCGCCGCGACTTTCGGTTCTCGCCAGCGCCCCACGGGCCGTAATTACCGCGAGACGTAGCATACCCTTCAATCGTAATGCGAATGACAGCTCCGGGTTCATGCCCGGTGCTTTTGATCGCAGTACAGCATTGTCGCAATCGAGCAGCAGTGCCGAGAGTTTGTGGTCGGCCTGTGTCAACTCGTCAGCGGTTCGGAAGATACCCACCTCGCTCATCATCGACTCGGCCATAGCATCGCGGATGTCGTACACGCTCGGGCCGGTTCCGGAACGTTCAAGCCAGCTCGATGCGCGCTGTTCTGCTCGCTGCACGGCTAGCAATGCAATTGAGGCCTGCACGTCAAGACTCGTCGCGGCCACGAATTCCGCGACACGGCGACCAACCAGGCGGCCAGCGACGATCGTCTCGGCGAGACTGTTACCGCCCAGGCGATTGAAGCCATGCATATCCCAGCAAGCAGCTTCTCCCGCCGCAAACAGTCCTGCCATATTGTAGGCCTGACCATCCTTGTTGACGCGCACACCACCCATTGAGTAGTGCTGCGTGGGGCGAACGGGAATCAGGTCATGCGCCGGGTTCAGGCCCACGAAATCGCGGCAGATATCGAATACCTCGCGCAGCTTGGTCGTGAGGTGCTCCTCGCCAAGATGGCGGATGTCGAGCCAGAGGTGTGGCCCGAACGGAGTCTCGATGCCGTTGCCGTCTCGCATGCATTGCGCCATATGCCTGGAAACGACATCGCGGCTTGCAAGTTCCTGTTTCTCCGGCTCGGCATCGACCATGAAGCGATGCATATTCTTATCGAGCAGAAAGCCGCCATCACCGCGACAACCTTCGGTAACCAGGATGCCACTGGGCGCCAGCGCCGTCGGATGAAATTGCACGGCCTCCATGTTACCCAGTGGCACAACACCCGTATTCAACGCCAGTACCGCGCCCATACCTTCGTTGATTGTCGCGTTCGTGGTGTATTGCCCATAGATCCGGCCATAACCGCCGGTAGCAATGACAGTGGCCTTCGCAACGACTGCGAAGTGGCGCCCGGTTCTCAGGCAACGGGCGGCAGCACCCCAGCAACGCGTACCATCGTGGATCAGTTCAACCGCTTCTACGCGATCCCTGACCGTTATGCCCAGTCTGACAACTTCGCTGTCGACGCCATACAGTGCCGCATGCCCGGTTCCAGCTGCTGCGTAGCAGGCACGCCATTTGGCCGTACCGCCAAAGTCGCGGTGCATGATAAGGCCGTCGTTTTCGGGGCTCTCGTCAATGTCGACGCGCTCGCCTCTGATGAAGTAGCTGTTGCGGCCGCCGCGAACCCGGGTCCACGGCACGCCAAAGTGTGCGAGTTCGCGAACGGCGACCGGAGCTTCATCAGCGAAGATTCGCGCGACCTCCTGGTCGGCGCCCCAGTCAGACCCGCGCACTGTATCCAGAAAATGTAGCGTCGGATTGTCACCTTCCGCTTTAACGCAATTGCCGAGCGCGGCCTGCATGCCGCCCTGCGCCGCACAACTGTGGCTGCGTCTTGGCGGCACGATTGAAAGCACCAGAACGTCGTGACCGGCTGCGGCTGCCTCGATCGCACAGCGTTCGCCTGCGAGGCCGCCGCCTATGACGAGAACGTCGGTACTGATTAGCCGTGAGCTCATATGACCGCTTCCGACAACAGAAATGCGAACGGGGGCGGAAGCACTTCTGCGAGAACCAACAGCACAACGAGACCAAGACCCAGAAAAAACCAGAGCAATATGTGCTCGAGGACTCGCAGGGTTTTACGTGTCAGGAGCGCACCGACACTCCACTTGATCGCGAGTCGGTAGAGGCCGATGCCAGCATGAAATTCAACACACACGAGCAGAATGGAGTATGGCAACCAGAGTCCGGCGCGAACTCTGGCAATACTCGTGACGGCCTCAATACCGGAGCCCACACCAAACAGCGGCGTCATCACATCGATGCCCAACAAGATCAGATGAAAACTGCCAAGAACAAGAATGACCATGCCGGTGCGGACCTGCCAGATCCAGAGCAAGGACTCGACATGCGGCTGCTGCATCGACAAAACGCCGGCAGTACTCGGATTGTCGCGACCTGCGCGCGCGAGATCTTTCCCGAGTCGCAGCATACGTCTGCGCTCGGTGAGCTGCGCCGGGATCTTACGGCTGGCCAGCACAGCATGTGCAAGGAACAGCAAAAAGATGACCAACACGGTCGGTTGAGCAATGTAGTAATCCTCCAGCACGGTCGCCATCCAATTGAAACCCCGCTCGCCGGTAAGAATGGAACCGACGAGGACCATGTGCCCCCACATGAACAGCGCCAGCACGAGGCCGCTGGCGCCACTTGCCAGCTCATAGTAGAGCTGTTTGCTCGATTCCCGAGCTCGCGTTTCAGCGGACTTGATTGATTTAGCCAACGGGTGCATTAGTGTTCTTAATAGATGGGCTCGCAAAGCGGACGTTAGCAGGGATCGAGTCCGGATGCGTAAGGGAAAGCCACAGTAAAGGATCGGAAATCAACAGGGCCGAAGCCGCCCTGCAAACGCCATAGCATTTCTTATTCTTCGATCTTGTCGCGGCTTAGTAGTTTTGCCACGAGCAACAGGGCACCGCCAACCAGGGCGAGGGCTACAAAAAGGCTTGCAGGCTGACCGTTTGGAAAGTCCTCGACCAGTAGTTTGACGCCGACCAGAAGCAGGACCGGATAGACCAACCAGCGAGCCTCAGGCCACCGCTTGAATCTACTGGACACTGCCAGGGTTACCGATGCCCCAGACAAGACGGCTGTGCGAAGCGCGGCCAAGACAGCAAGATCGGGCTCTGTGCCGCGCACGTTGGCCAGGACGGGCGCCAGGTATACGACCATGAGTCCACCCACCTCCCAAACCGACAGCGCCAGAACGATCAGCTGCGGCACACCGGCCAGAACGCCCCACCGTTCGGATTGCTGGGCCACGGTAATGAAAAGGCAGGCAACTGTAGTCAGCGCGATGATCAGGTGCCATGGAACGAAAGGTGGCCACAATGTCGTGGCGTCTCCCACGAAGGCCTCTAAACCCGTCGCTAGAATGCCGGAGCCCACTCCTGCAGCGAGTAGCAGGAAAGTACATTGCAGACTCAGAGAAACCCTTCCGTAGCGGCCACTGAACCAGGCCATAGCCAATGCCATCAGTGACCAGACAGCTGCGGCGATGGCCGGTGACATCACCAGGGCGGTACCCGCGACCACGAGCACCAGTCCCAGTGTGGAATAGAAGTAGAAATTGCGACCGCGGGCGCTGCGGGTCTCTGGTGTGAACGCCAGTCCGTAAGCACAGGCACTGAGCAGCAGACACGGGACGCCAAGCTCTGCAAGAACAAGCTCGCCGGCTCGCGAGGCAACGATGGCAACTCCGAATACAATGCCGATGGTCAGGATTCCCTGAACTGTCTCGAACATGCCTGCGTTTTGCCCACGGATGTGTGTCTGAATGGCGAAACTCACCAGATAAGTGATAAGCAAAGCAAGCGCGAGCAGGAGCGAAGTCAGCGCTTGCACAGACCATTGCTCGCCGGTGGTCAGTACGGCCAATACCACGACACCGGCATTGGCTCCCAGCGCGCCCAACCACTGTGTTCCCTTCCATTGCTGGCTATAGACGGCCCACAAAGAACCCAGCCCCAGAAGGATAAGAAATACCGCGGGCGGAATCGCGCTATGGGATGCCTTCAAAATGACGAACGCGGTCACGATGCCGCCTGCCGTAACCACCCAGCCCAGAATTCGTAGATTTCTCGCGACAGCCGCGAACAGGGAGAGCGCGCAGAATACTGTCAAAGCAGCGATTCCTTGTCGGCCAGAGAGCAACTGGAATCGGGTGGTTGCCTCGACAAGTAACGGCAGCGCCAGGAAGATCGATGACGCACCATAAAACAAGGCGCGGGTACTCCGACGTTCGTCATGCCCGACTACAAAGGCCATGAACAGCCAGACAAGTGCGTAGGTTGCGCCCAGGAAGATTCCAAACGCGGTCGGGACGAAATTCAGGTCGGTGATAGCGCGCAGCAGGTAGGCTCCGCCAAAAATCAGTAGGACACTGCCTATCAGCGTAGAGGCATTCGCAAGAGAACCTCCACCAAGATCTGGTGCAGGGGCATCCTCAACGGATGTCGATAGTCCTGGTTGCGCACCTTCAAGCACACTCAGCCGCCGCTCAACAGCGGCAAGTCGCGACTCCAGCGCCGCTACGCGTTCTTCCACGGCGATGCCGTCAGGCGTTGAGCAAGAAAATGCGCGGACACGGCTGCTTACTACCCTTTATATCCCTCCCCAGCGAAGTATGGATACTTAGCGTCGCCGAATGGCACAATACGTAGAGTCCGCAGCCAAAAGCTGATGCCTGCTTTGTTAGCTGCCGGGTCTTTAATCAGGACCAAGCAGCGTCAGTATGTGTGGATTTTCTTCCCCTTCCGCGAGCAGCACATGGCAATTGTCGCAGTCGGATGATATCTGCTCGCGGTCGGCCGTTCTCATGTTCCGGGCGTGGCAACGCTCACAGCCGGGCGATTGTTCGTGGCCAATGTGATTCGGATAGGTATCCCACCATACCTGCATATTCGGAAAGACATTGACAGCGTAGACATCGCCCAGTGCGTCCGCGGCTGCAGTGATAGCGTCCGCATTCTCCGCGGCGACCGCCGGGTAATTCTCCGCATAGAACGTCTGCAACTCCTCGCTGATCACAGCGCGCGCTTCTTCATGTGACGCGTACTCCGCATCTACGATACGAAGTCCTTCACGCTTCACAAATGGCAGGGACGTGTCTATCGAACCTTCGGCGAGCGCGCGGTCAACTTCACTGTGCGCAGGCTTGTATATATGGCTGGGCCGATTGTGGCAGTCGACGCAGTCCATGGTGCGCCAGACGCCGCCATCTTCCGGGGCTCGTCTGTCGGCGTAGTTGGTTACTGAGCCGTCCGCTCTGGTCAGCTCCACCTCGTAGATTTCTTCGCGCGTTTCGTCCGATCGGTAACGAACCATGACGTCGGGATCGACATGCCAGTGGATGCCGGTTGATTCGAGCCCGCTCGTGCCGCCCACTCTTAGCAACAGTGCAGTCGTTAGCTCTGTATTGGCCTCATCTTCTTCGTAGTGCTTGATGACTTTCAGCTTATCGCCAACGAACTTGGTCGGCCAGTGACACTGCTCGCACGTGTCGCGTGCCGGGCGCAAATCATGCAGCGGCGTCGGGACCGGCCGCGGGTACAGATCAAGTGCGACAGAAACTAACTGCCAGGCTCCGTCCAGTTTGGATTTTACAAACCAGTCGGCCCCGGGTCCGATATGGCATTCGGCGCAGGCGACTCTTGAATGCGGAGACCGAGAATGGGCGGTGTGCTCCGGTTCCATCACCGAATGGCATGCCAAACCGCAAAACTCGACGGATTCCATCACCTCCACACCTTTGTATGTCGCGCTGGCGAGAATGACGATATTGACCATCGTTGCGCCGAGAAATATCAGCACCCAGCGGCGGGTACGGGACACGTTCAGGTCGAAAATGGGCAGCAGCGGGGTCTCTTTCCCGCCTGGCGTCTTGCGAATCTTGCGGCGGTATAACACGGCGCCGACCGGAATCTGAATCAGCCCGATTGCGAAGATCATCGGCAGCATCAGATACGTCAGGATGCCCAGATACGGGCCGCCCTCGAAGCCGAATTGCTGCATCGTAAACAGGCTCAAAATGAGCACCAGGCTCGCGACTGCGAGCGCTGTGCCGATCAGACTGATCGCGTTGTGCGTGATGGACGCTAGAAAATTCCGAAACACTGCATTCCCCTGACTAATTCGAGACTACGGATCTATTCTCTAATGATTCTAATCTAGTGAAATGCCGCATGTGTTTAATATTCGATCGGTATTGAACTTGGTATCCGGGTTTTCCGAAGGAATGCGCCGTGTCGGACTACCGTCCGACACGTGCGCATTCCAGCAAACCATCCCGTTACTCTGTCTCTGTTGAGTCTTCGTAGATGACCTCACCGCGCTCTTCCGCCCGCGAGAAGGGCGGCTTACCGGTCAGCCAGCTCGCATCCATCGGATATACCGCCGGATCGAAGATGACGAAATAGAAGTGCCAGATGAGGATCGCCAGCGTAGCCAGAATCGCTTCGAGGAAATGCAGGACAGTGGCGGCCTCGGGCACCCAGCCCGGGAGCCATGTCAGCGTGAAGTTCTCGAACCACAGCACCAATCCCGTGATCGCGGTGATAGCAGTACCCCACAGCGCGGCCCAGTATTCGATCTTCTCCACGTAGCCGATGCGCACCGGGGCCGGCGGTTCGGGCCGGCGCCCGAGATTGTAGCCAATCCGGTGGACAAACTCTTTGAAGTCAGCAGAACTCGGGAGCAGCGCAGCGATCTGACCTCGGGCGCGGGCACTGACGGCAAGATGTGCGAGGTGGAAGAAGCAGGCCCCGATCAGACCCACGGCGGCGATGCGGTGCAGCTCGCCACGGAGTTCGCCGTCCTCTCCACTGAGTTGCAGCATCTCCACCCACCAGCTCTCGGGATACTTCAGTGCGAAACCAGTGATCACCAGCACTATGAAGCTCACAGCGGCCAGGCCGTGGGCGACCCGAAATGGCGACGACATGCGTTCCATGACTGTGCAGCGCTCGGGAGTCTTGCGAAGTCGCGGCTCCGGATAGCGCGTCTTCTTAATCAGGTCGAGCAGATTGTGGAAGAACATGAAGATGACGGTGACCCAGATCAGCGGAATATAGATGGCCCGGATCCAGTACGCGACGATGTTGGATGTCTGCTCCGCCAACACGTGCACGGGGCCAATGGCAAACCGGGTCCCCGCTCCCGCGTGGCACTTGCCGCAGGTGTCTGCCAGATTGTCCGGATGAATGTGGGAAAGCGGATCGCTGGAGGGCAGGATGAAATGCACACCGTGACAGCTCGCGCAATTCGCGACTCGTTCTATGCCTGCGCGGGAAGCCAGCCCATGAAAGCTGTCCTCGTAGGAGGGAACCTGGTCAGCGGGCAGGTCATATTTCTCGCCCAGCCGTAAATCCGAATGACAGGGGCCGCAGACACGGATCGGGATGTTGGTCGCCGATACCGGCGAGCCTTCTGCGCTCACTGCCAGAATGCGGTGCTCGCCATGACAATCCGTGCACACGGGCGATTCCCGGACCCCGGCGGTAGCGGCCAAACCATGAATACTTTGCTCGAACTGTGTCGTGATTTCTGCATGACAGGCGCCGCAAGTGGCTGGCACGTTCGAACGATGGATCGAAGATGCGGGGTCCGTGGCAGGCAACGGCGAGTGAGTCGAATGACAATCATTGCAACTCGGCCCAAGATCACCATTGTGCACCGCCGCGGCGTGCACGCTGGCCGTGTAGGCCTCAATTGGCCGGATCGTGTGAACACCCGGCGGTGCCGGCTGCCCGGCGCCATGGCAGGCCCCGCAAGTCTCTCCCAGACGGCCGGCATGAACCTTCGATTCAGGATCACTCGCCACCGTCATGGTATGGATGTCGCCGTGACAGCTCGAGCAGGAGGGAAGCTCCATGCCAGGAATGCGTTGTACTCCCTCCGGGCCATGCACACTTACCGCTTGCTCGGCGAACACCTCGGCATGACATTCCCCACAATCCACCGGATCGAGCCCGCGCCGGTGCCTGCGTTCCCCGCCGACGTGACAGTCGAGGCATTCGGTCGAGCCGTGAGGAGTGCTCTCGAAGTGAGCCAGATCGACTTCATGGCAATCGTTACAGGGATTCTCTTCCTGAGCGTCGGCGGCCTGCAGCCCGAGCAACAGGCAGGTGACCAGCAATGCGAGGGGTTTGTGCATGGGAGTCATCACGTCTCTTCAAATCAGGTCAATCTCAACGGTAGCCGAACAACATTGTGTACACGATCAGGCCCAGCAGAACCAATCCGAAGGTAAGCGCCAGCGCGCCGAATATCTTGAGGCCCCTTTCTTTGGACCTTGGATATGCATCCACGAGGTGTTTCTCCAGCTCGCCGGATTCCACCATCGCCTCGTACTCGCCGGGCTTGTCGTATTTCAGCTCGTCCAGAGGCACGCGCCCAGTGAATATCACGGGGTCCATTGGGAATTTGTCAGGCCGGAAGTGCGTGTTGAAGAAGTGGATGGTAAAAATGAAGCCCACGGCAAGCAGCGCCTCGTCGCTATGGACGATAGTGGCCACGTTGACCGCCCAGCCCGGGACAAGGTGTGTGAAAAATTCCGGAAACCAAAGAATCAGGCCCGTGCTGCCGATAATGGCGATACCCCAGGTCACTGCAAAATAATCGAACTTCTCCCAGTAAGTGTAACGGCCGTAATTCGGGCGGGAACCCAGGCCGAAGAACCACTTGATGGACTGGATAAACTCCTGCAGGTCGCGGCGGTTGAATATGATGGAGTCCGGTCCGGCGATGAGCTGGAGCCAGGTCTGCTGCGTGGCTTTCTTGCGACGAATCACGTCCCGCAGATGCACGATCGCGACGATCCCCAACATAACTGCAGCCACGCGATGCAGGAATCCCATACTGTCGAATCCGCCCAGTACTCGGGAGGTCATCTGTGCCCAGGACATATAGGAGAACTTCAATGCCATCCCCGTCAACGCCAGCGTGAAGAAGCTGATCATCATCACGATGTGCATGGAGCGTTGCAGGCGGTTGAAGCGGCGGTAGACCTTCTGCTTCTTGTCTCGGGGCAGAGCCTTGTGCACCTGCCATTCGTCGCGGCTCAGCAACAGCCGAACGACCCAGGCCAGCGTATGCAGCAGAGCGAAGGTCAGCGTGCCCACCAGCAGCGCGGTCATGGCCCAGAACGACCAGAACAGGTAAGGGTAGCGGTCGCGGTCGTGGTGCGTTGCATGGGTCAGGTAGCCGGCAAAACGCCGGTGCGATCCGTCATGACACTGGCCGCAGGTCTCGACTACATTATCCCGGCTTAGGTGCGAGGCGGGCTCGGTCGGTGGAAGAATGTCGTGGGTACCATGGCAGTCGTAACACTTGGCGACACCCTCTCCGCCCAGGCGCGAGACCTTGCCGTGAAAGGTGTCGAAGAACGTCTCTGCCTGCTCGGTGTGACACCGGCCGCACTGATCCATCACCAGGGTCCGGAACCCCGGCTTGTCGATGCGCGAGATCGTGTGCGAGGCATGACAGTCCTCGCAAGTGGGATGCTCTTCTTCGGGGTTCGGGTCATCGGTCCAGTGGATGCTGGTCCGGTACTTCTCCTCGATCCCGTGGTGGCAGACACCGCAGGTGCCGGCGATGTTCTGCGGATTGATTAAAGCGCGCGGGTCTTCTGGTGGAAGTTCGGAGTGTGCGCCGTGGCAATCGGCGCAAGTCGCCGTCACGACGAGGCCACTCATTATCAATCCGCGGCCGTGAACGCTGTCTTCATAGCTGCCCACGATGTCGTCAACCTCAGCCTCGATGCGTGTCGCCGCTTGCTCGCCGATACGATGACACTGCCCGCACAATGTTGGAACATTGCGCGCGTAGGTCGGCGACGCCGGCAAGTCCTTGTCGAGCGTCGCGTGCTTGGCATGGCAGTCCTGGCATGACGGCGCATCCGGATCACTCTCCGCATGCAGGGTTCCGTGTGTACTGCCCTGATACTCGGTGACCTGTTCGGCGTGGCAGATGCTGCAATCCACCGCTGACTGTATGGTCTCGCAGGCGCGTTCCTGGGCGACCGTCACGTCCGTGTGGCATTGCGCGCAGGCAGTGTCTGTGTGCGCCGAGTCACTGAAGGCCTGCTCATCGATGTACAGGCTGACGGTCTCACCGCCACGGGTCATCGTCAGGTCCTGCTGGGCGTGGCAGGTCAGGCAATCCTTGTCGGCCAGGCCGTCAGGGTAGAAAACGGAGCGGATCTCGTGTGGGGCGTGGCAGTCGACGCAGGTCGGGATCTTGCCCGGGTCTTCGGTCCACAATTGGCCCTCGATCACTTTACGGTGCACGATAGCGATCTGCCCATGGCACGCCGTGCAGGTCGTGGCCACATTGTCCGCGTGGATACTTGACCGCACGTCGGTGTGCGGAAGGATGTCATGGGCCGTGTGGCAGGAGGTGCAGACGGCCGTGACGGTGAGGCCCTGCAGGAACAAGCCTTCACCGTGAATGCTCATCGAGTAGTTCTCGAGGATGCTCTCTTGCGAGATCTCGTGAGTTCGGGACACGGGAGAGCCCTCCCGGTGACAATTTCCGCACAGCAGCGGCACGTTCATGACCGCCGTCGGCGCGTCGTGGTCCGAGGCCGACAGGACGTCGTGCTTGCCGTGACAGTCTGCGCAGGTCGGGGCTAGTGGGTCGCCGCGTGCCGCGGCTGCGCCGTGCAGGCTGTTCTTATGCGCTGCGACCTGGGGTTCGTGGCAGCCCGTGCAATCGACAAGCTCGAGATCCCTGCGCGTGGAGTGCCGGCGCTTGGTCGGGTCCAGATCGCTGTGGCAGTCCACGCATGCCTTGTCGGCGTGAACGGACGCCGCGTAGGCGTCTTCGGCCACGAACACCGAAATCTCCTCGCCTGCAAAGGTGCCCGTGAGCTCGGCGTCGGAGTGACACTCGAGGCAATTCTGATTGTCCTGCGCCAGCGTGGGGGTTCCTGCGAACCAGAAGATCGCAGTCGCCAATACAGGCCAACACTTTCTATGACTACTCTGGGCGCGCGCACCCATCGTCATTTTCCCGAACTCTATGATGAATCCAGAGTGCGTAATATTCCAATAGTGTTGTACTTGGTATCCGGGTTTTCCGAAGGCGCGTAGCGTATGCGATCATACCCTCGATCTTGGGAATGGACATGAAACAAATTCAGACCGTGCTGGTGACGGGTGCGACAGGCTATATCGGTGGGCGGTTGGTTGGTCGCCTGCTGAACGCTGGCTACCAGGTGCGCGCACTCGTGCGTGATCCCTCGCGCTTGCAGGGCCGCCCGTGGGCTGATCACGTCGAAGTGGTGCAGGGGGATGTGCTCGACCTGGACACGCTGCCAGCAGCAATGGCAGGCGTCGACGCCGCTTACTACCTGATCCACAGCATGCGCGGTGGTGCCGACTTTCATTACCGGGACCTGCTTGCGGCGCACAATTTCGGTATTGCTGCGCGGGAGGCCCGGTTGCAGCGCATCATATACCTGGGCGGACTAGGCGAACCAGATGCCTCGCTTTCCCCACACTTGCGCTCTCGCCAGCAGACTGGCGCAGTGTTACGAGATTCAGGCATACCAGTCACGGAATTTCGGGCGGCCGTTATCGTGGGTTCTGGAGGCATTTCATTTGAGATGATTCGCTACCTGGCCGAACGCATGCCGGTGATGCTCTGCCCGCGCCTGATTAACACCCGAATACAGCCGATCGGAGTTCGCAATGTGCTGCAGTACCTGGTCGCCGCACTGGATACGCTGCAGAGCGCCGGCGAGATCGTAGAGATTGGCGGGGCGGACGTGATGACCTATGGCAAGATGTTCATGGAATATGCCACCGTACGTGGCTTGCGGCGCCAGATGATACCCGTCCCTGTTCTGACTCCCGGCTTATACGCCCATCTGGTGCACTACCTGACACCGGTACCACTCTCACTTGCCCGGCCATTGATCGAAGGGCTGCGCAATGAGGTGATTGTCCGAGACGATACTGCACAGCGTTTGTTCCCCGGCGTTCAACCGATGACCTACCGGCTGGCAGTGCAGCGGGCGCTAAAGCGCCTGGATGCTCATCAGGTGGAAACCACCTGGAGTGACGCGTTGGTCAGCAGCCAGGGGCACAGGTCTCCGGTGGTGCTGACCACGCATGAGGGCATGATTATCGAACGTCGCCAGCGTGTTATCGCCGCGCCACCAGCGGCAGCCTATCGAGCCTTCACGGGCCTGGGTGGTGAGCGGGGCTGGCTGTTCTTCAACTGGGTATGGCGCTTGCGCGGGATTATCGACCGCATGGTCGGTGGCGTCGGCTCTCGTCGAGGTCGGCGTGATGCCAATGAGGTGCGCGTGGGCGATGCACTTGACTACTGGCGCGTAGAAGCCTTCGAGCCGGATCAATTTCTGCTGCTCCGGGCAGAGATCAAAGTGCCTGGTCGCGCCTGGCTTCAGTTCAATACAGTACCGATCGATGGCCGGGGATCCCAGCTCGTGCAGACGGCTTTTTTCGCTCCCAAGGGCTTATTAGGCTTCCTGTACTGGTATGTGCTTTACCCGATGCACAGCGTGATCTTCTCAGGTCTGATTCGGAAGCTGGCGCAGCGGGCAAACACACTGCACAACACATCGTTCTCATCGGAAGAAGCCGGAAAGCAACTGTCGGGCAAAGAAGTTGGACAAGAACACGGACGCAATGACGGATAGGTAGTATCCGTCATAAGAAAGGAATGCTGCTTTTGCTACAAACAAGCACGATAGCGGCTTAGGGTTCGATCATGTCACGAAGTCGGTTCACGCTTGGGTTTGTTCTGATTTTCTTATCTCCGGTGTTTTCAGTAAGCACTCAGTCAGCCGAGAATGGCTGCATCAGCTGTCACCAGCAGTCTGACTTCTATGCCCAGTATCCCAAACTCCATGAGTACTATCAGCAGTATCTGGAGTCACCGCACAAGCAAGCTGGCGTGACTTGTGATGATTGTCATGGAGGAAATGCCAGCGCCAATTCGGCACAGCAAGCACACGACGGCGTTTTGCCGATGAGCGACGATAACAGCACCGTGCATTACCAACAGCAGCCGGAAACCTGCGGGCAGTGCCACCAGGACAAGCGCAGACAGTTTGTGCAGAGTAAACACTACGCCGCCTTGATGGATCGTCGTGCCGCACCAACGTGCACGACCTGCCATCCGGCCATGAGTCGTCGACCGGAGTTACGGAATATCGTCCTGAACGCCTGTCGAAACTGCCACGGTGAAGGCAACAGCGAAAACCTGCCACTGATCGCGGACCAGGCTGAGAGCGTGTTCAGGCAGCTGAATATCGCAGGCGGCCTGCTGGGCTGGACGAGAATTCATTTCGAGTCGCACGAATGGCCTGATGACAGCAAGCAGCATGTGCGTGACCTTGACAAGCGCCATGGCGAGATCATTACCCGCGTGCATCAGTTCGATCTGCAGCAGACAGAAACCGCGACGATTGGATTGCTCGCTGATCTCAGAAATATATTTGAAGAAGCCCGAAGTTCTCAAGAGCAACAAGCAGACTGATCACAGAAAACCTTACTGAGTGTAAGAAGGTTCTTTTGGCGCCTGACTAATCTTGCCCTGCTTGATGGCGATAACAGCCTTCGCAAGTAAAGTAAAAACCAGTATCCCGAACGCCCATATCCCCGCCGCGACGCCGAGTTCGACACTCGTGGGCATGTACTCGAAAATCTCACCAAGTGGCGTCGGTATAAATCCTGGAATAACAAGACCCATACCTTTCTCGATCCAGATACCAACGAAGGCCAGCACACAGGCAATATTCAGCATCTGTGTGTTTCCTCGCAATGGATGAATCATCAGGATCACAACGGCGATCAGATTGAGCGCAAGCGCAAGCCAGATCCAGGATCGCAGCGAGTCGAATCCGCCGAGCCCGAGGAACAGGTAGTGAATAGATGCCGCGTGTGCTCCTTCGTTGTAGAAATCGGTGAACAGCTCAACCCCAACGAAGAACAGGCTGATTTGCAGGGCAAAGGTCATGATGATCGCGAGCGTGTCGATTACGGTTTGACTTATATGGTAGGAAGTCACTTTGCGGACGATCTGCAATGTGATGATGATCAGTGCAGGGCCGGAAGCGAAAGCCGACGCGATAAATCGCGGGCCAAGCAAAGACGTATGCCAGAACGGACGTGCGGGGTTCGCGGAAAACAGAAACGCAGTAACCGTGTGGATCGAGATCGCCCAGAACATGGCGATAAGCACGAATGGAAAATAGAGCCGGAAGTTCGGTTCTTTGCCCCGGTAATGGCTGAAGAGAACGTAGAAGGGAATCGCCAGATTCAACAGAAGGTAAATGCTGAGCACGAGAACGTCCCAGGCGAGCAGTGAGACCGGCCAGTGGAAGCGACCGATGCCCGGCATCATATGCCACAGGCGATCTGGGCGCCCCAGGTCGGCGATGACGAACATAATCGCCATCAATACGGCGGCAACGGCCATGCCCTCGCCGACCAGCACAACGTCTTTTATGTCCTTGCGATCGAAGATATAGGCGGGAATCACCAGCAGCACGGCCGCCGCCGCGATGCCGACCAGGAACGCGAAATTGGAAATGTAAAAGCCCCAGGAAACCTGGTCGCTCATGCCCGTTACGACGAGACCGTTCGTGAGCTGCTGTGAATAATTCCATGCCCCGAATGCAACAACGACGGCCAGTGTGGCCAACCACATCCAGTACTCGCGCGAGCCACGGAACATTTCGCGGACGCCATCAAATATGAAATGAATCACGGTCATCTTCGACGCTCAATCACTGAAATACCAGAATTTAGGCTCGGTGCCGAGATCTTCTTTCAGGCGAAATACCTGCTTGTTCGCCAGCACATAACGAATTGCGCTATCCGGATCGAGCAGGTTGCCGAATATGCGGGAGCCTGTCGGGCAGGCTTCCATGCAGGCAGGCTGCTGTCCTTTTCTCGTGCGATGAATACAGAAATGACATTTCTCCACAACGCCCCGAGGCCGGGGACGATTACCGAGATAGTGGGTATTCGTATTCATTTCTTCCGCCGGAATTTCCGGATCGGTCCAGTTAAAATGGCGCGCCCAGTAGGGACAGGCTGCCATGCAGTAGCGGCAGCCAATACACCAGTCGTAGTCGACGACGACAATACCGTCAGGCTCCATCCAGGTCGCTTCGACCGGGCATGCCTTGACGCAGGGCGGGTCGTCACACTGCATGCATTGCACCGGCAGATAGTGTTTGCCTTCGACCGGCACCGTCTCCGGTTCGTAGTAGTGATCCGAGTGCTCGAGGTTAAAATCACCCTGGTCGAGCTGCAGTACACGGATGTACTGCATCTGGGAGTCGCGACCGAGATTGTTTTCCTTGACGCAGGCGTGCACACAATCGCGGTAACCCTTACAACGCGAAATGTTAATGGCGTAACCGTAAACAACGCCCGGCTGCGGTGGCGTGTTTTGACAGTCGATCTCCACATCGTACCTGTCCTGCGCTTTACGCTCGATTCTCTCGAGCGCTGCCTCGATTTCCTCGGCCGACATGCGCCGATAGTCCTTTTGGAAAAAATCAGCGAAAGTGTCCTGGAACGTCTGGCCGCCCCAGGCGGGCTGCGCGACAGCGGCGGCGGTACCAATGCCCAGGCCACGCAGAAAATTCCTGCGGGCTTTGTCGAAATGGCCGCCATCTCCTGAGCTGTTGCCCTTACTCATTGTTCCTCGTGCTCCTCTTGAGAATCCCAAATGGAGCTTTTCTCGTGTTCGATGCCGCGCTCGAGTTCCAATCCGGAACGAACTGGAGGCGCTGGTTTCGGTGCCCGGGCCTTGATCGCCGGATTATGCGCATTGTGGCAATGCGTGCAGTTGTACAGCGTGCGCTCGCCCTGCAAGTTTCCGACACGCTTGCCGTGGGCCCCGAAATACCAATCCTTGTGGCGGTTCGCATGACAGCCCCCGCATACCAGGTGCGCTTCGTCGAAGTCCACTGGCTCGCCAAGCAAGGTTCTCAGCGTATTGCGATTTTCAAGATCATGACAGGACAAACACCAGATTCGCCCACGACCGTGCTCAAGATCCGAATCATGCGGTGCATTCAGTTCCCGTATCTCGGCGCTTGACTCCAAAAAGTCGTGGCATTGCGTACAGGGATAAAAAAACAGCTCATCTTTGCGCGGCACGACGTCGAATTCGTGCGCGCCCGGATAACCTTCAAATCGCAATGGTTGCGGACTTTCCGGCGTTTCCTGAGCCTCCGCCGGAATTAGAATCAGGCAGATAATCCAACCCATGCCCAGCAAGATTCTTGAGCTCATGTCCAGGCCGCTTTATGGCGATTAGTCTCGGTAGCTGGCGTAGTAATTGACCAGCGCTTCTATATCATCACCTGAAAGTGCGCTGATCTTCTTTTCCATTGCAGGCATTTGTGTTCTTTCTCCCGCCGCGTATTGCTGCATTACATAACGCAAGTATTCTTTGCGCTGGCCATGCAGAATACTGCCCTCTGCCTCGCCCGGATCATCGGCACCGTGGCAGATGGCGCAGTTTTTCTTGTGTATCGATTCACCGGCTGCCGCGAGTGTCGCATCAAATTCTTCACCGGCCGGTGCGAAAGGCATGGCTGAATAGTGCGCGGCAAGTTCAACGATCTGATCCTCGGTCAGGCGCGACGCCGTGTTGCACATCATGGGTACGGCCCCGCAATCGCGGTCGCCGTCGACGTACGCGTACAGCGCGTCTTCCTGAACGATTGCCGGTATGCCCGCGATAATCGGGACATTCGCTTGCTTGCCCAGGCCGTCCTCACCGTGACAAGCGCCGCACATGACTAACATGCCACTGACATCGGCTGAGCTCGGACCGCTCAGAAATAGCAACGCTGTGATGATGATCGCTTTAACAGAGATATTACGCGTATTCATTTTGAAGCCCTCCGAACAGCTGCCGGTATGGTTATTATTTCCCGCATTATAGATGAATCCTAGTATCCGAATATTGCCTTGACGATACGTAATTGGCGCAGCGCCTGACCCACTCGGGCTGCTTCTATGCCGCGAACAGAGGTCCGATGTCGATGTACACGCGATACAGTGAGATGAGGCCGTCATCGATTTCGAAAACATTGGCGAACGGTAGCGTAATAGCGCTGCCATCATGTCTCGTATAAGTGACATCGCCTTCGCAGACCACGGCATCGCCATCTGCGACGATCCGTCGCAAGTCGTGTCTCAGAGCGGCGAGCGATGAAAAAAAGCCCTCAACCGCCGTGCGAATCTCCGCATGACCTTTGACAGCTGGCGAGGAACCGAAACGAAACGTGGCGTCCTCACGGATAAAACTGAGAAAGCTCTCCGTGTCCATCGCATCGATGGACGCGAAGAGCTTCTTGAAATGAACGTCGTCGGTTGTGTCGCCAATCATTGCTGACTGGCGTAATAGTGCAACAGTGCCGTCACGTCAGCATCACTGAGTGGGTCCATTGTCTCTTTCATTTTCTTGTCTTGCTCACGAGCGCCCGATGCATACTCAGCGAACGTACTCTCGAGATAGCCCATCCACTGACCGGCCAGGATGCCTGCCTCATCGTCCGGATTTGATCCACCTTCCGAGTGACATTTATCGCAGAGCTTGTCATGTACGGCTTGTCCGGCTGCGGCCAGGCCCGCGTCGAATTCCTGCTGCGCGGCAACAAACGGCAGCTCGAAGTAGTAGGCGCCAAGTTCGTCGAGCATTTCATCACTCAGATCGGCCAGAACCGCACACATCGTTGTGGCGGGTCGGCCTGTGTCGCCCTGCTTGTATTCGGATTCACTGCAAGGCCGCTCGTTATCGCGGAAGAAATACAGCGCGTCGGCATGCACATATTCCGGCACACCGGCGATCGTCGGCACATCCGACCATTGACTGACGCCGTCATCGCCGTGGCAGCCATTACAGTCTTCTACGACGGTCGCCAGGTCGTCTGCGACGGATACCGAAGCGAACATGCCCAGCGTTAGTGATAATGCTGTGAGGTAAAAGCTCTTCATGAGATTCCCTTTTTGCCGTTAGTAACCCTGATCAGCCTTGTCATACCAAATACCTGGTGAACGCAGCCTTAACAGGATCAAAATGATTGGAGAATAATAAGATCAAGAAATCGCGCTTGCCTTCAATAATTACATTAAGGCCAGCTCTTATTTGCCACAGCCTTACGGCTGCTCCAATAGGTATCCGCCGTAATAATTGAGACTAGGCGGCCCGGTGTTCGTCGGACTGTCCATCCGAAATGGCATGCAATTGATTCCAGTCGCGAATCTCAATTTTGCCGCGCGGCGCGTAGATGGCGCCGGAGCGCTTCATGTTGGCCATCAGGCGGCAAACGGTTTCTTCGCTCAGCCCGAGAACGCTGGCCATTTCCATGCGTGAGAACGGCAGCTCGAAGCGGCAATTGCCATGCTCTGACTTGGGCGTCATGAGCAGGATAAATGACGCGATTTTCGCGGCCGCACACTTGTGACCCATCACCTCCATCAGCGCCCGGCTATGGGCCAACTGGGCATTGACGGCTGCAATCAGGCGGATCGCCACGTCACCCCGGTGCTGGACACTGGCGAGCAGTGTTCTGTGATTAATCTTGCAGGCGTTCACGACCGTGGCAGCAATGCCCGAATATGCGTAGCGATCGTCGTTGATTGATTGCAGACCGACGAGCAGGTTGCCGGGTGTACTCAGGCCCACGATTTGTTCTCGCCCGTCGGCGGTGTGGGAGCAGATCTTGACCATTCCGTCGGTCAGTGAGTACAGGCTTGAACTCGATTGCCCCTGCAGAAAAAGAACCTCACCTTGTTGAAAAGATACTTTCTGCACTGCCTCCCTGACGATGCACTGGATTTCGGCCTCAGACAACGGGCTGTTCTGGCCTTGTAGCTCAAAAAAAGGGCAATTACAGTTGCCACACGCCATGGTCTTTCTGCTGCCTCGATCAATCATGCCTGAAGATGTTGTTCTTATCCGTTTTTCCGGGCTGAGTCGATAGCGATTTGCCTATTCGAACTCTCGGTATTTACTTAGGTGAACCTGACTTATGTCAGTGCGGAATAGTCGCGTCCAAAATACAATAGTAGGATCTGTGTCTTCGTCTTGCCGGCCAGCGATTATTTCCTCGCTTCCCAAGCACTCGTTCTACAACGCGTCCCAGTGGGTTGGCTCGAATCCAAGTAAGTAGAAACCGAGAAAATCGCCCCGCCAAATAAGCGGAATCCACCTCCTGTTTTCGATCCGAAACTGACAGATGTCAGTGTTGCCAAAAGTGCCCGGTCTTACGCTACACAAATATGTGGAGGTGCGCCTGTGTCAATTCTATGGCGGCTTCCGGATATCAGACTGACCAAGAAAATACAGGAGTAGAATCATGAACCAGTTTGACGGATTAGCTCGATGGGCCTGGTCTGTCCTCGTGATATGCACCCTTGCGTTCGCGCTTGGTGGATGCGATGGAGACGACGGCAGAGATGGTGCCGCTGGCGCTGCGGGTACCACAGGCGCAGCAGGCGGTGATGGTACCGACGGCACTGACGGCACTGACGGCACAGATGGTACTGACGGCGCGGACGGTGGTGACGCTGCAGTCGGCGATTTGCACGGCACGGATTTCCTGCTTTCGACTGGAGAATACGCGACCGCTGGCAAGTTCTTCGCAACCGCGACCGTTACTTCAGCGACCGCAGATGTTGCCGGTGTCGCAACTGTCAATTTCACGGTCGAGGACGAGGCGGGAGCACCGGTAGCCGGTATCACGGGCATGGACTTCCTTATCGTCGCACTCTCACCGGCAACGGCCGCACGGCCTTTCAACCAGTGGATGCCGTACATCTATCGCACTGAGACCGTGGCAGCGCCCACGGAGCCTCATCATGACTGGACGACTCCGACGGGAACTGTGGCAGAGCAGGCGTATCGTGAAAACAGCGGCACATTTACGGACCATGGTGATGGGTCTTACACGTATGTATTTGCGGCCGACCTTACCAGCGCTGTCACACCTGTCGGTGGGGTGGCGATTCCCTATGATCGCAGCCTGACGCACCGCGTCGACGTGATGATGGGTGGCCATAGTGGCGCTACGGCCAATGCAAGCTTCGACTTTGTTCCTGATGGATCTGCAGTAACCGTAACCCGGAACATCGTCGAGACCTCTACCTGTCAAAACTGCCATAGCGCAACGGAATTCCACGGCCACGGTGGTGATCGACTGACAAATGAGAATTGTGTGACCTGTCACGAACCGTCCAGCTTTGACGCTCAAAGCGGCGAAACACTGGACATGAAAGTCATGATCCACAAGATTCACGCTGGCGGCGAACTCTCCAGTATTCCGGGTGCTGATGGCCTCGTATGGGATGATCCCAACACGATGGCGGACGAATCCGCGGATAACGGCGAATACGCAATCTGGGGCTACCGTACGTCGAAGCATGACTGGTGGAAAGTAACGTACCCGGCAGTTATCAATAACTGCACCTCATGCCATAACGGCATGGGCGCAGAAGTCGATAACTGGAAAACCGCGCCCTCGGGCGACGCCTGTGGGTCGTGTCATGACGATGTCGATTTCGTGTCAGGCCTGAACCATGGTGGTGGCGCCGCAGCCGACGCATCTTGTGCCGGTTGCCACCCGGCGGATGTTGGATTGGCGCCAATCGTTCCCGCGCATGACTGGACCGCCGACGTCCCGAGCAACGACCAGCGCAACATTCCGGAATTCACGGTCGATATGTCAGTATCCGCACCTGCTAACGGAACGCATTTCGTGGCTGGCGAGGCTCCGATTGTCACAGTTGTGATCAATGAGAGCGGCGCACCGATCGACCACACCACGGTTGTAAAAGACCTGGTCAAGGAAGGTTGCCTGCCAGCAGGTTGCCCGGCAGCAGACGGCCTGTTCGATCATGCGTATCTGTTCGTTCACGGTCCACGCGGAGATCGCAATCCGGCCCTGACAACTGCGGCGCGAGCCAAGGTCGTTAGCGGTACTGCCGGTCCTTTCGACCTCAGCCTTGCTGAAGACCTGTATCTAATGGTTGACAGTGGTCGTGACGTCTTGCTGACCACGAACGGCGGCCAGAGACTGGACGGCATGATCAGTGTCGACATGGATCTGGGTGCCTTCGCGGCTCCGGCAGCAGCCACGCCTGCTGAAATAGTCGACTGGCTCAATGCTGATTCCGACTTCGCGGCTCGTGCGATTGCTTATCTCGAGGGTACTTCCGTGGCCATCCGCAGCAGGAATCTCGGCGAATTCTACGCCGTCCAGCTGCTGGCAAGTGATGTCAATACGGCTGTCTTCGGTGGCGATGTGTCGGTACACGCGATTGGTGGATACTATCCGAGCGCGAAACTGACGCAGCACGCAGATCCAGCCGATGATGATCCGAAAGTCACTTGGACTGTCGGTGCCATCACGTATGAACTGGATGTGGTAGACGATATGGAACCAGGCACTTATGTAGCCAGTACCGAGATCACAGATCGTGGTCGCATCAACGGCGACAACTACAAGACACCGTCTGTCGCCAAGGTCACGTTCGACGTCGGTCAGGCAGGCGAAGAACTGGCTCCGGCCGGCAACTGTGCCATGTGCCACCAGGGGCCGGATGGCAGAGGCTTCATACTTGACTTCGCACGCCATTACAAGATCTTCGATAATGCTGCGATTGATACATGCGGTGCTTGCCACGACTACCAGAATGGTCGTTCGTACGGCGCATGGTGGGGCGGCAAACCGATATCCAAACGGGTTCACGCAGTCCACTTTGGTTCGGACCTGAACTACCCGACGTTGACGGTCGACTACAACGACCCGGTCCGCGGAAGGAATTGGGATATCACGTACCCGCAAGGCATCAAGAATTGCGAGAGCTGTCATCCGCCAGGAACGACCAGTGGCTCGTGGGAGTTCGATGCGCAACGTGTGGCTTGCAGTGGATGTCACGATTCCGAGTCGGCATCAGCTCACCTGAAACTCCAGACTTATGATCCTACCCCCCTGGATCCGTGGAATGGAGACGAAGAGGAGTCTTGCCAGACCTGTCACTAAGTCTGCATCTTATGACTTGATAGCAGATAAAGTAGACTGATCATTGAGGGGCACGCCGCCCGGCGTCGCCCCTCTTTTTTTTGCGATGAAACGAGGAAACAGGAACATGATCAGAACGACACCATTGCGATTGCTGCTGCCAGCGCTGGCCGCCGCCTGCGCACTACTTGCGTCCTGCGACCAGACCGCAACGGAAGCGACGCCTGAACTGGATATTGTTGCGACAGTCAACGGCGTACCGATCACGGGACTGGATGTGCAGCTGGAATCAAAATCTGCCGGTGGCCATCAGACAGAAGCAGCTCCGGTTGACGAGGCGGCGGTTTTACAGCGCATCATTCTGCAGGAACTCGCCTACCAGAAAGCCGTCGATGCCGGTTTCGATTCGGACGAAGGCTATCAGGAAAATCGGCGCCGGCTGGAAGCCCAAGTTGCAGCGTTCAACAGAAAGCAATTATCGGAAGTGTTCTATAACCGAGAATTGGAGAAAAGGAGCACGATCAGCGATGCAGCGGCACTTAAGTACTTCGAAGAGAATGCCGATTCGATACGTGCGGATATTCGCGTATGGCAGATCATGCGCAGAGACGAAAGTCTGATCGAGCAGGATCGGGAAGCTCTCGCACAAGGGGATTCATTTGAAGAAGTTGCCGGCGAACGATTCCAGAACCTGCCGCAGGCCGGCTCCGGTCAGGCACCCTGGGACCTCGGGTATTTGAAATGGGAGCAAATTCCGGAAGTCTGGTGGAACGCGCTTGACGATCTGGATGTGGATGAGACGAGTGACATCCTTCGGAACGCGACAGGACGATACTGGATCATAAAACTCATCGATAAACGCGAGAATCCGGACATCAGCTACGAGGACGTCGAGTCAAAAATCAAGGCCGTTTTGAAGAGCCGCACAATCCGGCAATTTCGTGCTGATCTCGACCGCGAGTTGCTCGAAGAAGCCCGCATTATTTACTCAAACTGAGTACGTATATGTACGAACACTTGCACGGCCACCTGCTATTTCGGTTAGCGTTCGATGATCAGTAGTATTAGAGTCAGGAAAAGAACATGGCAGCAATATTTCCCCGCTGCTAAAAAGTAAGGTGACTGATCATGGCAAGCTACAAACATTGCTCGGGCCGCATTGCGGTTCTCATGCTGCTCGGACTTTTTCTCGCTGCCTGTGAAGGCGACAACGGCAAGGAAGGCGCCGCGGGTCCGGCAGGACCACCTGGCGCAGGCGGCCCCCCCGGACCGGCAGATCCACCTCCTTCTGATGGCATCATAATCGGTGATGGCAGCACGCTCACCGAATTGGAAATCGACTATCTGGGCAAGCTGCAAGCGACGATCACCGGTGTGACGGTAAGCAGCCCACCCGTTGTCGATTTCACAGTTACTGATCAACACGGCGACCCGGCCCTCGGTATCGCCGATGGCGTCACGTGGTTCACATTCGCCAAACTGATGCCAGCCGACACAGTCGGCATGCCGCCAATCAACGGCGGGCTTCCGTACTGGCAGAGCTACGTAAATCGTGTCGAAAATGTTGCGGACAACCAGCCCGGCAGGGGCAGCGACGTGCTGGGTTTATCGATTCAGGCAACGACCGATAGCGGATTCAGCGGCGGTGTGATGGAAGACCTCGGCGACGGCAACTACAGGTATACGTTCGGTACGGATGTGGCCGATGTCACGACCCCTATCGCAGTGCCCTGGGAACCGAACCTGACGCATCGCGTCGGTATGGAGATTCGCCTCTCCGGTGAGGGCGAGGTACCCCTGGCGCCGAATAACCCGGTTTACGACTTTGTCCCTGATGGTGGCGCTGGCACCGGCGTTACGAAGAACATCGCGGACACCCTCAACTGTAACGGTTGCCACTATGAGTTCACAATGCATGGCGGCCCGCGGAAGACGGTCGAATACTGTGTCACTTGCCACAACCCCGGCACTGTCGACCAGGACTCGGGCGAGTCTCTGGATATGGCCTACCTGGCGCATTCGCTCCATATGGGTAAAGACCGGCAAGGCGTGGACCCCTTCATTATCTGGGGCTACAGCGATTTCTCACATCCTTACGACGAAGTCACGTATCCGCAGTCGAAGACCTACTGCGAAACCTGTCATACGGCTTCGGTGACTCATCCCGACGGCGATAACTGGAACGAAGGCGCGACTGCGAAGGCGTGTGGTGGCTGTCACGCGAATGGGCTCGTCGCACAGAATTTCGATGCCGTGACCGGCCAGGCAGAGTACTCCTTCGATCACACAGTCGCTGACCTCAATGTTGGAGTGCAGCCTGACGGTGCCTGCCAGACCTGTCACTTCGGTGCGTTTCCGACGGCGGGCCCTCCTTTCGAGATCCATAGCAATATTCGTGGCGACGACCGGGCCCGCGCGGCAGCCGGCGACAACTTCGTCTTCGAGATCCTCGGCGCGGTTGACGCCGGTCAGGGCCAGACGCCAACCGTCACCATAAGAGTGACGGATCCCATAGGGAATCCCTACAACATCCTGACCGATCCTGAGTTCGACCTGGCCAATAGTGCATCGCTGAATCTCTACGTGCAGTGGGCGACAGACGCCTACTACGGTGGCGACGAAAATGGACTCGTTCACGGCGGCAGGATCAACGATAACCTGACGACCCAGGCCATCCAGGACCTGAACTTCCGGGACACCGGCTACCCGTTCAGAATGCGTCTCGGAGCGATCCAGGCCGTTGCCGTCCCGGGTACTGTGGCTGGCAGTTACGACGTTCCGTTCTACCGGCCATTGCCGGACGCATTCACCGGCGACGTTGTATTCGGTCTTGGCGGGCATCCGGCGTGGCAGTTTACAGATGCCGATGGCGTCACGGGTTACGGCAGGGCCGCTGCGGTGAGCGCCCTGCATTTTCCTGGCGCAGTGCGCCAGTCAGCCATCGACAGCGCGAAATGCAACACCTGCCATAAGCGCAAGCTGGCGCACGGTTCGAACCGCAACGGCAATATGGAGTTCTGCCTGATGTGTCACAACGGTGACGCCGCAGTGTGTAGCGTAAATCCGGATCCGCTGGACGGCTCTTGCGCACTGGGCGAGTTGGACGGCAACGGCAATGTGATCTGGGAAGACGGCTTTCATTTCGGCCGGATGATTCACTCAATACATTCTGGTGGCGTCAGCATAGGAGGCCTCGCCAGCGAGAATGCAACGTTCGCGCAGGGCGAATTCGCGGGGGTCACCTACCCGCAGAACGCGGCCAATTGCGACAGCTGCCACGTGCCGGAAAGCTACAACGTAGCTCGCGTGACGGCCAGGGCGGTGAGCACCAGCCAGGGATCGGATATCCGTGTCTGGACCGACGATATTGCGAAGACGCCTAACGCAGCCGTCTGCGGTGTCTGCCACACGAGCACGGCGGCCAGGGGGCACTTCGAATCCCAGGCGGGCCAGGTGGATGACCTGAAGTGCACTATCGTCGGCGCTGGGTGTGCCGGACCAAATGGTGGCAGCGGCCTGCCGAATGGGCAGGAAGCTTGCGCCGTCTGCCACGATACGGGAGCGGAGTTCGAAACGTCGCAATACCACAATCCGGGCGTCGAATAGCAGCAACAAGAAAGGTAACGAATCATGTCAAGCCACATGAACTGCTCAGCGCACGTCACAGCTCTCATGCTTTGCGGCCTTTTTCTTGCCGGCTGCGATGGCGGCACGGGTGTTGCCGGGGCATCGGGCGATACCGGACCGGCCGGACCCCCGGGCGGTACGGGACCGTCTGTTGGCAACAATATCCCCGTTACGTCAGCTGAAAGGATCAACGTAACGTTTACGAACGTGTCCATCTCAGCTGACGGTGGCGCACCTACGGTAGCTTTCTTCCTGACAAATGAACTCGGTCAGGGTCTGGTGGGTTTGCCCGCCGATAATATTCGCTTCGTCATCGCGCAGCTGACGCCTGGGGTGCAGGGCGGCTCGAGCGAGTGGCAGTCTTACGTTACACGGGACGACGGTGGTGTTGCGAACGCGCAAGCAACTACGGAGACGGCAACTGCGGGAACGTACATCGACAACGATGATGGCACTTACGTCTACACCTTCGCGAACGCACTTACCCAGTATCCTGCCGCGCCGATCTTCGATGCTGACAAAACGCATCGAGTGGGCATCGAGATCCGCACGGACTCGAACGACTTCTGGCCGGTGAACATTCCGGCTAACAATGCGCCTTTCGACTTCTTGCCATCCGGTGCAACACCCGTCTTCACACGCCTGATCGTCGACAACGATACCTGCAATGCCTGCCACGACAACCTGGAAGCGCATGGTGAAGCACGATTCGATATCGAGTATTGCGTGCAGTGTCACAACCCCTCATCCATCGACGGCAATACCGGCAACAGCGTCGACATGAAACGGCTGATTCACAACATTCACTCGGCTCGCAGCGACTATGAAATCATAGGCTATGGCGACCGTTCGCATGACTGGGCAGACCTGGTCTGGACGCAGGACATAAGAAACTGTCAAACCTGCCACGACGAGAGTGACACGAATACACCACAGGCGAGCAACTGGCGTCTCGTACCAAGTCGCACAGCCTGTGGCACCTGTCATTATGACGATGGTGATGCCGCGAATGGCGCACACGATTATGCGATAGAAGACGGTATACATCCTGCAGGCATGGTATTCACTGACGACATGCAGTGTATCGACTGCCACGGACCGGACGCCACCGCATTGAGTCCTGAAGGAGATCTCGTGCAGGTGCCGGTCGCGCACGAGATTCCAGAGGCTCTCGCGGCAGAGGCATTCCAGATCAATATTCTGGGCGTAGCAGGAACCGGTCAGGGTGAGACACCCGTTATCAGGTTTTCCGTGACCGACCCCACGAACGATAACGCTCCTTACGACATCAATAACGACCCCGCGTTCACGGAGTGCACGACCTTCACCAGTAGACTGGCGATAGGCATAGCCTGGGACACAAGCGATTACACGAATACCGGTACAGGCAATGGGCCGGGCCAGCCGATTTCAATCAACCCCCTCGGGGCACCTGGCTGTTTCGGTGCGTCAACGGACGAAGGTGGCGGGGAATTCAGCGTCACCTCGCCGACACAGGTCCCGATGACCCAGACTGGCACCGCTGCCATAACGATCGATGGTCATCCGTCAGTCGTGATTGATGGTACGGCGACGAGTATCGCGGTCACGAGTCCGATATTTTATGCCGGTATTACAGATACGCCTGCCGTGCCACGACGTAACGCAGTCGCAATCGAGAAATGCGACGACTGCCACAACAAACTTTCCATGCACGGCAACAACCGCACAGACAATGTCGAAGTTTGCGTCACCTGCCATAACCCGAACGCCACCGACATCAATCGGCGCGGGGCTCCTTGCACAGATACGCTCGGGACAGACGACGTGCCGATCGATATGAAGTTCATGATTCATGCCTTGCACGGACATGACAAGTCAGAAACGCCATACGAAGTCTGTGGTTTCGGCAATCGGCCGCATACCTTCGACTTCGCCTTTCCGGGCCGCTTGAACAATTGCGAGGGCTGCCACAATCCGGGCGGATATTATCCTGTTCAACCCGGAGCGATCCTGGCTACGACGATCGATGCCGGCGCTGATCCCGTGTCGCCGACGGATGACGTTGCCGTATCACCAAACACGGCCGTCTGTTCGGCCTGCCACAATACGGACCTGGCGAAGCAGCACATGATAGGGAACGGCGGTGACTTCGCTGCCGGCAAGGCCGCCGACAGCTCCCTGATTTCCTCAGGAATCGAGAGTTGCGTAGTTTGCCATGGCCCCGGGCGAACGTCGGACGTGGAAGAAGTGCACGGCGTTGGCACTTTTCTCTTTAACTAATTTGATGAGCGGATGATTCAGATGAAATTGTTTATACGGACTGTATCTATTGCCGCTCTCCTGATTGTAGCCATGCAATCAGCAGGCGCCCAGGACGCGGACTACAGCCGCAAGGGTGCAGACACCTGCCTCGCCTGCCACGATACCGAGAAAGTGCTTGCCTTGTTCCGCGGCAAGCATGCTGTACCGTCGGACCCGCGCGGGCCCTTCGGCCACGGCCAGCTACAGTGCGAGGCCTGCCATGGTCCGGGAGACACGCACGCGGGGCGCGTGCGCAGAGGTCAGGAGCGGACCCCGATTGCTGTTATCTTCGGCGCGGATTCGGACACGCCAATTGAAGAGCAAAATGGAGCCTGCCTGAACTGCCACAAGAGTGACGTCGGTTTCAGCTGGCACACGGGAGCTCACCCCAGCGACGAGGTGGCCTGTGCCGACTGTCACAGCAGCCATACGGCAACCGATGCAGTGCAGCAGACGTCTACGCAACCCGAGGTTTGCTTCAACTGCCATCAAATGCAACGCAGCGAGACACGCAAGGCATTTGCGCACCCTATTCTCGAGGGAAAAATGGACTGCATGGGCTGTCATAACATGCACGGTGATAGCGTTGCCGCGCAGCTCGCGCGGGCAAATGTCAACGACACCTGTCAGCAATGCCATGCCGAGAAGCGCGGTCCATATCTTTGGGAGCATGCACCTGTCAGCGAAGATTGCGGACTATGTCATGCGCCACACGGGTCGAGCCACCCGGGCATGCTGACGAAACGCGCACCCCTACTCTGTCAAAGCTGTCACTCGCAGTCTGGCCATCCAAGTGTTTCGCAAGATGCTGATGGCTTGGCGGCCGGAATGCCGTCCCAGTTCCTGCTCGGGCAGAGCTGCACAAACTGCCACTCGCAGGTACACGGGTCGAACCATCCTTCCGGTTCGAAGCTGATGCGATAGGGATGAGTATGATGAAACGGAACCTGATACTGACTCTCTTCATTGGCGCCGCTGCTCTCGCTCCTGCAGCGCATGGACAAGCGGTGGATACCAGCGAGTGGGCCTGTGAGTACTGCCCGTTCGAGGACGGCAATCGCGCCGACTTCGAGTTGGGCGCGATGAACGTTAGTGAGGACTCGGCCTATTTCGGCGATGCCACCGGCTACGACGAGGAAGGCGCTTATGCCATCGTCGATGGCAATGGGTCTTATGCAAATGAGGGTTATCGGCTGAGCTGGGTCGCCGAAGATCTCGCGTACGACTCGCGCGCCATCGAGCTTGAAGGCGCCAGTCCTGGTTCGTTCGACTTCAACCTTGCTTACCGTGAACTGCCGCGACGACAGTTCAATACTACTGCCACGGTCTTTGAGCAAACCGCAGGCGATGCTTTATCGCTACCTTCGTCCTGGGTACGAGCGGGGTTAACCAGCGGCATGACCGAACTGGATTCGAGTCTTGTCGCAAGCAATATCGAAAGTGACCGCAGTGTGTTTGACCTGGGTGCCGGATTTATTCTGGCCGATCGCTGGCGCATTTCGGCCGACTATCGCAGACATGAGCGCGAAGGATCGAGGATCGGCGGCGGCGCGTCGTTCTCGCAGTCGAGCTTGCTGCCGATGCCGTTCGATTACGTTACGGATGAAGTCGACTTCGGTATTCGCTACGGTGCGGACAACGGATTCGTAGCACTTGCCTGGTATCTATCGGACTTTGGCAACGACAATGCGGCGCTGACCTGGGAACAACCCTATTCTTTCGATCCGGCAATCGGCAATGATACATACGCGCTCGCACAGGCGCCCGACAGCCGTTTTCAGCAGATGTCGTTGCAGGCAGGATATTCGTTCACGGAACAAAAGACCGTGCTCAGTGTTTCGGCGGCCATTGGCGAAATCGAGCAGGACAACTCGTTCCTGCCCTATACGATTACGAGCAGCATCGCTTCCAGCCCGCTGCCGCGCGCCAGCCTTGATGGCAGCATCGACACGACTAACTTCGCTGTGGCCGTCACCTCCAAGATTTTCAGTAAGGCGCGCATAAAGCTGCGCTACCGCTACGACGAGCGCGACAATCAGACGGCGCAGGACCTTTGGAACCGCGTCATCGTCGATACTTTTGCCAGTACCGATATGGAGATGAACCTCCCCTACAGTTTCGAGCGCTCAACGTTGAACCTGAGCGCGGATTACGATCTGTTCGATACGGTGCGCGTATCAGCCGGCTATGACCGCAAGGAAGTCGACCGCGACTACCAGGAAGTTGCCTCGCAGACGGAGGACTCAGGTTGGGGCCGGCTGCGCTGGCGTCCAACACCCGCGCTCGAACTGGATATTCGAGGCGGCGCTTCGGAACGAGACATAGACAGCTATAACGAAGTATTCGCAGCGACACTCGATCAAAACCCGCTGATGCGTAAATACAACCTTGCATATCGCTTTCGTGAATTCGGTGATGTCTCGTTGTCGTTTTCGGGCGAGAAGTTCTCGGTAACGCTCAATGCTCTGCTCGCGGAAGATACGTATAACCAGTCGCAGCTCGGAATCCTGAGCGGTGAGGAGCTGCGCGTCGCAGCGGACTTGAGCTGGACTATCTCTGAGAAAGCGAGCGCCTATCTGACGGCCGGGCTCGAAGATATGGAATCCGAGCAAGCCGGCAGCGAGATTTTCTTTACACCCGACTGGCATGCCATGCACGACGATGACTTCACGACCATTGGCGCCGGTTTTCGCGTCCGCGACATTGCCGAGAAAGTTGACTTACATTTCGACTACATTCGTTCCGACGGCACTTCAGTTATCACTGTCGATTCGGCAGTTGGCGGTCCGAGCGAATTCCCCGAGTTGACATCCGTGCTCGACTACCTGCGATTCGGACTTTCCTACCAGCAATCCGAGCGCTTTGAGCTGAACCTGAACCTGCGCTATCAGCGCTTCGAAGCCGAGGACTGGGCGCTCGAGGGCGTTGCACCTGCAACGATCCCGCAGGTGCTTTCACTCGGAGCCCAACCTTACGACGATGACGTGTTCATTGTCGGCATCGGCTTCCGCTATCGCATCGGCGCCGACACCGAATAACGCCAAACCGGCCCGGCTACTCGTAACGCAACGCGAGCACGGGATTTCTGCGCGCAATGCGTATCGCATGCGCTGCAACGGTACTCCATGCGAGCATAACTGCAATTACTCCGGCCACGAGCAGAATCACTATCGGCGATTCGATTCGGTCGGCGAAAAAATCCAGGTAGCCGTTTGACGCGAAGAACGCAGCAGGTAGCGCAAACATCAGCGCCCACATGACCGGTTTGGAGAACTGCCAGACGAGTAGTCTCGCGATCTGACCTGAGCTCGCGCCGAGCACCTTACGCACCCCGATCTCTTTGGTCCGCTGCGCCGCCATGAACGCCGCCAGACCGAACAGGCCTACCATCGCTAACGCCAGTGCCACGACGGCAAAACCTGCAAGCGCCATGTTCATGTACTTGAGAATCTTGTAGACATCGTTAAACGTGTCGTCGAGGAACCGGCCCTGCATCGGGTATTCGGGAATGACCCGTTTCCAAACCTCCTCAACGGCCTCGATAGACTCCATGAAATTGCCACCCGCAATCCTTACTGAGCCGATGCGCATACTCTCCGGGGAGTAAAAGTAGACCCAGGCCTTTTCTGCATTAAACAAACCGAGAATATTTTGTGTCGGTACGACGCCCGCGATTATGTACTCCTTAAGCGTGTCTTCCTCATCCAAATTGTAGAAGCGCTGATTGACCGCTTCCTGAGGCGATGCAATTCCGAGCTGCGCGACCGCAAGTTCATTGACGAGGACATTCAAGATCTCGGACTCGTCTCTGCGAAATTCATCATTTGCAATGTCCCGACTCAGGTTCCGCCCGGCCAGCAACGGGATGTCGTATGTCGTGAGAAATTCCGGCGTCATCCTGAGTTGCATCAGGATGGTTTCACCGGCCTCGTCGCCCGGCGTCATCGCCACACCAGTTTGCGAATTGCTCTGTTCAAAGGGCACTTGCGATGAAAACGATACGCTGTCGACGTTTGGCAGCGCCTTGAGTTCGTGCCGGAGAGTGTCGAGCCGGTCCCGAATATCGTCGACGCCGAGTCGGGTCAGCGTGTAGATCTCCGATCTCGGGAAAACGTAGCTTGCCTCTTTGACCTTCTCGTTCTGCATGTAGACGATCGCCACCAGTGCAAGCATGAACGCAGATATCGCAAACTGCACACCGATCATGACTGAACGCATACGGGCGCCCTGCTTGCCTTTGCGTGCGATATCGCGGAGCGCATCGATTGGACTTGCTCGCGTGATCAGCCAGGCCGGATAAAGACCCGCGCACAAACCCACGAGTACGGTAGTGGCAACAAGCCACGGCAGGGTCCGCATGTAATCGAGCGTCATGACTTTGTTCGACGCATTGTTGAATAACGGAATGACGACTTCGAGGATCGCAATCGCCACGACCATTCCGATCGACGCGATAACGAGGCTCTCAATGAGGAACTGGGACAGCAGCTGCCGCTGCCTGGCACCCATTGTCTTACGCATACCAACCTCTCGACTCCGGCCGAGTGACTGCGCTGTCGCAAGATTTGTGTAGTTCACGCACGCGATGATCAATACGAGGATGCTGAGCAGCTGAATGATCTTGACCGCTGGCATACCGAGTGTGTCCCAGATCGCAAGATTGGCGTGTTGCAACGGGTTAACCAGAAATCCGGTAATGACCTCATGCTTGTCTTCGGGGACGAGTCGCTCGTAGATGCTGTCAAGCTGCGCCAGCAACCAATCACCATCAAGCGTCGCCGGTAACATCACATAGGTCATATTGCCCAGCGACCAGTTATCCCACTCGCCTGCCTCATCAAAATCTCTCATCGGGCCGAGGGCCTTCACTGCGGCGAGGATCTCCAATTGCCCGCCCTGGACGATCGACGAGTTGAAGTGTGAATTCTGTGGCACATCCTCGATGACCGCGGATACGTAGAAGTCGTACTCGTTGTCCAGTGTAATGACCTCTCCGACTATATTGGTTTCGCCGAAGTACTTGATCGCGGCCGTTTCCGTGATAAGGATGCCCGACGGATTATCCAGCGCCTTATCGTCGCCATCGACATACTTGAAGTCGAATATTTCGAGTATCGCGGGATCTGCAAACAGAATCGTCTGGTAGAAGCTGCTATCACCCATCGTGACCAGGTATTCAGAGCGCAACGTGCGCGCAACGGCCTCGACATCTGAAAGTTCTGCTTCGATAATCGGCCCGAGGGCCGAAAACACCGCATTCATCTGGTCGATGCCGACATTCAACTGTGGCGCAGCATATGCACCGACTGTATATGTTCTGTCGCTATTTGCGAAAAACGCATCGTGCGTACTTTCGTATTCTCCAATCAGCCCACCGAGTACGTAAATCGTCATGCCGAGCGCAAGACCGGCAATATTGATGAAAGCAAACAGCTTATTCTTGCGCAGGTTTCTTAGCGCTATCTTTATGTTGTTCCAAAACATCGAATTTCCGCCCTAGAAGATTCTTGTGACTGTTACGCCGCACGCATTGCGTCTGTAACAACGTGACCATCAAACAGGTTCACTGTGCGTTTTGCATAGTCGGCGTGTGCGGGTGAATGCGTCACCATGACTATGGTCGTGCCCTCAGCATTCAGTGAACGCAGCAATTCCATGACTTCCTGGCCATGTGCCGAATCGAGGTTGCCGGTCGGCTCGTCCGCCAGGATCAGTGGCTGGTTACCAACGACAGCTCTCGCTACAGCTACGCGCTGTTGCTGGCCGCCCGAAAGCTGACCGGGCATATGCTTCGCGCGATGCGCGATGCCCATCCTGTCCATGACCTCTGCGACACGTTTCTTGCGTTCGCCCGATGGCATGTCGTGATATAGCAGCGCCAACTCGATGTTCTCGGCAACGCTCAGTTCATCGATGAGATTGAAGCTCTGGAATATGAAGCCGATGTTCTTTTTGCGAATCTCACTTCGCTGCGCTTCGGAGTACTTCGCGACATTCTCGTCAAAAAAGAAGTAATCGCCATCTGTCGGATTGTCCAACAGACCGACTAAGTTGAGTAAAGTCGACTTGCCACAACCCGACGGTCCCATCACTGCGACGAAATCGCCCTGATCGATTTCGACGTTGACGCCATTCAGCGCGACGGTCTCTACCTCGTCGGTTCGATATATTTTGTATAGATCATGCAGTCTGAGCACTTTTGATACCCCTCAATTCAATCCAGTGTTAACCGATCCATGCCGACGTAACTCGTGTACGGCGACGTGATTACTTTCTCACCAGGCTCCAGCCCGTCGAGCACTTCAATGAAATCTGTGTTGCGACGGCCCAGGCGAACCGTGCGTTTTACCGCTTCGGTACCATCTGGCGATACAACGAACAACCAGTTGCCGCCGGTCTCCTGATAGAAAGCGCCATTTGGTATCAAGAGCGCATCGGCGTTGTCGCCCAATGTCAGCTTCAGTTGCATCGTTTGTCCGCGACGCATTCCAACCGGCTCTTCGTCAAAGAGCATATCCACTTCGAACTGGCCATTGTTGACTTGCGGGTAGATTTTGGCGACCTGCAATTCATAGCTGTGACTACTATGGTCTGCCGTCGCAAGTTGTTGCAGATCTACTCGACCGAGGTAGAACTCGTCAATCTGAACGTTGAGTTTGTACCCCGCCGGGTCGTCAATCTGCCCCAGTCGCCCACCACGAACGATGGACTCACCGACTTCGATATTGAAGCCGGACAACTTGCCGCTGACTGGTGCCCTGACGTTAAGGTCGTCGAGATTCTTGCGGGCAAATCCCAGGCCTGCCTGTAACTGATCGCCGGCGTCACGCAGTTGCCGCAATTGCTGCGCCTGCATGCGTGTATCGGTTGCCTGGCTTTCGAGCGTTACCTCGCGGCGATTCATGTAGTAGGTCAATTCGTCCTGAAGTTCATCAACGGTCGACTGCGACACCAGCTCTTTCGCAGCCAACTCGCGCTGTCTCGCGATGCTGCGATTCAGGCGAATGATCTGATAGTCGATTTCGACAAGATTGCGTCTGTGCGACAGGCGATTCTGTTCGAGCTGCAACTCGATCGTGCGCATGTTGTTGAGCTGCTCGGTAACTGCCGCTTCACGACCAAGAACCTCGAGTTGCAGATTCGTGTTCGACAGCAGCGCGATCGCATCGCCAGCTTCGACCAGCGCGCCGTCCTCAACCAGAACCTGTTCGACGCGGCCACCTTCGATCGCGTCGAGATACACGGTGCTACGTGGTACCAGCCGGCCGCGCAATGGAATGAAATCCTCAAACGTTCCTACGGTAACCGGCGACACGAAGATCCGCTGTGCATTGACGCTCAGGCTGCGCCCGCCGAGCAACATGCCGACCAGCCACCAGACGAAAAGTGCAGCCACGATCGCGCCCACCGCGTAGACGATCGTGCGGGTGACTGGCATTCTCTTTGCGACCACCCGATCCATGCTCTCGCCCGAGATGTTGATGCCGGCAGGGTTGCGGTTCTCTGCGATTTTGCTGATCTTGCTCACTGTGCCACTGGCTCCTGAACGCGATTTACGCCTTACTACCCCATGTAATAGCAAGTCCCGTGCCAACGTGGTAACGCACTGTTTTCTATGCGATTCATGGGGAAATAGATGAGAATGGAGGTAGCGAAGACAGGAAAAGCCTTAAAAACTGTTCAATAACGAACACTCGCCTGTACGAAACCGAACACTCAGTGTACGATTCCGGACAGCCACGAGAACATCTAATAGTGATTGATTCGGCCAACATCCTGATCGTCGATGACGACGAGGACATCCTGACTGCAGCACGCCTGTTGTTACGGCGCAGCTTCGGCGATGTCATCACCTGTCGCCGGCCCGAAGAGGTCCCCGACCTCCTTGGGCAACACGACTTTGACGCCGTTCTGCTCGACATGAATTTCGGTCCGGGCGAATCCTCGGGCAGGCAGGGTCTCGAATGGCTCGGGCGCATACTGCAGATCGATCCGACTATGGTCGTGGTGATGATTACGGCTCACGGAAATGTCGATACCGTCGTCGATGCCATGAAACGAGGCGCGACCGACTTCGTCGCCAAACCCTGGCAAAACGAAAAGGTCGTTGCGACCCTGTCAGCTGCGGTTGAACTGCATCGCAGCCGGGTCAAGACCGAGTCTCTGCGCAGTGCGAATCGCGCCCTTGTCGAGGCGAACGCCCCCGAAGGTAATACGATCATCTCCGGGTCACCACAAATGCAGGACGTGCTGTCGCTCGTCGAACGGGCCGCGCCAAGCGACGCCAATGTCCTGATACTCGGCGAGAACGGCACAGGCAAGGAACTCATAGCAAGAGAATTGCACCGCCATTCAATGCGGTCTGAAGAGGTCTTCCTTGCTATCGATATGGGCTCGATCAGCGAATCGCTGTTTGAATCCGAGCTTTTTGGTTACAAGAAAGGGGCTTTCACAGGCGCGAACGATGACAGACTGGGCCGTTTCCAGGCTGCAAATGGTGGCACATTGTTTCTCGACGAGATCGGTAACTTGCCGCTGCACCTGCAGGCGAAACTCTTGAGCGCGCTTGAGCAACGCAAGGTGACGCCACTCGGCTCGGACAAGTCGCACGATGTCGATGTGCGCATCGTTGCTGCGACCAATATCCCGTTGGATGTCCTTCGGGATGCGGAACGGTTTCGCCCGGATTTGCTGTTCCGCCTGAACACGGTTGAGATTACGGTACCGCCGCTGCGCGAGCGACGTGACGATATCCTGCCGATCGCCCAGCACTATGCGGCCATCTACTCGCGCAAGTACGGTCAAAACGCGAAGACCTTCTCACCCGCTGCCGAACAGGCTCTCATCAACTATGACTGGCCCGGCAATGTACGTGCATTGCGGCACGCAATCGAACGCGCCGTCATCCTGACAACGGACGAGGTTCTGGAACCAGGAGATCTGCAATTGATAGAAACAGGACTTATTCCGAGTCAGCCGGCAGCTACTCCGATACCCACGGTTCTGAATCTCGATCAGATGGAGAAGGAAGCGATTCACAAGGCGCTGCACAAGCATGGTTTCAACATATCCCATGCGGCGAAGGAGCTGGGACTGACGCGCGCGTCCCTGTACCGCCGAATGGAAAAGCATGGCCTATAGACGATTTTCAGTTTTTCTCGCCGCGCGCCTGGTCATCGTCGGGCTTGCCTTGTCCGCAGCTGCCTGGTTCCTGATTCTACCGGGTTACCACAGCGCGACACTGCTGGCTGCAAGCGCACTTTTTATATTCGCAGCCGAACTATGGTGGTTCATAAGCAGAACCAACAGAGAGATTTCGCGTTTTTTTGATGCCGCACGACACGCCGACTTCTCACAACGCTTCAGCTTGGATGATCTGGGAACGGGTTTCGGTGACCTGGGGCAGACATTCACTGACATACTCGAACGCATGTATGACCGGCGCGCTGGCCGGGAAATCGAAACGCGCAGGCTAAACGCTTTGATCGACCATATCCCTGTGCCGCTGCTTACCGTGCATGGTGATAGCTCAATCAGTTTGCAGAATAACGCGGCACGGCGATTGTTTGGTGCATCGCATGTAGCAAAGCTGAAAGACCTGAGGCAATTCGGCATGAGTTTTCACGATGCCGTTGCCGAGGCAGTTCCGGGCAACAGGGAACTTGTTACTTTCTCGGTAGAAGGTGTCGAGTATCAATTGACTCTGGCGACGACCGAGAACATCGTCGCCGGCGAAAGTAACCGCTTGGTTTCACTGCAGGACATTCAGAGCGAACTCGATGTTACTCAGGCTCAGGCCTGGCAGGACCTGGTTCGGGTACTAACACATGAAATCATGAATTCAATTACGCCGGTGACATCGCTCGCGGCGACAGCCGCAGATGTCGTCAACGACGTGCTCGAGAAGTCAGGCGAAGACTCCCCGATTGCTACGGACCTCGCCGACTTGCATGACGCAATCACGACAGTCGCGCGGCGCTCGGACAACCTTATGCAATTCGTCGATAGCTACCGGCAGCTCACACGACTTGCCCCACCGGAAAAGAAACGCATCGAGATCGCGGACCTGTTTGAATCCGTAGGCCAGCTCGCAAATGCAGAGTGGCCTGATTCCGAAGGCTGGTTGTCTCTGTCAGTTAGTCCGGCACGCCTCGATGTTCATGCCGACCGGATTTTGCTCGAACCCGTGCTTCTTAACCTGCTGCGGAACGCATGGCAGGTCACGAGAGGTCTCGATCGACCCGCAGTGCAGATAAGCGGCCACATGAATCGTCGTGGCAATGTTGTCATCGAAATCTGCGACAACGGCCCCGGAGTACCAGATGACATTGCGCGAAAGATCTTCGTACCCTTCTTTACAACCAAGGAAGAGGGTTCGGGCGTTGGACTCGCTCTGGCGAGACAGGTCATGACCGCGCACGGCGGTTTTATCAGAGTCGGTCAGAACAAAGGCGGCGGTGCCAGGTTCACGCTGACTTTCTAAGGGTTAGTACGCCACGGAGAAGCGCTTGCGAACGTGCGCGGCGTTTTCAGCCTCGTCGATGAGCGCGACGGCGAAGTCTGCTCTGGAAATTCTGCTTTTGCCGCGCTCGTCTTCGAGCAGTGTATCGCCACCAATTCGGAAAATTCCAGTGCGCTTGGCGTTCGTGAAATTCTTGGCCGGCGTGGCGTAACTCCACTTCGCGTCTGTCACTGTACGCAGGTACTCGAGCGCAAGGACTTGTCCCTGGATTTCCAATTCCAGAAATTTCGGTACCAACAATTTAGGTATCTTGTCCGCCCACAGCACACCGGGCTCCACTTCGAGCGTTCCCGAGCCTCCGACGTGAATCAAGCGTGGCGCATCATCTCCAATATCACGCAAGACCTTGACCACTTTCTCCACCGCGATCCGCTGGATGGCATTTTCCGGCTTCTTGGATTTGCCAATAATTCCACGAACCGAAATGACAACAACATCCTGATCGACGAGCAGGCTGGCGATGCTGTCTGAATCGAGAAGGTCACCTGACACGGCTGACAAATCTTGATGCCGCTGCTTGATACGCGACGGGTCGCGCGAAACGGCTGTGACGATGTGTCCCCGCTCCAGTGCCTCATCGACAACATGCGTACCGACCTTACCTGTCGCCCCGTAAACGAGAATCCTCAAGCCATCCGAATCCTCAGTGTTGGCGACTCCGGCGCCTAGTATCAAAACAATTAGCGGTATCAACAGCTTGCGCATAACGGGACCTCAGCGCGTAATTAGACTTCCCCTGTCGTCTCTATGATTCGAACGAGCTGTGAAAGTTTCCGATCATGATTGCTGACAAACGGGTTCTCGAGGTCCCACACATAACCGGCCAGCGCAGAGCAGATCATGCGCTTCAGGTTGGCGTTGATCTCGGGCGCAAAAAAGATCTTGTGCAAGGTTCCGTCGTACCAGGCATTTACAAACGTCCGAAACGTCTCGATGCCACGGGACATATAGTCCGAGTACTCGGCCTGCCAGTCGACGGCCTCACCGTTTAATTGCCGAACGATGACTTTGGACGCACGACTTGCAGATTGAATCGCAAGCGACACACCCGACGAGAAAACCGGGTCGAGAAATTCGGTCGTATTGCCGACCAGACAGTATCCCTCGCCGTACAACTGCTTGATACCGATTGAGTAGCCTTCGATCGTCACGGGCTCGAATTGCAGATCAATATCCGACAGTCTACCTGCAGCGTTCGGGTCCGATTGGATGATCGTCCTGAGACACTCCTCCGGATCATCGGGAAATGCGTCATAGAATTCCGGCGGCGCAACAACGCCAACCGAAGTTCGTCCATCGGAAAACGGGATAATCCACAGCCACACATCCAGCTCGTGAACAACGATCCAGATTCGGCCGGCATCCGGCCCGGATGGTCGTTTATCACCTTTGACATGCGTGAACAGCGACTTCCTGTTCGCCAGTGCCGACGGCTCGTCGAGATCGAGAAGCCGCGGCAGGACCCTGCCATAGCCGCTTGCATCGACAACGAACTTGCACGAAATTTCCGTTTTCGCACCGTCGGCACTTTCGACGCTTACGCGAGGTGCGCTGCCGACTTCGACATTTGCAACGCTGTGCTCGAAGAAGACCGGCACTCCCTGATCCTGTATACCGTTGACGAGGACACTGTCGAATTCGGCCCTCGGTACTTGCCAGGTCCAGGTTGAGCCCTCTGTAAACTGATCGGCGAAGTCATATTCGCAGACCTCATCGCCGCGAAGGAAAACGGCTCCGTTCTTGACCTGGTATCCCTGCGACTCAACGCCCTCGAACAGGTTTGCTTCCTTAAGTACATCATTACAAATTGGCAGCAGGCTCTCGCCAATGACGAATCGCGGAAAGCGAGTACGTTCGAATACTGCTACATCAAGACCGGCCGCGTTGAGCAGTGCCGCGGAAATGGATCCCGCAGGCCCGGCGCCGATCACAACGACATCGTAGTTTTTGTTCGGCTGCATATTAGTCCTCCGATTTGCTGGTCGTCGCCAGTAAGTGGTATTCGCCGTTACTCGTCAGTCTTCCGGTATCCGGGTCCCAGCGTTCGAACTCTACTATCGCGAGCGAGGCTTCGGTGGTCGCGATTGCCAGAAAGCTATCGTCCGCAATATACAGGCAAAGATCATTCATGCGGTCGCCCATGCTTAGCGTATCGATGTAAGGGGGTTCAACCTTGCAACGCAGACTATTCATTCCACCAAAAATACTACGTCCCACCGCCTTGATGTAAGCCTCTTTCAGCACCCATAACATGAAGAAACGGTCTTTCGACTGTGTGCCAAGCCAGCTGCGTTCTGCGTCAGAAAAAAACCTCGTGGCAACTTTGGAAATATCACGTTCTTCGTCAATGACTTCCAGGTCAATACCGATATCTCCTTCCTCTGCGACGCAGCACACTACCCGGTCACCGGAGTGCGTGATACTAATGGCTGGGCCATTGATACAGACTGGCTTACCATTCTCTGTCGTTGTCAGTTGATGACTGATCCCTGGTTTTCCGGTCCGGTCCTGCAGCATCCGACGCAACAATGAACGCCCGCATAAGTATTGTTGCCGGCGCCTTGCCGAGCCGAATTCACGCTTGCGTTCGGCGCTCGGAATCAGCGCCAGCTCGGATGACGTCAGCTCATGCAAATCTGTGTGGCCAACTGTCACCAATGCGGTCTTAATCCCAACGCTTGAAAACCAGCGATGTGTTTATGCCGCCAAAGGCAAAACTATTACTCACAACGTATTCTGTTGAGATATGCCGTGGCCCGCCGACGATATAATCGAGTTCCGCGCAACGTGAGTCCAGGTTCTCCAGGTTCAGGGTCGGCCAGAACTCATTCCGATTCATCATTTCGAGCGTCAGCCAGACTTCTTGCGCGCCGCACGCACCCAATGTGTGTCCGAAGTAACTTTTCAACGAACTTATCGGCATGTTGCTGCCAAACACGGCATTCGTCGCCTGCGATTCAGCGACATCACCGAGATCCGTCGCCGTACCGTGTGCGCTGACATAACCGACTGCGGCCGGGTCCAGTTCGGCATCCTCCAGCCCAAGCCGCATCGCGACTTCCATGGTCGCCGCGGTTGGCTGAGTCACGTGCATCGCGTCGCAGTTCGTTGCAAAGCCGATGAGTTCCGCGACAATCGGCGCGCCGCGTTGTTCGGCGTACTCGAGATCCTCGAGTATCAGCGTCGCTGCACCTTCGCCGATCACGAGGCCATCGCGATCCTTGTCGAATGGCCTTGGCGTCTTCTCGGGTTCATCGTTGCGTACGCTGGTCGCAAAAAGAATGTCGAAAACAGCAGCTTGTGTCGCGGACAACTCCTCCGCACCGCCCGCGACCATCACTTTTTGCTTGCCTTGCTTGATCGCCTCATACGCATAGCCGATTGCCTGACTGCCCGAGGTGCACGCAGTACATGTGGACATCAGCCGGCCACGAATACTAAAAAACAAACCGGTGTTAACAGCCGCGGTATGGCTCATCATCCGAATGTAGCTGGTCGCATTGATTTTTCGCGTGCTGTGCTCATGCAACATGGCCCCAAAATCAGCAATCGCCGGCGGACTGCCCGAGGACGACCCATAGGCGATCCCGGTTTCACCACTGGCGATGACCGGATTATCGAGTAATCCGGCCTGCTGCAGTGCACGTTCCGTCGTTGTAGTAGAAAGAAGCGAAACCCGCCCCATTGAACGAATACCTTTTCTTGAATAGTGACTCGGGACCTCGAAGTCAGGAATCGGCCCACCAAGATTTGTATTCAGGCCATCGTATTTTGCCCAGTCGTCCATGCGGCGGATGCCGCTGCGGCCTGCAATCACATCTTCCCGGATGCTGTCCCAGTTATCGCCGAGCGACGTAAGCCCGGCCATGCCGGTGACGACTACACGGCGACTCATGAAAGGCCACCATCGATGCAAATCGTCTGTCGCGTGATGTAAGCAGCCTGTTCGGACATCAGATACGAAACCAGGCTGGCGACCTCCCCGGGCCGACCGACTCTGCGGGCAGGTATGAGCTTCATTACGTGTTCGAATTCGACGTCTGCGGTCATTTCAGTTTCTATGAGTCCCGGCGCAACACAGTTAACCGTGATCTTCCTTTTTGCCAACTCGAGAGCCAGCGCTTTCGAGGCGCCGATAACACCGGCTTTGGCGGCACTGTAGTTCACTTGCCCGCGATTGCCAATGACGCCCGACACCGACGAGATCGTGATGATCCGCCCACCGTCTTTGGCACGCACCATCGGCATCACGCACGGCTTGATTACGTTGTAAAAACTGTCGAGATTCGTGTCGATAACTTTGTCCCAGTCTTCGTCGGACAGGGCTGGGAAAGCATTGTCGCGGCGCACTCCGGCGTTATTGACAACGGCGTAGTAAGCACCATGCTCCGCAATGTCGGACTCTATGGCCTGCTGAGTCGCTGCCCGGTCACATACATCGAACTGCATCAGCCGGGCGCTTGCACCCGCACTTTCAACGGCTGCCGCAGTATCTTCGGCGCCTGCGAGATCCGAATGGTAGTGGACGACAACATTGAATCCATCTGCGGCCAGTGTGCCGGCAATGGCTTTGCCGATTCCCTTGCTGGCGCCAGTAACGAGAACGGTCCTGCTCATCCAGAAATTTTACCAGAATCAAGGCTTTCCACATCACTATCTGCTGGTTGATAGACATTTATCGTCGCCGTTGCGACCTCTTCGTCCGTTTCTATCCGGCACTCGAACGCACCGAGGCTCATCTCGACGAATAAAGCTTTGATGTGCACTGTCAGCGTTGCCCCGACCGGAAACGCGGGTAGCAGACATTTGTAGGAGCGCGTGCCGAGAAGGTAGCCGACCGATGGTGTATTACCCTCCAATCTGGCTTGGGCGCCGGCGTGGGCGGCAACCGCCTGTGCCATGTATTCGATGCCGACCCAGCCAGGAACGCCGGACTCATCGCACAAAACGCTGTCCCGGTGAATCGTGACTTCGGCAACAAGCGACGACTCGTCAAACGACAGCACCCGATCGAGCAGCACCATGGGAGGATCGTGCGGCAGCAACTCACTGATCGGCAGCATCAGGACATCCATCAGGCACGCCCTATGATGATGCTGACATTACTGCCGCCGAATGCAAATGAATTGGACATGAACAGATCACGCTCCCATTGGGCGCTTGCTTCGGTTAGCGCAATCCGCGGCAGATCGGGATCCGATTCATGATCCCAGAGATGACGGGGCAATTGTCGATTCACATTTTCATCCTCCAGCAACAACCAGCACAAACCAATCTCCTGTGCGCCAGCCGCGCCGAGCGTGTGAGCGATCTGGCTTTTTGTCGAACTACACGGTATTTCCGCACCGAAAATTCGTTCGACAACCCGGCTCTCCATTTCATCATTCTTGATTGTCGCCGTGCCATGCAGATTGATGTAACCGACGTCTGCAGGACCTGCTTCTGCATCTGACAGTGCCGCCCGAATCGCGAGTTCAGCACCTTTGCCAGACGGCTCGGGCGCCGACACATGGTACGCATCCGACGACTCGCCCACCCCCGCCAGTCTGATCGGCGCTTCGGTCCGCGTCATCAATAGGATGGCCGAACCCTCGCCGACGTTGATCCCGTCTCGATTCGCACTGAATGGATTGCATATTCCAGCGGACATCGATTCAAGTGCGTCGAAACCGTTTGTCGTTAACTCACACAGACTATCGCAACCACCGACGATAACGGCGTCACAAAGATCTGCGGCCAGTAATCTCTCGCCAGATGCGAATGCCTTTGCAGACGATGAGCAGGCCGTCGAGATCGTGTAACGGGGTCCGTTCAGTCCGAGATAGCGAGCGAGGAACTCGGCGGCCGTCCCGATCTCCTGTTGATGGTAGTGGTAGTCCTGCGGCATTTCGCCAGTCTCACGAAGCACATCCACGGCCGCTTCTCCGGCAGCAATTCCCGACGTGCTTGTACCGATTAGCACCGCAATTCTCTCCGGGCCGTAGCTGGATATGAGGCCCGCGATCGAGTTCTCTATCTGGGCGATCGCTGCCACGAGCAGTTGATTATTCCGGCAATCGAAGTCGGCGAACTCCGGTGGCAGCTTGCGCAGCGGTTCACTGACCCGGCCCACGAATCCGGCACGACCCGTCAGTAGCGGGCCGCAGGGCTGCATACCAGTCTGGTCGCCCCGCAACAGACCATCGAGTACCGCGGACTTGCCGGAGCCGAGTGCGTTAACAATGGCCAGATCCGAGAGGAATGTATTCACTGACTTGTGAACTCGGCAGTCCTGATGTGCAACACGTACGCCCGCTCGATGTGGGTAAGTTGCGCTTTGCCACCCCAGGGATCCGCAGAATCGTAAGTGATACCGATGATCAGCTCACCGTTGCGGGAAACAAACCGCCCTTCGCCATCTTGCGAAGCCTCGATCGAGGCACCCTCGAGGTGCCGATTCAGCCAGGTGGAATCCCAGTGCGCGAGCAGAACATCAGCAAGGACATATTCTGCATTGACCACCTGCGCTTCAACCGCGCCGCTGGCTGTCAGTTCAACGCCGTCGAAAGAAATCGAAAACAGCGCGCCGCCCAGCGCGTTCAGGGCAACAATCGTCAGCTGTCCCGGACGAGCTTCGATATGTGCCTCGAATGAAAAGCTGCGATCCTCGTATTCGGCAAGGATTGACTGCGTCGCATTGAACGACGCCGTCAGTTCGCTTGCGTCAGGCAGCTCCAGGTACACGTCGCTGGCGATCATGATGCGTCGCTGGTCTGTCTGGACCTCGATCGAACCACACGCCGTTACTATGCCGAGTGCCAGCGTGGCTGTGATCAGCACAGAGATTCTTGCTGCAGTCACGGTCTCGCAGGCCTCGTACGCACGCCAATGGCCAAAGGAGACAGCAGGTATGCGCATGCGATTCCAATCAATACGGTCAAACCGAAGGAATGTACAGCATAGGTGCTGCTGAGTGACAACAAACCGAACGAAATCATGGTTGTCAGGGCGGACAAGGTGATCGCAAACATCGTGCTTGTGAGTTCCTCGCGCGCCTCAGCGACAAACAATGTGAAGTCGATGCCGATACCGAGAACCAGAATCATCGCGAGGAAGTTGAACAGATTCAATGTCTCTCCGGCCAATGAGATTACGATCAGCGCCAGCATGCCGGCAAGAACCGGAGGTATTAACAGTATGGCGGCACGCAGTGGGCCGTATCTCGTCGACAGCCCGGCAAGAATGATCAGGTACGCCGCTGCGAGGACCTGTGCAACTCTTGTACGATACTCACCAAACAGCGTAGATAACTCCTGGCCTTTGTTTACAAGGCTGACCGTTGGAAAGCCTGCTGCAACGCCGGCAATATCGTCTACGCCCTGCAGACCGAATAACAGGATTATCGAAGCGCTTTCATCTCCTGGCGCCTCCAGCCAGAAGTTTCGGAACTGCTCTGACACCGGATGCTCCATCCATGTCGCAACATCGAGAACTGCCGCCTCTGCCGTCAACTCATTGAGAGTGCTCGACACGATATTGTCGCCGACACCGAGGGACTCGAAGTAACCCGGCAAGTGTGTGCGGACCAGTTCCGCATGTGCGCGCTGACTTTGAGTTTGTCGGGCAATTGACGGTACCCAGCGCGATACGGCCTGATAGCTGCCAAGCGTGCCGGCGCCAATCATCTCATCCAATTCCTCGCGCAGCTCTTCCTCGAGTTGCAGCAGTTCCTCATCGGACGGTGCTGACGAGAGCAGGAAAGTGCCCGCCTGGGCGACGCCGAGGAGTTCCTGAATCGCGGCCTCCTGTCGAACGAGTTCGGGCGGCTGTGATTGCAACGCTCTGACGTCATCGTCAATGTCGATACCGCGGTAGCTGATCGCTATGACAACAACGAGTGAGGCAATCAGAATGTAGCGACTTCGCACGTCGCTGTTTTGCCACGTCGCAAGAAAGCGGCGCGCAAAGCCCAGCACTATCGAACCTTCGTGCAATACGAAACGACGGCGCCACAAGCGGCACATACAGAGCAACGTAAAGTAGGCACCCACGAGCCCGGCACTCGAGAATACTGCAAGCTGTTGCAGCCCGGGAAATGGCGCAACGGTCAGCGCCAAATAGGCCAGTATGCTGGTTAGCAAACCAAGCGTAATGCCCATGAAGATATTTCTCAGACCGCTTCTCGGTGTCCAGTCTGCCCCGCCAAACGCATCATCGGCCACGTAGTGAAAGCTGTAGTCGACAGACACACCAATCAGGCTGGCGCCGAAGACCAGCGTAAACAGATGAACAAACCCGAATACGGACAGCGTGACGGCAAGGGCGACCAGGCAACCGGCAACAATCGATACCACGATCAATGATAGCGGCCGCAATGAGCGAAATGTCGAAATGACGAGTAACAGAAGTCCGATCAACGAACCCAGTCCGATCGTCGATATCTCGCCTTTAGCACTTTGCGTCGCCTCATGCGCGTAAAACGAGAACCCGGTCTTCAGGAAATCCAGGCCCGGTTGCTTTGTAACGGCCTCTTCGATTGCCGCATTTATGTGTTCCGCGAGATTCTGCTGCTCGATGATCGACAGCGTCGGCGAAACGACCATCGCCATGGTGAATATGTAGTCGCGCTTATCCTTCGCCGCCCATAAATGCGCGTCATCGAGGTTCAACGACGAGCTTGTCGGCTGCAAGGCCTGCAAACTGCCGGGAAACAAGAAAAACGGATCCGTCGTTAGTGTGCTGCCACCCGCGCCGAACGGGCTGAACATCTGTGCCAGCGCCTCTCGTCGCACTCCATCCGCATCGTCTGCAATCCGCTCGAGTTGCCTGACTGACAGAATCTGGCTGCGGTGCGGGTAATAAAAGCTCGCCATCGTCGCAAACTGTGTTTCATCCACACGCGTCGTGACCGAGCTTATTAGCGAATTCTCGAGTAATTGCCGGCCGAATCGGTCCGCCGCTGACTTGGCAATCTCCCTGTCACCGTGGCCAATGAAGAACAGCAGACGAGTCCCGAGCTCCGCATCAACCAAACGGGTAGCTGCTTCAGTCAGGGGGTCGTACCTGGAGTCCGGGAGCAACTCGAACACGTTGCTCCTGAGCCATGCCTGGCCCGATGTGGCTGACACCGTTACTGCCAGAGCGGCGGCGAGCACGGCCACCCAGATCAGCAGTGAACGACTAACGCGCGTAGAGCTGGATTTCATGCTCGGTGAGTTGCTCGGGCAGAGCCTGAAGATCAAAGAACTTAATCATCGTCTCGTCCGACGAACGGCTGATTACAGTGAGTTCTTCAATATACTCGCGCCCGCGGAGAATAATAGTGTCGATTGCTTCGGACAACGGAAAGCTGATCGGCGTCAGCGCAATCTTCCAGTCTTGATCTTCGGCAGTAAATACAATGTCGAAGTTTTCTCTGAGTTCGTCCTCGCTCCCCTTGAAGATGCTCAGGAATACTCTGCTAAACGGCAGAACCATCGGGTGCTCGGTGACATCAAGGCTCTGCGAGGGACCATCGTCGACCTGCTGGACCATTCGCTCGCCATCGGCAATCAGAACCGAAGCCAGGGGCAGTTCCTGTCGCCAGTAGAGCCCGAGGTCAGACAACAGGAAGCTGCCGCTCGATTCGAGTGGCCTGCTTAACAATTCGATCTCCCGGGACTGTTGAAACTTCCCTCTGATTACGGCGTGTGTCGCCAGTCGCGCGACGACGTCCTGTAAGGTCTCGTCAGTTTGTACGGCTTCCCCGGCAAAGGCGGATACAGCCAGCAACACTGCGAAAACGACGCCGCTGCGAATTAGGCGCATGCGCGGACCTTCTCGAAGAGAACCGGCGGACTGACAAAGCAGAGTTCCTTTGTCGAATTATCAACCGCCACCTGAATCGTGTACCCCTTCACCACTCGCTCACCGGATTCAATATCAGATATTACATAGCCGATCTTCAGTCGATTTTCGTACTCTTCCAGCGTAGCAACGACACGAACTCGCTGTTGAAATACCGTAGGTCTTATGAACTTCATCCGTGTATCGACAATCGGCCACGAATATCCGGACTCCATCATAGCCACGTAGCCGTACGCCATTTTTTCGAGCAGCGCGCAGCGTGCCGCCTCAAGGTAGCGAAAGTAGTTTCCGTGCCACGTCACTCCCATCGGATCGCCATCCTGGAACGGAATTTCCAACTCCACCTCAGCGCTTATCGCAACGTCACACTTCATCATAGAGCGCCCACGCCTGTTGATTGATCATCGCCGTAAAGTGCCGCAGATCACGTTCGAGCGGTCGATCTTCAGTCAGGAATTCGAATTCGGACAGAACCGCTTCCTTCATTTCAAGCAACGCCGGTACAAGATGATCCTCGTTCAATTCGCCGGCCCGCAAGCGCAGCTCGACTGCCTGCGACGATGCCAGCAGCACGGCGGCCGCTGCCTGCTCAGTCAACTCCAGAATTCGCAAACAGTCGCGCGCCGAGATTGTACCCATGCTCACCTTGTCCTGATTGTGGCACTCCGTCGACCGGGAAAACACGCTCGCCGGCATCGTTAGCTTAAGTGCCTCCGCCGTCCAAGCCGATACGGCGATCTGTACGGCCTTGAAACCATGGTTGATCATCGCGCGCTCGGATTCTGCGCCACTCAGATTACTCGGCAGGCCATTGTTGAACTTTGTGTCGACAAGCAGCGCCATCTGACGATCGAGCAAGTCAGCAATATTCGCGACGGCAATTTTCATCGAATCCATTGCAAACGCGATGTGCCCACCGTAGAAGTGGCCGCCATGCAACACGAGTTCGTGATCAGGGTCGATAATCGGGTTGTCGTTCGAGCTATTGAGTTCGGTCTCGATTTGACTGCGAAAGAACGGTAACGCGTCGACAAGCACGCCGATGACATGCGGCGCACAGCGAATTGAATAACGATCCTGGAGCCGTAGTGGATTGCGTGGCATTTCCTCATGCTCAAGATCGCTTCGAATCCAGTACGCGACCTGCCCCTGTCCGGGATGCGGTTTTACGTCAAATAGTTCCTTACTAAAGTGAAATGCATTGCTCTTCAACGCAAGCGCCGCGAGCGATGTGATGCGGCTTGCCAGTCGTGCCAGGTACGTGGCGCGCGAAAACGCCAGGCAAGCAAGTCCGGTCATCACGGCAGTGCCGTTCATCAGCGCCAGTGCTTCTTTCGGTCGTAATGTATGCGGTGTTAGCCCAAGTTCTTTGAGAACGTCGCCCGTATCTCTGGCCTCGCCGTCGGCGTGAACCTGTCGCTCGCCTATCAGCGCAGCAGCAACATAGGACAGTGGCGTAAGATCCCCGCTTGCGCCAACAGAGCCCTCCTCCGGAATCAGCGGTACGACATTCTTATCAATATAAGTGGCCAGCAATTCGAGCAGCGGCATGCTGACACCAGAGTAGCCCCGACACAGGGAAGCCAGTCTGGCGACGAGAACTGCACGGCTGGCTTCGACGGACAGGTGCTTGCCCATCCCGCAACCGTGAAACCGCGTCAGGTGTATCGGCAGCTCCCAGGCCAGCTTGGCAGGAACATCGACCGTGCAGGAATCACCGTAACCTGTCGTAACACCATAGATGACGCCATCTTCGTCGAGAATGCGGTCGAGAAGTTCGGCACCTCTTGCAATTCTCTCCCGAAATGACGGCGCGTCGCACAGCTTGACTGCTGCCCGTTGCTGCGCAAGATCGACAACATCTTCAATACTAACTGGCTCCTCGCCTATAGAAATATCTCGCACGGAATTCAACTATTGCTCTGCATGTGGCTTCTGCCAGAAATCAAAAAAATTGTACCACTGGTATGGAAAAGTCAGGCAATGCTCCTCCAGGAGACTCGCGTACTTCTTCACTGCTTGTTCGATATCTTCCTGACGAGTAGTCCTCGGCAGTTCGAGCGGATCAGCCAGCTTGTCCAGGTACACCTCATACTTTCCATCCTTCTTGAGACAGAACAGAAAATACACGGGGCAACTCAACAATGACGCAAGTATGAACGGCCCCTCCGGAAACTGCGCCGCCTGACCCAGGAATTCACAACTAATGGACCGGGCCGCACGAGCTATTGATGTCCGATCCGCCACCATGGCAATCCACTCGCGCGCTTCGATTTTCGACTGCATGCGGATAACGGACTCCGGGCCAAGCGTATCAACCTGGATGATGTGCTTGACGGCCTCCGGGTTCGCCTCCTCGAGAAACTGCGTGAACTTCAAAGAATGCCGCGTAAAGACGAGCGCATTGACTGTTAGCCCCTGCTTAAGTCCGCCAAACGCACGTAGCGCCTCGAGATTTCCAAGGTGGGAGCCGATGAAAACACCGCCGCGCTCGCTGCTCATGACCTGCGCATATGCATCCGGATCGACATACCGGATATTTTCCTCTGATCGAATGCCCGCCCACTGTGCGGTCTTATCCAGAATAGACTCTCCGAATTGCAGAAAGTGGCGAAACCCGCTCAGGCGCTTTGCCGGCTTTCCGTCGATCTTCTCATGCGTCGCCTGTACTCGATCGAGGTACTGTCGCGAAGCACGCCGAGCCGAGGACGATGTGAGGAAGAAATATGTCATCACCGGGAACAGCATGACCCTGAATACACCGCGGCCGAAGAGCCTGTATCCGGCGAACAGAATTTTCATGCCGGTTATCGCGCCACGTTCCTCCAGCCTCGACCAGTGTCCTTTACGCACGCCAAGCTTGCGAAGCAAGAGCACAGGCAGGCGCAGCAACATGCCGAAAAACAACATCGTGTGCATTCGAGTAATGCGCCAGTTGTCCTGCAAAACACGAAAATGCGATGTGCCACCGTCCGGATAGGTTACGCGCGTCGGAATAGCAATGAACGGCACACCACGCCAGAACAGACGGACGGCGATTTCGATATCGAACTCCATGCGCGATCCGATGTGCCGATCGTCGATCAAGCGAATGCATGGCTCCAGAGGGTAGACTCGAAATCCGCACATGGCGTCAGGAATACTCAGCGACAGTGTCTCGACCCAGACCCAAAAGCACGTAATTGATCTTCCATATAACCTGCTCGCGGGCGCCGACTCGTCAAACTGCGGGTCTCCGGATATCAGGGCATCCGGGTTTTTCCAGGCCTCGTCCAGCAGGATGCCGAGATCGTCGAGATCATGCTGGCCGTCAGCATCCACCTGGATGCCGTGCGTGAACCCCTGGTCCCAGGCCCCCCGAAAACCGGCCTGAACTGCCGCACCTTTGCCCTGGTTCTCGAGCAAAGTAATCAAGTCAAAATCGAATGCCGATTGGAGTTTGCCGAGGATTTCCTTCGTCAGATCATCGCTGCCATCGTCAATGACGAAAATGTGCAATCCGTAGCTCGACAGGTTCTCGAGCGTGCCCGACAGGGTCTCGCCGTGATTGTAGACGGGAATAATGACACATGGCTTCATCGTCGCTACTCGAACAGAACTCGACCCTGCGAGTGCATGCCAAGATCCGACAAGTACGAAAACCTGAGCTTGCCCGATTCATCTGAATGCTCGATCGTAAGCTTGAGAGGCGTCATTGGTTTGATTACGCGATGAAACTTGAGTCCTTCGATGCCGACAAACGTGGAAGCCAGCCCGAGGCGCAGCTTTGCCAGCTGAATCGCCCAGTGAATTTGCACGACGCCAGGAAGGATGGCTTGCTCGGGGAAATGGCCCTGCAAGAAAAAGAGCTCTTCCGGTACATTGATCTCGAACTCCGCACGCGGTGGATCGACAGACTCCCTGATTATTTCCGGATCAACGACGTTCATTGGCTAGTCGAACAGCTCGCGGATCACGGCTGCTTGCCGCTTACCCTGCGGATTAACGGGAATCTCGTCTACATAGCGAAGTTTCTTCGGCACCGCGACCGGATCGAGTCTGCCGCTGAGCGATTGCCGTATTTTCTGGCCTGTATCCCGGCGTCCCAGTTTCTCCAGGTCGGTCTTGCCAGCATCGCTGAGCTGCAGAACCAGCCCGACGTATTGCCGTGCACCGTCCTCGAGCGCCGTGGCAGCCGCATCGGTAACCATTGGCAAGCTGATCGCGCACTGTTCAACCTCGGCCAGCGACACTCGTTTTTCCTCAATCTTGACGATGTGATCGCCGCGACCGAGCAACTCGAACGACCGATTTGACTCGAGCCGAACCTTGTCTCCCATGCGGTGCCAGTTACTCAAGCCCATGAACGGCGAACTGACCTCAAGAAATCCTTCACCATCCTGCCTGACCCGTACTTCAGGCAACGTGTGCCAGACCTCTGCTGCGCCTCGATCTTCCTGCTTGCGCCACGCTACGCCGCTGGTTTCTGTGCTACCCAACACCTCTACAGGGCAACAACCCAGAAGGCGTGTCGCATCTTCGGCAGCATAGTCTGGGAGCAGCCCACCGGATGAAAAGACGATTCTCCAGGCCGCCGCATCAGAATCCTCCAGGTGACCGATACGCTTCAGCAACGCCGGGCTTGTGACCAGTGCACCATCCTGGCTTACGTCAGTCAGCAGGTTTTCAGGATATTCAAAACTGTAGCTGGCGAACGCACGCTTTGTCACAAGCGGCCACAAAACTCGAAATAGCAGGCCGTAGACGTGCCGGTGTGACACCGTCGAGTAGATTCCGGCGTCACCTATGGTCGGCCCGAACACCGACTCGAGCACATTGAGTTCCGCTTCGATATTTCGAATAGTCCTGCAGACCTTTGTCGGTTGGCCGGTCGATCCTGAAGTGAAAAGAATCAGGTCAGATGTCGATGGAATAATGGGGTCCGTTAGATCGGCGGCCGACAACTGATCGAGCGCAATAGTCGGTCTGGAGTCCTGACCATCTCCGCTTGATCGAATAGTGCCGTCGTACTCCAACTTGCTTTCAGCGTCTGCCAGCATATGCGCCGGAGCAAGTACCGGGGTCTTACCCGCGGTCCAGCAGCCATAGAGTGCACAGGCGAAATCATACGCATTGGAACTATCAAGCGCCCAGTATCGCTGCTCGGAATCAGCAAGAGCAGCAGATAAGCCCGCAACCGTCGCCAGGAAATCTGGCCAGGCAAGTTCATCACCCTGTCGATCGAAGCAAACCGCATGCGTCGAGTCGGTTTCGAGCAATATCGAAAGAGGAGTCACTATCAAGGTGCCGCGCCTCTCATAAAATGAGTACCCGCGGATCCGTCACGGGGATTGCTGATCTACGCCATGTCGCCGGCCAACTCTTCAACTGCATCGACGACGTCCTTGACGGTTCTGACGCTCTTGAATTGGTCGGGTCTAATTCTTTTCTTGGTGATTTCCTGCAGCCGCACGATCAGATCGACGGCATCGATGCTATCGAGGTCCAGGTCTTCGTAAAGTCGGGCCTCAAGCGTGATGTCCTGCTCCGCAATGTCGAAGAGCGCGTGAAGCTCTCGGCTTACGTCCTGAAAAATGTTGTCCCGTTCCGCCATTGCCAAGTTAACTACCATTTGAATTCACGAATGAAGCGAGGTTCGCTACCGACTCAAAATGCGTGCGAATCTCCTCGGAATCGATGTCGAGGTTGACACCGTATTTGCGGCGAATCGCAACCCCGAGCTCCAGAGCATCAATCGAATCCAGGCCCAAGCCCTCGCCGAAAAGCGGGGCCGTGCTATCGATATCTTCCGGGCCGAGATCTTCGAGATTCAGCGCTTCGATAATGAGCTCTTTTATGGCTAGTTCAGTTTCACTCATTATTGTTATCGGTGTTAACGAACCTGTCGAGCATCAACTCGGTCAGCCTGCGCGATGCCATACTTGGCTCCTCTCCATCCTTTGCGAATGCGCCAATATCGAGCCTATCACCGACTCTCATACGTAGACAAGGACGGCGCGGCGGAATCTCATACCAGTGTTCGCTTTTCGTCAAAGTAGACGGTTTGCAGCTGATGTGAACCATTTGCATTGGCACTTTCGCGGCCAGAGCAACCCGAGCAGCACCACGTCGCAGGCTCATCGGCTGACCTGGGACGGTGCGGGTCGCCTCGGGAAAAACCACCAGGGTTTCGCCATTCTTCAGCGCGTTGACACAATCTGCCAACAACTGCTCAGAGTCGTCATTTGGAATATAGTTGGTCGCGCGTACGACCCCGCCAAGGAACAGATTGCTCCACAGCGCCCGCTTCACTATGCAGTTGCCATACTTCACCTCGGCAAGGAGCTGTACAACATCGATCAGCGTCGGGTGATTGGCAACGACTATGAGGCCACTTTCTTCGGCGAAGCTCTCCTTACACTTTGGGTCAATGTCGAAGTCGAATACACCCAGCCCGTGCATCATCCACAGAAAGCTGCGAAAACTCCGACTCACCATTACACGTGCTCGCCGAGTCCGTGTTGCTTCATCTCGCGAAACCAGGGAGATTGCCGGGAATACGAGCACCGCCAGGATAAGCCCGCCCACTCCGAACACCGCGAACGACAGACCTGTACCGAACAGCCGCCAGGCCCGGTTGATCAGCGCTCCCATTGCCACCCCTGCCCGTCCGCGGCCAGTAACAGAGTCGCTTCGCCCGTCTGTAACCAGGCAAGAAACTGAGGCCCTTGTGGCAGATGACTGTCTTCTGCCGATGCCGAACTCACCATCCCGATGCCCTCGTGCTCAGCACGTCGCAGCACGATAGCCAGGGCGTGATCACACTCCTGCTGATGGGAATACTGTTGGTATTCAGCCGGGATCACCTCATCGAAATCGACGAGCAATACGCGATGCTCCGGATTGCTGGCCAGATACGCCTGCGCCTCCAGCCAGCCGCAGGCAAATGTGTTAGCGCCGGAGGACATCGACATCGACGGTGCATTGGAAGATTCGAGAATAGTAAATAGTCCAGAAGCGGTGTTGTGAACTGATTGTGCGAATGCTGTTGGTGAAATTTCAGTCCTTGCGCTGATGGACGACAGGATTTCCCGGGTGCGGACGATTTCGCCGTGTTGCGAACAGAATATAGAGTAGTCCGCAGCGTCGCCGGCCATTGCCTCCAGCGCGGTCGCGAGAGCCATTCTGGACAATCGGCTTGTCCGGCGCCTCTGCATCGGCGATATCGCCCCGGCATCGGGGTTCCCTTGCGCCGGACGCGCATCCGGTCGTCGCCAGAAGTCGAGCCAAATAACCGGGTCGCTGCTCTCGGGAGACCAGAAAATCCAACGCTCGACCTCTATGCGAACCATTATCTTTGCTGCCCGGAAACATCCGGACGATTGCCTCAGCTATTCGGCAAGCCTGACAACATCACCAACCATCGAAACGCCAGCCATCACGGCTCCGGCGCCACACTCAAATTCGCTGGTGCTCGAAAAGTCGTTCCGATTGTAATTGCTGCGAATATTCACGACTGCGTTACCGCCCTCTGTGATCGCTCGGTCCTGCAGTGTAACCATCGCGGACAAAAATGCCCATTTGCATGCCTTCTGGTCGCTCTTGCCAACAGCATTCGTCTTCCTGTTGCTCGCATAGATGCCCAGGTTTCGCTCGATCCCGGGATGCTCCTGATCACCAAAATAAAGTCGTACCGAGCTCTTGAGGACACCCTCTTCCTCACCCCAGGCTAATGCGTCATCGATCGATACCCTGAGCAATGTATTACGAGCCTGGCCCGTTGAAAAACTGAACAATAGCGTCGAGATCAACACTAAGTAGGTTAGCTGTTTCATTTTTTCTCCCGTTGTATCGCCGGATTCAACACCTGCTATTCTAAGTAATGTACTCACTCGCTGTGAGTGACATCAAGGCTACTCACCAAACGATGAACAGGTGCTTAACATTCTCAGTTCTTGCCTCGATTTCGCTACTTTTGGCGGGCTGTCTGGGCATGGCTCCGACCGAGGTCCCGCTACCGGGTATTGAGACAGCGAATCCCCAGTCCCGGCATGAATCACTTGTGATCATGCTCCCCGGCAGGGGCGATCGCGCCGATACCTTTATAAGAGAAGGCTTTCACGAAGTTGGGGCGCGCCGGGGCTTCGATACTATTGCTGTCGATGCCCACTTCGGCTACTACATGGAACGCAGCCTGTTGCCACGCTTGCACGAGGACATCATCCTGCCGGCGCGCCAGGTGGGCTACGAGAAGATCTGGATACTCGGGATCTCGATGGGTGGCTATGGCACTTTGCTATATGCATCCGAACACCCGGACCTGGTCGATGGGGTCATTTTGCTCGCCCCGTTTCTCGGTGATCGCAACTCGATTGAGGAGATTGTCTCCAGCGGGGGGCTGAGCGGGTGGAATGAAAGCACCTCAGAACTCGAAGACCATGAGATAAAAGTCTGGTCCTGGCTCCGCGATGCCACGAGCCCTCCGGAAAAAACGCCCGTCATCCTCGGCTACGGCCTGTCAGACGGCATGGCCGAAAGCTACGGGGTCCTGGTCAACAGCGTCGAACCCTCGAGCGTCTACACGCTCGAGGGTGGACACAAATGGACTACCTGGGGGCCGCTTTGGGAGATGATTGCGGCCGATCTTGAGCCTTGAAAATCGTCAGGCGTTGCCTAACATCGCGTGCATTGTCGGATTCTTCAACCATGCGGCAATATCTTTGCCGAGCGTTTGAATGCAACGACCGAGGATGGCACAAGTTCCCTTAAACCCACCGAACGCACCACCACCCGAATAACGAGCTGCGGTAAACGAACCGATCACTTCACCGTTTTCTATTAGCTCGCCTCTGACAGTCACAGATTTGGCGCCACTCCATGCGCCACCGCCGGCACCAAGGATGTGCGTGAACTCGATATGCAATACCTTGCCCTCGATACCATCGGCCGACTCCGGTCCGATGACCACTTTGACACCCCTCTTCGCGAATTTCTCGATGAATATCGGCAAGCGGGTATCAAGCGTACAACTCGCCTTTACGTCACTGGAAGCACCGCTTCCCTCCGCGAATGGGATAGGACTGAGGACCGTGTACGTAACGTCCTCGGCGTGCGATACCAGTGACATGAACGCGAATGCTGTACTAATAACTGCAAGTAATATTTGGCGCATGGGCTTCCCCCAAAGCTCGTAAGGAGTACTGACTATACACGGTTTGCGTAATTTCGATGGTACTTGCGGGCTTGCTAACCAAGTGCGAGCCTGACGCATCCAATATCTGATGGTGGCGATATTGCAAAGCCCGGGCACCCCGACCCAAGCGGATTTTCACGAGGCGATCTCGAATCGTTCGGACGCCATTATGTCGATCTCATTGCACTCAGGCGATCGTCCGGTCACGATTCTCGCGAGCATTGTGAAATTCGGAACGGACCGCAAGCTTCGCGAAGAAGCTCTGTTCTGGCTGGGGCAATCGGACTTAGATGAGGCCTTTACTGTTCTTGACCGCCTGCTTTCCGGAGCAATGTAGTCAAATTAGCCTAGCGGCGCCGGTATACGCCAAAGTACACGAATGGATGCTTCGCTTTCTCGCCCGGCTTAACTTCATCGGGCACCTTATGATTGACGGGCTTGATGCTGCGCAGGTAAGCGACGATCGCAGTAACGTCCTCTTCGTTCATTTTCGCATAGCCCTGCCACGGCATGATCGCGATTTTTCGGTCCATATGGCGACCGACGCCGAAACGAATCGCCTGCTCAATCTGCTGATCGCTCCATAGGCCAAGACCTGTTCTTTCGTCCGGTGTCAGATTCGGCGGATAGATGATCCCTGGTTCCTCGGCGCCGAGTGGACTCGTATACGCGATACCAATGCTTGATCCGGCAAGCGCCCTGTCAAAATTTGGCACGCCTTCCAGCGCTCCGTCGGTGTGACAGGCGCCACAACCGATCAGTTCGACCAGATACTTGCCACGCGCAACCTGGTAAAGACGTTCGGGTGCGAAGTTTCCGGCAATCGGGCTGGGTGCCTCGAGAACAGTCGCCGCATCGAGTTCTTCGTATTTTTGCACCTGATCGGCTGTAATCGTCCTTGAAATAGGCCGTTGCGTCAGCGGAATACCGTAACGATAGGCGATGAATGATGCATCGCTTTCGGCGCCTATGTGATGCCAAATTTCTTTTGTGACCAAGTCCTGGAACGGGTAACCGGTCACCTCCTCAACCAGCCAGGACAATATGAAGTTGTTGGCGCCCGAGTATGAGAACTGTGTGCCTTGCTAGGTAATCTTCTCGTAGTCCTTCATGCGTGGATAACTTTCGAAGACGACCTTACCCTGATGCAGAATGACTACGCCAAGCGTTAGCGATCAGTAACACGCTGCTGATAAGTGCACTGAGTGTCCTATCTGTTACCACCATGTCGCGTACAGCCCTGTCAGCATCAGAATGATGACGACCGATGCCCAGTTGAATCCTGAGCTCGTCGACGTATCAACTTCATCGTACTCAATCGCATCCGGGTGATCGCCAGCGCCTTGCATTTGCGATACGAGCATTCCGAGGATCACGCAAAGTACGAACGCAAGCCCGACACGATCGATAAACGGCAGCGAAGGCCAGTACAGCTTGCAGGCTACCGAGAACACGGCCGAACCGATTGCCGCGGCAAGCGCTCCGTTCGCCGTCGTCTTCTTCCAGAAGATTGCGAGCAGGAATATCGCTACGATGCCCGGCGTGAAGAAGCCCGTGAATTCCTGGATGTACTGGAATGCCTGATCAAAGTTGCCGAGCAACGGGCGGGCAACGATCGCTGCAATGATCAGTGCTGACAGACTCGTGGCACGGCCAATCGTAACGAGCTGTTGCTCCGAGCGGCCGCCGTAATGCTTGACGATGTCCATCGTAAAAATCGTCGAGATGCTGTTCATCATTGACGCGAGTGAGGACACGATCGCCGCAATCAGCGCGGCAAATACGAGGCCCATGACGCCGGCCGGCAACAACTTCATGATTTCAGGGTACGCCTTGTCGGGTGCTGACAAGTCCGGTGCGAGAATAACGGCAGCAATACCTGGCAGCACGACGAGCACGGGCATCAGCATCTTCAGGAAAGCGGCGAAAATAATTCCCTTCTGCGCCTCTGCATTACTTTTCGCGGCCAGCGCACGTTGAATAATGTACTGATTAAAGCCCCAGTACGACAGATTCATGATCCACATGCCACCAACGAGCACGGAGATGCCGGGCAAACTCATGTAGTGTGGATTGTCTTTCGACAGGATCATGTCGAATTTATCGGGTGCCTGTTCGAGCACCATTCTGAAGCCTGCGATGACGCCCGCGCCACCCGAAACTTCGTTCATCGATATGTAGGCGATCATCAAGCCGCCGAACACGAGCAAAACGACCTGGATAATGTCCGTGAGCGCGACAGCTTTGAGACCACCATATAAGGAGTAGCCCGCTGCAAACGCGGCCAGCATCAGCAATGCATAGGTCAAATCCAGGCCGGTAACCGTATTGATCGCCAGTGCGCCAAGCCAGAGTATCGACGTCAGGTTGACGAACACGTAAACGCCAAGCCAAAACACGGCGAGCACCATGCGCACGCGATGATCGTATCGCTGCTCCAGGAACTGCGGCATCGTGTAGATCTGGTGCTTCAGGAATACGGGCAGCAGATACTTGCCGACGAGGACCAGCGTCAATGCGGACATCCATTCGTAAGAGGCGATTGCGATGCCCATGACGAATGCGGAGCCCGACATGCCGATGATTTGTTCCGCCGAGATATTAGCAGCAATCAATGAGGCGCCGATGGCCCACCATGGCAGTGCCCTGCCGGCAAGGAAATAGTCTTTAGTGTCTTTCTGGTGCCCGCTTTTCTCGCGGGACACCCACTGTGCGAGCAGCAATAACACAACCGCATAGATCGCAACGACCGTAAGATCCAGAGTCCCGAGATGCATATTCGTTCTCTCTATATTTGCTGTGTACTACTGGCGGCTGACGAGTTCATCCAGACGACCATTCGCCGGCGAATAAGGCAGCAAGGAAAATTGGTAGCTGTACTCTGTATCGTCCAGTGAGTACTTGTGCAAGGTCCGCTTGCCCCAGGAGTCATCGCCACCGACACCCATTTGCCCAAGGTCGATATTCAGGGAAATAATGTCACGCGGCACGACGTCACTCACATGCACATTGACCCGCTCTTCGTTGTCATGTGCGCCGGGGCCGTCCTCACTTGTAATGGCAATCTTCACGGGCGGCACGAAATCGCTCATGCGATTGTGATGCACGCTGTAACTCACCAGGTCCTCCGCGATTACAAGCAAGCCAGCATCTGCAGCGTTGTCCAGCGACAACCAGCGGACATCGGTCTTGTAGCCATTTTCCTGCGGTCGCATATACGCCACGTAGTGATCGGCGACCGTGTTGTTGTAGCGACCCACACTGGCTGCGAGCTTGCGATCGACGTAATTCTCGAATGGCCCGCGGCCGTACCACTCGACATTATCAAGCTCGGCAATGATTTCGACGTTCATGCCTAGCCTGGGAACGACTGGCAAACCATCGTTACGCGTAATCTTATTGGCAACGTGCATGCGCCCGTCCTGAGAAATGGTGAATTCGGTTGTCCACCGGGCGACTTCTTCGCCGGCATCATCAGTGAAACCGTGTTTTGCAATGACGACGACCTCGTCATCAGACTGCCCAGACACCAACAGCGACTCAAGTGTTCGATTGCGGCTGGCCTGCTCCCACACGGCCGCCCAGTCCTGCATGTAATTACCGAAATCGTTGTCGGTCGGTGCACGCCAGAAATTGGGTGCCAGTGGTGTGAGCAACAACTCCTGATCGGCATGGACAAGCGATGACAGCAGCCCGGTTTCTGCACTGACGGTGGCGGCAAAACCATCGCCGGCAATCCGAATGCTCGCGTCAGTTTGCGAAACGGTGAGCGGTTCGCCGCCGGACCCTTCTGCTGTGAAGTCGCTGACCTCGGTTGGCAATTCAAATTGTACCGTTGCGTAGGCATGCTCTGCAGGTAGCAATCCACGCGCTGCTGCTGCGACCAGACTCAGGTTCAGATGGTACTCGGGGCCATCGCGCAACGTTCTCGGGTTGTACTGCAGCTGCACGAGCCCCTCACTTTCAGCATCGACGTCCAGGTCACGAACGACACCGCTTTGCACCGCCCGGCCGTCGGCAGTCACCTGCCACTGCAGCTCGAAGTCAGACAAGTCTATAAAGTCGTAGTTATTCCGTATCAGGACGACTCCAGCTCGTGCGTCCGTCAATTCGAAATCGACGTATTGGTAGACACGCTTTACTTCCCAGTACGCAGGTTGGATGCGGCGATCAGGGAATACGACACCATTGAAGTTGAAGTTACCACTGGAAGGGACACCGGCCGGGCCATAGTCGCCGCCGTAGGTCCAATACGGCGTACCGTTCTCGTCATGCTCGAGCAGACCCTGGTCGACCCAATCCCAGATAAAGCCGCCCGCCAGAATATCGTAACGGTTGATCACATCCCAGTAGTCCGACAGGTTGCCTGTGCTGTTCCCCATAGAATGAGCGTACTCGATCAGGATGAACGGGCGGTCGTTGTGCGTCTGTGCATATTGTTCGAGGTCCCAGTAACGCCAGTACATACTCGAATGGAAGTCGGAATGCCGTTCGCCAACCTCGTTAATGTTGCCCTCTGTCTCGTACTGCACGGGTCGTGAAAGATCGCGCGACTTGATCCAGTTATAGGTCGCACCGAGATTCACTCCATCTCCCGCTTCATTGCCCAGTGACCAGATAACGACCGACGGGAAGTTTTTGCTGCGCTCGAGCATGCGCTGCGTGCGATCGAGATGCTGGGGCATCCAGTGCGCCTTGTTGCCGAGTGTCTTGTCATGGTCGTAGCCATAACCATGACTTTCAATGTTTGCTTCATCGACCATGTAGAGCCCGTATTCGCTGGTCAGCTCATACCACCTCTCTGGCTGCGGATAGTGTGAATTGCGGACCGCGTTGAGATTGGCCCCCTTCATCAGGCGAATGTCGGTCAGCATTGTTTCTTCGTCTACGACATGGCCATTGTCGTCGTGATGCTCATGAAGATTTGTGCCTTTCAGTCGCACATGCTTCCCGTTGATGAGAAACCGGCCATTCACGATCTCGGAAGTGCGGAAGCCGATCGGCTGCGCGATCGCCTCACCACTGTTCAGCGTGATCAGCAACGTGTACAGATGCGGCGTCTCTGCAGACCAGGTGCTTACATCCTCCAGCGTCGCGGAGAAAGCGTGACTCGAACTTCCCGGCGTCAGGAGCATTGTTGCTTCATCAACATGAACAGCTTGTTCGCCATCTCTGATTTCGATAGCCAGAGTTTGTTCGACCGCCACGTCACCGTCATTGGCGAGCTCGATGTCGAGGCTGAACGCGCCATCCCGATAGTCGTTCTCGAGGCTCGCATGCACAAAGAAATCACGTACGTGTATGGCAGGCCGGGCAAATAGACTCACGTCCCGCTGAATGCCACTGAGCGACCAGAAGTCCTGATCTTCGAGATAGCTACCGGTACTCCAGCGATACACCTCCACTGCAATCGAATTCTCGCCGGATTGTACAAAGTTGGTTACATTGAACTCGGACGGCGTCTTGCTGCCCTCGCTGTAACCGACGTATTCACCGTTGATCCACAGATAGAAGGCGGAGCTCACCGCGCCGAACTCGACGAACACCTGCTGATCCGCCCAGGCCTCCGGGACATCGAATGTGCGCCGGTATGAACCGACCGGATTGTCCTCAGTTGGCACATTCGGTTCATCGATCTCGAACGGGTATGGGACGTTCACGTAGATCGCGTAGCCGTGCCCTTCCCGTTCCCAGTTTGATGGCACCGGAATATCGTCCCACCCGGAAACATCGAAATCTTCGCGATAGAAGCCCACCGGGCGCCCGGCCGGCGTAGGCGAATAGTTGAACTTCCAGTCGCCATTAAGCGATTTGCGATACGTGTCCGCATCAGCGATGCGATAAGGAACAAAGTGTGCGCGCGGCGCCTCGACATTTTCGCGAATGACGTCAATGTCATTCCACGCGGGTCGCGGCCCGTCTCCTGAGCACGCGGCCAAGCCAATCAGTGACGCAATTCCAAGATACGCGAAAACCTGTCTGGTCATCATTTCCCTCATCGTATAACTTCCCTTAAAGTCTGCGCGGCGACCTCGGGCGTAAGGTCACGTTGCGGCATTCCGAGCATCTCATATCCCACCAGGTGCTTGCGCACCGTCGCGGATCGCAATAGAGGTGGGTACACATGAATGTGAAATTGCCACTCGGGATGGCCCGTGCCATCCGACGGTCGTGGATGCAGCCCCATTGAGTAGGGAGCAGCAACTCCGAACAATTTGTCGTAGCCCGCGAGCACTCCGACGAGCGAGGTCGCAAGAGCAGTGACTTCGTCTGCGGTCAACTCGTCTGGTGCAGCAATGTTGCGCCGCGGAATGATCAGTGCTTCATACGGCCACACCGCCCAGTACGGCACGACCGCGACAAAGTGTTCGGTATCGTGAATGACACGCGACCCATGCTCCAACTCTGCCTGTAGGTAGTCTACGAGCAACGATGTGCCGTATTTCTTCAAGTATGCGGATTGCGATGCAAGTTCCTTCGCTGGCTCGGTAGGAATGTGCGCAGTTGCCCAGACCTGCGCGTGCGGGTGCGGGTTGCTGCATCCCATCATGCTGCCGCGATTTTCGAATACCTGCACATAGCCAATATCTTCTCGCCGATCGAGCGTGCTGAATTCCTCGATCATCGCATTCAGAGCCGTGCAAACATCATCACTACTCATCGAGGCGAGCCGCAGGTCGTGCCGTTCGGTGTAACACACTACGCGGCAATGCCCGGACTCCGGCCTGAGCTCAAACAGCGGGCTTTCCGTACCGCCGACCTCGCTTATTGACGATAACGCCGAAAAATCGTTGTCGAAAACGAATGGCCCGCTGTAGTCCGGGTTCTTGTTGTTGTTTGCGCGCTCGTTGCCCGGACACAAGTGACATTCCGCATCGTATTCGGGCAGCCCTTCAACGTCGACGTCTTCAAGCTGTCCCTGCCAGGGGCGCTGCAGGCGGTGCGGCGACACAAGGACCCATTCACCGGTCAGCGGATTGCGGCGCGCGTGTGACTGATCCGCAATACTCATGAACGTTCGACCTCCCGCACCGGTTCCGAGGGCTGGACGATGTGCGTCCATGGCTCTTTCCCAAACACAGAATTGTAGTTGCTGCTGATTTGCCGTGCTGCCTCTTCGGCATCGCTCGCGTTGACCAGCGACAACACACAGCCGCCAAATCCTGCTCCCACCATGCGCGATCCGAGTACCCCCGTACTTGTGTTTGCGATACCGACCAGCGCCTCCAACTCGTCACAGCTCACCTCGAAGTCATCCCGCAAACTGGCGTGACAGGCGTTCAATAAAGCACCGACGGTCGTCAGGTCGCCGCGTTCAATTGCCGCGACCGCCGCGTGTACTCGTTGATTCTCACTTACGACGTGCCGGCATCGCCGGTGCAGTACGTCGCCGAGAACATCTTTCTGCGCCTCCAGTGTGTCGGCGTCCAGGTCGCGCAAAGACGTCAGCCCCGGCACGACCCTCGCAAGAACACGAACAGCCGCTGCGCATTCGTCAGCGCGATCGTTATATTCGCCATCGGGAAGGCGATGCCTGACACCACTGTCGGTGACAATGAGGCGGGCATCACTCGGAATCGGCACCTGTATCGTGTCCAGCGTGCGGCAATCGAGCAGAATTGCCTTGCCCTTTTCGGCACACGCAATTGTGTACTGGTCCATGATGCCGCACCGCACACCCGCATAGTTGTGCTCGGCCTGCTGGCATAGCCTTGCAAGTCGAGGTGCCGCGATCGACGCACCTGTGAGGCCGAGCAACACCGTCGCTACACCGAGTTCGAGCGATGCCGAGGAACTGAGCCCTCCACCCAGGGGAATATCGCTGTCGATCTCGATACTCGCACCTTTAAGTGCGATGCCCTCGGCCTGGAGTTCGACTGCTACACCCTTCACGTATTCGATCCAGCCGAATTCGTTGCCACGATGGATATTGTCCAACGCGAAAGACCGAATTTCGCCAAGATTTCTCGACGTAACCTCGACCGTCCGGTCGGAACGTGCTGACGCGGTCAGCCGCGTGTACAGCGCCGTTGTCGTAGGCAGCACGAAACCACCATTGTAGTCGGTGTGCTCGCCGATAATGTTGACGCGCGCGGGCGCCTGAACCGACAACTCAGACATTCTTCCTAGGATAAGGAACATCCGAGGCCTGTAAAATGGACATTCACAGCGAAATGATGGACATTCTTACGGAGATAGCAACGACCCCACTCAATGGCAGCAAGCACGATCAAACTCCGCGAAGGCTTTGCCGGACAGGACATGTTTGTCATTCCGCGCCCGGTGCTGGCGAGTGCACGACAACATCCGCTCGTACGCTCCGTATACCCGACCGACATCGGCTGGTTTCCGACCGCCGGCCACCACTACAGGGACCGACCTGACGGCGCCGAACAGGATCACCTGATGATGTGTGTCGGTGGCCACGGCTACGTCGTCATCGATGATCAGCAGGCGCACCTCACAGAAGGTCATATGCTGATCATCCCGAGGGACACCAGGCACACCTACTGGGCGGCGGATGACGACCCCTGGTCGATCTACTGGGTACACTTTCTCGGCGACGATGCCGACTATTACGTCGAACGTATTCCGCGGCCTGGCCAGCCCGTGCCTGTAGAGCCCGCAGCCCAGGGTGAGGCCGTGCGCCTATTCCGTTACTGTCTGGATGCCCTGCACGACGGATACGGCCTGCCAACCCTGATCTATGCCGCGCAATCCACGCAGCACATAATATCGCTGCTGCTGTATCGCAACCACGCGCTGCCGATGGAGCCGCACTCCCTGGAACAGCGCTCGAGCCTGGAGTCGGTCATCGACTTCATGCAGAACAACCTCAACTCCCCCTTACGTCTTGAGGACTTCGCCCGTGAAGCAGGGATGTCGGTCAGCCATTTCTCCGATCGCTTCCGCGCCCAGACCGGGCAGTCACCGATGGCCTATTTCATCCACCTGCGGATGCGCCTGGCGTGCCGCTTGCTCGATCTGAGCCGCAAACCAGTCAAAACCGTAGCTGTGGAGGTCGGCTACCGTGACCCCTACTATTTTTCCCGGATATTCAAGAAATCGATGGGTCTTTCACCTGAGAAATATCGCGATATCAAGAAAGGTTGAGCGGTGGTTCTTCTAAATTGGCAAATCTGCTTGTCAGTTTACCCATCACAGAATGCCGCCAGGCTTGTAATACGTATTGATGATGTGATCGATTACGGGAGTGGCGACATTGGCCAGCCGATCCCAACCGGCCAGCTTTCATCGCTGTGATTCGGCTATTTCTACCTATAGACAGACGGCCCTTGCAAAGCAATCGTACGCTACTATTGCGGATCGCGACCGAGTCGAATAAGCGGCTCCGGGTTCATGGAGCCGTCTTGAAACACAATCGCACAACTCGGTGTATTGCTCGACTCCTGTGCCTGACCCTGTTGCAGGTGCCTTTGGTCGCGGCGTCGCAGGAAGGTCCGGGCACGACACCCGAGATGAACGCCTATGAGCTCGCCGCGGCACCGCTTATCGACGGTGATGTGCTCGGAGACGGCGCCTGGTCCGCCGTCTCTCCTACAACCGGCTTCTGGCAGATACAGCCGGATGACGGTCAGCCCGCAACTCAGCGTACTGACGTTTACGTCGGGTTTACCGATACGTCTTTCTACGTCGGCGTCGTCGCCTACGATGACAATCCTGACACCATTATCGTGACGGACAGTCGCCGCGACTCCGATCTCGATAACACCGACGCCTTTCTATTCATTATTGACGGCTTGCTTGACCGGCAAAACGGATTCGTCTTTGGCACGAATGCCGCCGGTATCGAATACGACGGACAAGTGACGAGTGAGGGTTCCGGCAGCGCTTTCGGGGGCGGCGGTTTTAACCGCAACTGGGACGGAACCTGGATCGTACAGTCGAAGATTGGCGATTTCGGCTGGAGCGCGGAGTTCGAGATTCCATTCAGGACACTTCGATTCGGGTCCGCTGACAGGCAAGACTGGGGCATCAATTTTCAACGCAATATCCGCCGCAACAACGAGGTCGTTTTCTGGGTACCGCTCGAGCGCAATCACGATTTGTACCGAGTGTCTGACGCAGGCACGCTTCGCGGAGTTGTTCCACCGACTCTGCGTAATCTCAAGGTGACGCCATACGTGCTTGGCAAGGCACGTCGCGGTGGCGAACTCAACGGCACCGAAACAGACGGTGATTTCGGACTCGACGTGAAATACTCTGTCACGCCAAGCCTGACTCTGGACCTGACCTACAACACAGACTTCGCCCAGGTTGAGGTCGATGAGCAACAGATCAACCTCGATCGCTTCAATCTCTTCTTCCCCGAAAAGCGGCCGTTCTTCCTGGAAAACGCAGGCCTGTTTTCGGTCGGGACGTCGAAGCAAGTCGAGATGTTCTTCAGCCGCAAGATCGGAATAAGCGATGACGGAGACGTCCTTCCGGTGGAAGGCGGGGCCAGGCTGTCGGGAAAGATCGACGAACGCACCAACATCGGTCTGTTGCATATGGCGACGGACGCCGTGGCAGGAATTGCCCCGGGACACAGATTCACCGTTGCGCGAATCAGTCGAGAGCTTCCTAATCGCTCCGCCATCGGCGCAATAGCCACCAATCGTGACGGCGACGGCAGCAATGATGACTACAACCGGGCGTATGCCATGGACGGTCGATGGGGCATTGGCGACAACATCACACTAGAAGCCTGGCTCGCAAAGACAGAAACACCGGGACTCACCGGCAAGGACGACGCATTCAACGTTGAAGGCAATTACAGCTCGGCGAAGTGGGCAGCGAACCTCAGGTACACGGAGGTCGGCGAGAACTTCAATCCCGAGATCGGCTTTCTCTCGCGGACCGATTATCGCAACGTGAGCGCCTTTTTGATGCGCGTGATACGGCCCGATGATCTGTGGGGGTTGTTGGAACTCAGGCCACATATATCCTACACAGGCTTCTGGAAGTTCGATGACTTCCAGGAAACGGGCTTTCTGCACATAGACAACCACTGGGTGTATAGAACCGGAATGGAGTTCCACACAGGCGTCAATTTTACGAAATCCGGCGTTATCGACAGATTTGAAATCGTTGATGGTGTCTGGATCGAGCCGGGCACCTACGATCACACGGAAGTACAACTCGTTTTCTTCACCGACGGGTCGAAACCATTCAGTTTTGGTTTACGCACCGTTATTGGCGGCCGCTTTGGCGGTGAACGTGTTTCGATTTCGCCATCTCTGGGCTACCGTATCGGCGAGACATTCCGGTCCGAGCTTTCAATCAACTACAACGACTTCGACCTGCCCGTGCCCAACGGCGAATTTACGGCGAACCTGGCGCGTCTCAGACTTTCGTACTCGTTTACACCGAAGATCCAGCTGCAGGCACTGCTGCAATACAACGATAATGACGGCACGCTCGACACAAATCTTCGCTTTTCATGGTTGCGGTCAGCGAGCTCCGGCCTGTACCTTGTCTATAACGAAGCCGATGAGGGCGACGCCGGGTTGAGCCAGCCCTCAGGCCGCGAATTCATCTTGAAGTACAGTTATATTTTCGATGTATTCGACTGAGGTGAAATACACGAGGTAGTGCGAACATGGAGAAAGCTATTCGATGCTGCGTAGTGGCCCTGACGCTAACCGTCACTGGCTGCGTTTTCTCCCAACTCAACGATGATCTCAGTAAACTGGACGACATTTCGCACCTCTTCACCGGCACGGTAACCACTGAAGTACTGCAGTTTCACGCGACAGTAGTTGTGGCTCTGGAAGATCGCGAGGCCGAGCGAATCATCAGTTTTCGCATGATGTCGGGCCCCGGTGTGTTTGAGATTCGATCAGCCAGGTCGCCGACCTGGTTTTTCGCCTATGCCGACATGAACAAAGACCTGCGATTTCAGCCGGACGAACCCTATGGTTGGGCATCGCAAGCACAGGCATTTACCCCAACGAGCGACGCCACATATAACGTTGATATCGTGATCGGCTCTGCTGATCAGCCGCCATTTCCGGAGCTGCTGATCGACGTACCGCTTGAAAACCATCTGAACAATTACATTCGATCGCATATCGGAACCGTATCAAGTCTTGACGATCCGCTGTTCTCGGACTTGCAGGGCAAGAAAGGCCTTTGGCAGCCATTTGCCTTCATGGAGGATGGCGGCACCGGCCTGCACTTCCTGCAGCCTTACGATCCTGGCAAGACACCGGTGCTGTTTGTCCACGGCATAAATGGCTCACCGCAGGATTTTGAATCTTTGATCGGCCAATTGGATCAGTCCCGATTCCAACCGTGGATCGTGAGTTATCCGTCCGGACTGCGTCTTTCGTGGCTTGCGCGTGGCGTGTTTCAGTTTCTCGAGGTCCTGCACCGGCAGTATGACTTTGATGGGTTACACGTAGTCGCTCACAGTATGGGCGGCCTCGTATCAAGAGGTAGCGTGAACTTGTGTGCCGAAAACGGCACTTGCGATTACCTGCGGTCGTTCACAACGATTTCCACTCCCTGGAATGGCGTGGCTTCGGCGCAAAGCGGTGTGAAGTGGGCTCCTGCCGTTGTACCGGTGTGGAACGACCTGGGCCCGGACAGCGAATACGTCTCGACGTTGTTCGACACGCCACTACCGGATGAACTGCCACATCACCTCTTGTTTGGTTTTCAGCAGGATAACTTTCTAAGTTCGCAGAGTAGCGACGGCGTTATCAATCTGAGCAGCCAGTTGCGAGATGCCGCGCAAGATCAGGCGCGAATGATTCGTGGTTTTGACGAGGGCCACGTCAGCATCCTGCACAGCGACGCTGTTGTCAGCAACGTCAACGAACTATTGCGCCTGTCGGCGCAGTAGTAGAGCTGCATTCTAACCACGCAGCGCATTAAAGAAGGCTGTTACCGCACCATCTGGGTGAGTTCGACCTGCGCTAGTGACACGACCTAGAACGCGTCGATGATCCCGTTCAGCGTGGCACTCGGTCGCATGGCCTTTGCAACGAACTCCTCGTCCGGTTTGTAGTAACCGCCCATATCGACAGCCTGACCCTGCGCAGCTCCCAGTTCGGCGATGATTGCAGCTTCGTTCTGCGCCAACGCTTCTGCAATACCGGAGAACTTTTCTGCGAGCGCCGGATCGGCAGTCTGCTCCGACATCGCCTTTGCCCAATACATGGCCAGGTAATAATGACTGCCGCGGTTGTCCAGCTCATTGACCTTGCGCGACGGTGACTTGTTTTCTCCGAGGTAGCGGCTGTTTGCCTCGTTAAGTGCGTTTGCGACAATTGTCGCCCTGGCATTACCGGTCTTTTCAGCCAGTTCTTCGAGGGAAACAGCAAGCGCCAGAAACTCACCGAGCGAATCCCAGCGCAGATGACCTTCAGCAACGAATTGCTGCACGTGCTTCGGGGCCGATCCGCCAGCACCGGTTTCGTACAGGCCACCGCCGGCAAGTAACGGCACGATAGACAACATCTTTGCGCTCGTCCCGAGCTCGAGAATCGGGAAAAGATCCGTGAGGTAGTCACGAAGAACATTGCCAGTGACCGAGATCGTGTCGTCGCCATCCCTGACGCGCTTGAGCGTCGCGCGCATGGCGTCCACGGGCGACAGGATGCGAATGTCCAGATCGCTCGTATCGTGATCCTCGAGATAGCGATTCACCAAGCCGATCAGCGTATTATCATGTGCTCTATTTTCGTCGAGCCAGAAGAACGCCGGTGTTCCGGTTTGCCGGGCACGAGTAACTGCAAGCCTTACCCAATCTCGAATCGGCAGGTCTTTGGTCTGGCACATGCGCCAGATATCGCCCTTTTCAACGACGTGCTCCAGCAACACAGCACCAGCCTCGTCGACGACTCTCACTTTCCCGCTGGACTGAATCTCGAAAGTTTTGTCGTGCGATCCGTACTCTTCGGCTTTCTGTGCCATCAGGCCAACGTTGCAGACATTGCCCATCGTCGCAACATCGAAAGCGCCGTTTTCCCGGCAGAAGCTAATGACTTCCTGATAGATGCCGGCATAGCAACGGTCGGGAATTGAGAATTTGGTGTCGTGCAGCTTGCCGTCGGGTCCCCACATCTGACCGGATGTACGAATAGCCGCTGGCATCGAGGCGTCGATGATCACGTCGCTTGGAACGTGAAGATTGGTAATGCCCCTGTCAGAGTTGACCATCGCCATCGCCGGGCGATCAGCATAGACAGCTTCCAAATCCGCTTTGATTTCGTTTTGTTGTGCTTCGGGGAGGTCAGTTATTTTTGTATAGGCATCGCCAATGCCATTGTTTGCGTCAATACCCAATTCGTCAATCAGTGCGCCGTGCTTTTCAAATACGTCACGGTAATAAACCTGGACCGCGTGTCCAAACATGATCGGATCAGACACTTTCATCATTGTCGCTTTCAGATGCAGTGACCACAGGACATCGTCGGCTTTCGCATCATCCATTTCTGTGGCGAAGAACTCGCGCAAGACACCGCAGCTCATCGTCGTCGCATCAACCACTTCATTGGCAAGTACCGGTACTGCTGTGCGCAGCACTGTGACACTACCGTCGCCGGCTTCGTGCTCAATTCGCAGATTGCCGTCTTGGGCGACGATCTCCGACTGCTCGCTTGAGTAGAAATCACCGTCATCCATGTGCGCGACGTGAGACTTCGAATCCGAACTCCATTCGCCCATCGAATGTGGATTGTTCTTTGCGTACATTTTTACTGCCGCGGCAACGCGTCGGTCTGAATTTCCTTCGCGCAGTACCGGATTGACCGCACTACCGAGCACTTTTGCATAGCGGTCACGAGTCTCTCGTTCGGAATCGTTCTTCGGATCCTCCGGATAGCCGGGGATATCAAAGCCCTGCGACTGCAGCTCCGAGATAGCTGCAGTCAACTGCGGAATTGACGCGCTGATATTCGGTAGCTTGATGATGTTCGCATCCGGAGTCTTGGCGAGTTCGCCGAGTTCTGCCAGCGCATCGCTTTGCTGCTGCGCATCTGTCAGCTTGTCCGGGAAGTTCGCGAGAATGCGTCCGGCAAGAGAGATGTCTCGTGTTTCGACGGCAATACCGGCGGCATCCGTGAATGCCTTGACGATCGGCAGCAGTGAATAGGTGGCCAGGGCCGGTGCCTCGTCCGTTTTCGTATAGATGATTTTCGCTGTGCTCATGCCTGTTTCGCCTGTTTTTGGGCTGCCGGCCATCCCGGGCGGGCGCCATTATAAAGGGGGTGCAGAAAAAGTGGTCAATTTCTCCTGGCACCGGCCAAATAACCGCAAAAGATAGACGGGACCGTATATAACTGAATGGAAGGCAAAATACCTGTAGTTTCGGTCCGGCCCTCTCTATAGGTGGAATCCATAACTGCCGCCGCCCCGAAAATGCTCTACAAGAGGGCATCGGGAGCAAGCCGGTGGCTAACACCATGGATATCGAGCAGGTAGGCGCCAAACTACAAGCGATCAGTGATCGCGCTCGAGACTTTGAGTTGAAATACGCCGAGGACCTGCTCGCGGTTCATCCTGATTTCCACGACAGCGCGCGAAATCTCGTGCACTACCTGGCGCTGCGCCAGACCGATATCCGCGACTTGCAGCAAGACCTTGCCATTTTGGGCCTGTCCTCTCTGGGTCGGGCGGAGCGCAATGTTATGGCTTCGATTCGTGCCGTCCAGTCGGCGCTGGAGAAGTTCGCAGCAGGCACAGATCATGAATTTCAACCCGAGCCTGAGGCACTCGAACTCAGAAGCACGAGGGCCGAATTGCACAAGAACGCCGTACTCGGTGATAACCCGCCCGACCGTGATGTCAGCATCATGGTCACTCTGCCGACCGAAGCGAGCACTAACTACTTTCTCGTGTCTGAAATGATTGCCGCCGGCATGAATGTTGCTCGAATCAACTGCGCCCATGACGATGCGAGTGTCTGGGCAGAGATGATCGAGAACGTCAGGCGGGCCAGCAAATTGACTGGTACGAACTGCAGAGTCGTGATGGATCTCGCTGGACCGAAAATACGCACAGGCGACCTGCGCCCGGGGCCCCGCGTGATTCATATCAGGCCGCGCCGTGATCCTCTGGGTCGAGTCGTCGCGCCGAGGCGCATCCGCTTCATTCCCGATGATGTGATCTGGCAAGGCACGAAAGCGGCGATCATCCCGGTGCCACGTGAGTGCATCGAATACGCGCACGAAGGAGACGAAATTCGCTTCAAAGACACACGCGGCAAGAAGAGAAGACTCGATGTTATTCAAAAGGATGACAAGGGTCTGGTACTCGAGACCTTCCAGGGCGCGTACATAGCGACCGGAACCAAGCTGCGCCTTATTCGCGAAGCGGAGGAAGAGAAGCTCGTCTACCGTGTCGGCGAACTCCCATCAATAGAGCAACCAGTCTTACTGCGGCCGGGCGATACCTTAATTCTCGACGCGGAGAACATCCCGGGTGCACCTGCGGTCGAGAATAGCGACGATGAAACCACAGAAGCAGCTCATATATCCTGCCGGCAGCCCGAAGTGTTCGAATTTGTAGCTGTCGACGATCGGGTTTCCCTGAACGACGGCAAGATTGCAGGGGTCGTCCGTTCGACGGGCACGGATCAGCTAGAAATTGAGATAACGAAGGCAAAGCCCACCGGCAGCAGGTTGCGCGGCAACCGCGGTATAAATTTTCCCGATAGTGACATTCGCCTTCCGGGTCTAACGTCAGCAGACAAGACCAATGTCGAGTTTGTGATCGGTCACGCCGATGCAGTCGCGCTGTCTTTCGTGAAACGGCGAACAGACATTGTGTCATTGCACGAGGAAATGGAGCGGCATGGCAGCAGCGAGCATGGCCTCATCATCAAGATTGAAACCAAGAAAGGCTTTAACAATTTGCCCAGGTTACTGCTTACCGCGATGCGACGTTATCCGGCGGCGGTGATGATTGCGAGAGGCGACCTCGCCGTCGAGTGTGGCTGGGAACGCCTGGCAGAGTTGCAGGAAGAAATCCTCTGGCTCTGTGAGGCGGCGCGAGTACCGGTCATTTGGGCAACCCAGGTGCTGGAGGATCAGGCGAAGAAGGGGCAGGCCTCCCGCGCCGAGATATCAGATGCTGCTATGTCGCAGCGTGCCGATTGCGTAATGCTCAATAAAGGTCCGCACATACTTGCGGCAATCCGCATGCTCGACAACATCCTGCGCCGTATGCAGAAGCATCAATACAAGAAGACCGCACAGCTCGGTAAGCTCGACTTCGCCGAAGACTAGTACAAATGGTTACCGAGATGCGCCAACACCAGGATTAATCTTGTTCCAGAACGACACCGTCTTTCTTGTAGACAGTGCCACCCTTCATCACGAGATCCACACGCTATCGATCCACACTTAGCAATGCGTGGAGCAGGTTATTCTGGAAATCAACGTTGCCAGTTAATCGAGTGTGTTTTTCACACAGAAACACCGGATAGTCCACTGGAAAAAAGCTGTACTTGTGTCTGGCAACCGCGGGATCCGTCGTCTGCCTTGCCAGCAATGATGCTTTCGTTACTGTTCCGTCTCCCGGCTCCAACATTAGACGATCATAGTCGACGCCAGGCAACGGATTCACGATTTCCCCCGGCGTTAGCCTCAGTTCCCATTCGCCATCGACCTGCTCGACCACCGACCGGGCCGGCGTGAGCAGACAGTCACCGCCGAAAACGATGTATCGTATCTTCGGATTCGGGACAGGCACGGTTAGTGACCAACTAAACCTGCGCGCCCGTTCTATGTGCTTTTCGAAATAGCGCTGCAAGAGCGCCAGGTACGCATCGGCCTCAGCATCATCCTCGCTCTGATTCCTGATGCTCTCCTCAACTTCCTCGCTGAAGACCGAGTAGTGAAATCGCTTCCAAAAATCGTCCGCACTGAATTGGTCGCGCTCGAGCGGCCGTCCATCCATCGTAAGGAACCAGTCGTTAATTGCGTGCGGTAATGCCTGATAAGTGCTCGGAAACGTCGCCACTACTTCGGGTGGTACGACGCCCAGCCCAATTTTGAAGCCGCGTATCAGCGTGCGCAGCGCCCCTGTTGAGCCAAGACCAGGTGTGCCGAGTAAGATCACTCGCCGAATGTGCTCCGCGCCATCCTGGTTGACCGGGAACTCATTGTCATCGAGCACGTCCTCCGTTCCATAACGAACGAAGTATCGGGTAATCATTCCACCCATGCTGTGCGCGATTACGTCGACTTTGAGAGCTGGCTCTCCATAATCTTCGCGTATCCTGGCGATAAAAGTATCGAGCTTGCGAGCAGTATCAACATTGTCCTGGCGCCAGTCGTAAGTGAATACGTAGTAACGTTTTTCACCATGAGTTGCCGGTGTGCCCAAATTAGACGGCCGATAGCCACCAGCTTCTTCGAGCGTCGACAGAATCTGACCATAAAAATCGACACCCCCAACGGTGCTCGTGATTCCGTTCGTCACCAGGTTTGACGGCAACGGAACCAAGGTGTCCGGATCAATATCGAGTCGAAGTGAGCGGTAATCGCTGAATGCGACGCTTCCTAACGACCCCGGCCAATGTTCGTCGCCAGTCAGAGGGTCATGCAGGCGGCTCCCCAATGCACCATGGACGACTACAACCGGCGGCTGATCGGGATTGCCGGCCTGTGTTGCATACAGCCGCTTCAGATCCGTCTTTGGGCTGATCGCACAAGCGGACAGAGTAAGCGCGGTCGCCATAAGAACCGCAACGCGTAATCCAGGTCCACCGACCATTGCTTCCCCCTCTCTGACGCCAAAATCAGTCTGCCGACAATTCCTCAAAATAGATACACTTTGATCCATGACTGACGGCACCGATCGACCCAAAGGAAGTTCACTACGGCCGCTGCGCGCACTGGTGCCGTACATACGACCCTACAAAGGCACTTTGCTCCTGGCGATAGTCGCCCTGTTGCTTGCTTCTGCCGCGCAGCTCGCACTGCCTGTCGCCGTCCGCTTTCTTATCGATGGCGGTCTGCTCGCCGATGATGCATCGAACATCGATAAATACTTTCTGGGCCTGTTTGCTGTAGCAATGGCAATGGGCGTGTTCGCCGCGTTTCGTTTCTATCTTGTTAGCTGGCTCGGCGAACGGGTTGTCGCAGACATACGCAACTCTGTTTATCGGCACGTCGTTCGACTCGACCCAACATTCTTCGAGGTTACCAAGACCGGCGAGGTGCTCTCGCGGCTCACGACCGATACAACTCTGATTCAATCGATTTCCGGCGCGGGTCTGTCATTCGCATTACGCGCAGCACTGAACATGATCGGCGCGACGGTGATGCTTGCCGTCACGAGCCCGAAGCTTGCAGGCATGATTTTGTTACTCGTGCCGCTTGTGATCGTGCCGATTATTCTGATCGGACGCCGCGTTCGGGTCTTGTCGAGAGCCAGCCAGGACCGAGTTGCTGACAGCAGTGGTTTGGCCGGCGAAACGTTGAATGCGATATCCACAGTTCAGGCTTTCACCATGGAGGAATTGCAGAGTGAGCGATTCGGCGAGTCGGTACTCGCCGCATTTCGAACCGGAGTACAACGCATACGAGTACGTGCGTTGTTATCCGGTACTGCGATCCTTTTTATTTTTGGTGCGATTACCTTCGTACTCTGGATTGGAACTCATTCTGTGATGCGCGGTGAAATGACGGGCGGCCAGCTCGGCCAATTCCTGCTCTACGCAATTTTTGTGGCAACCTCCTCGGCCGCACTGAGCGAAATGTGGGGCGAAGTGCAGCGCGCTGCCGGCGCGATGGAACGACTGGTTGAACTACTGGATTCAAAACCGGGCATCGTGGCGCCGCCCGACGCAGTGCTACTTCCAGAAAAGAGCGACGGCTGCATGAGCCTCACGAACGTCGTCTTTCGCTACCCGTCCAGGCCGGAAACTCTGGCGATCGACGACTTCGACCTGGACGTTGTGAGCGGCGAGACCCTGGCGATCGTTGGTCCGTCCGGAGCTGGTAAGAGCACGCTATTTCAGTTGCTACTGCGTTTTTACGATCCCGAGTCCGGCCGTATCTGCATCGACGGTGTAGATCTCAGTCGGGCAGCGCCCGAGGCAGTAAGAGCGCGCATCGGCCTGGTGCCTCAGGAAACCGTTATCTTCGGGACGACGGCCCAGGAGAATATTCGCTACGGTCGCCCTGACGCCAGCGACGCGGAAATAGAGGCTGCGGCCAAAGCTGCCGCAGCTGATGACTTCATTCGTCAACTTCCCGAAGGTTACGAGACTTTCCTTGGTGAGCGTGGCACACGGTTATCTGGCGGCCAACGGCAACGCATTGCAATCGCGCGAGCGATCCTCAAGGATCCACCGATCCTATTGCTCGACGAGGCAACAAGTTCTCTCGATGCGGAAAGCGAGCGCGTCGTCCAGGAAGCTCTGGAGCACTTGATGGAGGGGCGCACGACCATTGTTATCGCCCATCGCCTGGCAACCGTGCTCAATGCGACGCGCATTGTCGTCATGGACCACGGAAAGATTGTGGACATCGGCACACATGACGAACTTGTGCAGCGCGACTCAATCTATACGCGCCTGGCTGAGCTGCAGTTCGGGGAATCTACCGGACCAACTGCCTAGGCAGGCGCTGCGCCATTACCGCAATCAGCAGAAGCACCCAAAGGAACATCGGGCCAGTCGCTCCGCCGCCTTCGTCTTTGGGCGAATTGACCCTGACTGTGCCACTAACACTGTTATTCGCAGGATCGGCATCCACCTCGTTGGCGCTTAACGTTACGGTATAGTTCTTGTTGCCTGCCACGATGCCGGTTACACCGACACTCAGCGTTGAACTCGACTGGGCAGCAAAGCCGGCTGCCTGGCAGTCGATCTGTTGCCCGGTAACAGTGCATGTTCCTATGGACCAGCTTGCGCTGGTGGGTAGTAACCCGCTGTTCAGTGAGATCGTCAACGTGACGCCGGTTGCGCTCATGGTTGACCGATTCTCGAGCATTGCGCTGACCGTTGTACTTTCGTCAATCCGGACCGAGGATGTGGCAGGTGCATTGACGACCAACTCCACTGCCGGATCAACTGTTACCTGCACGGACTCCTGATTGTTGTTGAGTCTTTCATCGACATCCGAAGTAACCGTAGCGCTCAACATGCCAGTACCGACGGACGTAGGCGTTGTTGTTATGGTTACGGTGCGGCTGCTGATTCCAGGCACGTCACCAATTACACAATTGACGGACCCGGCACCATTGGTGCAACTGCCGGACGATGCCACAACAGAGTCCAGGGACAAACTGACCGGCAGCGTGAAATCCGCTACAACATTTGTTGCCGGCAATGTGCCATTGTTTACCAGGTCGTAGGTGAGCACTGTGTTGGCGCCGAGCAGAACGGTTGCAACCGGATTGTCTAATGCAATGGCCATATCCACCGTCGGCAACGGCGCAACACACGAAGCTGCAGCGGCGCGGGCTGCCATGACTGCAATACTGCAGGGAGAAAACTGATCATTGCCGTTGACCGACGCCGCCATGATGAACGTCTCCGGCTCCGATTCGCATGACGAGCCGGCCTGTCCGTCATGCTCTGCGCCAAAGTTGTGACCAATTTCATGCGCGGCAATCAGGCTGTCCAGGGTCGCATTGCCCCTGCCCTCGCTGAGCCCCGCTCCGTGAAAGTCTTCACACAAGGTACCGCTCCAGGCGATGCCGACCGTGGTCGTGTCCAGATTGCGCCCGGTGTACAGGTGCGTCAGGCCTTGAGCGTTCTGTGCGGGCGTAGCCGCACGGTACGCAGACAGCTCATTGAGTAGCGTAGCCGCGTCAGCGGTGTCGCCGAATGGATCGTTCGAATTGCTAAAGGTTTCTACTGTTTGAACGTTTATCTGTATGCCGACCTGTTCACTAAAGTATCCGTCGACGTTGTTGAGTCGGGTGGTTATTGCGAGATCAGCGGCCGCATCACCGCCCTTGGAATCGGTAAATTCGAAATCACCGATAGCCCCCATCGTAATCTCGGTTACCGCGCCGGGAGCTTGTGCTACTGCCGCGCCCAATTCCGCGGTCAGCTTTTCGAATGCCGCCGCGCCACTTCTTAGTGATGCTCCGGCACCACATGACATGGCGCCAGGTGCGATCAGTAAATCAGCAAGTCGATAGATTACCGGTGAGCTTGTTTGCGGCAAGCTGTCTCCCGGGGCTTCTATCGCGAACAATTCTGCGCCGTCCCAGACGAGCCCGCGAGGTACTCCCTCGAACACGACTATGCGCGCCCAGGAGTCAGGCCGGTCCGCCAGGTGGCCTCGATAAACACCGACGCCATCCAGCGAGCGAGCCACACCAGAAAACAGACGGTCATTCGGCTCGAGCTCCAGACGGAAGGTTCGACCCAGAGCGTCGAAGCTTAGTTCGACTGGCGCCGCAAGCTGAATTCTCTGGCTGGAGCTGTCGCTGTCATTGCCAGCTGACTGAATGCTCAGCCGTTGCAGAGGTTCGTAGTGCGACAATACAACGTCAGTCGATTCGGCGGCGAAAAGCGCCGAAGAAACCACGAAAATCGCGATTGCTGGTATCCATCTGATGGCCTTCATTCGAGCCCCGGCTAAAGTCCTGAATCAAGACACTAGCTAATCAAATGGGCTCACCTGCAACAAGGAAGCAGGCGTCGCTTATGGAAAACCTCACAGCCAATAGTGTGCGCTGGTTCTCACTTTTCGGATAAGTGCCGTTAGACGCGAGTTATCGGTCGTCCGGATTGCCGCCGAGCACGAGGGCGCACTTGGGACTCGTGCCGGATGCTTGCAGAACTTCATACTGCTTCAACGTGTACAGATAGTTCTGATCGTCTCGCCGGTAGAGGTACATTTTCTCCATTTCTTCGCCTTGCTCCGACTCCATCAGGACCATTTGCCCATTGATACGATAAGTACCGCGCATCGGATAGCCCGGGAACTGATCAACGACTTCACCCGCATCGTTCACGACCATCTCGTCCGTAAACTTGTCCCAGACGAACTGGCCGTCACTGAGCGTGATGTTGCTGCCCACGTACGCAATGCAAGCAGGTGAATAGGTCCCTTCGTGCGACACGCAGCCAACCAGCAATGCCGCGAAGAGCATTATTGAAAAGTGGTGTGCTTTTACCGACATATCGTTCATTACAATGGTCGAACCTGCACTAGTCAACCACGAGCATGTATCGAACGGCCTGGCAAGCCCGGGCCGCTTTTCGTTCAGCACATTGATTACCGCCTCTGGCACGGGATTCTCCATCTGGATATAAGTACGTATCGCAATCGCAGCCAATCTGGTCCATTAAGATTCTCAAACAATACACAAATACAGAGAGTTCTGTTGAATCAACGTTCAATCACGCTGGCCTGGCAAATCGTCACGCCAATTATGCTGCTTCATTTTGCCTCTGAATCATTCGCCGACGTTCTTCCCGATCATGACAACGGTGTTCTGACCGGATTTTTCGGCTTTCCGGAAAGTACTGAAGGCAGTGAGATATTGCTTCGCGGCCAACGCGCTTGGGACACTTCTTTGATCCTCGCGAGCCACAATGTCGACGACATCCGTGGCGGCGAAGACCTTCGTCTCGATGGGGAAACCACCCGGTTCGCTTTTACTTATCGATACGGACTCTCCGACAGGCTCGACATCGGCGTCGAGGTGCCCTACCTGTGGCACCAGGCGGGAAATCTTGATTCATTTGTCGACCGTTGGCATGACGTGTTTGGATCTTTAGGCGGCGGCGCACGCGCCAACCGCGAGGATGATCAGCTCGAACTCTTCTATGCGGATTCACAGGCAACATTAGTAGACGTCAGCGATGACGCAGATGGCATTGGCGACATTCGCTTGCATGCTGGATGGCGGCTGTCGGAATCGGAGCGTCGTAAATCCGCATTGCGATTCAGCATCAAATTTCCGACTGGCGACAGCGATGACTTATTAGGGAGTGGCGGTACTGATATTAGCCTTGGGTATGCAAGTGACGTTGTTGGCCTTTTGGGAAATGCGAAACTGAACGGTTTCTATCGCGTCAACCTCACCTATTTGGGAGAGCCCGACCGACTGGCAGATCGGCACAACAATCTTGTGGGCCAGTTTTCGTTCGGACTCGGCTATCACTTGCACCGAATCGTGGATGTCAGATTACAGAGCCGGATTCGCAGTGCCGTTTATGACTCGGAAATTGAGAGCTTGGGAGGAACGTCGGTATCATTGACATTCGGCGCCGATTTCCGTGTGTCGGATCGCTATCGGCTTGTGTTTTCGGTGGGCGAGGATGTGAAAGTGGGCTCCGCTCCGGACGTGGCTTTTCAGATTGCGCTTCGATATGTACCTGCTTCCCTGTAACGGAGGTTTTGTAATGACAAAGCTAATTCACCTGGTGCTTGTGACCCTGCTATTTTCCGCCTGTGTCGAGGAAAAAGTCGGGGCCCCAATGCCTGAAAAGAAGCCTGTTCGTCTCGAACTTCACGACGACGTTCGCGTCGATAACTATTTCTGGCTGAAAGAGCGAGAAAACCCGGATGTCATTGCTTATCTCAAAGCGGAGAACGCCTTTACGACGCAGATGATGGAGCCGATGCAAGGCATGCAACACATCCTGTTCGAGGAAATCAAGTCTCGCATCAAGGACGAAGACGAGTCTGCGCCGTACAAGCGCGGCGATTATTTCTATTATTACCGCTATGTCGAGGGCGGCGAATACCCGATCTATGCGCGCAAGCAGGACTCTCTGGACGCAGATGAAGAGATTCTGCTCGACGTCAATCAATTGGCCGGCGACGCTGACCATTTTGCGGTGCGTGGCTTCAAGGTCAGTCCCGACGACAGGGTTGCTGCCTATGGCGTCGACACCCGGGGGCGGCGTTTTTACGACCTGTATTTTCTGGACCTCGTCACGGGCGAAATGGTGCCGGACAAAATTGAGAATACGACCAGCAACTTCGAGTGGGCCAATGACAGTCAAACCCTACTCTATGGCAAACAGCATCCGGAAACGTTGCGCTCTTACCGGATATTTCGCCATGAACTTGGCGTCGCAAATGACAAGTTAGTTTACGAAGAAGAAGACGAAACAAACTACCTTTCCGTTAGCAAGTCGCTGTCGGGGAGGTTCTTTTACCTGACTAGCTCACAAACACTCTCCACCGAAGTTCGCTACCTGTCGGCTGATTATCCCGCAGACGATCCAGCGGTCTTTCTTCCGCGAGAAGAGAATCATGAATACTTCCTGACGGACGGCGGCGATCGTTTTTATTTGATGTCGAATGACAATGCCAAGAATTTTCGAATGCTGGAAGCACCGTTCAATAACACCGCCAAAGATGCCTGGACAGAAATCGTTGCCCATCGCGACGACTCCCTGATCGAAGATTTCGAAGTGTTTATGGATTTCGTGGTCGTGGAGCTTGTTGAAAATGGCATCAGGCAGGTGGAGATTATCGAACGAAGCACTGGTGAAGCGTATCGAATTGACTTCGGCGAGCAGGTGTACACCGCCTATTCCGATAACAACCATGAGTTCGACACAGAATGGTTTCGCTACACCTACGAATCGCTGACGACACCGGAGTCCACTTACGACTTCAACATGGCCAGCAAGGAGTACAGGCTGATCAAGGAACACGCGGTGCTCGGTGGTTTTAATCGCGACAATTATCAAACGGAACGGCTATTCGCGACGGCGCGCGATGGCACGCGAGTACCGGTCTCGCTTGTTTATCGCAGGGGCATGGAGAAGAACGGACGGAATCCTCTTTTTCAGTATGCCTATGGGTCCTACGGTTCGAGTATCGAGCCGGGATTCAGTGCCGACCTGCTGAGCCTGCTCGATCGCGGATTTATCTACGCGATCGCGCATATTCGCGGCGGTTCGGAAATGGGCCGCGAATGGTATTACGACGGCCGGCAACTGAATAAGAAGAACACGTTTACTGATTTCATCGACGTATCGAAATTTCTTATCGATGAGGGATATACCTCATCCGAACATCTCTATGCCCGGGGTGGCAGCGCTGGCGGCCTGTTAATGGGTGCCGTGGTCAATATGGCGCCAGAACTCTATAAGGGCATATCCACGCGGGTGCCGTTCGTGGATGTCGTCACAACCATGCTGGACGAGGACATTCCGTTAACCTCCGGCGAGTGGGATGAGTGGGGCAACCCGGCGGAGAAGGAGTATTACGAGTACATGAAGTCCTATTCGCCCTACGACAATGTGCAGGAGATGGATTATCCGAACATGTTGGTAACGACCAGCCTGCATGATTCTCAGGTGCAGTACTGGGAGCCGGCCAAGTGGGTAGCCAAGCTTCGCGCACTCAAGACTGACGACAATTTGCTGCTATTGAAGACCGACATGGCCGCTGGCCATAGTGGCAAGACAGGGCGGTTTAAGCGGATTGAAGATGCTGCGCTTTATTACTCGTTTTACCTGGAACTGGAAGGCATCAAGGAGTAGCCCTCGATGCCGCGGCCGGTACCTGAGCGTAGCGCTCAGGCGACGTCGGCACGAACCTTTCCTGGCCGTGTGATCTCGCGGCTTGCCAGTGCGCCTGCCATGCATGAAACCGTACCGCCGGGGTGCGTCCCGCTGCCACAAAGCGTCAGTCCCTGGACCGGCGTTTCGTGATTGAAGCATTCCGGGATCGGTCGAATCACTACCTGGTCGAGTCCGGGTTCGCCATGATGCAGGTGCCCACCGGTCAGGCCGTAATCGTTTTCGAGATCCAGCGGTGACGAGAGCTTTGCGGCAATGACCTTTTGGTCAAATCCCGGTGAATAGCGCGAAATCGTGTCGACGACTTTCCTGGTAAGTGTGCTCCTCGCATCATCGGTCCAACCGCCATCCAGTTTGTAGGGCGCGTAAGCGACCAAGACACTAACAACACTCTTGCCGTCCGGCGCTAGGTCCGGATTGTCGATCGTGGGAATTGCGATATCCAGGACCGGTTCGTCCGAGAAGTTATCGTATTTGACTGCATCGAATGCTTTTTCGACATGGTCGAGTGTCGGTGCGACTCGCACACGACACACCTTGTCTTCCGCCGATGCGCCCTCGAACGATACTGGACTATCGACTGCGAAAAGCAGCTGCGCGGCAGTACCGCAGGTTCTGTAGTTTGAAATACGGTGCTCGGTTGTGTGTGAGAGCGCCTCGACCGGAAGCAAGTCGAGCAACACAGTTTTCGGGTTACAGCTGGCACTTACCGCCGCTGCTTCGATCATTGCTCCGGTCTCGAGCTCGACGCCTTTGACTGACTTGTTCTCGATGAGAATCTTCGTTACGGCGCTGCCGCACTTAATCTGCACACCGAGCTCCCGCGCGCGGCCAACCAGGGCTTCGGTCAATGCAAGACTACCGCCCTTGATCGACTGACCCGCGATCGACTCCTGCATTAGCAGGTTCATCGCCGTGCCAGGAGAGCGCGGCGCAGTGAAGGTGCCTAGTACGGCATCCATCGATAAGGCGCCTTTGATGAAGTCCGATTCGAAATACTCGTCCAGAAAATCTCTCACGGGCATGGGTGCAACGCGAAGGAACTCGACCATGTCGTGCGAACCCAGGAATCGCAATCCAAGTGCGCGTGTCAGGACCTCAACGGGTGCCTCCCGCTCTACCTCAAGAAAGTTGAAGGCGCGGCGTGTGAGAAAGCGTGAAATAACCGGCCGAATCCGACTCATGAAAGCGCGATAGCGTGCGTAGTTTCGACCGTCGGATGTGGCGTGCTGTGTAATGCCGAACGCCGTGCGATCGGTGGGGCCGGAAATGGGGGCAACACGTCCGGATTCGCCGAGCGCATAGACCGTTGGCGGCTCGTTTTCGATGAGACTCTTTAGTCCCAGCGAGTCCATCACCGACTCTGAAACGTTCCCGGTTCCGTGCCAGATGCCAGCGCTCTTGAAACCAGGCTCGAACTCGACTGATTCGGCGAGGCCACCAGGTGCATCGCGCTTTTCAACGAGCGCGACGCGCTTGCCCTTGATTGCCATTAAGCAGGCGGTCGTGAGACCGTTGTGACCACCACCAATAACGATTACGTCATATCGTTCGCTCATGCTGCATGCTTCCCAAGAATAGCTTTCGCTGCCATCTCACCCGAGGCGCCCATGATGCCGCCACCGGGGTGGGTTCCTGACGCGCACATCCATAGGTTACGCACAGGCGTTTTATATTTGGCCCAGCCTGCGGCCGGTCGCAGATAGAGCAGCTGCTCGAGCGACAGCTCGCCTTGGAAAATGTTTCCTTCGGTCAGGCCAAATTCCTGCTCGAGATCCCAGGGTGTCAGGACCTGCCGGTGCAGGATCGTCTCTTTGATGTTCGGGATGTACTCCTCGAGCGTGTCGACGACGGCATCGCCAAATGCTTCGCGTCGCTGCGGCCAGTTCGGTGCGCCTTCTTTAATGTCGTAGGGCGCGTACTGAACAAAACAGCTGATTACGTGCTTGCCTGGCGGGGCCATCGTTGGATCGACGATCGTTGGGATGACCATATTGATGTAGGGACGCTCCGAAAAATCGCCATATTTGGCCTGGTCGTGTGCCTTCTCGAGGTATTGAATGCTCGGCGCAATGGCAATATCGCCGTAGAGGTGCGGCCCTTCACCGGGACGGCTGGGAAACTCGGGTAATCTGTCTACAGCGAGATTCACTTTGCCGGAGCTGCCACGGAACTTGTAGTGGCCCAGTTGCGTAATAAGTTCGCTATCCAGGTGCTCCTCCCCGATCAGACCCAGGTAGGTTCGACGCGGGTCGAGTCCGGATATGACTGTACCGGCTCGAATCTCATCACCATTTTCAAGCGCGACACCGACAGCCTTACCGTTCTTGATGATGGCGTTGCTGACGCTGGCCTCGGTGACGATCTCCGTTCCGTAAGCTTGCGCGGAACGAGCAATCGCGTTGCTAATGCCGCCGGTACCGCCTTTGGCGGAGCCCCACGCGCGCATTGCGCCATCGATTTCACCCATATAATGATGTAACAGAACGTAGGCGGTTCCCGGTGAGCGAACGCCGAGGAACGTGCCGATAATGCCGCTGACGCTCATGGGTGCCTTGAGTACGTCGCTCTCGAACCACTGGTCGAGGAAGTCTGCCGCACTCATTGTAAGCAGCTTCAAATACAAGAAGCGTTGGTCCGCGTTTGTCTCTCTGAGGCCCTGGCTGGCACGCAGTGCCTGAACCAGTTCGCCTGGATTGAGCGATGCCGGGTTCGGCGCCGGATTGTCGATGATCGATTTCGTGGAGCGCGCGAGCTGCGACATCGCCAGCGAGAATTCCGGGTAGACCTCAGCATCTTTTGCCGAGAAGCGTGCGATTTCGCGGCGCGTCCTGTGCGGATCTCCCCAACGACAGAGTGAGTCCCCATCGGGAAGTGGCGAGAACGAGGCTTCGAGTGGAATGATCTCGAGACCGTGGCGCGCCAACTCCAGGTCGCGCACGATATGTGGACGGAACAAGCTCACCACATAGGAGCACACCGTGTAGGTGAACCCGGGGAAGACCTCTTCGCTGACTGCGGATCCGCCTACGACAGGTCGCTTTTCGAGCACTAAAACGCTCTTGCCGGCTTTCGCGAGGTAGGCCGCGCACGTCAGTCCGTTGTGTCCACCGCCGACAACGATAGCATCGTAGCGCGAGTGATCTGGCTTGCTATTGAATTTCATCACCGTTCTCACGCTCTTTTTCTGGCGGGGTTGAAAAATGGGGTCTTCGTGACGATGGCGGGCACGCGCCGACGCTCGTACTCAACCGTGACCTCGATCTGCAACACCGTGCCTGGTTTCGCATAGTCAGATTTCACAGTAGCCAGCGCCAGATTGTCTTTCAGAATTGCGGACCACGCTCCACTTGTGCCTTGGCCGATTTGCCGGCCATTCTTATCGTATACCGGGATTGGCGTTCGCCATGCACCGCCTGGCAACTGGGGCGGTAATCCAAACTCAGCGAACAAGCGCTCGAAAGCGGGCCAGTCGTAAACGAGCCCGACTGTTGCCCACACCGATCCATTTGCTTTTTCGGCCTTGAGGGCGTCTTGACCGATGAACGGGCCGCGGTCGAGGTCTACAGTCCAGCCGAGGCCGATCTCATACGGTGTCGACTTGCGGGATTCGATGACGCAGGTATTTGCACTGAAGTAATCGACGCCATTCATGATGTAGCCCGCTTCGATGCGTGTGACGTCCATCGCATCCAGGCCTACCGGCTGAATTCTGTAGTCGCGACCACCGGCCATGACAGCGTCGTAGACTTTGAGGGCCTGTTCGCGCTCGACCCAAACTTCGTATCCGAGGTCGCCCGTGTAACCGGTCCGGGAAATCAGGACATCGACGCCGTCGAGCTTCCCTTGCGTCACACTGAAGTAAGGGAGGCTGTCCAGGTCCGCGTCACTGACGACCTTCAATATATCCCGGGAAGTCGGTCCTTGCAGCGATAGCGTCCCGATCCTGTCGCTGCTGTCCTCGATCGTGACGTCGAAGCCGCGTGATTGACGCATGAGCCATGAAAACGTCGGCTCAGCGGCCGAGACGCGGAAATAAGTGTCGTCGAGTCGGAACACGGTTCCGTCGTCGAGCACCTTGCCGTAATCATCGCACCAGCATAGGTAAGCGCAGCGACCGACCTCGAGTTTGCTGACGTCTTTGGCCATGACCCGCGACAGGAACGCCGCAGCGTCTTTGCCGTAGACTTCGTACTTGAAAAGAGGGCTGAGGTCGATCAGGCCGGCAGCATTTCGCAGTGCGTAGTATTCGCGCTCGTGACACGTGTCGTACGAGCAAACCGTGTAATAGCCCGCCCAGTCCTTATAGAAGAGACTGGAGCACAGCTCTGAAGTCCGTGGATGAAACGGCGTCCCAATCGGCATGTAATTCTCCTATTGGGCGGACATTATTAGAGCCCAGAACCGTTGGCAATGGGACAAATACGTATCCCCAAGCGGCAAACCGGTGGCGAACAATGTGTCGATATGAAGGTGGCCCGCGGCCGAGGAAACCCATGAAAGCGATTGTCTATGAACAGTACGGCCCACCTGATGTTCTTCAGCTCAGGGACGTAGAAAAACCTGTTCCCGAGGACGACGAAGTACTTATAAAGACACACGCTGCAACGGTAACGGCTGGAGATTGTGAAATTCGAAGCTTCACGCTGCCCATAGGGAAGATCGCGGCGGTGATCGACAGAACCTACCCTTTGGAACGAATGGCCGAGGCACATGCCTATGTTGAAACAGTCCGTAAGAAAGGAACAGTAGTAATTACATTGCAACCGTAGGAACGACGCTCTCATTTTTCGGTCGAATTTTACTGCGCTGTATATTGACGAGATAGCGATGCTTTTTGCAGTCTCCGAACAAAGAAGACGACCCTGCCTGCTCTCCGCAAGCCTGTTCATCATGCTGCTCTCTGCCTGCGGTGGCGGTGGTGGCGGCGGCGGCAACGGTGACCCTTCCACTGGCTATATATACCAGCCGCCGGCGAACATTGGCGACGGCTGGACGGTCGGCGACGCCGGCAGTCAGGGCATGTCGGTGCAGCGACTCGAAGACATGATGGATGCTATCGGCCGCGGGGAGTTTCCGATCATTGATTCAATTGCCATCGCCAGTCAGGGCACGCTCGTCTTCGACGAAACGATCAGGACGCAGCTGGATGACAAGGATAGCTGGGTGGGCAACGGTAACCTCTCCATGCATGCGCAGTTTTCTGCATCGAAGAGCGTCGCCTCCATCCTTGTGGGAATAGCGATCGATCTGGGTGATATAGGCGGAGTGGACGTACCCTATTTGAGCCTCTTCGATTATCCAGGCTACGACAACTGGGACGAACGCAAGAATCAGATCACGTTGGAGCATGTTCTGACAATGCGCCTTGGATTACAGTGGGATGAATGGAACCCCTCTTACAGCGACCCGAACAATGCGCTGATCTCCTTTTACAACCAAAATCATGATTACAGCAAGGGCTTGCTGGATCTGCCGATGGATGCGGACCCTGGGTCCCTGTACGCATACAACACCATAGCTTCTGTGTCATTGGGTCAGGCCTTGCAGAATCGGGGTCCTCTGACGTATGCCGACTTCTTGAATACCTACCTCCTGAGCCCGTTGCGTATCACACAGGTCAGATTTACTGAAACGCCGACCGGGCTGCCGGACCTTGGCGGCGGACTGTATCTTTACTCGAGAGACATGCTGAAGTTCGGCCAGATGTACATGGACGGCGGCCGCTGGGACGGTCAGCAGATCGTTAGCAGTGAGTGGGTCGCGGCATCGATTCAGGCGTACACTGATTTGGGTTGGAGCGAGCCGGAATCGAGGGATTGGCAAGTCGATGGATACGGCTATCAATGGTGGACCGGCTACTTTGAGCATGGTGGCCAAGTGCTCAGTTCCTTTGCCGCACTGGGTTACGGCCAGCAGCTTGTTATGGTGATACCAGACCTGGAGCTGGTGATTGCTGTAAATTCCAGCGGCTACGAAGAACTGCCCAGTCAGGGGAATCAGGTATACAGCCTGATCGACCGTTTTCTGCTCCCCGCATCGCAGTGAAACCGCGGACCAATTCGATAGCCTCACCAACCTTGAAACTTGTGGCTACCGGCACGCTGATTGCGGCGTTTTTTTTGGTCTCAGCGCCGGCGACCGCGCAGGAATCTGGCTGCCGAAGCGGCATAAGAAATGAGGTAAAGTGAGCTTCGTGAAGGATCCCGACGCGAAACTGCTGGTTCTGATCGTGCTGGTTGCCGGTCTGGCTGGCGCGCTTTGGTATTTCTGGAACGACATCTTTCCTCCGGTTGACGAACCCGTTGCCGTGCAGCCCGCACCTGTCGTTGATGAGGCGCCTGCCCAAAGTGGCCCAGTCCATCCATTGGCGCCATCGAGCGCGTCACGGCCACTCGAAAGCGAGTTCGCGCCTTTGCCACCACTTGACGACAGTGACGGTTACTTTCTGCTGGCGTTGATCGATAATTTTGGTCCCGACCTTGGGCGTGTGCTCGTAAACGAGGCACTTATCGACAAATTCGTAGCGACGGTGGACAACCTGACTCGCAGTCACGTGTCCGAAAAAATCCACCCCGTTGGCAGACTATCGGGAGCGTTTGCTGTGGATGCGGGGGATAATGATGGACAGTTCTACCTCAACCGCGACAACTACGAGCGATACGATTTGCTCGTCAACCTGGTAACCAGAGCCGACCTCGAAACCATCGCTGCGACGTATCGTCGCTTCTATCCGCTGTTTCAGGAATCCTACCGGCGACTTGGCTATCCGGATGGTTACTTCAATGATCGCGTGGTTGAAGTCATTGATCACCTGCTGGAAACACCCGAACCTCATGAGCCCATCCGCCTTGCTCGGCCGCACGTGTTATTTGAATTTGCTGACGCGGAACTGGAAGCACTGTCGAGCGGCCAGAAGCTCCTGCTCCGAATGGGCGGCGAACACGCAGCAAGCATCAAGCGAATTCTACTTGAGCTGCGGGTGCTTATCTTACAGTCGCCGGGATAGGCGCCTTAGAACAGACTCGACGGACAAATTAAGAATAGGGAAACTCCAGATGACTCCAGCTACGTCTGAGGCAAAAACTCAAGGTCTGAAGGTCTATATTTCTGCCGATATGGAAGGAGTTGCCGGAGTCGTCGGCCGGGAACAGCTAGAACCGCAGGGATTTGAATACAGCCAGTTTCGCACGTTCATGACTGCGGAAGTAAACGCGGCCGTTGAGGCTGCACGTGATGAGGGTGCTACCGAGATTGTTATTAGCGACTCGCACGGCTGCGGCCTGAATTTGTTGATGGACGCTTTGCCACAGGACATCCAGCTCGTCAGATCCTGGCCAAGACCGCTCGGCATGATGGAGGGAATCGACGATAGCTTCTGCGCCGCAATATTCATTGGATATCACGCCAGCGTGGGCAACATCGACGGCATCACAGCTCACACGGTATCAAGCGAGGCTTTTTTGTCCGTAAGAATCAATGGTGTCGAAATGAGCGAAGGTGGCATGAACGCCCTGATCGCCGGGCACTTTGGAGTTCCTGTGGTGATGATTAGTGGCGACGATGCCGCGGTACGCGAGGTGTCCGACATGTTGGGCCCAATTGAGGGGGCTGTCGTCAAGTGGCATTACAGTCATACATCGGGTCGCACTCTGATGCCAGAGGCAGCGCAAGCCCTGATCAGGGAAAAGGTTCACGCGGGATTAAGGCGTCGGCAGGAGCTAAAGCCTTTTCGCATTGAAGGCCCGCTGACTCTGGACTTAACCTATAAAAAAGCCGAAGCGGCGGAAATAATTGCTTATCTGCCAAACGTGGAGCTTATCGATAACCACACCGTGCGCTTTGTCGGTAATATCATCGAAATAAGTATGTTCATAGAAATGGCGCTGGGCTACCCAGCGGCGATGAATTAGTAAGTTCGTAGACGCTATCCGACCGAGCTTTTTTTTACCTAGTATCCGGTCACGGAGGACGGACGCGCTCGCAACAACTTGAATCGATGAAAGCCGAGATCGATGTAGGGCTCGAGCGGAAAGTCGACCATACCTAGTAGGTCACGATCCTTGATCGGTTGAGAACACTGAAATTCTCCGCCGCGGCCTTTGTTCAATTTCGAGATGGACGGATAGCATATTCTCGACGGGCAGGTAAGCGCACATCCGGCGTTTGCAAACAAAGTAATCTTATCCTTGTTCTTGATCTCGGCGAGAAATTCCAGGTCTTCGTTCACCGGCATGGGCAGTACGACCGAGTCGTACAGCTTCATTACCTCTTCGATCTTTTTATGCGACTTGATATTCTTGATTACGCTGGCATCGATCCGGTAGTCGGGAAAATCCTCGCGTATCCAGCGCGCGAGGTCGTCGTTAGTACAAATGATCGAATTCTCCGCCACGTGATATTTGCGAAGCAACCATTGGTTCAAGCGGTATTCCTTGCGCTCGACGACGTGATTCGACATCGGAATACGAATCCCAATGCCCGCGCTATTTAGCTGCTGCACATCCTTGTCCGAAAGCTCGCGACCGGCGAACTGTCGGCCGCCATAAAGCGTGCTTTTCTCGACGAACCCAAACAGGCTGTCGACTTCATTGATACGCAGATTGCCGTAGTTTTCCCGAAGGTACGCAAACACCGGATAATCGGGCGGTTTACCGCGCGCGGAGACGGTGAATGTTGCGACGGGCGGCGCTACCGGCTCCGCTTTGGTAAGAATGCGGTCGGCTCCGATTTCAGTCAATTCGCCGCGTAATTTGTCCACTTTCCTTTAATCTCAATAGCTTAGGTATTCTTAGGGTCGGCTGTCAGTATACCGTCAACGAGTCGTGACGAGCACGCAGAAGTCTGAAACGGTGAAGCGGTCGTTTGTGGACGGAACATTGATCTCGACGTGTTTGAACGTATTATTGCGTGATGATTCAGAGTCTGAAAGTACCAACCACTCTATGACACGCACCCGCCTAACACCGCACCCGTCTATCCGCCAGGCCATTGAGGCACTGCAGTCCGGCAAACCCGATGTGGCAGAGACCCTTTGCCGCGAGCATCTGAACTTGCATCCTGCGAGTGTCGAACACCTGCGGCTCCTTGGGCGCGCGCTGATGCAGCAGCGGCGGTTTTACGAGGCCGAGACACAGTTGAAGATTGCGATTGAGCTGGCCCCCGACTTCCCGCCTCTTGCGGAGGAGCTGGGAAGCGCTCTCGCCCAGCAGCGCAAGTTTGAAGAAGCGATCCCACTTTTTGAGCAAGCTGTCCGGCAGGACCCGGGGCTCGCGAATGCCCACAAGAAGCTCGGGCAGGCGCTCGCCGCCGTCGGGCGCGGATGGGAAGCGGACGAGGCCTTTGAAGCTTTTTTTGAGAAGGATCCGGATAAGGGTGCAGTCGCTGTTGGCGCCGAGCATATGCGGTCGGGGCGCGAGGAGGACGCGATCATAAGTTTTCGCCAGGCGCTGAAGGACAGCCCGGATAATGTGGATGCCATGCGGTTTCTGGCGGCTGTCTACCTCAAGCAGGGCAGCAAACTTCGTGATGCAGAGGCGCTTCTTGAACGCGCAACCCAGATAGCGCCGGACTTCGCGGCGGCCTGGCTTGATCTTGGCCATGCCTTTTTGAAACGCGCGAAGCGGATGGAGGCAATCGAAGCCTTCAGCCGGGCGACCGTTCTGGAACCCAGAAACGGAATTGCCTGGGAAAAGCTGGCCAGTACGACGGCAAATGCCGGGTATCCGGAGCGGGCCGCAGAGGCGTTCCGCAAGGCAATTGCCTTACTCCCGGATGCCGCCGGCTTCCATATGGGCTTTGGCCATGTTTTGAAGACGCTGGGCGATCAGCCGGCGTCTCTCCGCGCATACCGTGAAGCCATTCGCCTCAGGCCTGATTTCGGGGAGGTGTACTGGAGTATGGCCAATCTCAAGATCTTCACGTTCGAGGACGCGGAGGTCGAGGCCATGGAGGATCAGCTCGAAAACAACGAGCTGGAGGAAGCGGCAGACGTGCATTTCCGCTTCGCGCTTGGCAAGGCGTATGAGGATCGCAAGGATTATGATAAGGCCTGGGCCTATTATAATTCCGGGAGCGAACGCCAGCGTCCGCTCGTGAATTATGATCCAGTCAAGAATAGCGTTTACCAAGATGCTATTCGATCGTATTTTACGCGCGAATTGCTGAGCACGGCTGAAGGTAACGGATACGCCGATGAAGGACCGATATTTATCGTTGGTCTGGGGCGGTCCGGCTCTACGTTGATAGAGCAAATTCTCGCCAGCCACAGTCAGGTTGAGGGGACTGAGGAATTATCAGTTCTTGGAAACCTGTCAGATACAATTAGCCGTTACCGCCCTGACAAATCGCGGTTTCCTGAAGTACTGGATACCATGCGCCCGCTCGACTGGCGTGCCCTGGGACTTGAGTATCTCGACGGCGCCAAACGGTACCGCATGACCGACAAGCCGACCTTTACTGACAAACGACCCGACAATTTTTCCTTCGTCGGGTTGCTTCACCTTATTCTGCCAAATGCGAAAATCATTAACGCGCGACGCCACCCGCTTGACACGTGTCTTGGCAATTACAAGCAGCTGTTTGGCCACGGCCTGAATTTCACCTATGACATTTTTGAATTAGCGGACTATTACAAAGAATATTGCCTGACAATGGATCACTGGAATGAGGTTCTGCCAGGCAAAGTACTGGATGTGCATTGCGAAGAGACGGTTACCGATCTTGAAGGTCAGGTAGCCCGCATTCTGGAGCACTGCGGCCTGCCGTTTGAAGAAAGATGCGTGCGCTTTCATGAGACCGAGCGGGCCGTCAAGACAGCAAGTTCCGAGCAGGTCCGTCGGCCGATTTACACCGGCGGCATGGGCACGTGGCGCAAATACGAAAGCCACCTTGGCGAATGGATGGAAGAGCTCGGCCCGTTTATCGATGACCTGCCCGATGTGGTCAAAAACGCGGGGCTCTAATTATCGCAGGGTTTTAGAAGGGCCAAGCCTGGAGCCGTGGATCGCGTTACGGATATCCCTTTCTAAAAAGGCCAAACCTCAAGGCCATGGGTCGCGTTGCGGATATCCATGGACAGATTAACCGACAGCAGAGTCTTTGAATCCTGCAGATCATGGAGCGAGATTGTTGACGGTGACGATCCGGCCGCGACGATCCGCTCATTGATCAGGCATAAGCCGCGAGCAAAGCCCTGCCGGGCGACCCGGGTATCATCAATACCCTTGTTCTCGATATCGGCACGGTCGTATTTCGGGACCTTCAGGGCCCGGTCTTCCTCGCCGGAGCGCGATGCATAGCGCACCGCATCAGCTTTACTGTCATTAAACAAAACGCCGTCCCGATAGGGCTGTGCGTTGTGTGTTCCCTCCGGCAGAGTAACGGACATGCGAACGGCTTCGCCATTGAAATGCAGCATACCACCGGATTTCATGCCGGAAATATACATGCCGTTGTCATTGGCGTGGACACTGTTCAGGTGCAGTTTGTTGAGGAGTAGCGGCCCTTCGTCAGCCGTCGGGTCAAAAATAGACCCCTTAAAGTTAAAACGATCAAGATCGACATGAAGTGCCCAGAAGAATTTCTTTTCGTCCAGTTCGAAAGCGAGAATGCTGTCATATCCGGTGGAGGTGACATAGAGGCTGCGTTCATAAATGCTCATCTCGTGGGCATGCTTCAGATAAGGATTGCGCCACGACCCAATGAGTCTGAAATCCGGCGTATAGGCAAATAGCTCGTCACTCGCCACGATAAAGACGGTCTCGCCGTCAATGGCGATGCCGCGCAGGCCACGGTCCCAACCACGTCCCTGCCAGTCGATATCGGTCGTGTTCCAGTCTATGACCTGGTGCACGTCCTGCCCTTCCACGTCAATGATATAGACTCCGCCATGGCTTTCGCCCTGTTCGCTGCCACGGACGACTGAGGTAGTGATTAGTTTTACCATGAGATGATTGTACCTGCCGCAAAATGAAAACGGCCGCCCCGGATCAGGGGACGGCCGTCTTGTGTCTACTGTCAGACCCTAGAAGTTCTTCGTGAGCCTAAGGCTGTACGTTCGAGGTCTGGCGAGATTGTTGGTTTCACCAAAGCCCGTGTGACCCCAGTATTCGGCGGTATACAAGGTGTCGCCCCTACTTGAGAAAGTATTCACCCTCTCATCCAACAGGTTTCGAACCATGAGGGTCGCGTCCCAGCCGCCGTCGGCTGATGTGTAACCAACCTGGAAGTTAGACTTCGTATAACTGTCCACATTCGGCCCCGCATCCGGGTCAAAGTCCGGGCTATTCGGGTTTGCTTCATCGGCCCTCGACAAGGCAGAAAACATATCGCTCACGTAATAATAGTCATACCGGAGCCAGATCTCCCCCCCCCTGAACACATTCGGGATGGTGTAATCAGCGGAAAGCGAGTATTTCTGTTTCGCCGAGTCCGGCATCCTCGTACCCTTTGTCACCTCCTGCACACCTTCAAGGGTGATAAAATCAGCCGTGTACTCCGGATCGCCCACGTACACGTTGCCAGACAGCCTGAGTCTTTGTGTGGCGAGCCAGTCGAAGGACACCTCGATACCGGTGTTTTCTCCACCGCCGCCGTTAGCCTGTCCCACCAGCCACCATAAGGCGCTATCGGAATCGATGACCAACTGGATATCTTCCCATTCCATATAGAAGGCGGTAGCGTTCAAGGTCAATCGTCTGTCAAGCCATTGCGATTTGATGCCGACCTCATAGTTAAACAACTTGTCCGGGTCATAGGTTGCCTCGACAAAATTAACTCTGACTGCCTTCGCATTGTTATTGCCGCCCAGCCGGAAGCCTTCGCTGTACAGGGCGTAGAGCATCTTGTCGTCGCTAAGGTCGTAAGTAAGACCCAGCTTGAAGGACGTATCGCTTTCCGTGCCTTCTTCGACGAAGGCACTCTCACCTTCAAGCAGAATGCCTTCGACCGGAAGTCCCGGAGGCCATTGCTGGTCACTGATAACCGTGCGATCGAACTCGAACCACCGCGCGCCAAAGGTCCCCGTAAACTTGTCTGTAAAGTCGTAGCTAAACTCGCCAAACGCCGCTAGCTGCGTGATTTCGCGGTCGTAATTGTCGATGTACCAGATGTCATTCACTGGTGCCGGAGGACATTCGACAGGAAACCCTTGGCCCGCAAGCTCACAAGTTCGAAATTGTGTGTATGCCCAGTGCATCGTGGTATCCAGGTTCGGGATCTCACCGAAATCAATCCATCCGTCCTGGTTGTTTTCGTAAAACGCACCAACCATCCACTGAAAACGGCTGTCGCCCTTGGACGTCAGGCGGAGTTCGTTCGTGATGCGTTCTGCATCCTGCAGGCTGCGGTACACGCCGCCGTTATAGCCGGTATGGTACTTATCGTAATAATTATATTCACCAAAGTGATAGGCACTACAATAATATCCAGCAGAATAATAATTCCAATAGTTACAATACGCGGACTGAAACTCCCCCTTTATACGAGTATGGTAGGCATCATAGTGTGTATTATCGAACTGATAGGTCTGCTTGCGATCGGCATAGCCGAATGAATTGGTGAGTACAGCAAAACCAAGGTCACCCTCCAGAGTGAGCATGGCCGTCGCCCATTTGTCTTTACGCCATTCATCGCTGAACCGCGCAACTTTAAAGTCACCAATCGCGGTGTCCGAGTACCAAACGCCGGTTGTCTCCGAATCCTGGTACATCAAAGAGGTGAGCAGACTCCAGTCCTCATTCATGTTCCACAGGGCGGAAATCCGGCCACCCGTCATCGAGTAATCGTTGTAATCTTTTTCTTCCAGCCCGGCGTTATCCATAACCCGGCCATTAAGATGGTCGTCTGGCAGGCCCCAGCCCAGATGTTCGCAGTCTGCACCAACCGCGCACACGCTATGGGGTGCCGTGGAATAGACGTTATCGATATATCCGCCTTCTTTATTACTATAGGCAACAAGGCGGATGGCAAAATTATCAGACACCGGAATATTCAGGTGGCCGTGGATGTCCCAACTTTCCTCACCACCGTTGGTTGACTTGATATCGGCAGTCACCGATCCCCCAAACGCATCGAACTGGGGCTTGTTGGTAACGACGCGAAGCGTTCCCGCCTGGGAGCTTGAACCAAAGAGTGTCCCTTGCGGTCCGGGCAGTGATTCGACACGCTCGATATCGACCATGCGGGCGTCCAGCTGTGTCGTACTCATCGTCATCGGCATTTCATCAAGATACATGGCTACCTGGCTGTCCAGTCGCCACGAGCCACCGTTTGATATGCCGCGATACACCAGTTCGTTACGACCGGCCCGAGTTGTGGATAGCGTGACACTTGGCAGGTTGACCGCCACATCGGCCATATCGAGGAGTTGACGGCGTTCAATCTCCGCCGTCGAAAATGCGGTGATCGACTGGGCTACATCCTGGATGCTCATTTCCCGCTTTGTGGCGGTCACGATAATCTCTTCAATTCCTAAGTCGCCACTTTCCTGCGCTAATGCCGGAGCAGCCGGATACAGCGCGCAGAATATTGCCGCAGCTAAAGGAGTCATTGCATAGCGTTTCTCAGCCAAGGCCTTGGCTGTTGAATTATGTCTGGTCATCATGTCTCCCCCGTGATCGTTAAGATCATGCTGTTTTTTCGATGAGCGAAGTATTTATATCATTATTTCAAACTGCACGGACATGCTTGGCATACAATCTGAAATACCATCGCACTGCAAAGTAACAACTGCCAGTAGGTAATTATACGTACTGCGCTGCGATCATTTGCTCGCATAGTGAGCGGTCTACGCGATGATCTTTTTGAACACTTCCAGGTCGATATTCCGTCCGCAGACGACCGCGACGACTTTCTTACCCTTGAATTGCTCTTTTCGCTGCAACAGACCCCCAATCCCCAGGGCACCGGATCCTTCGGACACCAGGCGATGTTGCTCGAACAGCAGGCGGATGGATGCTGCAATTTCATCTTCAGTCAACAGCAGGATTTCATCCACGTGACGCCGGCACAGATCCAGGGTAATGCTGTCCAGATCCACCCCGCCGGCGCAGGTATCGGCTAGCGTCTGATGAGTGTCCATGGTGATCATCTTGTTGTTGCGCACCGATTCATACATGACCGGCGAGTTGGCTGGAGAAACGCCGTAGGTCTCGATATCCGGGTTATGTGATTTTAGCCAACCCGATGAACCGGTCAGTAGTCCTCCCGCTCCGCAGGCGAAAAAGGCCGCATCCAGATCCGGGAGTTGCTCGGAAATTTCAAGGCCGCAGGTGCCCTGTCCGCCGACAACGACGGGATCGTTATAGGGCGACACGTAGATTTTGCCTTCTTCTTCGCCCACTCGTCGGGCTTCCTTCTCCGCAGCCCAGGCATCTCCATCGAAGACCACCAGATCCAAACCATGGGCCCTTAAGAGTTCGAGACGCGAATCTTCAATATCCTTGCCGACGTAGATAGTCGCGCGGCGATTTCGAAGCCGCATTGCCTCGGCGACAGCCAGGGCGTAGTTGCCGGTAGAGGCGGAAACCACGCCTTTGTCCAACTCCTCTTCCGTGAGCGACAGAATCTTGTTGACAGCACCGCGAAATTTAAAGGAGGCGGTTCTCTGCACCAGGTCCAGCTTGAGCCAGACTTCGCCATCGATCTGGTCGCTCAGATAGCGGGAGAACTCAAGCGGTGTTGGAGAAAGGTAGTCTCTTGTTCTTTCTCTCGCCTCTCGTACCAACTGCGGTACGTCCAGTGCATGTTGATTCTCAGTTGTCACTATTTAGTCTCCCGAGTTCTGGACATCACTAACCATCTTGGCGATTTGTATGTCCTGAATTGCAACACCTGTCAGATCAGCCACTGTAATTTGATCTTCACTGCTTCTACCGAGTTCCGGATTCTTGATCACGTTGCCCAGTTCAAGAATGGAATCCTCTGCAATCATTTTGTTTCCTACCGCATGGAAGCACTCACCGTGATCGACACATTGGGAAATGCTATCCGCAACGACGAGATCGGCCTTGCCGAGAAGCTCGGCCGCAAGCTCCTGCTTACCGTGATCATCGGAGCCCATCGCGGTGATATGTGTACCCGGTTGGACCTGATCGGCACTGATGAGGGCTTCCCTGGCCGACGTTGTGGTGACGATGAGATTGCACGTCGACGCGAGTTCATTGATATCGGTTGCGGCTTTGATATCCAGCCCCCAGTCTTGAATAGCTTCGCTGGCCTTCAGATCCTCAATCGTTCCCTGCACTTTGTCTGCGTCTCTGCCCCAGATGAAACAGCTCTGACAGTCAACCACGTCCTTCAACAGTTCGAGTTGCAACCTCGCCTGCACACCGGTGCCGACGATCCCGATGTGGTGGATACTGTTTGGAGCCAGATGCTTTGCCGCTACCGCGCCGGCCGCTGCAGTGCGCATATCGGTGAGCCAGGCTTTGTCCAGGAGAATCAGTTCGAGGTGCCCGGTCTGTTGACTGAATACCAGGATCACGCCGTCCGCAAACGGCACACCGAGTTTCTCGTTATCGTAGAATCCGGACGCCACCTTCAGGACATACACGTCGTCGTCCTTGACGTAGCCGTACTTGATATGGACATCGCCCGGCGGCTCTTTGAAATTTAGAAATCCGACCGGCGGGACGACGACTTTGTCTTCGGAGTAAAGAACAAAGCCGTCTTCGATCGCCTGGATCAGCTTTGGGACATCGACCAGACGCTTGATCTCTTCGAGTTCGAGTACTTTAGGCATAGGAATTCTCCTGTCTGTCAATCGCCAAATTTCTCGCCGAAAAAATCACCCTCGTTCCAGGCAGGACGCTGTTCGTCCATTGCTATGCGGTAACCCACGCGCGCAGCGGCGCGTGAAAACCTTAATGCTGACGCCCATTCGATCGGTTGAGAAAGATCATCCGAAGGATGATGGTAGTGAACCTTAAAAAATTCGTCGTAAATCGCCCGCGTATCCAGAGCAGGATCCGGAGAGCCAATTCCCTCTGCAAAGTAAACTGCAGGTATGCCCTGCCGCACAAAGGAATATTGATCGCTGCGTATGAAATAGACCTCGTCAGGATAAGGATCCGGTGTTAACTCGAAACCCTCCTTTCGAGCTTCTGCCGCAGTTAGACCTTCGAGAGATGAGTGCTCCGCGCCGTAACCCACGATCGTATTCAAAGGGAAAATGAACATTGGCATGTCGATATTCACATTCGCAACGATTTCGGACGACGGCATGGGCGGGTAATGCGCGAAATAGTCTGAACCAAGCAAGCCACGTTCCTCACCGGTAACAGCGACGAATACGATCGATCGGCGCGGCGGCACCGGCAACGAGACCAAGGCGCGAGCTACCTCTATAGTCACTGCTATCCCGAGTGCGTTGTCGTACATGCCGTTGTAGATGGTGTCACCATCGACCGGTGCGCCGATTCCCAGGTGATCGAGATGTGACGAATAAACGACAAACTCTTTTGACAGTTCCGGATCGCTACCACGCAGAATGCCTACAACATTCGGGCTTGTTATGCGCTCATGTTCAGTCCCGCGATACATCGTTACCTCGACACCCAGTGCCGCGGGCGAAGGTCGGGCGTCGTCCGCCGCATCGAGGGCTTCGTCAAAAGTCAGTGGCGAGCCTTCGAACAGTTGCTCGGCTGATTGTCGATTAAACATTGCATCACCCTGAAGTTCAGGATGAAAATCTGCGACATCTCCACTCTCGTCGATCCAGGACAGGCCCGGCTGTGTGCCCAGGTTTCGCGTGTATTCTTCCCACGGGGACAGTCTTTCCTCCAGGCGGCTCATTAGCCCGATTTCGCCGATCGCGCCACGGCTTACCAATTCTGCCGCTTTGGTCCTGCCGGATGAGTAGTGCGCGCGTTCCGTGGAAGGGAAGGTGGCGGGCGCACCGACGAATGTCGCGACAATCTTGCCGCTGACGTCGATTCCCTCGAAGTCCGAATAACCCAACTCGGGTGCGTGCACGCCAAAGCCGGCGAAAACCACCTCAGCACGAATTCGATTTTCTGCACGTAACTTGTCAGCGTAGATGATCAGGTCCTTTTCCCACTCCAGGCCCACGTCGCCTTCGCTCTTGTGCAGAGTGACGCCCGAGTTTGCAATGTCGATCACTCGTGTGATGAGCGGCACCTTCTGCAACCATCCATCCGTTCCGCCTGGCTCCAGACCCATAGCGGCGAACTGCTCGGCCACATATTGAGCCGACTCGTCGTATCCTCGGGTGCCAGTCATACGACCCTCGCGCTCATCCGCTGCAAGGAAGTTCACATGTGACTGTATGTTGTCGCGAGAAATACTGGCGAGCGCAGATTCCAAGTCGATATCTACACTGCCACCAGCAGAGGAATCATTCGAGTCCTTGGAACAACCGAAAAGCAACAATACGCTCGCCATTGCGACGAGTAGCCGCATTTGATCTTGTTGTGTGACATTCAATTCTATGGTCTCCCGAAACTCTTGCCGTTGTTACTCATTCGATTCTGGTCCAATAGACGCCATCCTGAAGAACGCGCGCCGCTTTACCGGCCTGCAGTTGAGCCGCCGTCAATCGCCAGCGACGTCCCCGTGACGAAGCGCGCCTGGTCCGAGGCGAGATACATAACCGCGTGGGCGATTTCTTCAGTGGACGCGATCCGTTTGAGCGGCGCGTAATCGATCATTTTTTGCCAGTATGCTTTGGGATCCGGTTTCTTCTTCGCACTGATGCGGATCATATCGGTATCGACGTAACCCGGGCAGACGCAATTAACCCGCACTTCGGGAGCGATCTCCAGGGCCATCGCACGCGACATATTGACGACCCCGCCCTTCGTCCCGCAGTAAACGGTAATCCCTGGCACGCCCATCAATCCGGCGTCTGACGCGATGTTGACAATATTGCCGTTGGACTTTTTGAGTTCCGGTAAGGCCGCCCTGCAGCAGAAAAACAAACCCTTCAGGTTGACGTCACAGTGCGCGTCCCACATCGCCTCATCGCAATCCGCAATGGGCCGGCCCGCACCAACACCGGCGTTGTTAACCAAAATATCGAGTCCGCCGAACGCATTGACCGCGGTTTCTACCACGGTTTCGCAACCGGCGACGGTACCGATATTGCCGGGCGCTGCAACGATATGCTCGTAATCGCTCAGTCTTTCCATCGCGGCGCCTGCAGATTGTTCCGTACTACCGTTGATAGCGACGCGAGCACCCGCGTCGAGAAAGCACTTCGCTATATCAAAGCCAATACCGCGACTGCTGCCCGTCACGAGGACGCGCTTATCCGTGAAGTCCAAATCGTTTCCCCTGGAGTCACTTACTTTTTATTTAGAAGCTGTTCCCGCCAGAACAACATTTCGTAAATCGTCGCGAGCCTTTAGCATCGCCGCTAACCCTTCGCGCGCATTTTCGACATGTGCGCCCAGGTGTTCCGCGGCACCGTCCGCGTCTTTCGCAATGATTCTTTCTATGAGTCCCTGATGCTCGCGGTGAGCGGCAGCAATAGAGGCAGCTTCAGCAGTCGCCGAATCGACCCAGTCAACCCAAATAAAGCACATCACCTTGTCCATCAAATTCTGGATAGCCCGATACAGTGATTCATTGCCACTCGCGAGGGCGATCAGGTTGTGGATCTCCAAATCCAGCTTGACCGTTCTCGCATGATTCGTCGGGTTTGCAGCCAGCTCCTCAGATTCAGCCAGGATGCGTTCAAAATCGCGTAATTGTGAAGAGTCGGCATTTTCCGCAGCCAGTCTGGCGGCACTGGTTTCCAGTATCTTTCTGAATTCGTACAGATCCGTCATCTCTTCCGCCGTGTACTGCCTCACGTAGTAGCCGCGGCGACTGCGTGCCTCGACCAGACCCATCATCGCCAGGCGTCCCAATGCCTCGCGAATCGGCGTTCGGCTCACGCCCAGTTGCTCCGCCAAATCTCTGTCGACCAGCTTCTGGCCCGCTCGAAATACGTTTGAAAGAATCAAATCGCGCAGGCGTGCATAGACGCTGTCAATTAGCGGTTCTGGTTTACTAGCTGTCATGGCGACGTGACCCTCGTAAGCGTGCCATTTGGAATACCATCTTGCATGCCGTCTGTTTTTCTGTCAAGTTAATATAACTTCCGGTTATTACCTCGCGGTATCGTGATGAAAATAATTATCGTAGGCGCCGCCGGTGCCGTTGGCAAAACGGCAGCAGACGCCCTGTCCGGCCGGCATGAAGTCATCCGCGTGGGCAGAACCAGCGGCGATGTGCAAATGGATATCGAAGACATCGACAGCATCCGCGCGATGTACAGCCAAGTTGGCAAAGTTGATGCCGTAGTGAGCGCGGTCGGCCAGGTTCATTTTGGTCCTGTCGATGACATGAGCAGTGACCAGTTCATGGAGGGAATCAATCACAAGGTTCTGCCACAGGTCAACCTGGTGCTGGCGGGGTTCGATTACGTGAACGACGGTGGTTCTTTCACGCTGACCAGCGGAGTGACCAACCGTGACCCGATTCGAGGCGGCTCCTGTGCCGCCGCCGCCAACGGCGCACTCGATGGTTTTGTTACAGGTGCTGCGGTTGATATGCCTAGAGCTATTCGCATCAACGCTGTGAGTCCTGAAGTATTGGAATCGTGTCGAGAAGCGTACGATGGTTTCTTTCCCGGCCACGCGCATGTATCGAACGAGGCCGTTGGCCTGGCCTATAGCAAAGCAGTAGAGGGCTGCCTCAGTGGACAAGTCGTTATCGTCGAATAGCGCAAGACCGGGCGTACACCTAATCGTACCCAATCAAGACAGCCACGACTAAAGCGAGCGAGCCTACGATCGCAACCTTAATCATGAACGGCATGACGAATCGTAACCAGCGGTCGTACGGAATTCCCGCCATCGCCAAAATGCCTATGAGCACATATTGCGTCGGAATCAGAATGTTGCTGAAGCCGTCACCAAACTGGAAGGCTAATACAGCCACCTGCCGCTCCACACCCACGATATCCGCCAGCGGCGCCATGATCGGCATCGTTACATAGGCCTGTCCACTTCCCGACGGGATAAAGAAGTTGAGAACGCTTTGTACGAAGAACATTCCGACTGCGGAAATGGTGCTCGGAAGCTCCTGAATCGGAACGCTGATGCCATAGACCAAGGTATCCACCACGCCGCCCTCATCAAGGACCACCTGGATGGCGCGTGCCACACCGATCAAAATAGCCACGCTCGTCAGGCTGCCGGCGCCAATGCTGAACTCGGTCGCTGTCCGGTCCGGGCTCATGCGGGCAAGGATGGCGATGACAAGAACCAAGCCGGCAAATAAGCCCTGCATCTCAAACAGGCCCCATTTCCAGACGATCATCCCGTAAATAAGGAGGACCATGGCAGCACCTACCGCGGTCATGATCCGTTTTTGTACGCTTGTCATCGGTGCCAGGTCTGTCAGGCCAACCGCTTCCTGACTACTGGGTATCGCAGCGCCCGCTGGCACGTCGATACCAGCCACCAGGCTCGCCGCAGGATCGAGCTTCACTCTCTTCGCGTAAGACCAGACGTGATGAATACCGATCGCCACGAAGACGAAGAAACAAATAAGGCGATACCACATACCCGATGCAGGCTCTAACCCGGCAATATCCTGTGCAATGAGCGTAGTGAAGGGATTGATGATGGCCGGTCCGTAGCCGGCGCCATAGCCAACCATAATGATTCCGATTGCCGTCATCCGGTCATAGCCCAGGGCCAGGCACATACTGACGAGGACGGGCACGAGCGGAAAATACTCTTCGCCAAATCCTACGGTGCTGGACCCGAAGGCGAACAGAGCCATACCGCCGGCAATTAGCCAGAAGGGTCTATCTCCCGAACGTCGGAGCAAGCTCGCCATGCCCGCCTCAAGCGATCCCGTTGCCCGGAGAACCGCGAACAGCCCGCCAATGATGAAGACGAAGAAAATAATCTCGTGTGCCCCGCTAAAGCCCTTGGGAATGGCCGTCAGGCTTGCGAACGGCGAGACCATCGGCACGTCCGGTGTCAGGTGGAAGCTGCCCGGCACGACCTGCATTCTTCCCGTCTCAGTTTCCACTCTGTCGAATGACCCGGCGGGAACCACATACGTTAATATCTGGGCCAGCACCACCATCGAGAACAGGATGACCAGTGTGTGCGGTACCTTGAATTTTCGTTTCGTCATTAATCAGTCTCTCTTCACATACTTGTCGAACCAATCGACGAAGCGAACGAGCAAGTCCTTCTGGTAAACCGGCCGCCGTATGCCATGGTATGCATCGGGGTAGACCACCAATGAAGTCTCGCGACCCAGATGCTTCATCGCCTGGTACATCTGCTCGGAGTGGATGATCGGCTGATTCCAGTCCTTCTCTCCTCCGATGAAGAGCGTCGGCGTGGTGATGTTCTCCACCTCCATGAACGGTGAGATGCTGTCCCAGAGATCGCGATTCTTCCACGGCGGACCGAGTTCCGTATGCCACCACAGATAGTAGGGATCGTGACCGTAGGTGGTCGTATACCATCCAACGCTGGCGCCACTGACGGCGCCTGCAAATCGATCCGTCTTGGCAATCACTACATTCGTCAGCGTCCCGCCAGACGACCAGCCGCCGACGCCGAGCCGGTCAGGATCGACGTAACCCTGTTCGATGACGTAGTCAGTAGCCACGATCACATCTTCGACATCGTGTGTGCCATATGCTTTGTTGAGGGAGAGTGCGAAGTCGAGCCCCCGGCCACCTGAACCCCGAACATTCGGCATCACCACGACGTAGCCATTGGCCGCAAACAGCTGGACCCGGAAATTGAAACCATAGTCGTACTGAGATTCCTGGCCGCCATGAAGCCAGAGAATGGCCGGGTAACGGCGTTTCGGATTGAAGTCCTGTGGCTTGTACACAAATGTCTGGATCTCTGTGCCATCGAGCGTCGGGAAACGCAGCTCCTCGACATCCGACAGCCAGTTTGAATTCAACAGTTCGCCGTTGACGTCCGTAAGTCGGCGCGGCTGCTCAGAACCAGTCGGAGGACTCGCATCGAGGACAAACAGATCTCCCGGCAGACGCGGCTTACTGATGGCGACAACGACACTGCCGTCAGGTGCTACCGCGGTCGCCCCCACGGCGACCCGTCCTGTGATCAGCCGGCTCAGCTCACCATCCTCGACGGACACAGCGGCCAGTTGAACTTGTCCGTCGTCCTCGAGCTGAACGTAAATCTGGCTTCCATCCGGTGAGAAATTCGGGTCGTAGGCCTTGCGGTCGAGCGCCTCCGTCGTAAGAACGACGGGCTCGTCCTCTCCAATGCGAATGATCGCGACTTTTGTCTGCAGGTAGGACGCGGGTACGTCGGTCCGGTCTGAGTACGTCATGAGGTAGCCGATTCTCTCGCCATCGGGGTGCCAGATGGGCGAGCCGTCGGTACCAGGGTTCGTGGTTACCCGGGCTGGCTCCTGTTGGTCGTACGGGGCACCCGGATCCACCAACCAGATGTCGGAATTAGAACTGGCGTCCGGCTCGGCAGTGCGATTACTGACAAAAGCGATCTTGCTGCCATCCGGAGACCAGGCCGGCGAGTAGTCCTCATAGTCGCCTGACGTAATCTGCGTCACACCGCCTGTCTCGATATCGAAGACAAAGAGGTGACCACGCAATCGGTTCAGGTAGCCCACGTAATCATCCTTGAACTTCAGACGATCGATGACCCACGGCCCCGGCTCTTCCTGTTCCGAAGCCGGATCACGCATAACCAGCACCAGTTGCTTGCCGTCAGGCGACCATTCATAACCCTCGACCCCGTCTGCGACATTCGTAAACTGAACGCGCTCACCGCCACGCAAGTCCAGCGTAAATACCTGCGAACTCGCGTTGTCATCGTCAAAGCTCGATGAAATGAACGACAGGTGCTTGCCGTCCGGGCTCCACCTCGGAGACCACGCCGAGGATCCTGCGGCGGTCATCGGGAGGGGATCGCCTCCTGCAACAGGGGCCATCCACACCCTGGTCCCGCGGCTGTCTTTCTCAAGATCCTGGCTACTGACCGTATACGCAACCCATTTCCCATCCGGACTGACCTCTGGGCTGCCAACATTCTTCAGGGCAAAGTAGTCATCGACCTCGAGAGGACGTAGTGTGTCGGCGGCCAGAACAGAGGTTCCTGAACCGACCAGTAATACTGTAAGCAATGTGACTCTTGTGTATGAGTGATTCTTCATGTTCGTCTACCTTTCCTGCTCGCCTGAAAGTGGAGGCGCAAGTTCCTGGTCAATGATCTGATTCAGGCGATTACTCTGGACTTCGAATCGTTCTGTCAGATCCTGAAACACCGCGTACATTGATTTTGTCGGCCTGGCATCTCCGCTGCTGACGGCTCCGGAGAGTGAACTCAGCTTCTCGGTCAGTCCCGGTGGACTCCACATCATCGGGTGCTCCGGAGAGCCCATCCAGATCATCAGAATGCCCTCGATCTCTCGCAGATCTTCAAGTATCGCATCGGCCTCGGCACCGGACTCTTCCGGAAGGTTCTCACGGCGTTCGTTTAGCGATGCTCGAACGTCACGAATCTTCAACACCGTATCCGAAACCTCCGTAAAGCGATCGCGGATTGCGACCATGAGTTCAAATTGCGCCATGAGGTCGTCGTCGCTGGCCTTGATCCTCGGGTCCTTGCGGATTTCAAAAGGCTGCTCAAAAGATGCGCCATCGACAGTCAATCGAACGAGGTACTGCCCCGGCGGCGCCACTGGGGATGAAGGCGGCGAGTAATCGACGCTCATGAAGCCATCCAGCGCACCGTTGGGTGGCGGCATTACTGTGCCCGGATACCGCATGTTCCAGTCGAAGCGGTGCATGCCTGTGTCTGCGGACGGGCCATCATCTGTCCCGCTGGAGAACTCTTTGATGATTTCGCCATTGGGCTCGGCAATGGTAATTGTTACCGAATCACTCGCCGCGTCGGCGAGGTAATAGTCGAAGGTCACGCCCCGCGACGGGTTCTTGGCGCCACTGTACAGTCCGGACCAACCTCGACCGCCCCGGAGGTGACGAAAGGCGGGCGCTACAGCGAATAAATGAACCTCTGCTGCTGCGATTTCCGGTGTAATTGAACGCAGGGCCGAAATGTTATCCAGGATCCAGAATCCCCGGCCGTGAGTAGCGATGACCAGGTCATCATCCTTGACACGCATCTGCATCACCATGACAGGCGGCAGGTTGCCTTTCAGCGGCTGCCATTGCTCCCCGTCATTGAAGGACACGTATGCACCGGTTTCAGTGCCCGCGTACAACAGTCCGGGTCGCTCGGGATCCTCGCGAACAACCCACGAAAAATCATTTTCGCGAATGCCATCCGTGATTCGTTGCCAGGTTGCTCCGTAGTCCGTTGTTTTGTAGAGGTACGGCGTACGGTCGCTCACGCGGTGCCGTCCTCCCGAGATGTAGACGGTTCCCGGTTTGTGATGTGACACATCGATGGACGTAATCGTGGTCCACTCCGGGAGCTCTGGCGGAGAGACGTCGCTCCATGTCTGGCCACCGTTTCTTGTTACCTGAACATTACTGTCATCTGTGCCTACCCATGTTTCCCCGCTGGTGACGGGCGACTCGGCCAGGGTCCGAATCACGCTCGGGTGAAACAGCGACGACGCATTTGAACTGATCGGCCCGCCGGAAATCTCGCCCATCACCTCCTGCCGATTGCGCGTCAGGTCCGGGCTGATTTCAGCCCAGGTACGGCCTTCATCTGTCGATTTGAAGACGTATTGGGCAGCGGTGTACAGCGCATTGGGCTCGTGTGCCGACAGGAGAATCGGGAACGAGTAATAAAAACGGTAGTTGAATTGTTCCGGTGGCGTGCCGAACACCCATTCAGGCCAGACGCTAATCTGCGGCGCTTCCCCCGTCTCGCGATCGATGCGAACCGTCCTCGATCGGTCATTGGCGTAGATCACACCGCCGTCTGGTGTGACGGCTGTTTGCCCACCCTCGCCAGCCGGCAGCGGCATGTAGTGCGCCCAGCTTATGGTCGGATCATCCGTCTGGCTCGGAATGGCAATGTGGCTATTGTCATTCTGCGATGCGTAAACCCAGTAAGGCTCCTGGTCATCTATCGCGAGGCTCAGAAGATCGGCCGTCGGTTGGTTATTGAGACCCGACCAGGACTCGCCACCGTTCAGGGTTATTGATGCACCGCCGTCCCCGCCTTCGATCATATGGCGCGAATTATTGGGATCGATCCACAAAGCATGTGGGTCCCAGTTCCGCATCTCGACCTCTTCGAACGTTACTCCGGCATCTGTTGATTTCAGAAGACCGACAATAGGCTGGATGTAAACGACGTCGGGATCTTGTGTGTCAGCCGTGATGTAGTTGTAGGAATTGGGTATCTCCATCTTGCCGGGGTCATGGTGCGTTCGTTGCCAGCTGGATCCACCATCATCAGAACGATAAATGCCGCCTTCGCCTTTGTCCGCTTCTATGAAGGCATATACGCGACTGCCTCGGGCTGGCGAAATGGAAACACAAATTTTCCCGATCAATCCTTTCGGCATTCCCGGGTTACGACTAATGTCCGTCCAGGTGTCACCACCATCGATACTTTTGAAAAGTCCACTGGTCGGGCCACCACTTTCCTCGTCCCAGGGATACGTGACGTGGTGATTCATAGAGGCAATGATGATGTCAGGATTGTCGGGGTCCAACGTGATATCGACCCCACCGGTCGAAACACCTTTATAGAGAACCTGATCCCAGGATTGACCGCCATCCCGGGTTCGGTATATGCCTCGCTCCGGATTGGGGCCGAACATATCCCCCATTGCCGCAACGTACGCAATGTCAGGATTCGTCGGATGAATTCGGAGCCGGGCAATATGCCGCGTCTCTTTGAGGCCTACGTTGGTCCAGGAATCTCCACCATCAGTGGATTTATAGACGCCATCACCGGGCGAGATAAATTGCCGCTGCACGCCCTCGCCGGTTCCAACATAAATTACGTCTGGATCAGAAAAGGAGACATCCAGAGCCCCCACGGCCGGAAATTCGAAGTAATCGTCAGACACGTTTCGCCAGTTCAGTCCGGCATCCGTCGTCTTCCAGACCCCACCATGAGCGGCACCGAAATAATGCACCAGCGGGTCGTCGACTACCCCGGCTACAGCGAGGACACGCCCGCCACGGTATGGCCCGATAAAACGCCACTCGGTGGCCGAAAGAAAGCTGTCGTCGACGCTGGGATACGCAACAGGCTGGGCGCTCAGGGTGCTGTCCTGGTGCTTGTCGTCGTTAACGCAGCCTGCAAGCACGACACCAGCCAGCAGACCGGCGATCGGGATCGTGAATTTCATCTGTTTCCCCTGTTACGAAGAACTGCGCGGATTACATAGATCGTACAGCCATGAATCGCATCTCATTGCTCGCGTTATCGGCAGACGCTATGTCTCCTACAGGCGATCACGTGCAGTGTGCAAATAGTAGTCGACCACCTTACCTGCGCTGTCAATCACGTGGCTGCCCGGGTAGCGAATGGTCGTTGGGCAAATATGGCCTGGCACTGCCAGTAAGTATTCGCCTACCGCCGGGAGCTCGCCACCAATCCGGAACATTGCGTGCTCTTCGCTTTGCCACACCATTTCCGCCTTCTCATGGCCAAGCAGAGTTGCCCTTTCCTCGAGCAGGAGATCTGAACTAATGCCCTTGCACCCAAGGTCCGTCGTGATGGTTCCGGCGTCAGGAAAAATGTCCACCACCTGGGTCAATATCAGGGCAGCGCAGCGAAATGGCATATCGGGCATGTCTTGTGCATAACCTGCGTCCCAATAGATAAATGTCCCCGGTGAACCGTACATTCCCTCGGTACGCGCGTAATAGGGAAACGACCAACTGCCACCCGCGACCAGGTATGGAACTGGCATACCGGCTGATTCGATCTGTCGCTTGAATTCCTGCAGAGATTCAATGTGCTCTTGTGCCTGCGATTCGCGCTGACCCACATCGCTGTAGTTATTGTGTCCATCGTACAGGTGCAAACCGGCTACTTGCAGGTAGGGCTGTGCATCGATATCCCGGTAGAGCTTATCTGCATCCGGGCCGAATCCAATTCCTGTACGGTGCATGCCGACATCCAGATCCAGCATTACTTGCAGCACTTGCTCCCGGCGCGTAGCAACGCTTGCGAGCACGTCAAGATGAAATGGAGAACTGACAATTGCAGTTATCCACGCGTCCGGGTGAGCTGCGGTCAGGTCGCAAAATCGTTCGATCTTGATTTCCTGACACTGCGGATAGGCAAGAATGGCCTTCGACGCTCCGGTATCGAGCACCATCTTGAGTTCCTTCAAAGTGGCACATTTGAACCCCGCAATGCCCTGCTCGACCTGCTTACGTACTATGGCTTCCGCCTTATGTGTCTTGACGTGCGCAATCAAGTTTTCTCCACCGCCGACCAACTCGCAAACGCTGCGAATATTATGATCCACCAGATCCTCAAATATCAGCATGGCTGGCGTTTCCAGAGCATCCGGGTCGGCGACACTATAATCCTGGAATGTGATCATCGATGATTGGACCAACAGCTAATTCATTTCGACCGAAAACCATAGCCCCAGGCTGCGGCCAACGGCATCTATTCCCGAACCGTGCTCTCGATAGCGCTTATCAAAAATATTTGATCCACGAATTCCAAACCGAAGGTGGTCCGTGCGACGAATCTCGAGAGCCGCATTTAGCACCCCCCACCCGACAGAACCGTTCGGATCGATTCGCGGGTCGGCCACATCTCGGTCACTTAGCCGATCCTGCTTTGCCGAATACACCAGGTCTGTTCGCAACGACATCGCATCGCTGATCCGATACATGGTTGACACTCGGCCGTTTAGCGGCGGAATGCGATCATCAGGTGAATATGTACCTGCGGCGGTGGCTTGCGCACCGTACGTGTAGTTCATAATGGCCTCACCCGTCAGATTCTCGGTCAAATGAATTCCGACAATCGCCTCGACTCCGTAGAGTGTCGCTTTGCCGACGTTCTCGTTACGAACGATAGTTCGTCCTTCGTCAGTCTGTTCGCCGGTCGGCACGGAGGTGATCCGGTCTCGGTAATCCGTATAAAAGACGAACACTTCGCCGAATCCATATTCGGTCTTCCATCGTAGTCCGCCGTCAATACCGAGCGCAGATTCCGGCCCAAGATTGACGTTTTCGACATTGAAGCGATTGCCTGGCCGACTACCCAGCGTTCCAAGATCAAAAATGTTCGGTGGACGAAACCCGCGGCCAATATTGCCAACCAACGTCAGTCTTGGTGAGACGTGGTAGCGAATACCCAGATTCGCGGTGAGATCGTTAGGCGAAATCTTGAGCGGCGATCCGGTCGACTCGTCGGTAATACGCACGGCATAGTGACTGTAACGCAAGCCGCCTGTCACGCTCCAGTCTGCATGCGGGCTCCACTCATCCTGAACGTATACGGCTACGCTATCCATCGTCGAACCATTCGGAAACCGTGGCCGAACCATTTGGCTTGTCTCGTTGTCAACTGGCGTCTCGAGACGGCGGCTGAATATCGTGTCAGCGTAGGCTTCGGCGCCGAAAACCAGCTGATGATATTCGCCAACGCCCAAATTGACTTGCGCCGTCACTCCGTTCAATTTGCTTCTATTGAACTCCTCGACGATAGTCGTCGATCCCATCTCCTGCGTCCGCCGATCGTCGGTGATGGTTTGTTGTGCCATGTTCAATTCAATCTGCTCAATGCCGTCGCTTTCCGGTATCCAGAGTAGCTGGCCGTGATAGAACTCACGTCGATTTGGTTCGAATTGGTAGAGAACAGATGACGGTTCCTGCTCGCCGAAGCCCGCAACCAACTCATCGATGCGCGGCGTCGACGGCTGCTCCATGTACTGCGCTGACAGCATCAATTGCATGTTATTGCCGAGCGCGCTAAGCAGTTTCAGATCACCGAATCTGGACTCGTAGCCGCTTGGCGCTATGCGTTCGCCGGCACCGGTCCGTCGATTGCCGTAATGTTGAAACCCTGCTCCGGCCCGCAACGCGGTTTTCTCGAACTCGCTCTCGAGCTCGGCATACAACGTCCTGCCAAGATCCCCGCTGGACCATGCACCGAATGCTTTGCCGCGAATGGACGCTCCCTGATTCGAAAATGCCGGTACCGGCGTGATCACCTGCACGACACCGCCGATTGCATCTCCGCCGTAGAGCGCCGCTGCCGTACCACGAACCGTTTCGATTCGACTGTCACCCAGGACATTGACAAGACCGATGTACTGATTAGGTGCGTTGCGAAAGAAAGCATTGTTGAGACGCATACCGTCAACCAGGTGCAATACTTGCGAGCCCTTCAGGCCGCGAATGATCGCAATACCCTGACCCGGTGTGGTCTGTTGAAAATAGGTCCCCGGTTGTGCCCGCAATGCCTCCATCGCAACCTGCGGAAGACCAGTACGCAACTCGCTGCCGGCGACTACCGTAACCGCGCTTGCTACATCGCGTTTGGCGGCCTTTTTACGCGTTGCTGTAACTATGATTTCATCAATTTGGTCGAGTTCATCCAAAGCAACGGCGTGCGGCGCCGAGAACCCGCCAATGAGAATTGACCACAGCCACAGCGTCTTCAACGATCGGTGATGCATTCAGTTAACGATGTAATCGACACCAAGTTCAGCCGCGAGCGAGTTGATCCGCGCGATCTCCTCGCTCAGTATGCGCTCAAGCTCGGCCTGGCTCTTTTCATACAGCGTCGTAAGATCTGACTCGAGTTCCATCATTCCCTGTGTCGGCGGTCCATTGTGATCAAACGATGACGTGTACAACCAGCCATAACGGGAATACAGTTTCGCGCCGCCGTGCTCTCCTCGAAGAATGTCGTAATTCACTTTCGCATCCGGATTGTAAAGAGCAAGTTCGACATTTCGCAACGCCTCCGACGCCGTTTTTCCGAGACTCAACAGTCTTTCGGCACGTGTATCATCGGCCAATCTCGTCTCGTGGGCGTCTAGCTGCTCTCGAGTTTCGCGAATGAGAACGGCATCCTCGGAAATTGACGTGATCCGGTCTCGAATCCCCAGAATAAACTCAATCTGGACAAGAAGGTTTTCGATCGGTGCATCGGAGCGAGGGTCCGGCAACACGGTGAGTGTTTGCTCGTAGGTTTTGTCACCGACGGTCAGGCGTGCCTGGTAATCGCCAGGCGCAACCTTCGGACCGACATTCATATTGCCGGCATCGTTGGTTGAACCCGGTATCCGGGTTGCACCCTGATGTGTCAGGTCCCATGAGGCTCGATTCATGCCTTCGTTCCTGGGCAGGTCAGCCGATGATTCCTGATCCGGGCTCGCATCCGGATGGTCCGCTGCCAGGTAGGGTTCTTCGGCCACGCTGCTCAATGATCTCACGACATTGCCTTCGGCATTCAAGATGACCAGCGAGATGTCCTCTTCCGGCTCTTCCGCCAGATGGTAAGTGAAGGTCACACCTTCGGCAGGATTGTCCGTCGATCCGGCCCCACCACCTTCCGGTCCGGAGGCATAGGTCCAGCGTATGGCGTCCAGCGGTTCGAACAGGTGTGCGCCAGCGTTGGCGATCGCGTCCGACATCTCGCGTATGGGGGTCAGGTCGTCAAGCACAAAAGCTGCACGACCCAGTGACCCAACAACGAGATCGTCACCGGCGACGGCAATATCGGCAATCGCGACCGTCGGCATATTAAGGCGCAGCGACTCCCAATTCGCCCCGTCGTCGTGAGAGACCATCATGCCGCGCTCGGTACCGAGATATAGGAGTCCCTGTTTCTTCGTGTCTTCCCGCACAACCTTCAGATAGGTTTCGGAATCGAGACCACGGGCAATGCTGGCCCAGGTCAAACCGTAGTTGTCGGTTTTCCATATATAAGGTGTCTCGTTGTCGAGCCGGTGGGCATCGAACACCACGTACGCTGTACCGGCATCGAAACGGGAGGCTTCAATGGTTACGACCGTTGCCCACTTGGGCGCGGTCCATGGCGTGACATCTTTCCAGGTCTTGCCGTCGTCGCGGGTGACATGCACGAGGCCGTCGTCTGAGCCGGTCCAGATCACACCTCTTTCAAGCGGGGACTCGGCGACAGAAAATATCGTGCAGTAAAACTCGACGCCGGTGTTGTCACCGGTAATTGGGCCGCCGGCCCATTTTTGTTTGCTTTTGTCGTCTCGTGTCAGGTCGGGACTGATGATTTCCCAGGTTTGTCCGCCATCGTTTGTGCGCTGCAGATAGTTGCTGGCGTGATACACCTGCTTGGAATCGTGCGGCGAAATCATAATGGGTGCCGTCCACTGAAAGCGATGGCGCAGGTCTTCGGCACCGTGGCCGCTGCCATTGTCCGGATAGATACCGATATGCGGGGTCTGGCCTGTGCGTTCGTCGTAGCGTGACAGGTAACCCAGGTATTCGCCGGCATAAACAATGTTGGGATCATCCGGATCCGCCACGACAAAACCTGCCTCACCACCGCCAACCGGTCCCCAGTCGCTGAGGCGTATGCCACCGGAATGCAGACTGTTGCTTGGACCAGCCCTGGTGCCAAAGTCCTGCAAACTGCCCATGACTCGATATGGCGTGCGCGTATCGACGGAGAGGTGATAGAACTGGCCGATCGGAATACGGGCCCGTTCCCATGTCTGGCCACCATCATTTGACAACCCAACACCGGCATCACTGGCATCCGCGATGCGTTTCGGATTCTTCGGGTCGATCCAGACATCGTGATGATCCCAGCCGCCCGACTTCACCTGCAGAACCGACTTGCCGCCATCGATCGTTTTCAACATGCTAACCTGTGGAAACCAGACGACATCTTCATTCGTCGGGTCAATCGTTAGTGTCGTGTAGTACCAGGCCCGTTGTTTGAGTCCGGCTGAATCGCTGACATGTTCCCAGCTGTCCCCGCCATTGTCAGAGCGGAACAGTCCGCCGTCCTTCGCCTCAATCAAGGCGTAAACACGATCGGGATTAGTGGGTGCAACCCTGACGCCCACCTTGCCCCAGATGTCGTCCGGCAAGCCGTTGCCCTCGAGTTTTTTCCAGGTGTCGCCGCCGTTGCGTGACATATAGAGTCCGCTACCGGGACCGCCACTGATCATGTCCCACGGATAGCGGCGGGTCTGCCACATACCGGCAAACAGGATGTTGGGGTTTGACTCATCAAATGCCACGTCCGAGGCGCCGGTGTCTCTGTTGACGTACAGCACGCGTTCCCAGGAGTCGCCGCCGTCTGTGCTGCGATATATACCTCGCTCCGCTCCGGCGCCAAACGGGCTGCCGAGCGCCGCAGCGAAAATAACGTCATCGTTATTTGGGCTAACGACAATCGTTCCGATCTGACCCTCGGCTTTCCAGACGTGATCCCAGTTCTTGCCGCCATCGAGTGAACGATAGATACCGTTGCCCTCACCGACATTGCCGCGAATATTGGCTTCACCCGACCCGACATAAACGATGTTGGGATTGCCCGACGCCAGTGTGACGGACCCGATGGACGAAACCGGCTGGTCATCAAATACGGACTCCCAACTCATACCGCCATTAGATGATTTCCAGACGCCGCCGGCAGCAGTCGAAAGATAGTAGATTAGCGGATCGCCGGGTATTCCAACGACGCGCGATGCGCGTCCGCCATTGGCAGGACCGAGCAGACGATATTCGAGCCCACCATCTCCGCTCGATTCGGAGTCTTGTGAATGACCAGGACCAGCCAGGACAAGAGCAAACAACAGAGCAATGAAACGACAAAATTGAGACATTATTTTCTTCCTTATGATTTTCCAAGGTAGAGCGGAAGTTGACGTCGGGTGAATGAGTGTGTTGTCATGCCAATCTAATATTTGGTATTCCAAATGGCATGCTAACGAACTTCGTGCCGCCATAGCAACCCAAAACTCGAGAGTGACATGTTGACTGCCGCAAGAATCGACTGTGTGTCCAAATGTCTGACTACTGCCGCTCGCAAGATTGCGGCGGCCTGGCTCGTTTTCGCCCTCATGTCAGGTGCGCTGGTCTCGGCACAAGAACGGCCTTTGAGAGACGCCTTTCCACACGACGATTTCGTTATTCGCGAAGAGATGATACCGATGCGTGACGATGTAGAGCTGTACACATTGATTCTCACGCCGAAGGAAGACACTGGCGCCCTGCCCGTTATTCTCAAACGCACTCCTTACGACGCCAGCGGTGCTCTGGGTGGTCGCGTAAGCTCCCGTCTGGACGTCACACTGGAGGGCGAATTCCTGGGGCATGACTATAACTATGTGTTCCAGGACATACGCGGCCGCTTCAAGTCAGAGGGCGACTACTTTATGTACCGTGCACCGCGCGGCGCCTTTAATAAAACAGATACCGACGAGACCACAGATGCCTGGGATACCGTCGACTGGATCGTCAATAATGTCACCTCGAATGGCAAGGTGGGAATATGGGGAAACTCCTACCCGGGCTGGCTGACACTAGCCGCCATGCGCGACCCGCATCCGGCGCTGGCAGCCGCGGTTCCGTTAAACCCCGTGGTCGATGTCTGGAAAGCGGACGATTGGTTTCACTGGGGTGCTTTTCGCGCCATTTATGCGTTCGATTTCATCTACTACATGGAAACTCAGACGGACGAATACGTGATGTATCCGTACGAAACTCCGGACATGTTTACCTGGATGCTCCGGCAGGGTACTGCTGAACATGGGATAGGTGCGCTCCTCGATGACCGACACGAGATGTGGAAACGGATCATTGATAATCCGAGCTACGGGCCGTATTGGCGTGATGTCGCTGCAGATCAGTGGTTTGATAAACCGTCGCGACTCGTGCCAACACTGCATGTGCACAGCATTTGGGATCAGGAGGATATCTACGGTTCGCCAGCCGTTTATGAAGCTATTGAAAAACACGATTCAGACAATGACATGAACTTCTTCGTCGCCGGGCCCTGGCGTCACGGCCAGCACTTCGGCGACGGGAGTCATCTCGGCGACATAGGGTTCGATCAGGACACCGCCAAACGCTATCGAGAGGATATATTGAAACCGTTCCTGCGTCGTTACCTGCATGATGACAAAGATATCGACATAGCACCGGTCACCGTGTTTGAGACTGGCAACAATCGCTGGCGGAAATTTGAGCAGTGGCCACCGGCAGGTGTTGAGACACGCCTCTATTTGCAAACCGGGGGAGGATTGGCATTCAGCGCGCCCTTTGAGGATTCGGGCAGCACGGATTTTCTGTCCGATCCCGCACATCCCGTGCCCTACGCGCCGCGACCCAATTGGCAGGTTGACAGTGCGTCTGGTGGGACAAAGTGGCGGCGCTGGCTGGTTGAGGATCAACGCTTCGTGGACGGTCGACCCGACGTTGCGACCTGGGTCAGCGAACCATTGGATCACCCGGTGACCATCCGCGGTGCGGTGACAGCACACCTGTATGCCGAGACCACCGGTACCGATGCCGACTGGGTGGTGAAGCTAATCGATGTCTACCCCGACGATAGCCCGAAGTTTGACATGTCGGGCTACCAGTTGATGATCAGCGGGGATATTTTCAGAGGTCGATATCGGGAGGATCTCAATACAGCGAAACCGATTGCCGCAAATGAAGTGTTGGAATACACGCTTCCACTACCGCATGTTAATCACACTGTCCTGCCGGGGCACCGTCTGATGATTCAGATTCAAAGCACCTGGTTTCCACTCTACGACCGTAATCCGCAAACCTTTGTGCCAAGCATTATGTCGGCACCAAAATCTGCTTACCAAGAGCAACAACATCGGGTCCACCACAATGCCGAACAGGCTACTTATATTGAATTTCGAGCAGATACTCCTGAATAGGTCAGACAACATATTTATCATGCGGCAAGTTAAGCGATCACACATGCGTGAAATTGTGACCTTCGATGGCGCTCCCCCCGGGGAACACTCAGCCTATTCCGATCCGCCCCCCAAATAGCGGCCATACCATTCAATCATGCGTTCCAGACGATCCTGAATGTAGCTCGGCTTGGAGAGGCCATGGTACTGACCCGGATAGATCACCAGCTGTGTCGGTACGTTCAGGCTGCGTAGCGCCTGATACATCTGCTCCGAATTGAGTAGCGGCACGTTAAAGTCCTTCTCTCCGCACATAAAGAGCGTTGGCGTCTCGATGCGATCGGCATGCAAGAATGGATATGACAGCTCGAGATAGGACTCGGGCGACTCCCACGGCAAGCCAAGTTCACCCTCATAATCCAAAATGTACTGATCGGTGCCGTAGCCCGCGATATAGTTCGAGGCTCCCGCGCCGGACACTGCCGCAGCGAAGCGTGTGTCGGTAGCAATGGCGGAGTTGGTATTGATACCGCCGTAGCTCCAGCCACCGATACCAAGCCGCTTGGGATCGGCCAGCCCCTCCTCGACCAGCTTATCCATCACTGCGTGGATGTCCTGGATTTCCAGGTTTCCCCAATCCGCATATATCGCCCGGGTGAACTCACGGCCACGACCTGAGCTACCCCGGTAGTTCGGGTTGACCACGAGATAGCCCTGTGCTGCCAGGGCCTGGGAAGTGGCATCGAATTCGTAGCCGTCCTGACTGACGGGCCCGCCGTGCACATGAGCGATCGTCGGATACCTGACACCTTCGCGAAAACCCGGTGGCTTGAGTAGCATCGAGCCGACCATCACGCCATCTTTGCTAATGCTGTCGAAGTCTTCGACCGTCGCCCAAGCGATCGACTCACGCAGCTCTTTGTTGTGATCGCTGAGTGCCATACCGTCATTTGCCCGATAGATCTCTGCCGGATGCTGAGCGAACGTCGCTACAGCGACCACGCCGCTATGGCCGATGTCGAACGACCACACGACACCAGCCGTGGTGTCAGCCGGAAAGGCGCGCGCTATTTGTCCGCCAGCAGACGGCATGCTCACCAGAGGCTGAACACGATCCTCAGCGACCAGGAAGTGCAGCGTCTCACCATCGAGTGACCACTGCGGGGATGAAACGGAGAGGTCCAGCTCTTTGGTCAGCAGAAGAGGTTCGCCACCATCTACCGATATCACGGCAAGTTGATCTGGATCGTAACCCGAATATTTCTGTGGCCCGCCCTGAAGATAGGCAATCTTCCTGCCATCCGGGCTGAACACCGGGTTGGAGTCCGGTCCGTCCCAGGTCGTGACCTGGCGAGCCGACGCACCGGCAATTGCATCGATCACATAAATGTCGCTGTTGACATGGCGATCCGGGTCGCCCTGACGTTTGCTGTTGAAAGCGATGACGTCGCCGCCAGGCCCCCATGCTGGTTGCACACTATCGTACGGGCCCGGGGTCAGAAGTGACGCTTCCCTGGTATCCAGGTCGAAGACGTACAAGCGCTGATAGCGATCACCCAGGTAGCCGAGGCCATCCTGCTTGAACAGGTAGCGATCAACCACGATGGGCTTTGGCGTGTTGTGTGAATCGGTATCTGTGCTTGCGTCGTCTCCTTCCCGCTCCTCGGGATCCCTGGAAATCAGCACGAGGCGCGTACTGTCCGGAGACCACTCGAAAGTCGAAACCCCGCCCGGCATCTCGGTCAGGCGCTGCGCTTCGCCGCCCGAACGGTTAAGAAGCCAAACCTGACTTTTCCCCTTGGGATCCTCGGATTCCTCTGACTTACCCTCACTCCGTGCGGTGACAAATGCCAGGTATTTGCCATCGGGACTGAATCGCGGATGTCCTTCGCCGCTATCCTCGGTGTGCGTCAACTGGATGCGTGTCGTTCCTTCCCAGTTGACCATGAACAAATCTGAGGAACTCTCATCCTTGTCAACGTTCGTCGTACCGACTCGGTACGCGATCCATTCACCATCGGGTGACATCGCGATGTCACCAACATTATTGAGGCGATGTACATCTTCAGGCTGAAACAGCCGACGCTCAACGTCCTGTGCCATGACGCTGCCGGAGAGCAACCCGGCAAGCAAAATGCTCGATATGATTCTTGTTGAACGTTTCATGCTGACTTCCCTGTTTCCAGTCGAGGCCCGCCCATTATGGAACAAGATAGGCAATTATAGTTAGCGGTTACCAAAACACTGTAGATTATGCGGCATGCTTAGCACTCTCGACACGGGCATCATATTTGCATACCTGGCACTAATGCTTGCCATCGGTCTGTATGCCAGTCGCGGTCAGAATACTGTCAAAGACTACTTCGTCGCTGGAGGCAAGCTCGGCACTTTTTCGATTGCCTTTCTATGGCTTGCTTCCTGGGTCGGCGGCGCCGCGATCGTCGGTGGTTCGGCAAAGGCCTACGAATTCGGTATTTCAGGCGGTTGGTATATCACTTGTATGGCCATAGGCTGTCTGTTGTTTGGACTGTTTTTTGCGGCTCGGGTCAAACGCTGGGGCGATGAACATCAGTTATTGACTTATCCGGATCTCATAGAGACACGCTATGACAGTCGTACCCGGATCGTCGCCACCATTACGACCATTATTGCTTTCATTGCTTATGCTGCTGGCCAGCTTGCCGCCGCCGGTGCGATTCTGAGCACGCTGCTCGGGTGGGATTACTCTTCATCACTGTTGCTTGCCAGCTCAATTATTGTCATTTACACCGCAACCGGGGGCTTCCTGGCGGTCACTTACACAGACTGGGTTCAGTTCTTGCTGCTGTTTATTGGGGTCGTCCTGGTCGGCATTCCGATCGCAATCGCTAACGGCGGTACCTGGGAAACGCTAACGACGCAATTGCCGCCGGAACACTTCAACCCGACGGGCTGGGGTGTGCCGACGATGCTCGCACTCGGCGTTTCGCTTCCATTGAGTTTTTTTGTGGCAATGGACAGTTACACAAGAATATTTGCCGCAAAAAGTGCGCGCGTAGCGAAGCGCGGCACACTTCTGGCAACCATATTCCTGTTGCCGCTGGCGGTTGGTGCTGTCTGGCTTGGAATGACGGCGGCCCTGCTTTATCCCGGTGTCGAAAACAGTAACGACATATTGTCCAGATTGATTATGGACACGTTTCCTGTTGGTCTCAAAGGTTTGATGCTGGTTGGCATACTCGCAGCGCTGATGTCCACCGCTGACATTTGCATTCTTACCGCCGCGGCAAACGGCAGCCGCGACATTTATCAACGTTACTTCAATCGTGACGTCGCACCTCGCAAGCTGTTTCGAATCAGTATCGGTCTCGCCGCAATTGTCGGCGCAGCATCCGGGTTGATGGCTTGGCAAATGCGGGACATCGTGGGCATATTGCTGGTCGCGTTTACTATTAATACGGCGGCGTTATTCGTGCCGACAATTGCAATCGTGTCGTCAAAAACGGTTAATACTGCTGCCGCATTCTGGAGCATTACTCTGGCATTGCTTACCGTAATTTGCTGGTACATCGCATCTGCCATTGACCTCGCACCTGTATTCAGCCTTGACCCGCTGTGGCCGGGCCTGATCGTATCAATCGCGGTATTTACTGGAGTCGGCTTGTTCAAGGACGCGCAAAAGTGACCCGCGTCGTTGTCGCCAACGTTCCTGAAAACGCCGGGCGCGACCTGAGCGTCGAGCAGTCGATTCTCGGCCCGGACATTGAGCTTGTGCAGGCGGTTGCTCGCCGCGCACGTGGGTTTGGGACGACGATCGTGGCTTATGATCCTTATCCGGATGAGGATGCAGCAGCAGACCTTGGTGTTCAGTTTTGTGACTTACCGACACTGCTTGCCGAAGCTGACATCATCAGCTTGAACTGCGGTCTGTCGTCCGACAACCAACATTTGATCGACGCGAGTGCTTTTCGGCGAATGCGCAGGAATCCCATATTGATTAACTGCGCGCGTGGCGGGCTGGTTGATGAGGGGGCCCTGGTGGATGCACTCGATACAGGACAGCTATCGGGGGCGGCGCTCGATGTGCTGAACGATGAGTCTGCGGATCTGCGGACGTCTAAACTGACAGGGCGAAAGAATGTCATTATAACGCCGCATGTTGCGTTCTATTCTGACGCGTCGATATTGGAAATCCGCAGAGCATCGGCAAGCAATATTCGAAATTTTCTGGACGGCGAGCATGCAAAGGTCCGAAAATACATTCATCACGCAACAGACTGAGCGAACTTCGTCTTGAATGGAACGGTAACGTTTGACGGCGCGCCCCCGCCGGGAACAATTAACCTCGGCATAGGTCAGCCATCCGCCGACCTGTTGCCAGTCGACCTCTTGCGCCAGGCCAGCGCCGCCTTCTTCGACAGCGCACAGCCCATCGAACTGAATTATGGTGTCTTGCAGGGCGATGAGCGATTCCTCGATTCACTCGCCGGGTTCTTGACCGCAGGCTACGGCTCAACGGCGAACTCCGACGGCCTGTTTGTTACGGCTGGCAATTCGCAGGCAATTGATTTGGTGTCAACGGTATTTGCCAATCCGGGCGATACCGTCTTCGTCGAAGAACCCAGCTATTTTCTGGCGTTTCAGATATTCCGCGATCACGGTCTCAACATCGTCGGCATCCCTGTTGATGACGATGGTCTTTGTGTGGACGCGTTGCAGCAGGAGTTGGCCTCCACCAAGCCAGCGTTTGTATACACAATTCCCAGTTATCACAATCCCGGTGGGCAGTGCACGACAGAAGTGCGGCGACGCCAGCTTGTCGAATTGGCAGAAGCACATGATTTTCGAATCGTCGCAGACGAGGTCTATCAGCTGCTCTATTACTTTGATCCACCACCGCCAGCGTACGGCACGATGACCAACGGTGACAGCGTCTTGTCACTTGGTTCGTTCTCGAAAATACTTGCGCCCGGCATCCGGCTTGGCTGGATTCAATCATCGGAAGCTTTGAGAAAGAAGATTCTGTCCAACGGCTTTGTCAGCAGTGGAGGAAGCATCAATCATCTGGGCTCGCATATTGTCAGGCACGCCATCGATCTCGGTTTGCTTGACTCGCACATTGAGAAATTGCGGCAAGCCTATCGTGGCAGGGTTGAGGCGATGGATAGTGCTTTGCACGAGCACTTCGATAGCATTGCAGAATGGACGCGGCCCGACGGCGGGTATTTCTTCTGGATACGGTTTGACGAGTCCATGGACACCGCCCTGCTCCGAGAAAGGGCGCGCGAACTCGAAACAGGCTTTCAGGGCGGCGCTGTTTTTTCAACCAAAGGACAACTCAGTAATTTCCTTCGACTCAGTTTCGCGCATTACGATGAGGACGATATTCGCAAAGGCATCGCCAGGATGCGACCACTTTTTGACTAGGTTGGCGGTGGAATGGACTCGTTTCGCAAGTAGGCACCTGAACGTACGTCAGCGCACAGTTCATGATCAAACATTTGACAGATTCCGTGCCCACACGGAAGGCAGATGTCCACGCTTGTATATTGCACTATAAGCTGCAAGACAAGCTGTAACGAGTTATCAATTAATGAAGAAAGTCCTTGTCTCGTTGATGATGATCACGGCGATACTTGTATTGACAAGCTACGCCATGCAAGACCTGAGGGCGGAGTCAGACTCGGAAACGACATCTGGTGAGCTTTCCCCCAGAGAGACCTTTCCGACGAGCTTGCACGCCCGAGGGCCGAGTAACGGTCGAGAAAACCTATATGAGGACGGGGTAGGACGACTAACGAAAATTCCCTTTCGGGACCTGCCTTGCCAGAATTGCCACGCGGAAACCTATGCCGATGGTACGCCGGTGGACGATGCGACTTATGAGCCGAGTTGCAAGGACTGCCACGCAAAGCGGGGCGATGAGGTGCCTCAGGAGAGGTGCTTTGGGTGCCACGAAACAGGATCTGAGCGATACAGCGTGCATCGGGAGGCCGGGCTCGAATGCATGGACTGCCACACCTTGAACGACGTCCATGGAAATGGGCGTATACAGGAAACAATGTATGCCCCCGATGCCATAGAGGCTGCCTGCACAGACTGCCACGATGATCTCGCCGGTGATGCGGTGAAGTCCCACGAGTTCCATCTCGATACCGTCGACTGCGGTGCCTGTCACCTGCAAACCGCTGAGACCTGCTATTCCTGCCATCTGGAGAGCTATCTGGAGGGTGGCTACCAGGACCGTGTGCTCACACAGCATGACGACTTCATCATGTTGATCAACAACAAGGAAGGAAAGGTGCACGCGGCAACCTACCAGACCATCCCGTGGAAGGGTAAGACCTTCGTCGGGATACTACCGATCTTCAATCACGGCATCATGGATGCAGAAAATGCGCGCGATTGTGGTGATTGTCACAACAACGATGCAGTGAAGGAGTACAAGGAAGAGGGCAGGATATGGGTGGCCAGGTGGAACGAGGACAAGAAATCATTGTGGTTGCGGAAAGGCGTCATTCCGGTGCCACCGGACTGGCGCTACGGACTGAAGTTCGATCAGGTGACTTACACGGGCGACCCCAACGATCCGGTACCGGGTTATCCGTCGGAAGATCCGGAAAACTGGACATACGTTGGCAACGTTCCCGATGTGACGCAGGATTTCAAAGACTATGTCGATCCGCTGACGCCTGAGCAAATGCTCGAGCTGATGAAAGACTATTCCGAATATGAATCCGCCAGGTAAGAGTATCGGTAACAGTCCATTTGAGAAGACCGCAGTGACGATAGATCCTGCACAGCACGGCTTGAAGCAGTATGAGATGAAGACATCCACCGTCGTCTTCATGATCTTTTGTCTGTGTGCTGCCGGCGCCTACGGGATCGAAGAGATGATCCCGCAAGCAGGACCCGGGCTGACGCTCGTAATGTTGATCGTGCTTCCCTTTATATGGAGCACCCCGATGGGCCTGGTGGCGGCGGAGCTCGGATCCGCCCTTCCGCAAGAGGGCGGATATTACAAGTGGGTGCAGCGTGCTTGCGGTGAATTCTGGGGTTTTCAGGCCGGCTGGTGGCGGACGATCTCCGTCTACTTCGACAATACGCTCTATGTCGTGCTTGCCGGATCCTATCTGGGTTCGGTCTTACACCTTACGGGATTAGAGGAGTATCTGTTCAAAGCCTCCATCGTCATCGTCTTCACCTATATCAATATCCGCGGCATCCGGGATGTGGGAGCGGTAAGTTCGATCATCTCCATCCTCGTACTGGCGGCCTTCGCGCTGGTCGCCGCAGTTGGCTTCGCGCAATGGCAGACGAATCCCTTTGTTCCCTTCATTCCACCGGATCAAACCATGCTGCAGAGCATCGGATACGGACTTGCCATAGGAATGTGGGTGTACTCCGGCTATGAGTCGATGTCGACGGTAGCCGGGGAGCTTAAGGATCCGCAGGTGATTCCGAAAGCCACACTGCTAACCGTTCCGCTGATCATGGCGGTCTACATACTGCCCACGATGGGCGGACTCGCTTCGCTGGGACATTGGAGTGAATGGGCCTCGGAAGGAGGCTTGACCTACGGCGATGTGGTGACCCAGGTCGCGCCGGCCCTCGGAGTATTCTTCGTATTCATAGCGATCATCGCCCAGTTCTCAATCTTCAATACCTATATCGCATCCGGCTCGAGGGGTTTCTTCGCGCTGGCCGACGACAACCTGGCACCCAAAGTCCTCGTCAAGTGCAGCAAGGAGCGCGGTGTTCCCTATGTCGCGGTACTGTCGCTGGGTATCTTCAGCCTGATCGTCTGCATGTTTCCATTTGGCGTGATCGTGGTCGTGGACGTGATGCTCTTCATGTCCGCCTATGCGTTGATCTTCATTTCTGCCTGCATATTGCGCGTCAAAGAAGGAGACTTGCCCAGACCCTTCAGGATTCCGATCGGGACCAAGGCCTTCATCGCGATGTGTGTCCCTTCGTTCATCATCATTTTCGTCGCCTTCTTCATCAACGGCGCCGACTATTTCGTGGGCGGGGTGGCTGCTCTCGTCACCGGACCGATCATGTATTTCATCTTCAAAAGAAAATACGGTGGCCTGACGAAGAACGACCCGGTGAATTACCCCATGAATTCGAAAACCGGGCTGGGCATCGGCGACACAAAAAGAATAGCGTGGATGTTCGCCGCTTTGACGCTCGTCGGCGTCGTCGCGGCCTTCTTCCTGCCGTGGTATGAGGAGCCGGAATACTACACGCAGACCTACGGCATCGAAGGACTCTTCGGCCTCCTCATCAGTTGCATACGTTGGATGACAGCCACGTTCGGCGTTCTCACCGTGATTCTGGTGATCATTGCCAGCAGGGTCGAACCCAAAGACGCAGCGGCGGCTGCACCCACCCAGCGTCAGTATTGACAGCTTACGGGACGAGAGGAGTTAGTTCAAAGACCTGGAATGGTGGGCCACTGGTCACTCCAGCGCGCCGCCATCGATCGCGAGTACAGTCCTGTAAAGCACGCTCGCACCATTCGCCATGTCTTCCGCCGACGTGAATTCTTTTGGCGAGTGGCTGATGCCGTTGACGCTCGGCACGAAGATCATGCCGGTCGGTGCAATGCGTGTCATATCCTGTGCATCGTGACCGGCGCCGCTCGGCATAAATTTGAAGCTCAGCTTCAGGTCGTCTGCTGATGCTGCAATGATGCGACGCATCTGCTCGTCGGTCGGCGCCGGAGATGAGGCGACGTCGATCTCTTCATAGCGAATCGGCGTGAATCGCGCGTCGGCGATGCGCTCGCCTTCCCGCCTGATCTCATCAAATACGCGCTGCATCTTCGCTGCAGAAAGATCACGGACTTCCAGGCTCAACACGACCTCGCCCGGGATGACGTTCGGCGCACCCGGCTCTGCGCGTAATTTGCCGACCGTTGCGACCTGCCGGCCTAACATGCTTGTCGCCACGCGATTCACAGCGAGTATGTATTCCGCTGCGGTTACCATCGCATCCCAGCGACGATTCATCGGCGTCGTACCGGCGTGATTCGCAAAACCTTCGATCGTGACATCCCACCAGCGAATACCGACGATGCCTTCGACGACGCCGATATCGATATTCTCTTCATGCAGGATTGCACCCTGTTCAATGTGCAGCTCGATGAATGCCTTGAGTTCTCCCGGCCTGCGCTCGGCCAGATCGAGACGATTCGGATCGCCACCGACGGCGCGAATACCCTCTCTTATTGTCATGCCACTGTGGCTGACGACACCCAGTGTCGTGTCACCGATCTCACCTATCATTGCTCGGCTGCCGGTGAGACCACCCTCTTCATCCGTGAAACTGACGACCTCGAGCGGGTGCCGCGTACGGATGGCGTTGTCCTGCAGCAGTTGTGCGACTTCGATCGCAGCGATGACACCGACATCGCCATCGTAGTTACCGCCACCCGGCACGGAGTCGATGTGCGAGCCGAACATGATGATGGGCAGATCCGGCTCGCTGCCCTCGCGCCGCCCAATGATATTGCCGGCCGTATCTATCCGTACAGACAGGCCCGCTTCCCTCATCAGATCTCTGATGTATGCGCGGCCGGCAAGGTCAGCCTCGCTGAATGCCACCCGGCTGACACCACCTTCCGGATTGGCGCCAAAAGTTGAAAGCGCCTTGATGCGCTGCTCCATGCGGTCGGGATTGGCGCGCATATCCGAGGCTTGGGCGGCGGCCGCAGCCGGCAGGAGAGAAATGCTCACGAGAATGGCGATCCGGCGTAACATGACAGTGTCCCAGGTAATTTACTGCCGCTGAGCTTAACGGCCGCGACAATGATAGAAAAGGGGGAAAGCGAATCAATCGAACCGTACGGATTCACCGTAACGGTTTCTACCTATGGAGGCCTGTCTTATCCGGGCGAATACTGGACGAGGCAGTCCATTTGAGCAAAGGCAAACTTGGCCAATGGTGGTCAGGAACATCATGACCGGCTGGTGGAACGATGTCATGTTCGCGCGAATGTCCCTACTCAGGCACATCATACTGGGGAGTTTTCTCTTATCGGTTGCGTGCACGTCTGTGTCCGGTGTTGAGAGCCCCGGCGCAATAGACACTGCTGTGGTCACAGGCAAGTCTTCCGGACCCGACCGCCAACGGGAAGATACCGGCAAGAATATTGAAGACGATTGGGCCGGCGATACTCGGCGAAAAACGATACCGATACCTTACGATTTCCGCGAGACGCTTGCCTGGATCAATAACAACCTGTTTGGCCCTTCCACAAGACACCGCGAGCTTACAGATTTCATTCCACAGTCAGTTGAACTCAACGAAATCACGCCGGTAACATCGCTCGGATTCTTCGGCGACCTCATGCAGCTGAAAGGCAAGAAGCTGCTGTTCTCTGACGATCTGAAGTTGTTCTTTGCGGATGCTGACTATCTGATCGGAAATTTCGAAGGCGCGATTTCGTCCACCAAAGGAGGCTTGATGGCTTCGTTGCACACGGAGGAGATCCTCGAAGCACTGAAGGGTCTTTCTCCGCCAGAACGAATCGTGCTAACGAACGCTAACAACCACGGTTGTGACTTCGGCTGGGCCGAATTCAACAAGAGCTACGAGCTGCAAAGAGAGCATGGCTTCCTGGTCATTGGTCGAAAAGACGAGCCGTCGATCCTGTTGGATGGCCGCATTAACGTGACAAGCGTCACGCAATGGTCGAATCAGCCGTGCACCTATCTGGCGGAGTTCACAGACATCGATAAGGCCCATGATTCAACGGCTTTCAATGTCCTGTCGCCTCATTGGGGCTTTGAAATGCAAATGTACCCCGGCCCCGAGCAGGTCGAGCAGGGAAAGAACCTTCTCAGCAACTGGGACATGATCGTTGGCCACCATACCCATGCCCCGCAAGTCATTACGGCCTATGAAACCAATGACAGCAAGAAACTCCTTGCTTACTCACTGGGCGACTTTTGCACCTATCTCAAAATTGACAAATATCGCCACGGAATCGTGGTGAAGGCTGAAGTGGGTCCTGACTCTCAAGGAAACTGGAGGGCAGGCAAGATCGAGTGGCGTTGTTCCATAATCGATCAGGTCGATAACAATACGACGCGAGTGCGACTAGCCGATCATTGCGAGCTGTTTGAGCCCCCGGATTCGGCTGATCGGTAACTTGGCCATGCCATGTTGCGCTATCGCCTCATGATCTTTCTATGAGTCAACCTTCTGGCCGCCTATACTGGATTGCAGCCGGCCATGAAATCTGAAAATGAATCGACTGTCCTTTACCTTGTTGTTTACACTGCTACTGGCTGCAGGCTGCCAGTCGACGCCCGCCAACCAGCAGACCATCATGACCAACGGCATGGTGGCCACTGCCCATCCGCTCGCGACTAACGCAGCCCGGGAAGTGCTGAACCAGGGTGGCAACGCGGCCGATGCGGCAGTGGCGGCCGGGTTCGCACTTGCTGTGGTGGAACCGTCGATGAGCAACCTGGGCGGCCGTATCCAGATCCTGGTCAGGTCCCCGGATGATCGCTACCAGGGTTATAACGGCATGACCGAGGTGCCGGCCGCCTATGAGCCCCCGGAAGAACCGGTCAGCCAGGGATACGGGGTCGTTGCCACGCCGGGAGTCGTGGCGGGACTGGCGCGTCTGCATGCGGACCATGGCTCACTGCCCTGGTCTGTCGTACTGCAGGAGCCGGCGCGGATCGCGCGTGACGGTTTTGCATTGCTGCCCGGCGCTGCAGCTCGTCACGAGCGCGGTCTGGATCGATTTAAGGACAATCCGGGATTTCAGCCGGTATTCATTGAAGGTGACGGCAGTGCCTACGACGCCGGCGATCTTCTGCAACAACCGGCCCTGGCACGTACGATCACCCGCCTGGCCGAGACCGGCGCCGACGATTTCTATCGGGGGGAGATGGCACAGCAGATTGCCGCCGATATGGCTGCAAACGGCGGGCATGTAACCGCCGAGGATCTGGCCGCTTACAGAGTTCTCGACGGTCGCAATATCACTACGCGTTATCGCGGATACGACATTCACACCCTGGCGGCACCGGCAGGCGGCGGCCTGGTGGTGAAGGCGCTCAATATCCTGGAGAATTTCGACATGGCGGCGCTTACGCAAGCGCAGTGGGCGGCGGTCATGAACCAGGCGTTGGCGCTGACAATCAACAGCGTGGCCGATGACCCGGCGGAGCTGGACCTGGACCACGTCGCCGACAAGACCTGGGCTGCACGACAGGCTGCGGGCATCAGGATACCGCCTGCGACGTCGGTTTCGACCACAGTGACGTCGTCCACGGAAAAAGAACTTTTACTGTCGTCGACCACCGACTGGACCGGCAGTCACTGGGGGCAAGACAGCCATCACACTTCCCATTTCACCATCGCTGACTGTGACGGGCGCATCGTGAGTATCACCCAAACGGTGGGCCCGCTGTTCGGTGCCAAGGTCATCACCCTGGAACTGGGATTTGTTTATGCAGCCACCATGGGCAGTTACCTGTCGGCAGCAGATCAGACGCCGGGTTCGCGGCCTCGCACGACCATCGCCCCCACTGTTGTAACCCGTGATGGCGAAGTGGTTCTGGCGCTGGGTGCCGCCGGTGGTATCCGCATTCTGTCGGCGATCGTGCAAACCATCTCGCGGCACCTGGACCAGGGACATGATCCGATCACGGCCGTGGCGCTGCCGCGAGTTCACCCGCAGCGAGGCGAAACGGAATCGGGTGAGCGCGTGACCTACGCAGAAAAGATGAATCTCGAAATGACCCCCGAACGGGGTTGGCCGATCGCGGTTGCGGATTATCTGAAGACGGCTGGCTTCGAGGTCGTGTCAGTAGAGCAACACGCGTCCTTCGGGCGTGTACACCTGGTGGCCTGGATAGGTGATGCCTGGCAGGGAGTAGCTGACCCGGATTGGGAAGGTACGGCCGCGAGCGCGAGCTGCAGACCTCCTTTACTGCCGAATCTCGACAAACACGGGGTTTGAATAGAACCAGAGGTCCTGCCAGGGATTTTCATCGGGTGGATCGCCGTTTGGTTCGAGTTCATTTGTATTGGTGCCGCGAACGCGAATGTAAACCGGCTCGCTGACGCGGACCGTGTGACTCATTTCGAGGGTTTCCCCATCCCTCTGCCAATCGGAAGCGGAAAATCGTCTCACTACAGTGGTTGACTCGTTAGTATCAAGCGTCCGGTCCTCGTTTGGTCCTGTGACATGGCCGATGATCAGGTCGATCCGCGCTACCTCAGGACTGTCGCCATTGTGGTTGGTGCCATCCGGATCCCTTGCCCGAATGCGTATTTCAATATCACCGGACGCCGGCAAAGTGATAGTGCCGCCAATCTGTGCCAACCCGGACCCACCTTTGAATTCGGCCACGTCAACATCAAGTTCAGAGATGAGATCACCGGTAGTGACGAACATCCTGCCACGGCGCAGGCTTGCCAGAATCGATGCGTGATTTTTTTTGGCATAGACATAAGTTTTTGAGTACTGACCGGGCCAGAAGGCAACACCGCCATCCGTATAGTTCCAGTGAGAATCGGAGTTGGCCGTGATCCACCAGCGCCGGCCTTCGCCCAACATCGCATCCCAGAATCCGCCCAGTCGTGCGGTCATCTGGTCGAACCCACCCATGGTCGGGTACGCAAAATACCAACCGCGTGGGGCGGGATTAACGCTAAGGGGCCCAGCCTGGTGGCCCGGTGCGCCTTCCATGCCCACAGCAACGTCGGGTGCCGCGTCATTCCAGTTGCGCAGTTCGCGTGGCTCGACATCCCCGTATTCACCAAGGCCGTTGGCATTCCGGGAAGGATGATGGGCGAAGACCACAGGTTTGTCGGCAAGCCGGTCCATGGTCTGCAACGCTGCAATCATCCTATCCTCCTGGTTGCGCTCACGGATTTCTTCCGCGGTCCATTTTTCGTATTTGTCGAAGCGTGATTCAAGGTCGCGCAATACGTTCGACTCCTCACTGGTGTAAGGCACGATGATGCTCGAGTGGTCCGCTGCAGGGGTATTCAGCTCCAGGCCGTAAAATTGAATCACCTCCGGCAAGGCAGCGCGGGACAGCTGGAGTTCCGGGTAAGCAATTTCAAAATTGATTTTACTGTGATCCGGACCACCATGATCGGTAGCAACCGTCCAGGCGAGGCCAAAATGGCGCGCCATCACTGCGTTCATTGGGATCGGGTATGGAGCATCACCACCGATGGTATACGCGGGTAGGTTGTCCTGGTCATAGCCGACACTGTAACGGCTGTGGATATGATGGTCTCCGGCCAGCCAACGCTCTTCCGGCTCTCGTTCATCTCCGTCCGGCATCGCACAGGCAGACAGTAACAGTACGACATTGGCGGTGATTGCGGCTTGCACAAATCGTTGGAAGAAATGCATGCAGATTCCCGGAGACTGATTGCCCCGGGAGCTTAGCGCTTCTTTATTTAGATGTCTTCGTTGACTTCAGATGGCTCTCTTCATCGGCGTCCGGTCTGCCGCTCGCCGGGAGCGTAGCGTTCCGTCGCCCGACTTTCGACGTCGTCACGGTAGAAGGCGACCTCTTTCCACTCGTGCCGTGTGTACAGCGGCACCTGGTCGGTGAAATGGGGCGATGCCGGGTCGTTGCTTTGCCCGCCGACGAGAACGGACTTCGCGCGCAGCTCGTCACCGAATTCCACCACAGCCGCAAAGCTGTTGCCGTTCAGGCCGTAGAGTTTCTTCGTGCCATTGACCCGTCGGGCACCGAAGTCAGCCAGTGCGCCCCAGTCGCTGTTGGCCATATCGACGGGCACGCTCGGCTTATCGTCGTCGAACGCGAGGTCGATGTAGCCTGTCAGCCGCTGAAAGCGATTGACCTCGCCCCACGGCATGTCCCACGCGCCGAAGTCGGATTCGAGCATGCGTACCGTAGCCGCGAAGACTGCCAGCCGTTCGGCCGGCGGCGAGCCCGTACCGAAGTAATTCACTCTTTCCATTCGACTCAGGCCCTCGGGCGCAGTGCCCTGTGCGGCGTAGTTGATGCCGTAAAAATGCGCCAGTGTCATCGCCACCGAATCGGCCGTGACGACCAGGTCCCACGCACGCAACATTTCGATGGGCTCGGCCAGCGCCGGGTCCGGGCGCCCGGCATTGTCGTAGGCCTTGATGAGACCCGGAATGAGCTGCTCGAATCCGGGCAGGTAAGGGTCGTGCGCCAACTCGATCAGCTTATCGAGCGTCAGGTCCCGGACGCCGGTCAGTACCCGCACGGCGTGCACCCCCCTGAAGTTCTCCGGATCGGGCGCCATGTAGATCGGGTAGTCCTCGCGCCGCGGGCTGAATTCCAGCGCCGCCGTAAACGGCGTCGAATTGGCGTTTTGTATCCAGCCGTTCCCCGGGTTCAGGATTGTGACCGTCTCATCAACCGTATGCAGACCCTGCCAGTCGGTGGCCGGGTCGCTGCCGTCGACGGGTTTCGAGTAGTCGAACTGCGGGTCACGTCTTGGCACGAAGTTGCCGTGGAAGTAGGCGATGTTGCCTTCACTGTCAGCGAACACGGTATTGTTCGACGAGTTCGAGCGAATGTTCATCATCTCGCGGAACTCGTCATAGTTCGCCTTCTTCGTACGCGTGTACGACTGCGTTAGCGCGTTGACCGGATCCCAGTTGATGCGCGTAGCCACCCAGTCGCCGTTGGCCTGGTGCGTAATCGGCCCGTGGTGCGTGCGGTAAAGTGTGAACGCGCGCTCGCCGAAGCCCTCGCCGTCTTTGTATTGCAACGTGATGTCGTACGATTCCACCGGCCGCAGTTCATCGCCGTACCGGTACAGGAGTTCGCCGTCGACCTCGTGCACGTCCTCGATGAATTCATCCATGAAATCTACGCGCGTCGAGCTGTGCATCCAGCCGGTGTGTTCGTTGAAACCCTGGTAGATGAAGAACTGGCCCCAGGTGACCGCTCCGTAGGCGTTCAGGCCTTCCTCGCTGACCGCGTGCATCTCGCCGCGGAAATAGAACGACGTGTGCGGGTTGATCAGCAGCATCGCATCACCGGACTGTGTGAGCTCGCCCGCGATCGTGAAGCCGTTCGACGCAGTCTGCACGCCGGCGAAAGCCGACACAGGCGCCGGCGTATCGGCCAGCGGCATACCGCCATAAAACTCGGCAATACCCTGCAGCGGAATCTGCTCGATGTCACCGCCGATCGAGCCCTCGAAGAAATACATCGGCATCCACGGCTCGAAATGCGTTAGCAAAGCCGGCTGCACTTCCGGGTGCGTCGCCAGGTAGAAATTAAGACCGTCTGCGAACGCATCGCACAATGCTTTCAGCCACTCGGGCGCGGCTGCATAGGCCACCTTCGCCTCGTCGATGGTCATGTACAGTTGCGCGCGCACATCGCTGAAGATAGCGCCCTCGCCATCGACCTCGGCCAGCCGCCCTATGGCCCAGATGTAATTGCGCTCGATACGCGGGAAGTCGTCTTCTGCCTGCGCGTAAAGCATACCGAAGACCGTATCGGCGTCGGTCCCACCGTACACGTGCGGCACGCCGAAGTCGTCACGGATGATTTCCACGCGTGCAGCCCGTGCCGCGAGACGCTCAGACTCCGGGTCGCCGGCATCCAGCGGCGCCTGCTCTTTCGGGGAACACGCGGTAATGATTACCAGGAATGCGAGCACTGCCGCGGAGCACGTCAATCGAGTCATGGGACTTCCCGCCAATGAAAAACCGGACACTACTATTACAGGGCGGTTTGTTAAAGCTGGTATTCGCCCGCTCGGCATACTTTAAGTCCCGAAGCGGGAGAGTGTCTGACCGATCCCGAAACAGAAGACAGATTGCTCAGGTAAGATTCACTTGTATGCCGACCAACGTCACGCCCGAATACAAGAAAGCCGAAGAAGCTTACCGCAAGGCACGCGAGCCCAGGGAACGCCTGGATTGCCTGCGCGAGATGTTACGGACGATTCCCAAGCACAAGGGCACGGACCACCTGCAGGCCGACATCAAGACCCGTATCAAGCAGCTGACAGAGGAGCTCGCGGGTCCCAAAAAGGGCGGTCGCCGCAGTGGCCCGTCCCATGTTGTGCGCCCCGAGGGCGCCGCACAGCTTTGCCTCGTGGGACCACCCAATGCCGGCAAATCCAGTTTGCACGCCCGCTTGACCGGATCACACAGTGACATTGGACCGTATCCGTACACCACACATTTGCCTGTGCCGGGCATGCTCCCTTTCTTTATCATCGGCATGCCGCGCTCGGGCTCGACGCTGCTCGAACAGATGCTATCCTGCCATTCGAAAATCGAGGGGGCGTCGGAGCTTCCGGTCATGACTTCGCTGGCGAAGGAGCTGCGCGAAGAAGCCGGCACGGAAGATGTCGCCGCGTATGCCGAGGTGCTGGCGTCGAAAAGCAGCGTAGAATTGCGGCTTCAATATGGAGAGAACTGAAAATGAATACGAGATTTACCCGGGCAGGATTCACTGTTGTCTGTTGCATCGGGCTTGCAGCTTGTGTCCCCGACTCGCCAGTCACGAGCGAAGCGAAGACAGCGACGCTACAAGGAGCGATCCAGCAACTCGATAATGGCGATCGGGATATCGCCAGGCTCGCAGCAGAGACGCTGGCTGGTGAGCTGAACATAAACGTCGCCAAGATTGAGGTCGATACGGTACGTGCCGTTGAATGGCGCGACAGCAGTATCGGCTGCCCGCAGCCCGATCGGGCCTATATGCAGGTAATAACACCTGGACACAAGATCACGCTGCGCGTGGACGGCAAGTTGTATTTCGTGCACGAGTCCAAAGGCCGTGCTTTCATTTGCAAACGCCAAAAGACGAAGGCTGTCGCCGGCATCACTCAGCAACTGGAACTGGAGTGGGGCCAGATGGCCAAAGAAGCGCGAACGGACCTTGCCGCTCATCTCGGCGTTGAGGAAAAACTTGTGATTGTCGCGTCGGCCGAGGGCACCACCTGGTCCGACGCGAGTCTCGGCTGCTCGGAATCAGGCGTCGAGTACGAAACGAAAAACAAGCCTGGCTACGTCATCAAGCTCCGTTATGGCTCCCGCAACTACACTTATCACACGGACCTCGACCGTGTTATTGCATGTCCTGCAATCTCAGAAGACTAGTCTAGCGTCGAACAAGCCGCGGTTTTAAAAAGAAAAGGCCGCCCGGATTGCCCGGGCGGCCTTTTTCCGCAGTAGACGATAGTTAGCAACTATGGAGGCGGAGGAGCACACAGCCCAAAATCGCAGATGCCAAATCCTGCATCGTTGGTGATGTTGATAAGGGTCAGGCCCTGCAAGCCATCAGCATCGCTGTGCGAGACAGCCCCAAGTTGCTTGGCGCCTAGCCCTTCAGACAGGCCCGCCCAGGAAACGTTGACTGTCGCAGATGTCCCAATGTCCGCGCTACCTGGGGCTGTGACGGTCATGTTGCCCGCATCATCCACCAAGCCGAACGTGTGCGCGAACAGGATGACCTGGGCTAGCGGGCCGCCGACTCCACCTTCCGTGTTAAAGCCGTGCGCGAACACTAGATACGGATCGTCAATACTCGGATCACTGGCTGGCAGAACGACATTGACTTCCTCGTTCGAATCGACGTTGCCACTCGAGTCTATCAACGTACACAGGAAGTCCGGGCAGTAGTACAGGTACAGATCGATGTCATCGTTGTCGCCATCCGTGTACTCGTTGAACGTCGACCATCGAGCGTACGCCGTATCCGGCGGAACCTCTTCGAGAAACGCGATAGTCGTACCCGGCCCGAAGAATGCGAAGCTATTACCAGGGTCGTCTTCGACTTCTGCGAGCCACAAACCCGCGTCGTTCAGGCCATGCACGCCAGCCGCATAATCACCGCTATAGCCGAACGTAATGTCGAAGTCCACGCTGCCGTCCGGGCCCGAGTCTCGTATCTCATCGGGCGCGATTATGGCAACACCATTCACAGCAATCGGGCTTCTGACCGCATGTCCGCTCGAATCCACCCAGGTGATAGCACCGAAACGCCATTCGCCCGGAGGTGCGCTTTCATTGGTAATCGTCAGCGCGTAGCTGGCAGAGTCACCAGGATTCAGATACAGGCTGTCCGGCGAGACATGAACTGCGTAGCCCTCCGGTGCCTCGACATTGGCATAATAAGGAGTCGGGCCTTTATCCTCTTTCTTGTGATGCCACCCGCCCCAACCGTGACCGTGGCTGCGCTTAAACCCTTCCACAGCGGTTACCGTGCGAGTGACGGTTTGCGTGCCCGGCAGCTCACCGATACCGATCGACGGTAAATTCAGGTCAGCTGGCTCGATGGAAAGACCCAAACCACCCTGTACGAATTCACAGTCTCCAGGACCGAGCAGGGGCGACACCGTACCGCAGCTTGCGACCAGATAATCCAACAGACCAGCGTCATAGGTCAGACCCGGGTCCACCGCTCCGTTCGGATCGACATGACCGGCGCCAAAGTCGAATGGGTCTGCCGGTGTTACGCCATCTTCCTTGACCACATCTTGCCGGGCCGTCGTCATCAGGGCAGATTTGATCTGCGCAGCGCTCCAATCCGGATGCGCTTCCTTGACCAACGCGCCAAGACCGGCGATATGCGGGCTGGACATCGACGTTCCCTGCAGGTAAGCGAACGAATCACCAGCCGAGCCGTGCGCTTGGTCAACCGCATAGGCGGCCAGGATACGAACACCCGGTGCCGTAATGTCCGGCTTAACCCAGTCACTCTCGGTCGTGTAGGGCCCACGAGACGAGAAGCCGGCCATTATGTTGCCCTCAATCTCCTCCGTTGTGAAATTCTCGGCATCAAGCGTGGCGTTCACGGTGTTCATCGCCTGTAGCTCGGCCAGCAAGGCCAGACCTGGAGCATTGTCGATCATCACGCCCGGAATGCTGCTGGTGAGCGCAGTGGTCGTACCGCCCATGACAGTCTTGGCACTGGTAGCAGTCGTGTAGACGATCACGGCCGAGGCCCCTGCGTTGACGGCATTTGTGATCTTGTCACTAAAGAAGCAATCACCGCGAGCAATCAGTGCGATCTTGCCGCCAATATCGTTCATCAGTGGAGCACAGGCTTCGATCGGATCAGCTGCAACGAGATCGTCGGTGATCGGCCCAAGGTCGAGCAGCGACCCCGTAATCGCACCTTCGAGTGCCGCGTAATCGCCGGCCACCGACGCTGGCGAATTGATGACCGCTGCGTTCGAAAAGCCGGTGCCCGAGAGCGTCGATGCGCCGACCGACATCACCCATGGCTCACCGGCAGCAGTGGACCCCGGACCTGGGCCTGAATTGCCAGAGGAACGCGCCACGAATACGCCTGCCGCTGCAGCGTCGAGAAACGCAAGGTCTTGTGGATCTACAAAGCTCGGTGCCGTGCCAACCGAGAAGTTCAGCACATCAACACCATCAATGACGGCCTGATCGGTTGCAGCGGCGCTGTCGGAGAAGAAGCAGCCGTCATCGTCTGGATCAGGCGCAGCCCAACAAACCTTGTATGCTGCGACGCGCGCGCGCGGCGCCATGCCGCTGATTCGGGCCAGCTTTGTACCGTTTAGTGAGGCCGTTACGTAATTACCGGCCGCCGTACTGGCAGTGTGGCTGCCGTGACCGTCTGCGTCGCGTGCCGACAGAAAGTCATTCTCAACGATCCCCGTGGGTGTTCCGGCCAGGAATCCGGCATTGTAATAACGAGCACCGATCAGCTTGTTGTTGCAATCG